>ODAJ014739484.1_pt1 | contig 89046 bp, 58 predicted proteins | sample 1539241 | NCBI WGS metagenome assembly ODAJ01 (sample SAMN02144231, study PRJEB22623) | gut metagenome | biome: sheep rumen | host: Ovis aries | place: New Zealand | reverse complement strand
ATCCACATGTTGTCGACGAGACCGAGTCTCTTCATGACCAGGTACTCCGGGATCATGCCGCCGGAGAAGATCATGGTGAACAGCAGGAAGTAGGAAATCAGGCTTCTGCCGGGCATATCATACTGGTTCAGGACATAGCCGCCGAGGGTGGACATGACCAGACCGATGAGAGTACCGACGACCGTCGTGACAACCGAGTTGATGAACGGACGTGCAAGCTTTGCGGTGGTGGCGATCGTCAGATAGCCGGCGAATGTCGGATCAGACGGCCACAGCTGGAATTTGTAGACACCGACGGCGTTGAAGGAGTCGATGAGAACCTTCCAAATCGGGATGATGATGATCAGGGAGAGAATCGCGAAAACAATGTAAAGGACGATGTCGAATACTGTTAATTTCTTTTTCTTTCCCGGTACTACAACTTTTTCTTTTGCCATCTCTTCGCTCCTCCTTACAGAATTCCGCGTCCGCGAACCTTCTTACTGGCGATGTTGGAGCCAAGCATAAGGACGCATCCGACAAGTGACTTGAAGAGACCAACTGCTGTCGTGTAGCCGTAATCCGGAACGGCGGTAAGGAAGGTCTTTCTGTAAACGTATGTGGAAACAACGTCAGAAACTTCCAGGACACGAGAGTTGTACAGAACGAAGACCGGCTCGAAGATGTTCAGAACCTTGGCAAGGTTCAGGATGAGAACGATGATGATCGTGTTGGAAAGAGCCGGGAATGTGACGTAGCGGATCTTCTGAAGTCTGGTCGCACCGTCGATGCTGGCCGCTTCATAAAGTTCCGGGTTGATGCCGGACAGGGTCGCGAAGAAGATAACGGTGCCCCAGCCGGTTTCCTTCCAGAGGTTGATCAGGTAGAAGATCGGCCTCCACATCGTCTTTGAATGCAGGAAGTCAATACTCTGGTTGATAACTCCCCAGGACTTCAGGGTCTCGTTGACGAAACCTGTGGAAGAGGTGGAGAGGAACAGAGTGAAGATAGCCGCGACAACGGCGTAGGACATGAAGTGCGGCAGATAGATGATCGTCTGCACGAACTTCTTGCAGAACATGCTCACCATTTCATTGAGGAAGATCGAGATGATAACCGCAACGAAAGTGTTGAGGAGCAGCTTGACAACGGAGATCTCCAGCGTGTTCTTGAAGGCAACCCAGAACTCCTTCTCGCTGAGGAGCTTCTTGAAGTTGTCAAGACCTACCCAGTGAATGTCTCTCAGCTTGTAGCTGTAGAACGAATAACGAACGCCCAGCATCGGCCAGTAGTAGATCAGCAGGACGAAAATGAAAACCGGCAGGAACATCACGTAGAAACCGCGATTGACGTAAATCCGCTGGCTCAGTGATTTCTTGTTCTCTGTCGAAACGGCGCCGCCTTTATTTTCGGATTTGCTCATGGAACCATTCCTTTCGAGGTGCTAGTTTTAACTGTAATGAAAAGTGCCCCGCCCCTCCGTAAAGGAGCAGGACACTTTTAGTGCATCAGATTATCAGCCTTCTGCTTCAGCTGCGTTGAGCTCTTCGCAAATCGTAGCGGAGATGTCGCCAAACTGATCCTTGTACTGCTGGACAGCTTCTTCCGGAGTGATCTCGCCGACAACAGCCTGGTTGACGAGCTGCTTCTTAAGGTTGGCGATGTCAGCTTCATACTCGGTCAGAGTATCGCAGGAAGCGGCAGCCGGAGCGTCCACGCAGTTCTCGGTGAAGAACTTGTTGCCTTCGGTGATAAGCGGATCATCGGCGACGAAGCCGTTGGTCAGCGGAGCGATGACAAGGACGGAATCCAGATGATTCTTCTTCCAGATGGTGTTCGGATCGTTCGGGGACTGCTTCAGGTGGAACTCACCGTCTGCATAGCTGTAAGTCTTCTCTTTGTCAGTGCCCGGGTTCGTGACGAACTCTTCAGCCTCTGTGGACCAGTGAACGCCTTCAGCACCGTATGTCCAGAGGGTCTGTACGACATCGCCGTCAAGCATGGTGTCGAAGAGAGCATCGAAGATAGCCTGCTCACGTGCATCGTTGCCGTCGCCGTCATCTGTGATAACCCATACCGGAGCCTCTCTGTTGAGGTAGCCGCCCCATGTGTCCTTGATCTCCTGGATCGGCGGAAGCTGTACAAGGCTTTCCGGATCGCCGGCCTGTGTGGTGACTTCGTTCTTCTCGAGGTTGTCGGTCAGAGTGCGGAGCCATGTGCCTGCCCAGTAAGTGAAGACGCCTTCGGAAGTGGTCTGGTCGTTGGAGAAGAATTTCTCACGGGCCTGCTTCGTGCCTGCTTCTTCAGTATCCGGATCGATGATGCCGTCCTTGTAGCCCTGGTTCAGTCTTCCGAGAGCTGCAACGGTAGCATCCTCTGCAAAGCCGTCAACCCAAACGCCTTCCTTATTCTTGTAGAAGTTCGGGTATGCGCCCTGCCAGAATTCCGGCATGTAGTTGATGTACGGAGCCTCGTCGTTCTTGACGAAGCCGGCAGCGATGACACCGTAGGTTCCTGCGGAGCCGTTGCCGTCCGGATCCTTCTCGGTGAAGTCCTTCAGGAGTGCATAGTAGTCATCAAAGGTCTTGATGTCCTCGACCTTCTTGCCGACAGCATCGAGCCAGCCCTGCTTGATGTAGGTAACGCAGCCGTTGCCGTAGGTCGGAGCGAAGCCGTACTGAGCGCCGTCAGCGGTTCTCATGTTGAGGTTGACGTTCGGAAGAGTGATGCGGGACTGGAACTCGGCGTTGTCATAAGCGTCTGCAAGGTTCCAGAGAAGGCCTGTGTTCTGATACTGTCTCAGCATGGAAGCGGACATGATCAGGGCATCCGGATAACTGGCATCGCCCGGCTTGCCTGTGGTAAGTGTTCTGGAAACGGTGCCTGAGTAATCGGAGTGGTCAAGCTGTGTGATGTTGAGCTTGATGTCATGTCCGAGTTTCTCTGACACAGCCTTCTCCCACTGAGCAACGAACTCAGCCTGGCCTGCGTCCACAGTTGCTGTGATCGTACCATCAACAATGATGTTCAGCGTGCTGAGGACGTAATCGCCGTCAGCTGTCGTCTCGCCGCCCGTGCTGGTGGAAGCAGCGGAGCCGCCGGTAGAGCTGCCTGTGCTGGTGGAAGCAGTGGAGCCGCCACCGCCGCAGCCTGCGAGTGCTGCCGCCGCCATGGCTGTGCAGAGCACTAATGAAACTAACTTCTTTTTCATGTTGTTCCTCCTTTATGTGGAATAATATTGGGTGCTTACAGCCTTGGCACGTTGGTCTGGTGCTATCGACGATTGTAAGCGTTTACATTTCCCGTAGTTGTAGTATAACATTAAATGATTTTTAATGCAACCTCTAATCCATTTCCAGTCTTAGATAATTTTTCACAAATATTTCATACTTTTTTTGTTAAAATTTACCATATACATTCTTCAGGTTCTTTATTTTCCCTTGCGGTTGTCCATATTCGCCTGTATAATACATAAAACGGCGCCGCTCTTTGTGCGTATATTACCGATATTCATCAGCACGGAGGAAGTGAATATGAACCTGTTTTCCGCCTCTTTTCCGTTTCCGCTGCACAGCGTCCTCATATGGCAGGACGGCAGCCTCCTTCTTGAATCCTACTATGAGCCCTGCCGCAGGGAGGACCTCCACCGCATGTTCTCCGTCACGAAGAGCTTTGCGGCCCTCTGCATCGGCGGCCTCATCGCGGAGGGAAAGCTCGCCCTTTCGGACCGCATCATCGATTATTTCCCCGAGTATGTCCCGGAGGATCCGCACCCGTATCTCACCTCCATGACAATCGAGGACATGCTGACCATGCGGACCTGCCACAAGGCCACGACCTACAAGATCAACATGGCCGAAGAGTGGGTGCGCTCCTTCTTTATCACCCCGCCGGACCACCGGCCGGGCACGGTTTTTAAATACGACACCTCCTCGGCCCACACGATGGCGGCGCTTGTCAAAAAGCTCTCCGGCAAGGGCCTTCTCGGGTATCTCCGGGAGATTTTTCCGGCGGAACTTCATTTTTCGGAGGATGCCTCCGTCCTCACGGACCCCTTCGGGGCGGAGCTTGGCGGCTCGGGCCTTCTCGCCCGCTCATCCGACCTCCTCGAAGTCGGAAAATTCCTCCTCGCCTGCCTCACCGGCACATGGAAGGCGGACTACCCCTCCGTCTCCGCCGACCCGGACGGCTTCTATGAGCGCTGGGCTTCCTATATAAAAAGAGCCCTCTCCTGCCTGGTCCCGACTGTCCATCAGGGGAAGACTCTCGATGAGTGGCAGGGCTACGGCTTCCAGTTCTGGCAGGTCCGGGACGGCGTCATGATGTACGGGATGGGCGGCCAGTATGTCGTCATCTACCCGGACACCCGCCTCATCGTCGTGACGACCGCGGACTCCCAGGCGGTGCAGGGAGGCACGCAGTACATCTTAGACGAGATCCACAGGGTATACCTTGCGCTGGGCGGCCGCGAAAAATGCGCCTCCCATATAAGCCTCTTCGGCGCCGCCGCTGCCGCACCTCTCCCCGAGGGTCTCCCCGGGCGGTATGAATTTGCAAAAAACCCGCAGGGCTTTGCCTCCTGCGAGATTGATGAGAACCGGATTCTTCTTATAAATAAGGGAAAGACTTACGAATTCCCTCTTGAAAATGAAAACCCGGGCTCCTTCGGCTCTTCAAAGGACCCCGGTTACGGGCAGGAACTTAAGGTGTGGAGCTCGGTCCTCGGCGGCAGCCTCTACCTCTACGTGCAGATCTTCGGCGAGTACTTAGGCAGTATCCGCATGCTCCTCACCGCCTCGGACGGAAAGCTCACGGTCCACATGAACCGGATCGAGGAGACCGTCCTTCGGGAGTTTGACGGGTTCCTCGAGGGGACGAAAATCGAGTGACTCCCGGACGGCCGAAACGCAAAAAGGCAGCTCACATGAGCTGCCTTTTTGCGTTCGGCCGTTTCCGGCTTTTATTTTTCAAATCTGACCCAGTCCGGTCTTGCCGCCTTCTCCGCTCCCGGGCCGTAGGAGCCGTACTCCTCGAACACCGTCGTCTCGTGGGCCTCGGGCTTGTCCCAGTCGTGGTAGCCCTCCGGGCAGATGTGGCTGTCCAGGAAGCAGTTTTCAAGTCTCGCCTTCGCGTAGATGCGCCAGGGACGTGCGATGTAGCAGGAATCGTCCGGCAGATCCGCTGCCCGCTCGAATCGGCAGTTTCTCGCGACGAACCCGGTTTCCACCTCGACGGGCGTCGAGGGCGCAAACACATAGCCCGGCTCGCGGCTTACGAAGACGCAGTCATCGAAATACGCCGTCGCGCCGCCGAAGATGAAATCGACGCCGCCCTCGATCCGGCAGTTCTTAAGATAGAACGTGCGCTCCTTGCGCGGCTCTCCCTCCATCGGGCCCGTGAAACCGCCTTTTTCCTGCTCCTTTTTCGGAAGCGGCGCCAGGAAAAGCGAATCCTGGTAGCCGAGGATCGTGCAGTTCTCAAGGCGGATGTCGTCCCCGTCGAGATAGAGCGCGATCGCTTGGCCGGCCAGCTTGCCCGGGCCTGCGGTATTTTCAAAGGTACAGTTTTTAAAAGTAAGACGATGGCCCTCCGCCAGCACCGTCTGGGTGCGGAACGTGCGGTAGGGCTTCCCGTCCGGGTGGATCATCTCAGCCCCGATATTGCCGGTGAAGTGTTCACCCTCAAATACTTTGTCGGATTCGGTTATAAGGTACTGCATTTCTTTTTCTCTCCCATTGTTACGCGGCGCTTAAGCCGAGAAGGTATTTGAAGAACAGGACCGCGAGATCGCGGTTTTCTGGTCCCGCCGGAAATGCAGCGTACACATCCCCCTCCTGCTCTCCTATGTAATAATAGTTTTCCGTAAACAGATCCGCCCCCTCAAGAGATACCGCAATCGGGACGCCGTTGTCGTACAGGATGAGGTCTTCATTTTCAAGTCTCCTGAATGTCTCTTCATCGAGGATCGTCGTAAGGTCTTCGAACCACTCCTGCTCCTCGTAATGCTCGATCACATCCAGCCCGCTCACAAAAAGGTCGATCTCGCCGGCCATGACCAGCGTGAGGAGCTTCTGTTCGCTCTCGTAATTGTATTTCACGAAATTGATCTCCTCGTCCTCCGTCGAGATGAGGGACGAGTTGTCGAGGGTGATCTCCTCCTTCTTCGTGTCGATGTACTGCTCCTCGAAAGGTTTTATGAGGTTCTCTTCCGCCGCCCCGAGGTCCGAAAAATTGACCAGGGCCACGTAGAGCACCTCCTCCTTCTTAAAGAGGACCGATGTCACGAGCACGATGATGAAAATAATCGACGCCGCGGCGATCAGCACCGGTACAAGATAATAATCCTTAAAATATCCCAGCCGTTTGGAGAGAGGCGCATGCCTGATCGCCTCTCTCTCTTCACGGAATTCATCCATTTTTGCCATTTAACACACATCCGCGTTTACTCTTCAAACGCGGTCGAACCCCTTTCCACGAGAGCGCACGGGATCACGACCTTCTTCTCAGCCTTCCCGCTCCCGTTTTCTTCCAGAAGATTCATCAGTCTCTTTACCGTGCTCAGGCACATCTCCCGAAGCCCGTTGTCGATGCTCGAGAGCTCCGGCTCACAGGCAAGCGCCATACGGGAATTGTTGTAGCCGACCACCGGCAGGTTCTCCGGCACCTTAAGCCCGATGTCGTTGGCGTATTTCATGACGCCGATCGCGATCATGTCCTCCGTCGCGACGGCGGCATCGAACTCCGGCCGCACCCTTTTTAAGTACTCCCGCACTTCCCGGATATCGTTCTTGACAAAGACTTCCATGGCCTCCCGGAGGGGCATGCCCGCCTCCGCAAAGGCCTCCTCGTAGCCGCTGCGCTTCTTGTTGGCGCTGTAGGACCGGGAGTCCGTGAGAAAGAGGATGTTCTTTTTGCCGCTTTTAAGGAGCCGCAGAGTTACGTCTTTCACGGCCGAGTGGTCTTCGCAGACCGTTACATAGACATTGTCGCCCTTCACATTGCCGTTTATGACGAACACCGGAACCTTCTGGGCCGCCTCCCTGATATACTCCGTCTCGTCAGCGCCCTCCCCCCTGCCGGCATAGGTCGAGCCGACCAGGATCAGCGCGTCGACATGCTTGAAGAGGAGCACCTCCAGCTGCTTCTTCTTGTTTTCCTTCGAGAAGCCGCTGCAGTTCAAAAGGCAGTCATAGCCGTATTTTCCCAGCTCCTGCTCAAGGTCGTTGACCGCCCTCGCCATAAAATCATCCGCCATGGACGGCACCATGATCCCGACCGTATGCATCGTGTTGAGGCCCAGACCCTTCGCAAAGGCATTGGGGGTGTAGCCCACCTCCGCGATGATCTTCTCGACCTTCCGGCGGGTCGCGGGACTCACCTTGTCAGAGCCGTTCACGACGCGGGAAACCGTCGCAATCGACACTTTGGCCATCTGCGCTATATCATAAATATTAATTGGGGAATTTTTATTGTCTTCCATGGGACACCCGCTTTCAGAGGTATAAACTTCTATGCTTTTTGATTATATACGATTTCATGAACATTTAAAATAGTGCAAATAGACAAATTTAAGCGCTTACATTCGGTAATATTGCAAGAATTCCGTATTTGTGTTACAGTTTTTGTGTACCGATCCACCTGTTTTCACTCATTCAGAGGTGTCCCATGAACGCTTTAAAAAATGCCCTTGACGCACACTCGCTCAAGGAAACCGCCGACCTCCTCGTGCGGTTCCCGAATGCCGCAGCCGAGCTGCTTGCCGGCACGGATCTCTGGCCGGCTCTCTACGCGGCCGCGGAAAGCTCCTTCGAAATCGTCCGTTATCTCGTGGAATATTCCCGCTCGAGCCTTGATATCTTCGACAAACAGCACCGGAACATCCTCCACTACGCGGTCGAGTCCGGGGATCCGGACCGCTGCGAGTACTTGATAGACCGCTGCGGCATGGATCCGCTCACGGCCGACAAGCATCTTCTGACCCCCTACGAGCTCGCCTTTGAGCTCTCCTCCGGCAATTTTGAAAATGCAGGCACCTCCGCCGGCCGAAGGTCCGGCAGCGAGGCGGGCCGCCGCGCCGTCTATGAGCTTCTTAAAGAAAGAGTCGGGGCGCCTTTTGAAAAAATGTACAAGAATCCCATCCGCCGCGGCTTCTTCCCGGATCCTTCCATCTGTGCGGTCGGGGAGGATTATTACATGGTGAACTCGTCTTTCATTTTCTTCCCGTGCATTCCGATCTCCCATTCGCGCGACCTCGTCAACTGGGAGATCATCGGCTTTGCGATCACGGACCCGAAGGCCGCCGGCCTCGACGAGCTCGAGGGCGGCCGCGGCTACTGGGCGCCCGACATCTCCTACGACAACGGGACATTCTACATAACAGCCACCTACCGCTTAAATGACACCGGCCCGGTCTACCGCCGCCAGGTCGTCGTATCCTCCGATAAGCCGGAGGGTCCCTACAGCGCCCCCGTCTTCATCGAGGAGGACGGGATCGATCCGTCCCTCTTCCACGAGAACGGCCGCCACTACATGCTCTTAAACCGTGGCGCCAGACTTCTGGAGCTCTCTTCCGACTGCAAACGGCAGATCTCCGAGGCAAAGCTCCTCTACTACGGGTCCCAGAAGCACGCGCCGGAAGGCTCCCACCTCTTAAAGAAGGACGGGTACTACTACCTCTTCCAGGCCGAGGGCGGCACGGGTCCGGGCCACCGGATCACGGTCGCGAGGAGCCGTACGCTTTTCGGGGTGTATGAGCCCTGCCCCTACAACCCGATCATGCGGCAGACGGACCCCGAGGCCGCGATCCAGCGCTGCGGCCACGGAAAGCCCGTGAAGACCCCGGACGGCTCCTGGTACATGGTCTACCTCTGCGGCCGGACCCTCGACGAGAAGTACAGTATCCTGGGCCGCGAGACGGCCCTCGACCCGATCACCTGGACACCGGACGGCTGGCCGCTCGTGAACAACCTCAAGGGCCCGTCGACGCTGCAGGTGAAGCCTTCGGTCTCCGGGGACGGTTCTTGGGTTCCTGCGGGACGGTTCTCAGAGGATTGCTGTGCAATCCTCAAGAACCGTCCCCGCAAGAATCCTGAGAACCGTCCCGACGCCTCCCTCGCCTGGCTCACCCCGCGCCCGCCCGAAGAAGGCGCCGTCGTCTGGAACCCCGACGGGACCGCCACGCTCCTCTCAAGCCCCGCACCGCTTGCGAGCGTCGACGCGAGGAACATCCTCCTGCGCCGCCAGGACCGGTTCGACTTCACTTCCGAAGCACGCCTTGCCCTGCCGCACCTCATGCCGGGCCAGGAAGCCGGCATCATCGGCTACTACGACGAGAACTCCTGGGTCCTCGCCTCCGTGTACGCGCGGGAGGACGGAACGTACGGCTTCCGCACGACCGAGCACATCGGTCATGACAGCATCGTCCACGAGGACGCTGCCGCAAGGATCCCCGCGGAAGAAGGTACCTTCACCTTCACGATGGAGACACAAGGCCTCGCCCGCACCTTCCGCATCAAAAAGGAGGACGCGGGAACTTCCCGAATCCTCCATGAGGTGTGTCTCAGCAATGTATTCTATCTGAGCGACGAGGGCGTAAAGATGGGCAAGCGCTTCACCGGCGCCATGATGGGCGTCGCCGGAGCCGGCGGAGATACGCAGTTCCGCTATACGCTTAAGAGTTTTACGTGACAACTTGCGGGACGGTTCTCAGGATTCTTGCGGGGACGGTTCTTGGGGATTACACAGCAATCCTCTTAAGAACCGTCCCGCAAGAACTCAAGAACCGTCCCCGCAAACAGCATTCACCTCGTCGTAACACTCAAAAAGTCCGCATACCCTGTTTCGACGCCCTGATCGGAGAGCGCAAAGATCCCGATCTTCGCGCCGACCCAGGTGTGGTCCACCGGCACGAACCGGCAAGTGCTGTCACGGAAGTTCTCTCCGTCCGTCGACCAGAGCATCCGGAGCACCGGCTTCTCGGCATCGACATTTGCGAAGAAGAGGTCGCTCTTATCTCCGGACTCCCGCTCGTAGATGAGGCGGAAGGTGAGCTTTTCGGGGGTTTCATTTTCCGAAGAGGTGATGCGTTCACGGAAGAGCACCTTCTCGGTCTTGTCCGCATCGCCCCCTTCCGACTCGGAAAGGACGATAGAGAGCCCCCCGGCATCCCGCTCGGCGCACAAAGAGACGTACTGGCCGCCCATCATCGCGGCGCCGGCCCGGTTGCCCGGCTTAAGCCCCGCCGGATTCACCACGATATCGCACGTAAACTCCGGCAGCACCAGCTTCTCCGTGAGGACGTTCGCGCTGTGCCAGAGGATCGGCTTCTCCTCACCGGAGAGGTTCACCGCGTGAAGGCGGATTCCGTCCTCGCCCTCCGTTGCGGAGACAATCCGGGTGTCCGAAGACCGGCAGTTGCCGAGCCACTGCCACATAAGACCGATCTTATGCCCGGCAAAGTCGTCGGATGCCTCGAGGTAGGAGGGCTCATCCCCGACTGTCTCCGGCTTCTTAAACGCAAAGACCGGCTCGCCGCAGCCGTCCCCGTCCGGATCTTCGCCGATCACCGGCCAGCCGTCCTTCCAGGTCACCGGCTGCATGTGGAGGATCCGCCCGTAGAGCCCGCGGTCCTGGAAATGCAGAAACCACTCATCGCCCGACACCGTATCGACAAGGGCGCCCTGGTGAGGGCCGTTGATGACGCTGCTACCCTGGTCCATGACCACCTTCCACTCGTAGGGGCCCTTTATATTGCGGCTCCGGAGCGCGAGTTGCCAGCCCTGCCGCACGCCGCCCGCCGGCGAGAGGATATAGTACCAGCCGTCCTTCTTCATGACTTTCGGCCCCTCGGTCGTGATTCCCGGGACGCCCGGCGCCTCGCCGTCGAAGATGAACTCATCCTCCGAGACCGCCCGCGTCCCGTCCTCCGAGAGCTCGAAGATCCCGAGACGGCTCTTGAAGCCGATGCGGCTCTTTGCGTAGGCGTGAATGATGTAGGCCTTGCCGTCATCGTCCCAGAAGGGACAGGTGTCGATGAAGCCTTTGGCCGGCCGGATGCAGACGGGTTTTTCCCATTTTCCGAGCGGATCGGCGGTCTTCACCATGTAGCAGCCCTCATCCGGCATGCCGTAGAAAATGAAAAACTCCCCATTGTGATACCGGATCGCCGGCGCCCAGACCCCCTCCGAATGCCGGGGCACGTCGAAGCGGGCCGTAACCGCGGCACTGTCCCCGTGCGGGCAGCCGCGCGAGGGATCCTCCTCCACGATGTCCAGAGCGTAGTTCACCAGCTTCCAGTGCAGGAGGTCCTTCGAAGTCAGGATCGGCAGGCCCGGCACATAGTTGAAGCTCGAGGCGGTCATATAGTAGGTGTCACCCACCCGGATCACGTCCGGGTCGGAGTAATCGGCAAAGAGGATCGGATTTCTGAAGCGTCCGTCCCCAAGATCACACTCATAATACACGACAAAATCTCCCTTTCTGTTGATTTTTGCATTTATCGGAAAAATAGAGTATAATAAAGATTAGTCACCATGTTGTTCAATCATCCTGCAGGTAAAGGGGGGTGAAGCTGACATGCGCATATCAGACCTCTCCATCGACAGAATATACACCAATGAGCGCACCCGGAAAACAGAATACGAGATGGTGGAAAACCATTTCCACTATTACTACGAAATCTATTATGTGAAGCACGGTACCTGCCGCTTCTTTATCAGCGACTCTCTCTACGATCTTCACAGCGGGGATTTTCTCATCATACCGCCGAAGGAAGTGCATTTCAACCGCTATCTCTCCCAATGCACCAGAGCCAACATCTATTTCCGCAAAGCAGACCTCACTGACAACGGAAAATGGTTCGTGCCTGAGATCGATCCCTTCGTCTCAAAAGTCTCCTTCCTGCACGTTCCGGGCAGCTACCGGGCCATCTGGGAAGATCTCATCGACGAGATGACCCGGGAGGACCGGCTGAACGATCCTCTGACACCCGAGCTCTTAAAGCTAAATCTCCGCCGGCTCTTCCTCTACGCGGTCCGCTTCGCGGTCCCGCACGCCCAGAATGCCGGCATCACCACCGAGAGCGACGCGGGCATCCTCGGTGCGGTCCAGTACATCACCGCCCACTACAACGAGCCGATCACGCTGGACTTTCTGGCCGGCCGGGCCGGCCTCTCGCCCAGCTACTTCTCCCGCCGTTTCCGCATGGTCACCGGCACGCGCATGAAGGAATACCTCATCTATGTGCGCCTCGGCCACGCCGAGACCGAGCTGCTCTCCACCGCCCACACGATCACCGAGGTCGCGATGAACAACGGATTTTCTGACAGCAACTATTTCAAGGACGCCTTCCGGAAAATGTTCGGCCAGTCGCCCCGCGCCTACCGCGCAAGCCGCACCGATAAGCAGGACACCGCGGAGAGCTTAAAGGAGGGAACCATTCAGCCCGCCAGGGATTCGTAAGACCCTCATGCAAACAGCTTTTTCAGGTTCTCCTCAAACGGCGGATAGACGATACCCCGGTCGGTCACGATCGCCGTCACGAGAGAATGATCCGTGACATCGAAGGAGGGGTTGTAGCATTTGACCTCCGGCATAGCCATCGGCTCTTTGTACCACATCTCCCTGATCTCCGCAGGGTCGCGCAGCTCAATCTTAATATCGTCACCGGTCCTGCAGGTCATATCGATCGTCGAGGACGGTCCCAGCGTATAGAACGGGATCCCGTAGTGCTTTGCGAGTATCGCAACGCCCGAGGTCCCTATTTTGTTGGCAAAATCTCCGTTTGCCGCCACGCGGTCACAGCCCACGAAGCAGGCCTGCACCCAGCCGTTCTTCATCACGATCGAGGCCATGTTGTCGCAGATGAGCGTGACGTCGACGCCCGCCTTCTTAAGCTCGTAGGACGTAAGTCTCGCCCCCTGAAGGAGCGGTCTCGTCTCATCGGCGAAGACGCGCAGCCTCTTGCCGGTCTCCTCCCCGAGGAGGATCGGCCCAAGGGCGGTCCCGTAGAGACTCGTCGCGAGCGGTCCCGCGTTGCAGTGGGTCAGGATCCCGTCTCCCTCCTTCACCAGGGAGAGCCCGTACTCCGCGATTTTCCGGCACATCCGGATATCTTCCTCATAGATCTCCCGGCTCTCCTCCCGCATAAGCGCCGCGATTTCCGGCACCGGGAGGCCTGCATGCTCATCCATCACATTTTCCATGCGGCGAAGCGCCCAGGAGAGGTTGACCGCGGTCGGCCTCGAGGAGTTCAGCCAGGCGGAGAGTCTCTTCATTTCCATTAGGAACTCCGGAAGCTCCATCTCCTTCCTCTGCTCCGCGAACATCGCCATCGCATAGCCCGCAAATATTCCGATGCAGGGCGCCCCCCGCACCTCAAGCTTTTTGATTGCGTCGAAGCACTCCTCCGGGGTGCTGACGGTCTTGTACAGCTCCCGCATCGGGAGCGCTGTCTGGTCAAGGATCGTGATCGAGCAGCCGTCTCCGGCGAGCGTCACATGTTCAATTCCCCTCACATAGGGGTTTTGCATTTCATTTTCCATATAGGTTTCACCTCCTTGGCTTATTATACTACAAAATCAGTCATTTTCACAATTTTAGAAGGGTTTTTAGATACTTTTTTGTCCGTATCTGCTATAATTAACTATATATTTTGCTCGAGGAGGCACCCGATGAAGAAACTGGATTTCAATCACAACTGGACAGTCAGACCCCTGTCACGGGCCGGCGAAGCCTGCCCCGTCACGCTCCCCCACGACGCCATGATCACCGAGCCGCGCACCGCCGACAGCATGGGCGAGGGCAATATCGGCTGGTTCACGGGCGGCGACTACGAGTACAAGAAAAAGGTCACAATCCCGGACGAGCTCAGGGACCGCAAGCTGATCCTTGAATTCGAGTCCGTCTACAAAAACGCCGAGGTCACGATCAACGGCAAAAAGGCGAAGACGCGGCCCTACGGCTACACCCAGTTTTACATTCCGCTCAATGAATTTCTCGTTGACGGGGAAAATGAAATCACCGTCATCGCCCGTAACTCCGACCAGCCGAACAGCCGCTGGTACTCCGGCACGGGCATCTACCGCCCGGTCTGGCTCTGGGAAGGCCCGAAGGACTATATCCCGATCCGCGGCGTCCGCGTAAAGACCCTCACCATACGGCCCAAGGCCGTCGTTCTCGTGACCGTGAAGGCCACAGTCCCCGGCACCGCATGCATCGAGATCCTTAAAGAAGGCGCCTGCGTGGCAAAGAGCGAGGCCGTCATCGGCAGGACGCTCGAAGGGTGCGCCAGGATCGAGGTCCCGAACGCCGAGCTCTGGAGCATCGAGACCCCCTCACTCTACGAAGTCCGCGTGACACTCGGCGGCGACGTCGCGGCCGACACCTTCGGCATCCGGACCCTCACCTGGACCCCTGAAAAAGGCGTCGCGCTGAACGGCAAACACGTCATCCTGAAGGGCGCCTGCATCCACCACGACAACGGCGTCCTGGGCGCCTGCACCTTCCCGGAGGCGGAGGACCGCCGCGTGAGGCTCCTCAAAAAATACGGCTACAACGCCCTCCGCTCCGCCCACAACCCGGCTTCGGTCTGGCTGCTCGATGCCTGCGACAAGTACGGTGTCCTCATGATGGACGAGTACGTCGACGCCTGGTACATGCACAAGACCAAATACGACTACGCAAGCGAAGTCTTAAAGAACTGGAAAGATGACCTCGCCGCCCTGGTCGAGAAGGACTACAACCATCCCTCGGTCATCATGTACTCCACCGGCAACGAGGTCGCGGAATCCGCCCAGCAGAAGGGCATCGACCTCCAGACGCAGTTCACCAGCTACCTGCACTCGATCGACGATACCCGTCCGGTCAGCTGCGGGATCAACATTTTCTTTAATTTCTTAAGCTCCATCGGCCTCGGCGTCTACAGCGACGACAAGGCGGACAAGCTGGCTGAGGAAGCGAAGAAAAATGCAGACACCTCAAAACCGAAGAAGAAAGCCGTCGGCTCCGAGTTCTACAACATGCTTGCCGTCAAGCTCGGCGACAATTTCATGAAGCTTGGCGCCACAATTCCGCCCTGCGACTGGAAGACAAAGGGCGCCTACGCCGCCATGGACATCGCCGGCTACAACTACGGCCTCTACCGCTATAAGAAGGACCTGAAAAAATACCCGGACCGCCTGATCCTAGGCTCCGAGACCTTCTGCAAGGACGCCTACAGCTTCTATGAGATCGCCCGCAGGCATCCCCGCATCATCGGCGACTTCGTGTGGCCGGGCTGGGACTACATCGGCGAGACCGGCCTCGGCGCACCCGAATACGAAGCCTACCTCGACAAGCGTCCCGAGACCCAGATGACCGGCGGCAACGGCCGCCTCGACCTCTCCGGCAAGCCCCGCTGCGAGGCCTTCTACACCATGGTCGCCTTCGACGAAGTGAAAGGCCCGTTCATCGGCGTCTATCCGCCGACCGAGAAGAAGCCGGTCTTCAATGGCTGGACCATGAGCAAGGCTCTCCGCAGCTGGTCCTGGTCCGGTTACGCCGGCAACAACGCCGAAGTCGAGGTCTACGCCCGCGCGGCCTCCGTCGAGCTCTTCTTAAACGGCAGGAGCCTCGGCAAGAAGGACCTCAAGAACAACTGCCGCACCGCCTTCCCGGTCGTCTACGAGAACGGCACCCTGACCGCGGTCGCCTACGCCGCCGACGGCTCCGAGATCGGCCGCGACACGCTCGTCTCCGCAGGAGATGACGTCGTCTTAAACGCCAGGCCCGAAATCGAGTCTGTGAAGAAGGAAGGACTCATCTACATCCCGCTGCAGTACACGGACAAGGACGGCATCTGGAAGCCGCTCATCAGGAGAAACATCACGATCGCTCTCGAAAATGCAGAGCTCATGGGCCTCGGCAGCGCCGCCGCCTACTTTGAGGGCACCTACAACCAGACGACCGTCCCGACCTACTTCGGCGAGGCGCTCGCGGTCATCCGGGCAACAGGAGAAGGACCCGTGAGGGCGGTCTTCACGGACGACGTCGGCGCGGAAGCCGAAGCCGTGATCCCGCTTGAGGCCTGATTCGATACTAAAACTGACAAAGGAGTTTACAGCATGACAAGACCCTGCTGGATCTGGTACCCCGGCGACATGGAGCTCTACTACGGCCTCCTGCAGAACATGAGCCGCGTCGAGCGCGGCTACGGCTGGCCCGCCTTCTGGAAGAGCGACGGCTTCCGAAACCGCGTCGTCTTCCGAAAAGACTATGAGCTCGCCGCCCCGACAACCTTCACCGTCTGTTCGAAGGCGGTCGGCTACGTGCTCGCCGATGAAAAAAAATACCCCTTCGGGAGGCGCATCAGCCTCCCCGAAGGGTCTCACCGCATCTCCGTTCACGCGATGCGGATCGATGCGTTCCCCGCGATCTTTGTCGAGGGGGATGTCATTTTCTCCGACAGGACCTGGACGGTCTCCGACTACGTGACCACATGGGACCACGCGGGGACGTCGGCCTATTTCACGGACAGGGACCGCGATGTCGCGGAGTGGCCCTACAGCGAGGCGCTCTATAAGCCCATCTCCGTGAAGCCCGCATCCGTCTCCGTGCCGACGGCCGAGGCGGAGGATATTCAGGGAAATAAAGCCCCCTTCCGCATCTCAGGCGAATCCATGACCGCCGACGGGTTCCTCTATAAGTTTGAGACGGAGCTCACGGCGGAGCTTCTGATTCGCTCCTCGGACGGTGCTCCGCTTCCTGCAGAGGCCCTCGAAACCGTCACCGCCTACCTCGGTGAGTCAACGGAAGAGGCGCTGGACCCGGTCCACTGCTACTACAGCTTCACTCCCGACGGAAAGACCGGCAGGACGCCCCGCGCGGCGGTCCGGGCGGTCTTCATTCCGGGCCCGCGGTACGATGTGACCGCGATCCATCAGTATGTGGATATACCGGTCAGGGTTTCATTTTCCGGAAAGGACGAGAAGCTGAAGCGCATCTGGGAGGTCGCAGCCCACACCTTTAAGCTCGCAAGCGGGATCTTCTTCATCGACGGGGTCAAGCGCGACAAATGGATCTGGTCCGGCGACGCCTACCAGTCGATCCAGCTGAATCCCTATCTCTTCAGGGATCCGGACATCGACCGCCGGACCCTCATCGCACTCCGCGGAAATGACCCCGTGACCGCCCACATCAACACGATCGCGGACTACAGCATGCTCTGGCTCATCGGGGTGATGGAGCACACGAAGATCTACGACGATTTTGATTTCCTTTTGGACATGTACCCGAAAATGAAAACCATGGCCGACTTCCTCATGGAGCAGACCGACGAGCTCGGGTTCTTTACAGGCCGGCCCGGCGACTGGATCTACATCGACTGGGCGGACATGGACAAGACAGGCGCCTTCGGGGCCGAGCAGATGCTCTATGCGCTCACGATGCGGCGGATGGGCGATGCGGCGGCGCTTCTGGGACTCCCCGAGGACGAAAAATTCTTCCGCGGCCGCTGGGATGAACTTAAGAAAAATATCAATTCCTACTATTGGGACGAAGAAAAAGGAGCCTACATCGACTCCTTCCGTTCCGGGCGGCGGTATGTGACCCGCCAGACCAATATATTTGCGCTGCGCTCGGGGGTATGTGAGGGCGCCCGGCGCGATGCGGTGATCAAAAATGTACTCTTAAATCCGGCTGTCCCGCCGATCACGACCCCGTATTTTACGTTCTACGAGCTCGATGAGCTCGGGAAGGCGGGCCTCACCGACATTCTCTACGAGCGCCTCACCTCCTACTGGGGCGGGATGCTCGATAAGGGCGCGGTGACCTTCTGGGAGGAGTACGACCCGACGGTCCCGGACGAGGCCCAGTACGACATGTACGGCGACCGGTTCGGGAAGAGCCTCTGCCACGCCTGGGCGGCGAGCCCGCTGTATCTGATCGGGCGGTATCTTTCCGACCGCTGACAGGGACGGTTCTCAGGATTCTTGCGGGGACGGTTCTTGAGGATTGCACAGCAATCCTCTGAGAACCGTCCCGCAAGAGCCCAAGAACCGTCCCCGTTTCCGCGAAAAAGCCTCATCCCAGCTTCATATCTCCATCCTTCACCCATCCTGCCTTCCGGCACAGCCCGTTCACCAGCGGTGTGATCACCGCCGGCAGCACGAACGAGATCAGTATCAGCCCCAGCCAGTCAAACCCGGTGATCCCGGCCTTAGCCCCGGCGGCCACATCATTCACCCAGCCTGTATACACGCCGATCTGCCCGACCAGGCCGCAGGTGCCCATACCCGAGCTCACGGCCGCGCCGTTCATTTCCAGTTTGAAAATGCATGTCGCAAGCGGCCCCGTGATCATCGAGGTCACGCACGGCGCGATCCAGATCCGCGGGTTCTTCACGATATTTCCCATCTGCAGCATCGAGGTGCCGAGTCCCTGGGAGACCAGGCCGCCCCATTTATTTTCCGGGAACGACATTACCGCAAATCCGACCATCTGCGCGCAGCAGCCCGCCACCGCGGCGCCGCCCGCGAGGCCCGTCAGCCCCAGCGCGGCGCAGATCGCGGCCGAGGAGATCGGCAGCGTCAGCGCGACGCCCACAACGAGCGAGACCAGGATGCCCATGAGGAAGGGCTGCAGCTCGGTCGTCCACATGATGAAATCGCCCACCCGCATCGCGGCGGCGCCCAAAGCCGGCGCCCACCAGGCCGAGAGCGCGACACCCACCGCGATCGTCACGAGCGGCGTCACCAGGATGTCGACGCGGGTCTCCTTGGAGACCATTTTTCCGATTTCCGCGGCGATGATCGCGATGAAGAGGACCGCCAGCGGGCCGCCCGCACCGCCGAGCGCGTTCGAGGCGAACCCGACCGTGATCAACGAAAATAAAACCAGCGGCGGGCACTTCAGCGCGTACCCGATTGCCACCGCCATCGCGGGGCCGCTCATGGCCGTCGCAAGTCCGCCGACCGTGTAGTCGACGCCGCCGATCGTCGCGACCGTGGTGGTCAGGGCCCCGATGTGAAACTGGGAGCCGACCGTGTTGATGATCGTCCCGATGAGCAGGGAGCAGAAGAGGCCCTGCGCCATCGCGCCCAGCGCGTCGATCAGGTACCGTTTGACCGAGATCTCAATGTCCTTTCGTTTGAGAAATGCCTTAAATCCTTCCATAACAACCTCCCCCAAAACAAACCAATTGAATTGAGAGATACTTTACATTAAACATATGGAAGTGTCAAGCAGAAAGGGGTATAATTGTGTTATAAGGGAGGTGAAAAACATGTTTGGGAAGAAGAAAGCCTCAAAACCCATCGCCTACGACCACGAAAATGAAAAGCCCGCCGTCCGCTGCTCCATCTGCACCGGCGAGCAGGTCGCCGGGTTCAAGGACGTCCGCACCGGGAAGTTCCGCGAGATCATGCTGATCAGCCGCCCCGACGAGCTCGAGCGGTTCAAGGAGGGCTGCGGAACGGATACGGTCGAGAAGTTCTATTGATATCGCGTGAACGCATAGGGACGGTTCTTGGGTTCCTGCGGGACGGTTCTCAGAGGATTGCTTCGCAATCCCCAAGAACCGTCCCGCAGGAATCCTGAGAACCGTCCCGCAATCCTCAATCCCCCGCAGCCTCATCCCCAATGAAGCCCTCGGGATCCTCATCCTCATTCTTATCCTCACTCTCGATCGCGCCCCGCGCATCGCGAAGCCGCATGTTCTGGAACTTCTCCCACAGGGAGAACTTCGGCCAGGACTCCTTCAGCTGCTCCGCGACCTCACCGCCGAAGATCCTGAAAAGCTCCCGGATCTTCTCCTGGGTCGTCTGATCCAGATGCTTGACCCGGTCATAAGAGGCGGCAATCGCCTTTAAGCCGCCCTTCTGGTACTCCGACAGCGTCTGGAACCCCGGAGCCTCCAGCACCGTAAAGAAATCATCGATAAAGGCGCGGCGTCCCTTCGGGTCGATCGAATAGATCCAGCTGCGGAACGTATCGTCGAACACCTGCCCCGCATCCGACAGCCCGGGCGCCGGCACAAACGCCGCCCCCAGGATCTGCCACGAGAGCGGTGCGTGCTGCATGACCCCCTTCTCGCTGCTCACCACGATATTCGGCTCGGTCGGGTTCCCCAGCAGCATCCCGATCACCGACGTGTCCGGGATAAATTTCCGGATTTTCGGCACGATGCGGGCGAGCCCTTCATTTTCCATAAATTCCTCGTTGAAACCGGGCCCGTCGTGGCTCCACACCGTCTCGATCCGCTCCGAGATCTGCGGATCCGCCAGCGCCGCCGCATAGATTGCGAGGTGCCCGCCCTTCGAGTGCCCGCCGATGCGGATCCGTCCGGTCTTATTTCTCTGGATCAGGTTCAGGTAATCGACCGCATACTTGTCCGCCTCCACGGTCTCGCAGCTCATCAGGAAATCCTCTTTCCACCCGACGATCGTGTCGTCCGTCCCCCGATAGGAGACAAATGCAACCCCGTCATCCGTCAGAAACTCCAGCGCCGAAAACTGCAGGTTGTTCTCCTCCCGCACTATGTTTACATAACTCCGGAGCTTCATGTCCCCGAAGCGCACTGTCCCGACGACCTTCTTTAAAATGTAAGGCGCATACGCAATCAGCGTCTTATCCTCCGCCAGCTCCTCCTCGGTGTGGGCGGCAAAAAATGCAGCCGCCGCCTCGCTGAGGCTGATCTCGCCCGCCCCGGGCGCCGGCACGATCCCGTCAAAATTCACATAGGAAAGACAGGACAGGATCAGGCTGTCCACATCATTAAAAAGCGAGTAAGAAAGCGAAATATCCCCCCGCCAGTCGAGGTAATCCAGCATACTCCCCATAGGAATCCTCCCCTTTTACCGGGGCTCGCGCCCCTCCTTAAACGTCAGCATCATCTCATTGGTCAGCGAGAAATCATCCGGCTGCAGTATCACATCCTCCCGCTTCACCCAGAGCGCCTCCTTGAGCTCCCCGTCGTCCCGGTGGATCGTCGGGTCCCCGTCCACATCGCAGTAAAATCCCGCCAGCAGATCGTCCACGATCGCCCACGGTTGAGACTTATAGTAGCGGATATTTTTGACCTTGAGCCCGACTTCCTCCATCACCTCGCGGCGCACGGTCGCCTCAAAGCTCTCGCCGATCTCCGTAAAGCCCGCGACCAGCGCGTAATACGGGATGTCGCGCCCCGCATACTTGGTCAGCACGATCTCATCCCCGTTCGTGACTCCGACGATCACCGCCGGAATGATCCGCGGATAGATCACCCTCCCGCAGTGCGGGCAGATGAGCGACCGCTCGATCGCCCCGAAGATCGTCCTCATGCCGCAGGTCCCGCAGTAGCGGTTGTCCTTGTACCAGCGCGCCAGCTGCAGTGCGGTCCACGCGGCATAGATGAAGTCCCTCGGGGCCTTGATGGTGTGCCGCAAAGTCTTCATATCCGTAAAATGAAACCCTTCCGGCACCCGAACCTCCTCATCCCGCCCGACGAGAAACCGCGGCTTCCCGTCCCAGCGGAAGAGAAAGACCTTCTCCGCCTCTTCCGGAAAATCCGCCGCCAGCGGCAGCGAGATCTCTCCGCCCTGCTCCCGGATCAGCACCTTGCTGCCGTCAAACAGATAGACTTCGCTCTCGGGAACGGCCTCCGCATCCTTTATAAATTCATTCCGCAGCACATGCGGCCAGACATCCTGAATCATAGCAAACCTCTCATTGTCAGATGATGATAGAGCGCCCCGTACTGGTTCGCCTCATTCATAAAATAGCACCGTCTTATCTCCGTCCTGAACATCTGAACACCGAACACCGCCTTCATGCGGTCATACTCGGCCTTTATATCATTGATCAGGCGGTCCTGCCGGCTGATGCCGCCGCCGATCAGCACCCTCTCCGGGTCAAATGAGATCGTCTGGTTCATCGCAAGCCGCGCAACGTCGAAGACATATTTCCTGTAAATCTTCTCAACAGCCGGGTCTCCCGCATTCAGGAATTCAAAGAACTGGTAGCCGTTCATCCCTTCCGCATATGCGGGGTCATCGTTCAGCTCCGAGAACTCCGTCTGCTCCGTAAACACCTTAAACATACTCACCAGCGGGTATGTCGACATCTTCCGGACATCGATTCCCTTGGCAAGGCAGGCCTTGTGGAGCAGTGTCGAGACACCGCAGTGGAAAAATGCAGTGCACTCAAATCCCTCCTCCTCCCCGACGATCGAGTAGGAGAATTCCCCCGCCGAGAGGTCCTTGCCCTTTAAAATCTTCCGGTTCTGGACGATCCCGCCGGCAATGCCCGTGCCCAGTATGATCACAACGCCGTCGTCCACATCCGCAAGGTTCCCCTTCCAGACTTCCGCGAGGACGCCGCATTTCCCGTCGTTTTCCATCGTGACCGGAACGCCCGTCCGCTTTGCGATCTCCTCCGTCACGCACTGATCCGCCAGCATCCGGTAGGCGCCGCTGCCCCTCAGGATCCCGGCCTGATCGTCGATGACGCCCGGCATCGAGAGCGCGATTCCCTCCACCCTGCCGGAGTTCTGTGCTTTTTTAAAGATTTCCGCGACAAAATCATAGTAGTCCGCCGGCTTAGTCGTCGGCGCGGGCGCCTCATCCCGCAAAATGACATTCAGCCCCTCGTCCATGACCGAGTATTTCGCGAGCGTCCCTCCGAAGTCCATGGTGAGAAAGTTCATGGCAGATCCCCTCTTTCCTTGCGTTTTTTTCAGTATACCACAAAAACCTCGGTTTCAAAATCCATAAAACTGTGTATAATGATAATTATTCAGCACCCCATAAAAATGGATGGTTTGAAGAGCGAGCCGCAGTGCGGCTGCGAATGGGGGTGCTGAATAATTGGCTTTTGCTTTCGGGGCCCGCAGGGCCCCTCGGGGACGGTTCTTGACGAGTCTCCCCGGGCTTGTCCCGAGGAGACTCGCAGACAGAACCGTCCCCCTCTCTCCTTCTTCAGCTGCACGCTATCAACAAAAATTATTCATGAAAAGGTTTTAAATATATGAAAAAACGGCCCCTTATCTTCCTCCAATCCCTCCTCCTCAATCTCCCCTACCTCGCCCTCTCCCTCCTCCTCGCCGACCAGAAATACGAAATCTCCGACGACTTCATCATCGACAACGTCCTCTCCGGCGCCGTCGGCCCTGCCTACGCCTCCCGCGCCCCCTACATCAACCGCCTCCTCGGCGAATTCCTCTCCTTCGTAAACCGCCACACTTCCGACTTCAGCGTCTTCTTCTATTTCCAGCTCGCAGTCTCCCTGCTCTCCTTCACAGCCCTCACCTACATCCTGCTCCGAAGGAACCGCCCCGCGGTCGGCCTCTGCCTCTCCGCGGTCCTGCTCCTCTTCTTCTCCGACGACTACTACATCCTCGTCTGCTGCACCCGGACTGCCTCCCTCGCGGCCGCTGCCGGCGGGGCTCTATTTCTCCATGCCTTCTTTCATCCGGAAAATGAACCCCTCTCCCTCCCCGAACTCCTCTCCGGGGGCTTTCTCGCCCTCATCGGCTCCATGATCCGCATAAAATCCGCCCTTCTGGTCCTCCCCTTCCTCCTTCTGCTCTTTATCGCGATGAGCGGGACGGTTCTCAGGAAATCTGATTCTCTCAAAGAGAATCAGATTCCCAAGAACCGTCCCCGCATCATCAAAGTCCTCCTCTCCTCCCTCGTCCTCCTCGCCCTCGCCGGCGGCCTCTGTCTCACCTCCGAGACCCTGAACTCTCAGGATCCCGCCTACGCCGCCTACCGCACCTTCGACGACCGCCGTTCCGCCGTCGTCGACACGGTCTCCTTCGGCTACGAGAGCGTGAAGGACACATTTGACTCTCTCGGTCTCTCCCAGGTCGACTACCTCATGCTGCGCGCCTGGAATTTCAACGACCGCGAGATATTCACCGACGAGGTCCTCGACACGGTCGCGAAGGCCCAGGACAAGGTCCGCAACGAGACCACTCTGAATCCGCAGATTCTCTTCGAAGACTCTCTCGCCCGGGAATACCACGCCTACGCCTGCATCCCCGGGTTTATACTGATCATTGCATTTTACATCTACGGCAGAAAGCACATCCCCTACGCGGTTCTGACGCTCCTCCTCGGTGCGGCTCTCATCCTCGTACTTGAGATCCTCGGCCGCCCCGTCTACCGCGCGGTCTCCGCGGTCCTAATCGCCGAGGCCGCCGCGCTCGCCGCGGCTCCCTGCATCGTCGAACCCGAAAAAGAGCGCGAACCCATACGGATCCGCGCTGCCATTTTCATTCTGATCGCTCTTATGCTCCTCACGAAGCAGTTCCTCCGCCCGCAGGACAGGTTCTGGACCTACGCCAGCGACGAGGAGTACCGCTACTGGACCGAGATGACCTTCAACAACTCCGACGTCTTCGGCGCCGGAAAATACACCTTCGACATCTCCCACCGCGGCCCCGAACCGAACCTCATCGCCACGATCGAGGCCGACAGGGAGCACTACTATCTCCTTGACTTCACCGCCACGATCCAGAAGATCTTCTACAATTACCCCCACACAAAGCGCCTGCCCGTCGATTATTACACCGACAATTACAGCTACCTGGGCGGCGTCCTGACGAACTTCCCTTCGGTAAATGAAGACCTCCTCGCCCACGGCCTCGACCCGGACGCCCTCGTCCGCTCGGTCGTGAACGACAATGTCCTCGTCGTCGACAACAACCTCTACGAGTTCCGCCTCCTGTATCTCCGGGAGCACTATTTCCCGAATGCCCGGATGGAGCAGGTGGACGAGATTGACGGGTTTAAGGTGTGGAGGTATTTTGAGGAGTAATTTTCTTCAGAGCAGCTCCCCAATCACACCCTCCTGCGCCTCCCGGCCGCCAGAAGAGCGCCGGCGCCAAGAACAAGGAGCGCACCGAGGATATAGAAGAACGTGGTGCCGACGCCGCCGGTCGCCGGAAGCTCGACCGCATCCTCAGGCGTATTGATGATGGAACCTCCGTTGCCGGCACTCTCTGCGTTCACGATGATCGTTCCGCTGCCATCCCCGTAGGACGGATCCTTGTAGCCGCTGACCTTCTCCTCGACTGCATAGTACATGTACTCCACGAGTTCGGTTTCAAGAGTCGTCCCGCTTGTGCCGGAGGATCCGCTTGCTTCAACCGGCTCACTGTCAGCACCGGCATCCACTGTCACTTTGGCGTATTTCTCAAGATCCTTGAAAATGAACGTATACCCGCTCTCTGCATCGCCGCTCCTTGTCCAGCTGATACCGTTTTCCGTGCCGCTCTCTCCGCTCAGCGTGAATGTCTTCACGAAACCTTCATCATCTGTATCGCGAACTTTCCGATACAGCTTAACCGTGATATCTTTCACCCATTCATCCCAGTCAGTCCCGTTTGCATTCTTCCACTTCTTCGTGAACTCGAAATCCTTCACTTCCGGCGTGTTTGTAATCAGACCGGAGACTTCACCTATCGCCTCATCCTCTGTAACAGCCGCCTCATCCGTACTGTATTTCACGCTTTCGACATGCAGCTCGTGGTCTTCATTTTCCTCGACCACCACCGTGACGGTCACAACATCGGTGCTGTACACGATGCCGTCGTTCACATTGTCGACCGTACCCGCCGGCTGCACCTCCTCGATCGAGAAGGTATACTCTCCGGGTTTCTCAAATGTGATCGCCCCGAACGCCGCCGTCTTAGCCGCGACCGTCGCGGTCGCCTCGCGGGTCCCGAGCTTGGCGCCCTCCGGATTCTCTGCCGAAGCGCTCAGGTAGAACTCAAAGCCCTTCGCCGGCCACTTGTCGGCAGGGACATCCGCCTCATTCAGTTTAAGCGCCTTGGTGATCTTCGGAGCGTACTCCGTCGTCTTGTAATAGCTGTTGGTGACCGTCACAGATGCAGTTTCATTTAGGTTGACCCTGACGGGATCGGTTCCGGTGACCGTCCAGGCGTAGCCGGCCGCAGAGGCATCTTTCTCAAGGACCGTGTAGGTTCCCGGGGTGAGATTTGTCCAGGTCTTTACCTCATCCTTCGCAAATGTCTCATAATGCGGCGTCAGACCGTAATTTTTGCCGTCCGTTCCGTAATAGTTTCCCTCACTGTCCTGAACACCGATCGTGAATGTACCCGCGGCCTCGGCACCTTCGACAGCCTTTGTCACCTTAAGACTGCCGGGCTTTAATTTATTTTTAAGCCTGACAACACCGCCTGTACTTACCTCATCCAGGTTCTCCATAAGCGTGTAGGAATCATTTTCCCCCACGATTTCCTCGAAACAGTACGCATATTCAACGCTTCGCCCGTTATAGGTTCCGGCTGCGGGAAGATTGTTTATTAAGCCGGTCCACATCTCCTGTCCGGCAGATGCCGTGATTCCGCTGGCGCTGAAAGGCTCCTTCGGCACAAAGGTAAAGCTCTCTGCCGATAGTGAAGCCTCTCCCACTTCAAGTGTCGCCAGAAGTTCCGGATCAATCGGTTCGCTGAGCACCTCGATCAGAATACTCACCGGATGGAACGGATCCGCCGCTATCCTGCCGGAAAATACAATATCCTCCTCCACATTTTCAAGAGTCACTGTCCTTATATAGTAAGGAGCTGTATTGCGGTTCTCATAATCAAAGGTGACCGCCTGTCCGTTGATCGTGATTTCATCTTTCTGCGGGTCTGTATTATACTTCCCATCTGACGAAATAGTAATCCTGATATCGGAGCCTGCCTTTATATTCTGATAGGTACCGCTAAGATTCTCCGAAGTCAAAGGTTTATCGTTGCCGTAGTTATCCGGGTATCCGTATTTGAAATCATCCCCTGCGGATACATTCAGGCTGCCCAACCCAGTATATTCCCCGCGCGACGGAGGATAAACCTTCTGATACACCTTCAGGGATACGGTTTTATCCGTTATGCTGTCCGTGAGATCAGTGACGCCGTCCGCTCCAAACCAGGTCTTGTCTATCTCTACCTTTGTGTTCCTGTTGGTCACGAGGATCGAATCGCCCGCAAAGGTGTATTCCGCCCCGAAAGTGCTGCCGTTTTCTTCCACGATATAATAGGTATAAACAGTATGTAGTCCGTCACCGGTAGGATACTCCCTGGAAATGTTCTGCCAGCCATTCGCCGCATTGAGATTCAGCGTTTCGACAATGGCTCCGCCTATGCTCTCCGCCTCCGCTTCGCTCAGGATCTGACTTCTCCCGTCAGCAGATGCATTCCTTCCTAAAACGTCAAACTGATACGAGCCGCTGTCTCTGACCTCAATCTTAGTGACCTGTCTGTCTGTCGGCAGGACGATTCTTGCGACCTTCGTTCCGCTGCTGCCTTCAGAGAAATCGAAAAGCACCTCTGCTTCACCCCAGCTTTCTCTGACCCAATAGCGCCCTGATCCTTCAAATGTTCCTCTGCCGTTAATCACCGATGCCGTTATTTCTATCGTGTCACCGGGCAGCGCCGTCACAAACGCCGTACTGATTCTGGCCCGCGGATTGTTATTTTCGGCATAAATGGGTATCGCGTAAAGTTTATTCGCATCTTTCTTGCTGCCATCCGCCTCCACAATTTTACCGGCGCTGATGATTCCGGCCGTCCGGTATACATTTACAGAAACGGAATCACTTAATCCCATTTTATCCGTCACATCATTGTCATCCGCATCCAGCCATCTCTTTTTGGCCTTCACTCTTGTCAGTGCCGCAACATCGCTCGGACGGTTCGATACCGTTGCGCCGATTCCCCCGTTTTCCAGCTCTCCATACTCATAAAACGCGGTATAGCCCTCCGGCACGATCTCCTCGATCTCATACTTATAGAAGATCGGCATATGATTATCGAAGGTCATCGTCGGCAGGTTTGTAAGCTTCCCGTCGACCAGGTTTGCATCTGCGGCCGCATCCTGGGTCAGCTTCCAGCTGCCGGACTCTTTGCTGATCAGGAAAGTGGTCGCTCTCTCGGCAGTAACCGGCTCCTCGCTCGCCGCACTGTAATACCCGGAGAGCGCCGGCTCCACAACCTTGCCCTCCTTATCGTAGAACGCGGTCTGTTTGATGCGGACCTTTACCTCCGTATCCTTCGTCTGGTCTTCCTCGAGCAGCTCGTTCAGCCACATCTTCTTCGCCTCAATGTAAGTCATTGACGGCGCATCTGCGACCGGCGATATCGCGGAATTCATAAAGCCAATCTGAACAGTGCCCTCCGGAAGTCCGGTTGTTATTGGTGCCTCTCCCTCCTGCAGGAAATAGAAGTAATACACCGTCTCATTGACTTCAAAGCCCTTAGGCGCCTCCGTCTCCTTAACCGCATACAAGGTACCGAACTCATAAGTTTTCTCGCCCGCGATCACATCCGTCTGCAGAATCGAGAACCTGCCCCGGCTGTTCGTCTCATAGGTCCGAAGCGCCTCTCCGGTGATCTTAAATTCATCGTCCGTCGCATAGACCGCAAACTTCGCACCGTCAAGCTTAAAGCTGGTCTCACCTTCCACATTGGCCGGTGAGCCGTACTTATAGATCTTGTACTCGGACGGCACGTAATAGGTGTTGGAAATATCCACCGTATGTTCCGTATTATTCTTCACATCGGTCTCGGAAATTTTAACCGTTGCGTAGCGCTGTGTCCGGTCGTCGGACCCATTGTCTGCCGTCCCTTCCGGATCATTATCCACCACCTGATATTCAGTCTGTTTGCAGGTTACGTCATCGACAAGCTCGACAACCTTGTACTGGCCTTCCGGCAGATCGCCGATTGTGTAGGTATATTTGCCCTGCTCATTCTTAACCATCTGGTTAAAGACGATCGTGCGGAAAAGCTCGTAATCTCCCGTTTCCGTGTTCAGCTTATAGACCTCAAAACTGATGGCTGCCTTCTGATCGTCATCAGGCTCCTCCGTGTTGAGACCGGCAAAGCTCTTGGTCAGCGTAAGGACGCCGTCCTTTCTCCAGTTCTTCACCGTTACAATATCACCGTTGTAGTAGGTCCACGGCTGAACGATCGCGCCGCTTCCGTCCGGGGAGACGACCGGGTAACGGGTGTAGTTTACGTGGCCGTCCTTGGAAATGATAAAGCTGTACTTTGTATTGTCCAGCGCATATCCCGGAGGCGCGACAATCTCCAGCAGGTAGTACCGTTTCTCGGGCTTCAGGTTCCAGCCCAGCTTTTCAGTACCCATGATCATGCCGGTTCCCACGGCACTGCCGTCTCTGCCGTCAGACGTTGTGACGGTGTAATCGGAGCCGTCGGCATTTTTCACCGGAGATCCGCTGATAATATTTCCGTCCGCATCGACTTCGTCTGCCTCAAACAGCTTGAACACGGCACCGCCAAGGCCTGTGCTGTTGACCAGGCCGTCGCCCTTATAGAGATTCAAGCCGTAGTTGGTTCCGTAGCCGGTCGCGTCGCTGACATAGTTTTCATAGCCGTCATCTTCCTTGTGGAAGCCCAGCATGTCAACCTCGTTGTGGTAATGGATCTGCCCGGTTTCGTCGGGCTCGCCCTTCGCCTTGGCCAGATAGGTAATCGTGGTCTTCACCCCGTCCGGGATATAGAAGGTGATCGTATCGCCCTTCATATTAAAATAAGGAGCGGTCACCGGATTTCCTTCCGAATCCGTTGTCTGGACGGTCTTGTTGCCGTCGACGGTGATCGTGACATCCTGATAACGGACGGACAGGTTGGTCATCTTGTCCGTAAGAACCAGTATGCCGTTATCGGAAAGGGTTAACCCTGGTTCATTCACGGTGATCGTAAACTGCAGCTTTCCATTAACCGTTGCATGAGACTTGTCGAGGATTTTCGGATCGTACTCGATTGTTTTTCTGTTCGTCCCGAATCCTTCGACGGTGTTGCGGAGCTTGACAACGTGATCCCCGGAGCCAACCACCTGCTCCTGCAGCGCATCGTAGGTTTCCTTGTCCTTGATCTGAAGGTCATAGCTGACCCTGTAATACGAGTACAGTGTTCCGTAATTTTTCGGCAGCTCATCCTGATAGAGCCTGAAGGTAACCTTGTGGTCAGCCTCGTCATAGACAGCTCTGTTCGCCGGAAGCTCCGTCTCCGCATTTCCTGTGTTGAATCGCGAATAGCCTCCGGAAATCTTTGCACTTCCGGCGACATAGGCGAGACGGCTGTCAAATGTATCTACGAGCTCGATATACCTCTTTCCCTCTCCGTCTACATGGATATACCTGGGATCGGCGTTGGCAAACAGCTCCTCCGAGATCACGCTCAGTGTGAGCGTGTAGCTGAATTTCGGGAGCCCGCTGTCCGTGGTGCCGTTCTGGCTTCCGTTCTTAAAGATCTTAATCTGTTCAGGTGTGTAGCTGGCCGACGCGGGTATGTAGTTAAACGTGGCGTTATTGGTGTGCGTGGGGTCAGCCTTGTCTTCAACCGCATCCGCAAGCCAGTCCGCGTCACAGAGCGTCTGCAGCTCAAGCACGACGGTACGCTGATCAGACGAACTGTTGAGGCCGAGTTCCGTGCCGTCTTTGGTGAAATTGATCACCAGGCTCCCCTCGGTCGACTCCGCAGTATTGATAACCGCCGTCTCACCCTGCTGAAGGCCGCTCACAACCCTAAAGCTCCCGTCGACATAGGTATCCTGATAGGCGTTCAGCTTGGGCAGAGTATCCACCAGCTTTGCCTGGGTGGCCGTCAGACCCGCCTTCGGCACCGTGACCGTTACATGCCAGGTCACAATGGTCTTGCCGTCAGCCGTTGTCACGCTCTCCTTGGTCTTCCCAAGCCCCATCTGGTTCTCCGGGTTCGGACCGATCTGCGCGGAGCCCTCACCCTCATGATCCCGGTTATCTTCATAGCCGTTTTTAACATTGATATACTCTGTCAGGCTGCCGGCATCGTAGGACGTTGTATAGGAGATCTCGTACTTATACTTCTTTCCGGCATTATCTCCTACCTTGTCAATGATATTCAGTGTAAAGCCCCCGGCTGTATTTTTGTCCACGCCCAGACTGCCCCAGGGGATCTGCTTCGTGTCTACCGGTGCATTTGTAACCGCATCGTAGACCTTTACGGTCACATAATCGCCCGCATAATGCATCCCTTCCGTCTTGATGGTATCCCTCACCGTTGTGAGCTGGTTAGCGGTTCCGTAATCACTGTAGGCCGTGATCGTCCACGGGATCGTTCTGTTATTGCCGTTTGCCGTCACAGCTCCGGCACCTTTGCTGATGCCGGGCGCGGAGACAACATGCCCCAGATCATAGGTCGACGGATGATCACCGTCCCAGGTGACGGTATTTTTCGAATCGGAATCGAGAGCAAACGAGCCGTTCTCCGCATTAAGCTTGCTCTTATCAATATTTGCGGTGTAGGTGATGACATATGTCTCACCGTCCTTCATCTCTCCGGTTGTCATCGTAAAACCGGTCGAAGTTGAAGTCACAGACCAGTTTACGGTTTCATTGGTAGCTTCTTTTTTCACCTGCGCATCACCGTTATAGGTGATAACCTCCCCGCTGATAGCATCATTTATCACAACATTATTGTTCGTACCGTTCGAGGTGACTCTTAACGTGTACGTAACAACCGCTGCAGCCGCACTGCTGTTCCAGTCGGTGAGCGCACCTGCCTTCTGAATTGTGACATCATTCGCGGTATCGACCTTGACCTTGGTATCCGTCTTTCCGTCAATCGTGTACTCACTGTGGGATGAGTCAAACTCACCGTTCACATCAATCGAAAATGTCGCCGTCGTAATATCTTTCAGCTTCTGATAATTCGGATCGCTGCTGTTCAGCTTCACCCTGATCGTATCTCCGACGGTTTCGACCTGGTTGCCGCTGATCGTGAAATGCTCACCTGCCTCATTGACCGTGATGGGGAACGTCGCCCCCTCTGCCTTGAAGGTTATACCATCAGGAAGTGTAAGCGTCATCCAGCCGTCATTGGAGAACTGATACTGGCCGGCCGCCTCGCCTTCCTGGAATGTCAGGGTGATGCTGTAATTCTTGCCGTTCTTGACCACATACCGGTTGTTTGCCGCATCCCACTCGGCGCCTGAGATCGTAAGACCCGTCAGGACATCGTTCAAGCTGGTCGTGTACTGAAGGTCATGGACGGAAATGACAAACTTTGTCCCGTCCGCCATGAAAACCGTGAGTGTCTCCTCCGTGGTGAACGGGTTAAGGCTCTTCAGGATCCAGTCATTTCCGAGCCCGAACCAGATCTTTTCCACACTGACAAGACTCGGATCTGAGAAAATGACACCCGCAACATCCCTGACGTCTATTCCCAGCCCGAGGATCTCAATGATCTCCGACAGCCAGATATCAGAGCCGCCCTCGATGGAGAGTGTGTAGCCATCGTAAGTAAAATCAACGGTATACACCACGCCGTAAACAGAGAAGGATCCCGCCTCAAATGCAACGCCGCTGACCTCAGCCGTCTCCTTGTCGGTTGTCACGTCGGAGATCGCAACTTCCTGCGGGCCTTCCTTTCCAAAATGAACCGCCTTTACATTCTCTGCGGAGGCCAGCTTCTGCGGAGCGGTGTACTCGATATCGACACGCACCGGTGCCGCCGGAGTGATTTCGGACGTCCCGAGCATGATCTTAATGTCGAAGAAGCGCGCACGGGCGCAGGCTGCCTCCGTCTCGGAAAGCCCGAGAGCATCGACCGCATCATTCATATATCCCTTATAGTTATACGCCGTCGGCAGGATCTCCTTCGCTGACAGCTTCGCCCCGGCCGGGATCTCCGCGTCCGCCGTGTAGGTCATGGTGACCGTGTAATCCGGCCCCTTTGTAACCAGGGTCCGGGTCTCCTTATCGGCATCTTCCGGCTTTTCCTCCGTTTTTGTCTCCTCCTCAGCCTGCTCCTCGTCTGTCGTCTCCGCCTCTTCGGCTATGGACTCGGAGACAGATTCATCTTCGGCCGGGAGAGACTCGTCTTCGGGCTCAGTTGCGACAGACTCGTCTTCGGGCTCTGTCAGGACGGACTCGTCTTCGGGCTCAGCCGGGACGGATTCAGCAATAGATTCGTCTTTCGGTTCTGTCGGGAGGGACTCATCCACGGTTTCTGCTGTAGAAGCATCCGCCGCGAGGGACTCATCCACGGTTTCTGCCGTAGAAGCATCCGCCGGAACAGACTCATCCACAATTTCTGCCGTAGAAGCATCCGCCGGAGCGGACTCATCCACATTTTCCACTGTGGAAGCATCCGCCGGAACAGACTCATCCGAAACCGGTTCCGTCCCCGAAGTGCTCTCCGCAAGAGCAGGCTCCGCCTTCGCAGCCTCGGCAGCCGCCTTCGCCGCCTCTTCCTTCTCCTTCTCGATTGCAGCGTCGATCTCGGAGACTTCTACCGCAAACGTACCGAAGGTCAGCGTCCCCGCATCCGTAAATTTGCTTGTGATATCGAAATTGCTGTCCGCCGCGGAAAGATGAGCTGCCGCAGCAACCTTTGTCTCGGATCCGACCTTCGTCATGGTCCCGTTCGGAAGCAGGCACACAACTTTAAGACCGTCGGCGGCGGTCTCAGCGGTGTTCTTATAAATGATCTCAACGGGAAGTACGCAGGCCGGAGTGATCGCTCCGTCTGCATTTTTAATGGAAATGACAAAGAACCGTGCCCACGGAAGCTCCGCATCCGGGAAGTTCACGATATTTTTTTCAATGTAATTGATTTCTTCCGCCGTGAGGGAGAGAGAGGTTTCCGCGGCGACAAGATAGGAGAGGTATTCATTTTTACGGCCGTTCTCATCGAGGCCGTCATTTGCGAAAGGCTGCCCGATCTCCCGGACAGAAAGAGACGCGTCCTTTGCCACCCTCGCGGCAGCCGGGACGGTCAGGATAAGCTTCATGCTTCCGTCTTCAAAAATAAGTTTCTCGTTCTCAAGATACTCCGGTTCCTCCGGAGCAGGCGTAATCTCCTCCGCCTTGGGCGCAGTTTGAGAAGCTGCTGTGGCAGCAGCCTGGGTCGCAGCGGTCTCCGGAGTAGTCTCCGCCGGTGGAGACTCCGCAGGAGCGGTCTCTGCCGGGGGAGATTCCGCAGGAGGAGATTCCGCAGGAGCAGTCTCCGCCGGTGGGGATTCAGCCGGAACCGGCTCAGAAGCCGCCGGCTCTGCCGGGGCAGCCTCCTGCGGCGCAGCATCTACCGGGTTATCCTCTGCCGGATTATTCTCCGCCGGGACATCAAGAAGTAAACCGGCTTCCGAAGAAGCAGGTTCATTAGGCTCAGTCTCCGTGAGAGAGGCTGTCTCGGCCGTCAGGTTTTCACCCTCAGCGCCCGCTTCCGGAATGCTTTCCGTCACGGTGCTGATGTCAGGCGCGCTCTCTTCCACTGAGGTATCCGCAAAAAGACCGATTTCCGGTCCGTCACCGGGTTCCATGGTAATCGCAGGCAAAATCATGGAGTATGTCGACATGAACACAACCATTGCCATCATTACAGCGAGCACTTTTCTCCATCGACGGATGAATTTGTGCCTTCTAAGAAACTCTTCAGCCATCATGATTATCCGTTCCATAAGCTCATCTCCTTGCTGCGTAAAGCGAGAGAAATCGCGTCGATATTCTGTTTTTATTCAAACAATTATTTTTCTATCTTTTTAATTGCCTTCCCTTCTCACTTGTTCGGCATTATATGTCGGTATTCATCTCTATCTTAACATTGATTTTACATTATTTCAACATGTAAACTACATTTTATCTGCCGTTTATTGCATCCATAAAACACCGTTCGCTTTAACGAACCTGTTAACATCACCGTAAAAACACGAATGAAATGGAAAAGCGCGGGCCGCAGCCCGCGCTTTTCCATTTCATTCTTCAGTTTTCTCTGTCTCATCCGCCTGGGCCACATCATCATGTGCTTCTTCAAGAGGTTCCTCGCCCTCAGGCGTCTCCCCCTCCGGCACCACAACCTCTGTCGCCACGCCCTCCGGCGCAGCTATAACCGGCACCGCCGGCTGATCCTCCGCCGCAAAATTGAGGCCAAGCCCCAGGAAAATGAACGGATATGTGCAGGTGTAGTAGAAGCACACACCGAAGAAGGCTGACACGAGATACGCAAATGCGCCCGCCAGGCACACCAGTGTCACCGCATTGAGCTCCTTTTTATACTTCTGGCCGTGCAGGAACACCGAGACGCAGCCGGAGATATAAGCAAGACCCGCCGGAACGCCGAAGAATCCCATATACTCGAGATACTCATTGTGGGGCGAACCTGTGGAGGAGCCCTCCAGTGTGATCTTCGCAAGCAGGCCCTCGATGCCGTTTCCGAAAAGAGGCCGGTCGATGATGTGCCGCACCGTCAGCTTCCAGATGAGCCAGCGGCCCGAGCCTGCTTTATCTGCATCGTCGGCGCCCTCAAGAATATTCTTCAGGTCAAAGATCGTCTTTAAGATACTGGTGAACAGGGCCTTATGCCAGATTGAGGCAATGAGTGTTGCCAGCACAAAGACCCCCAGAGAGATGAGCACATGAAAGTTCCACTTCCCGTCCTTGATCTTATAGACCGCAAACAGGAAAAAATGTACAAACAGCACGGCGATCCATGCGCCCAGCGTATTGACAACCGCAAGTGTGTAGGAGAGCAGGAAGGCCGCGCCGCCCAAAGCGATGACCAGCAGCTTCTCGCGGATTCCCTTCCTGAATTCCGGGATCTTTGCAACAAACAATGCACAGGCAAGACCGCACGCTACCGCCGCGTAGTATCCGAAGTGGTTCCGGTTATAAAATGAACCGGTCATCCCCGCTTTCGTATTTCCCGAGACGCGGAGCAGCCAGATTGCAAACACCGAGTAGACGCAGGCGCCGGCAACGCAGGTTCCGACAAGGAAAGACTTCACCCGCTTATCGCTCACGAGGCTGCTCACAAAGAAGTACAGGCAGATGTTCCCGATGTAGGTCCACATGGACATCTGCGTGTAGTAATGTCCGTGCAGCGCATAGTCCGTGAATCCGTTGACCGCGATGGACATCAGCGTGAGCCCCAGGAACATCATGAAAATGAGAAGCGTCGTCTGAAATGTCTTCGTCCTCGCAAATATATCCCCGGTCACTGCCTTAAGGGACTTCTTCTCCGCCACCTTCGATCCGAAATCGATCACGACAAAGAGCAGGAGGAATAGCGGCAGCTTCGGAATAAAGCCGAACACATCCCAGTGATAGCCGCCGGTCTTAATCGCATACAGGGACTGCACCATGTCCACAACCGGCATGATGATGTACATGAAGGCCGGCACGGCAAATGCCGCCTGCTCCGCCGGGAACGCCCCCCGTTTTTTTTTCGGTTTCGTTTCTGTCACCTGGATTGCTTCATCGCTCATGGATATCATTCTGCCTCTCATAATTATTCTTCCTGTCATAATAGCCCATTGCAAGAAAAAAGTCAACGATTCAGGGCTTTCTCCTCTCTCTTAAGGAAATTTGAACAAAAGAAAAATCCGGCATACAACGCGATAGCGCCATATGCCGGATTTTCATTTAAGAATCAGCTTTAAGCGTTAGAGCTTAATTATGCTGCCATGCGTCTTCTGGTGACCAGGAGGACGCCGCCGCCAAGGACGAGGATCGCACCGAGGACGTAGAAGATCGTGGTGCCGATGCCGCCGGTCGACGGAAGGATCGTGCCTGCCTTGTTCTCAACATCAAAGGAAAGAGCCATGTCCGTTCCGCTGGAGGTTGTTCCGGACTCGCCGTCTGCAGTAACGAAGAGCTCTGTCAGTTCATTGACTGCAGCATTCCCTTCCTGTCCATTGGTTGTATCAGCCGTGATGACGACCTCGATCGGAGCCGGAAGCTTGTTGTAGTTCGCCGGTGCCTCTGTTTCAACAAGATAGTAGATGCCATCATCAAGACCGACAATGCCGAACGTACCGGATGCAGAGACAAACTCTGTAGCCGTGCCCGAGTTCGGTGTCCAGGTGTCGACCTTGTTCTCACCGTCAACCGTGACATAGACCGGAGTCGATCCGCTCAGCTTGTAGAATTTGAACTTCGCGCCGTCAAGGAGCGTGCCGCTCGGGTCAACCTTGTTCACATCGAGCTTGTATGTGAAGACGATGACCTTATCTTCCGGAGTCTTGCCGGTCTTTGTGCCGGAGCCTTCGTAGTTCGGCTGGTTGCTGTACTCGAGGTAGACCTTATTGACGTTGCCGGTTCCGGAACCATCAGCCTCTCTGCCGATGTATGCGTTCTTGTTCAGCTCTGCGGTAAACTCGACCGTGACAAGGTCGCCCTTTTCCGCGATATCTTGAAGCTTCGGGATCTTCACGGTAAGTTCCTGACCAGAGGCAGTTACTTCGTATTTGCCGGAAGGAACCTCTGCACCGTTGACATAGAGCTTGGCATCATCATTATACGTTAAGCTTGCGGCCATCGTATCATGGAAGATATAGACATAGGGGCCGACATAGTCGCTCATATCCGGGGCGACCGAGTGAAGTCTGAACGGGACATCATCGCCGATGTTGTAGTCAGCGGTGTCGTTCTCATGCTTGACAAGGTAGCTGCCGCTATTGTAGTTCAGGGCGCCCGTTCCGCTCGTAGCATACTTGACGTTCTCAATGACCTTCTTCTCAACGCTCGGCTTGTCGGTCTTTACAGTGATTGTGATCGTGTCAGTGACCTGAAGGAGAGCTGCGTTGGCAACATCATCTTTTCCGTCAACGACTGTCTCATCGACAACGAGGTAATAACCGGCATCCATCTGAGTGGTCGGGATCGTAAGGGTTTTGCCAGTTGCCCCTTTATGCTTATAGGCGATCTGAGCGACCTTCTCAGCGTCTTCCGAAAAACTTGCGAAGGTTCCGATTATATCAGCGATCTCAGAGGGGCTCTTCGTCGTGACAAAACCCTTCTGCGGGAATGCCTCAGCAAGGTCCGTGACAAAGCCATCCTTATCGAAGCCGTTTGCCCACTCGATATCGGACAGCGTGCTTCCGGATCCCTGAGTACCGGTGAAGACCGGATAAGCCTTGAACGTATGGGAAGTGATATCGACCGGTGTTGTCCCGGAGTTCTTGACCGTCGCCGCAAATGCAGATGTACCGACCATTGCCATCACGAGCATCGTTGCCACTAATGCGGCTGCAAGTTTCTTAAATAACTTCATTTTTTTCCTCCAATTTTTGGGTTGTGCACCTTAGTGCATCTCATTAATTGTGAAAGTTAACAGTTACAATACCGCGCCGCCCCTCATCGGGAGCTTTGCTTCGCCCACGCATTTTCGTTCCCCCTTCAGCATCCTCTGTAAAGGCAAGTACCTCCTTTACCGGCCTCCTGCGGAACGGTCCCGGGGAATGGGAGCCGCCCGCTCACCGCGGTGCCGTTCCATTCCTCAGGGTGTCCTCTTCCGGAGGGTTCACCCCGGATGGCAGGGAGTCTGATGCTTCTCTCCGTCATCTTAGGTTACCACCTCCCTTCAGCGAGGCTCTGCGCCTGCGCAGGAGAATCATGTATGCTGTGCCGGCAAATGCGATGAGCATCATGCCGAGCATTGAGTAGAGTAAGGTGCCAGGGCCGCCGGTCGACGGAAGTTCGACGGTTACGAGACTGTTGATGATGTACTCACCCTCTCCGGCGCTCATTTGACCCGCTGTCGCTCCCTGAGCTGACGTTCCATAAGTGGTAAAGTAAGCATCCAATCCTTTTTCTTTCACGTAGAAGCTGTCGTATTCTGCGCTGAGCTTCGAGAATGTAATCTCATAGGATTTGTATGTCTTTCCGCCAATGGTTTCGGTTTTCAGTTCGGCTGTGTACGCAGCTCCCGAAGGTGCCGGGAATGTCACTACATAATCGCCGATATGGGTATCCGAAGCTGAAGCTTTCCGTCCATACAGCTCTACCGTTATCGGTTTCACCCAATCAACGGAATTTGCATTAGCGTCATTGCTGTCAAGCCATACTTTCTTAAACTTGAACTGCTTAACATCGTTCACAAATTCTGCTGTGGCTTCTGCCGGTACTACCTCGTCAGCTGTGACTGTTACGGTCACCTGCCTGTTGGCCAGATCAACTGTTCCGGCTTTTCCTCCTGTAATGGACGAAACAGCCATGCCCTCTACCGGCGATTCGGTGATCACATAATCTCCGAGATCAAGATCCGGGATGACCACATATTTGTCTGCAGGCAGAGCAGTAAAGGTGGCAGCATCATTCAGTTTATACTGTGTTGCTACGCCTCCTGAAACCTTCATCGTGACCGTCGCGACTGAAGCCGTGGCTCCGTCCGGTCCCGTGATTGTGAATGTGTACTCACCGTCTGCTGCATCTGTTGATGTCACACTACCGTTAACCGTCACTGACTTCGTCAGTTTAATGGAGCCGGAAGCGGGTTTCTCTTCATAGACATTGCTCACTTCCGCTTCAACGGTTTCGCCGGCAGGTACCTCTACTTCAACGTCTGTTCCGGTTACGCTCCAGGTGTAGCCCGTCACACTTGCATCCGCTTCCTCAACAATGTATTTGCCGATCGGAAGATTCTGCCAAACCTTTGTATCGTCCTTATTAAACGTCACATAGACCGGCTGGGTTCCCACATCCTCACCATTCTGGTTACGGTAGTGTCCGTTTGCGTCTTTGACAGCAATACTGTAGGTACCCTTCGCATCGTGTCCGAATACCGATTTGGTGACTTTCAGGGAACCCGGTTTAGGAGCGTTGGTAACCGTGATGGTATCCTGGCTTTCGTCGCCGGTTCCTCCCTCAATTCCATCATTGTTCTCATAGGAAACCGTGAATTTCGCCTCATCCGGTGTTTCGGTATTATCGTTTACACCAACTTCTTCTATATAATAGATATAGGAGCCATCGTCATCTTCCTTGATAAGACGATCAATATCGATCTTCCAATCGGTGCTGGCGTTAATGGTGTAGAAATGATTCTCGTTATTGAAGTTCACATCTTCAATAAAAGTACCGTCTCCTTCACTGGTTGTCGTAACTGTTACTCTAGAGCCCTCTACAAGGTTGGTATTACCATAATCATAGGAGCTTTCATAAGCATACGTGAGCCTTAACGTAAGTCCATCTCTTCCGACATTTTCATAAGGGATATTTGTCACGATCGGAGTATTCGCATCTCCTCCTACATAGCCGTTATTCTCCTCCGAAGAAATGGGAACACCATTTGGAACTTGCTGATAATTCTCTGTTTTGAATTGCAGGCTCCCTTCATATAATCCATAAGCTGTCTTGAATAGAGGTTTAGAAGTGAAAGAAATATTCACATTCGAACCAACAGGAACCGGTGTATGATCAATCAGAGCTCCATTTCTGTTAACGATACGTATTTCGGCCATCGGGCTTATTTTTCGTTTGAGCTGAACGGTAATATCGTCAGGCCGTTTTTCAGGCGCAACACTTGAATCCCATTTTTTCTCAACATGGATAAAGGTTTTTCCGGGAATATACTTATTGGTAATGTTTATATTCCCGCCGACCTGCGTACCTCTGGACGAATACGTTGTTGTATAGCCGGCAACGCCATCCTCTACAACCGAATACGACGGACCGCCCTGCAGATTTGTCCACTGATAGCTTTCCGTTGATCCACCGTCCTGGAGATGTAATACCTTTACCGTATCGTCTCTCTTTGGAAGTGTATTTCCGGATTTATCAGTCCACATGTCATAGGGAACACCGTCTGCGTACAGGCGAACCGTAATGTCCTTACGTTTTGTAAGATCACCTCCGTCATTCCATGTCTTTGTGACCCCCAGGTTCACCTTCTCCGGAATAACAGGCTCATTGTCAATCGCCACAACGTCATCATTCAGGAAGACATAATTCTGGTAGTCCGCTTTGCCCGAATCAGTAATCCAGAAAACGTAAGCAAAATCTTTTTTCTGATACTCCTGTCCGTTAACTGTCGGAGCTGTCGTTTCCACCAGCTTGTACCAGGTTGTTTTAGCAAGCTCGTTCGTGGGGTTAACAGAGCCGTCAGCATCCGTCGTAAGCGTCTCTACAAAAGTCCATCCGGTGTGATCGTCAACGCTGGCTGTCGGCCTGTTCTGCCAGCTGTCAGCGGAACCTTGCTCACCGTACCTGTACAGATCAAAAACGGCTCCCGGCAGAGGTGCCGAGCCCTCACCTTTTACATGTTTGAAGACCGTTATACCGTAATGCGGCGCGGTTCCGTGACCTTCCGACGAGACGTTTTGTTGATGTGTTTCCCAGTCCTTAACGCCGAAGTACTCCGCTGTATTTGAATAGGTAACCTGTCCCTCACCGGTAATACGTGCTGTATATGTAATCACATAGTGCACTCCGTTCTGCAGAGTATAAGTGACACGATTACCCTTTCTGTTCCAGCTTACGCCATCAGAGTCTTCAACGTCATGAAGCTGTCCGTCTGCCCCTTCCTTCTGGATTTTGATTGTTGTATAGTCAACTGCGATGTTCTCATAGTCGTCCGTCAGTGTCAGGAATTCATCATCACCTAACTGAAGGGACTTGGGATTCACTTCGATTTGGTAGTCGACCATATAGTTTCCGTTCTGATAATAGACCTGATCGTTCTGCTTACCGTCTTTACCATCAGGCTTTATGATCGACTTATCGACCACATCAATATCATAATCCACTGTGGCAGTTTCTGTTCCGAATTTCTCATTGGTAACAGTATTTATAAGCTTATAAACGCCGCTGCTGCTGGTTTGAATTGCATCCGCCATTTTTTCGAGTGCAATTTTATCCTTAATAGTCAGGTAATAATAGATATAGTAATAAGGATAGAAATTCCCATGCTCATCGACAGGAATCGTTTCTCGATCTATCGTAATCGTAAGCTTTCCGTTTTCGGGACTTTCGACAACAGTTTCTGCACTTGTTGCTTTGATATTATGTATCGGGTCAGACGGCACGTAGCTCTCTGCACCCATTATACGTCCAACGTATTGCAGATCGCCCGTCTTATCTTCCTCCGATGTCGCATAATACGCCAGATAATTACTGTTGAACGTATCATACAATACTATTTGTCCGTTTTCATCGAAGTGATCGTCCGTAACTCCTTCTAATGTCACCAGATAAGCAAATGCAGGCAGATAGTCTCCGTTATGCTTAAAGACTCCTTCTTTAAGATTGAGCTTACTCATTCCCGGCTCTTTGCTGTCGACCCGGCTGGTGGCACTTACCGGTATCATCTGGCCGTTCAAAAGGACACGTCCTGTATTCGTATGGCTCAGCGCATTATTATCGGTTGCTGCAGCCTGCATCCACGCTTCATCTATCTCTGTGTCAAACTGAACACGAATTCTGCGTGCTGTTCCCGTTCCGGTAAGACCGGTCACTTTTTGTTCGTCTACGAGCTTGTAGAAAGTAATAACAACCTGCTCTTTTCCGTCGGCAGCTATAGAAGAAGTCACTTCATAGCTCTCATCGCCTTCGAGTTCCGGGGTGACAGTTACTGTTCCGTCAATATAATTATCGACCGCGACAACCTGACCGCCATTTTCATAAACCGGAACAGAGTCAATAACCTGAGCGCTGTCAAGGCCGTTGGCCGGCACATCAAAGCTGACCTCCCATGTTATCCTCTTATTCGGCTTATCTGTTTTTATTACTTTTTTACGTGCCGTGAGAGCTCCGCCATGCGGGCCGACCACTGCCTCACCGCCGTCTTTTCCGCCTATATCACTTTCCGAATTATTCTTTACAGTTGTATTGATCAATTTATCGGAAACGTCTACATCCGTTGTGTAAGTGATTTTGTAAGACAGTTTCTCAGTATGCGGCTGCTGGTTCGGCACGGTCCATGTCCAGGATTTTCCGTCACCTGCCTTAGTCAGTCCGTTCTGTCCCCAGTAAATATCGTCCTCATAGGCAACCGTGCCATCCGCTCTTGTCGCCACAACGTGGATCTTGTCACCGTAAGTCATCGTAACGGAATTGCCGGCAATCGAGTCACTTATCGTATGGCCCGCCATGGAAACATTGGGATTTGTATTTGCATCAATGGTCCAGGTTACGATAGCATGCCCGCTTTCATCCGCTTCGACAGGAGAGGTTCCGCTCTTGCTGATATCCGATACGCTGATTTTGTGCTCGAAATCTTTTCCCGAGTGTTCTTTTTCCACGTCAGGATTATCTTTGCTCTGTACAACGACTTTATTTTTTGTCTCAGTCACTGTTCCCCAGGTGCCATCTGAATTCTTTGTCAGGTTGTTCAGGTTTACATCAGCAGAGTAGCGCACGGTAACGGTTTCACCATGATTCATCTGGTCAATCGTCATGGTAAATCCTTTTTGGTTGTCCAAGGTTGACGGAGAAGGAACCTCTTTATTTTGGGCATCGGTACTTGCGACCGCATCCTTGTTATAAGTAAGTGCCGTTCCGGACACAGTGTCGGTAATCACAACATTCTTTGTGACTCCGTCGGATTTCACCGTTACTGTATAATTTACTTTATTTGTCTTCGGATCATATTTTCCGTTTTTATTTACGGAGACAGTGCCGTTGTTTTTGACCTTTACGTCTTTTACAATACCGTTTCCAAAGTCCAGCTGCCCGCTGTCGTCCGTATATTTGCACTTAATATCAAGTTTGAATTTTGCATACAAAGCATTGGCAAGCTGCTGATATGCTCCCGGATTCGTAGTTTGATCCCAGGTAAATGTAACCAGTCCGGTGTTTGTGACGCTGTAATTCAGATTTACAGACTCTCCGGCATGTGCACCGCCGGTGAGGGTAATCGGTATAACACCGCTCGAAGATGCTCCATCCACAAGTAAGCCTGTCGGAAGCTGATATGTGAAGCTCCCTCCCATCGGGAACTGGCCATTCTCAGCATTTTCCTCTGCAAAAGAGACGCTGATTTCATACGTCTGATCGGGGTAAAGCACTTGCTTCGGGACACCGTCCTCCCAGGTCGTAGTTGCCCCTGTGATGGAAGCATCTGTCACCAGTGACTTTACACCGTCATTCGCCGGGACTTCCGACGCATCCGTCACGGTAATGATATAAACCTTCTCACCCGCTGCCACGCTGAGGACAAACGTGTCTCTGAACGCCGCTTCACTTGTCAGATACCATCCGTCTTCCTTCTCTTCCAGGAACAGCACATTCTCTGCACCGCCCTCATCGACAGTACGAACAAGCTTGACATCCGTCGCCGGGTCGGTAACGCCTATTTCAGCCAGAATGGAAGCAATAGAGTATGACCCTTCGCCCGGCCAGCTCCATTTGACGCCATCCACGGTTTCAAAGTCCACCGTATACATAACACCGTAGACCGAGAACGAGCCTGCTTCAAACCCGACTGCATTCACCTCGCCGGTCGCCACATCCGCCTGGGTCGCCTCAGCGGAAATGACTTCCGGGCCTTCTTTGCCGAAGTGAACCGCATTCATCTCCGTGAAGGCAGAGTTCTCCTGCGGTTTGTTGTACGTGATCTCAACCTGGACCGGAACCGCCGGAGTCACCTCGGAGGTGCCAAGCATGATCTTAATATCGAAGAAACGCGCACGTGTATTGGCTTTCTGCTCGTCAGAAAGATTCAGCGCATCCGCAGCCTTATTAAAGTAACCCTTGTAGTTGTACGCCGTCGGCAGGATCTCTTTAGCCGAAAGAATCGCCCCGGCCGGGATCTTGGCATCCGCCGTGTAGGTCATGGTAACCGTATAATCAGCGCCCTTGGTCACAAGGGTCTTTGTCGCCTTGTCATCAGCCTTGGACTCTTCCTCAGCCTCAGTCTCATCCTCGGCCTTCTCCGCCTCTTCGGCGAGGGACTCGTCCTCTGTCTCTTCCGGGAGAGACTCATCCAGGGACTCATCTGCCGGGAGAGACTCATCCAGTGATTCATCTATGGATTCATCTGCGGGGAGAGACTCTTCGAGGGACTCATCTGCCGGGAGAGATTCTTCCTGAGATTCGTCCGCGGACTCCGCTGCAGACTCATCCGTCGGGATCGATTCGACAGACTCTGCCGCAGAAGCATCAGAAGTCGGAGCATACTCCGCCTTCGCTGCCTCAGCCGCTGCCTTTGCGGCCTCCTCCTTCTCCTTCTCGATCGCGGCATCGACCTTGGAGACCTGCACCGCAAACGTACCGAAGGTCAGAGTTCCGGCATCCACGAATTTGCTTGTGATATCGAAATTGCTGTCAGCAGCGGAAAGAAGGGCGATCGGGGTCTGGGCCGCCGTAGCGACCTTCGTCTCTGAGCCGACCATCGTCATGGTGCCGTTCGGAAGCAGGCACATGACTTTAAGACCGTCAGCGGCGGCCTCAGCGGTATTCTTATAGGTAATCTCAACAGGAAGTGCGCAGGCCGGAGCGATCGCGCCGTCTGCGTTCTTGATGGAAATGGCAAAGAACCGCGCCCACGGAAGCTCCGCGGCCGGAGTGTTCACGATGTTCTTTTCAATATAGGTAATCTCTTCCGCTGTGAGGTTCAGGGCTGTTTCTGCAGCGGCGAGATAGGAGAGGTATTCATTTTTGCGGCCGTTCTCATCGAGGCCGTCATTTGCGAAAGGCTGGCCGATCTCGCGGACATCGAGAGATGCGCCCTTGACCACCTTTGCGGCGGCCGGGACGGTCAGGGTCAGCTTGATGCTGTTGTTTTCAAATACAAGTTTCTCATTGTCAAGGTATTTCGGTTCCTCCGGAGTCGCCGAAACCTCCTCCACCTGAGGTGCAGGAGTCTCTGTAGCTGTGGGAGCAGCTTCTGTCGGAACGGCTTCCGTCGGAGCAGCTTCTGTCGGAGCGGTCTCTGCCGCTTCGGGTTCCGCCGGCGTGTTCTCTGCAGGAGCATTCTCCGTCGACACATTTTCCACCGGTGCAGTCTCAGCCGGAGCAGTATCTTCTATCACTGCTGTCTCCGTTGCGAGTGCCGCGCCTTCGGCTCCCGCTTCGGGGATGCTGTCTGTCACGGTGCTTCCGTCCGGTACGCTCTCATCGCCGGATGTGTCCGCGAACAGGCCGATCTCCGCGCCTTCGCCGGTCTCCAGCGTGATTGCCGGCAGCACCATGGCGTATGTCGACATGAATACGACCATCGCCATCATGACCGCCAGTACTTTTCTCCAGCGCCGGATGAACTTATGCCTCCTTAAGAATTCCTCCGCCTTCTTGAACAGCCATTCCATATATTTTCACCTCGCTGCTAAAAATTTCAGTAGAACCGTGTAACAATAACGACCCTCTGCCTCACCCACAACAGCTAAAATCTGTTTAAGCACCTTTGAATGTCAATTCTATGTTGTCCATAGTGTACACTTTTAGGGTAAAGCTCATGTAAATAATAACACTCTTTTTACAATTTATCAATATCAATACGGAAATAAATATATAATTTCATAATAATTTGAGCACATCATTTGTCATCTTCCTCCAAAAAAACAGGTACACAGCAATTCATACTGCGTACCTGTTTTATCGGTCAGCCTCGCCTAAAGTGAGTCACTGTGCTTATAAGAATAACAAGAGATTATAACGATCCAATCTTCGAGAGCGGCCAGACCCGGAATACGATCTTCCCGACCACCTGCTCCTCCGCAACGCAGCCGACCGCCGTGTTGCGGGAATCCACCGAGGAGACCCGGTTGTCCCCCATGACGAAGATACGCTCATCAGGGACCTGATACGGCAGTGTGATGTTGCAGTCGCCGAAAGCCTTCTCTTTGAGGAACGGCTCCTCGACCAGCACGTTGTTGACGTAGACGTTTCCGTCGGTATCTATGTCGATCCAGTCGCCCGACTGGCCGATCACGCGCTTCACAAGGATCTTGTTATTGTAGTAAAATGCAATAACGTCACCCGTCTCAAATGTTCCCGTCTTTACGGATACCACGATATCGCCTTCATCCAGCGTGTCGTTCATGGATCTGCCGTAGATACGGAGAACCGGCATAACCAGAACCGCAACCAGGATCGCGATGGCCGCCACGACGACAAGCGTGAAGATCGTGCTTCGCATCGTCAGCGCGAACCGCCTCTGATAACGCATTCGGTCAAGCTCTTTTTCGACAGCCTGGCTGGTGATCGTTTTTACTTCTTTTTTAGCCTCAAACGCTTCTTTGGTCTCTTCCAAATCCTTCACACCCTTCTCAAGCCATGGAATTTGATAATCCACTAAATTGTAGCACTATTGTTTCATTTTTTCAATCTTTTCAAGAGGATTTTGGCAAAAATGTAACAGGGCGCTTTGGCGCCCTGTTATTCCTCATATGACTGCCTGCCAGCTTCCAACTCCTTCTCAAGCTCTTCCTCCTCAATCCAGCCGTTTCTATCGGATTCATCTTCAACATCTTTGAGGTCAGTCAAAAGGCGAAATTTCGCCCTCATCCTGTCCAGCTCATCTGCTTTTTTCAGCACTTCCGTATTGTTAGTCATCATAATTTTGCAATATACTTCTCCTGTTCTGCCGCCGGGATTTTTAAAAGATCCATTGCCTGCTGTGCGGTGAATTTCAGCCCCTCCATTATATGTCTGATAGCTTCGAGATTGTTTATGTATGTCGTCCTTTTTTCGACTTCGTCTATCATTTTTTCCATTTCTTCGCACATTATATCAACTCCCTTCGGATCAGTTTTCAAAAACCTGACTTTTTCGGCCAAAATCGGTGTTAGCATCTCTTCCGGATCAGAACAAAGAAAATCATGCATTAATCTTCCAAGCGGATCATCCCCTTTATAGCTGGCATTTACATAAAGGACATATTGCCTGTCATTAAAAGACTCTCCCGTCTCCATATTAATATGCCCGATAGGATATAAAGCTTTATTTTTCTTAAAAATATCATTTTCTGTGATAAATATGATATAGGTGGTAGGAAGCTCCTCAAATTGTTGATTAGCTTGCAGATTTTCTACATCCAATGCGCTGGCATGGTATCTCGCCCGTTCCGGTCTTGCTCCTTTATCTGCGCGTTGGATCTCCAGATCATACTGTTGATTCAGATTGTCTACACCATGTACATCCAGGCAAAGACCTCTTGTGCCAACCAGTCTGACCAGATCTTTCTGTGTCTCTTCTTTTGTCAAATGAAGTTCTTCCTTACCGGTGATCACTTGCAGCACATATTCTGCAAGAGGGAGATTATTTCTGAAGATAATCCGCATAAATATATCATCAATAGGCCGAAACCTGCGCAGACTTTCAATATCTTTCCTACGTTCTTCCCTTCTCCAGATCTCCCGTTCCGTCAAAGGCATTGTCTTTTCAGATGTATGTCCAATATCATTATACATATAAACTCCTCTAAAATCAATAAAGCCTCCCCCATTTCACAAACAGCCGTCTGGTCACATCTCTCACCCAAACACCCCCACCGCCGGCACCAGAAGCAGCGCAAACACCACCCCCATAAGCAGCAGCATCGGAAAGATCATCTTCGTCTCCGCCTCCTCGCCGAGGACGCGGGCGGCCTTCCTGCGCTCCTCGAACGCCTCCGTCTCTGACATCGCAAGAAGCCGGACCGCCTCATCGGTCCCCTTCCGGACCCCGCCAAGGAGGAGCAGGCCCATCGTGCGGTACTCCCGGACGGGGGCATTTTCCGCAAGGTTTCGCAGCGCCGCGCTCTCCGGCATCCCGTTGGCCATCGCGGTGACGAGGGAGACCATAAGCTCAAGGCCCTCCCGCCGCCTGCCCCCGCCCTTAAGGCTCCGCCGGTAATCCGCGGAAATCTTCTCAAATGCCCCCCGGATGCTCATCCCCGCCTTAAGGAGGAGCAGGACCTTGCCCGCAACGAGCGGATAGTCCCGCGAGAGCGCCTCCCGCCTCTTTCGTTCCGCCTCCCGGTCGGAGGACTGTTTCGCAAATAAAAACACAACCGCGATGACCCCGCCGAGAAATATAAATATAAGCCCGTCCCCGGAATCCCTCCCGGACCACTCGGCCGCCTGCCCGTCAACGCTTCCGGGCAAAAGGAGCCTGTCGGAGGAGACATTCTGACCTTTCTCCGCGTTCATGCGGGAGAGGCGCGCAAGGCGTTCCGCCTTTGTCTCCTCGCGGGGAAAGACCGTCAGGGATATTTCTTCCGTCCGGACCGTCACATCCGCATCTGTCTCCTGTTTTATGTCAACTTCTCCGTCAAAAAAGAGGTCCGCGGTGACCGTGACGGCCGCCCCCTCCGCCGGGATGTCGTCCCCGAGCCGTCCCTCCCAGTCGATGAGCTCCGGATCAGACGTCTGGAATATGACCGATACCGGAAGATCCGGCACCCGGTCGAAGAATACAAGGTCTCCGTTCACATGCCCCGCCTTTTGGCTGCCCAGCATGATCTTCCGGGCTTCCTCTGCCGCCTCCGAGAGGATCGCCTCAGCCTCCTGAACCGTGTACCTGCGCGGCGCGACCTCGATCGCAACGTCGGCCTCCCCGTCGGCGGTCTTCACGTGGAGCTCCCTTGTGTAGGAAGCTCCGCCGTAGTCCTCCCGCATGAGGTACCCGTCCCGCACGGTGTCGTCCAGGGACGAGGCTGCGGATGAGGCGGCGGCAAGGAGGTCGGCCGCAAGAAAAATAAAAAGCGCCGTGCGCACCGCAGCGTCCGGGAGGTTCATTTTTCCGAAGATACGGCGGTTCAGGAGCGCTGCGGCCGCCGAGAAGCCGCCCCTTGCCGCGGCAAACAGGCAAAGATACAAGGCCGGAACGATAAGATACGGGATAAACGTGCGCATGGTTTCACCTCATATTCTGATGTCGGCGATCTTCGTGCCCCAGTAAACGCCGAGAGCGTAAAGAAAAAGGCAGGCCGTCATGACCACGGCCCCGAAGGCGGTCGTGTAGAGAATGTCAAAATACCCCGGGCTGGTCAGGCCCACGTAGAGAATGATCCCGGCCGGCATGATGCTCATGATCCGCTGCTCGTAGCGTTTCGCGGCGAGGGCGGCCTCGATCTCCCGCTCGGAATCGATCTTGGCAGCGATCTTCGAGGCAGCATCCCGCATGATGGCGGCCATGTTGCCGCCGGACCGCCTGCCGGCCTCGAACACGGCCGAAAAATCCTCGACGTCCTCCACATGGGACCTTGCGGCAAAGTCGCTCATAAGCCTCTCAGGCGGCACAGAGAGCCTCATCTGAGCGGCCATATAGGCAAACTCCCTGGCGCAGTCCGTCTGCCCGCCCGGGCGCAGGGCGAGCTCCCGGGCGGCTTCGGGGATTGCATTTTCCACGGACATGCCTGCGCGCAGCGAGGCCGCGATGGAGGCGAGCGCCTCCCGGAAATCGTTCCGGAGCATAAGCCGCCTCTCCCGCCTCGCTTCATTGATGTCGTACCGCACATAGAGGGCTGCCGGGACAAGAAGGAGGAAAAACACCCAGAACCGCCTGTAGAAGAGCATGTCGGCCGCCGCGGCGAGCAGAAGGCCTTTCAGCACGGAGTACGCAGTCCTCTTCCGCTCCGGGAGTGCCGTGTTATAATCGGGCAGGTTCATGTTTTTCCTCCAGTCTCTTAAGCTTGCGGGTATGTTTGAGGGGTTCCCGCGGGACAAGGATATCCCTGTCCTCGTCGTAGGAAAACAGTGTCCGAAGGCGCACTTCCTCCCCCTCGCAGCCGTCCGTCTCCGCGATCTCCGTGATCCTCCGGGCGCCGCCCCGCACGCGGGAGAGATGCACCAGTATGTCCACTCCCGAGGCGATCTGCCTCCGGATTGCGGGTATCGGCAGCGGAAATGCCATAAGCACCATGGTCTCAAGCCGCGGCACCATGTCCGCGCAGGAGTTTGCGTGGATGCTGGAAAGTGACCCCTCATGCCCCGTGTTGATCGCCTGCAGAAAATCAACGGCCTCCGCGCCGCGGACCTCGCCCACGATGATGCGGTCCGGCCGCATCCGGAGGGATGATTTGACCAGGTCGCGGATCGTGATCTCTGCATTTTCCTCCATATTTGCCTGCCGGGCTTCCAGGCGGACCAGGTTTTCGATGCCCCGGATCTGCAGCTCGGCGTTGTCCTCGATCGTGATGAGCCGCTCGTTTGGCGGGATGCAGCCGGCGAGGACATTTAAGAGCGTCGTCTTTCCGGCGGAGGTGCCTCCGCCGATGAGGATCGAGTAGCCCGCGCGGACCAGGTTCGCAAGGAAATCCGCTGCCTCGGCCGTCAGGGTCCCGTACTTAAGGAGGTCTGCCATGCCGATCGGCTCCCGCGGGAACCGCCGGATCGTCAGGATCGGGCCTCCTATGGAGGCGGGCGGCAGCACCGCGTTCACGCGGCTCCCGTCGGGAAGACGGGCGTCCGCGATCGGGGATTTCTCATTGACCGCCCGGTTGACCCGGCCGACGATCCGCCGGATGACGTCGAGGAGGCGCTCCTCCGAGCTGAAGCGCTTGGGGGATTTCTCGATGCGGCCGTTCTTTTCGATAAATATGGTCTCCGGACCGTTCACCATGATCTCTGTGACGTCCGGATCGTCGATGTAATCCTGCAGGACATCCAGCCGCCGCACCGCTGCGAAGAGCTCCCCCGCAAGGCGCGAGCGCTCGTCCATTGAAATGTAATGCCGCCGGCTCTCCGAGAGGATAAGGTCGGTGATGTGCCCTCTTATCTCCGCGTCCGTGGCGTCGCCGAGTGTGGCCAGCTCGGCGGCCAGGGCTGCTTTCATGCGGTTTAGATCGGCCATTTTGAGCGCCTCCTTCGGGTTTTTATGCCTTAATTATAAAAAAAGATCAGGAATTCGTGCAACCCGGCAAGGTTGCCAAATTCCTGATGGATTTATTTTTCAAGATAACCAAAGAGAGGTTTACTTCATTTTATAAGCCGGCATGAGGCGCAGCTTGTGGAGGTTTAAGCGGTGCATCCGGTCGATTTTCGCTTTGATCGCCTCATCTGGGCACTCGCCGGTCAGGATGTAGTGGTCGAGGGTCGCGTAGGTGAACCCGATCTTGTCCTCGTCGGACATGCCCGAGAGGCCGTCGGAGGGCGTCTTCTTCGTGAGGCGCTCCGGGAGGCCCAGGACCTCGCCGATCTGGATCACCTCGTGGACCAGGAGGTTCGAGAGGATCGTGAAATCGCCGGCCGCATCCCCGTACTTGGTGGAGTAGCCGATGTAGTCTTCCGACCGGTTGCAGGTGTTCGCGACGCGGCCGCCGTTCGGGAGAGCCTGCGCAATGGCGTAGAGCGTGCTCATCCGGAGGCGCGGTGCGAGGTTGATCTCGGAGTCGCGGGACATTTTCGAGGTTCCGGGGACGCCGCCCGTGGCCAGCGCCTCGTTGATCGCCGCGGACATGCCGTTAAAGCCGTCCATGATGTTGACCGTGACGTTCGGGATCCCGAGCAGGTTGACGATTTCCTCGGAGTCGGCGATGTCGGGCTGGACCCCGTTCGGCATGAGGACGCCGACGACGCGGCCCGTTCCCAGCGCCTCGGTGAGGAGTGCCGCGACGACGCTCGAATCCTTGCCGCCGGAGATGCCGACGACGGCGCTCGCGGTCGGGCCGTTCTCCGCAAAATATTCACGTATCCAGGCGACGATCTCGTCTTTTATTTTCTTCGGATCAGTTAACATAATTTATCCCTCATTTGACTTTTCCGGCGGTTTCCGCCTGTTCGACAGCTGTTACGCAAAGTATACCATCTTTCTCCTTAAAATGCACCTCATACTCCGCAAAATGAAGCCCGTAAACCGCGTCCGGCTTCTTCTCGTAGCTCCCCCTGGGATCGAGCTCGAGGATCTTTTGGAGGGCGGTGCGGTGTTCGGGTTTTATTTTCCGAAGCAGCTCTTCAGGGAAATGAACCCCGACCCGATCGCCCCTGTGCACATCGGAGAAGCCGCCCCCGGCCTCCGGGTGCATGTCCGAGTAGGGAACGTAGGGCTTTATGTCGTAGATGGGGGTCCCATCTAGGAGGTCCGCTCCGGATACGACAAGGACGGTCCCGTCTTTCGCGTCGGGTTTCATTTCAAGGAGCCTCACCGAGGAGAGCCCGAGGCCGTTCGGGCGGTAGGGCGACCTCGTCGCGAAGACGCCGCGCTTCTCCCCGCCGAGCTTCGGGGGCTTTACGGAGGCCCGGAAGACGCCGTCTGCGACTTCGGAGAAGCCCCAGATGAGCCAGATGTGGGAGAATTCGGCGAGCCCCTTCAGGGCGTCCGGGTTCCGGTATTTCGGCTCGAACACGATCTCGGCGACCGCCTCCGGCACGAGCCCGCTCTGCCGCGGGATCCCGAATTTCTCCTTGTAGGGCGACCTTATGTGCGCGATGGGGGTGATGGTTTTTTCGTGCATGCTGCTCCTTTCAACGTTTGGGGACGGTTCTCCGCGGATGGGGACGGTTCTCCGCGGCGGAGAACCGTCCCCATCCGCGGAGAACCGTCCCCATCCGCGAAGAACCGTCCCCTCATCTGCGCTTTAACGCCTTAAAGACCATCGGATAGACACCCAGCAGCAGGAACACCACCACCGCGTACCGGACGGTCCGTGTTATCTCGCCGGCCGGCAGGACCCTCTTGAGGACCGTATTGCACAGAACGTAGATGACGCCCCCACCGAGGAGCCGAAGGGTGATCTCAAGCGGCTTCCTTGTATTCTCGAAATTGACAAACCTCTCCTCAAACTTCACCGCGAGCACGAACCCGACAAGCAGCCCGAGCGCCGCGAAATAATCCTCGCTCCTGCAGTACAGAAGCCCCGGCAGCGCTGTCGCGATGAGGATCCCGTAAAAGAGGTTTTCATTTTGCAGCTTCTTCTTGAACCAGGGCAGGAAAAACACGACAAAGAGGCCGAGCGCCCACCCGCAGATCACGTCCGTCGGAAAATGCGCCCCCACCGCAACCCGCGAAAACCCGACCGCGAGCATGATGATGGCTGCTGCGGCCCGGGCAGCCGTACTGTCTTTAAGGCGCGCAAGGCCTCCGTAGACCGAGGCCGCATTGGTCGAGTGGCCGCTGGGAAATGAAAACCCCTGCGCCGCCACATCATACTTGTCGGCCCCCGGCGCAATCAGCCGGTAGAGGTCGATATTTTCATTATCCATGAAGGGCCGCCGGCGGCAGAAAACATTCTTGATCATCGGATTCCAGAGAACACCGATGATGGCGATTTCGCCGATGTATTTTCCGGCCTTCTTGTCCAGCCCCCAGTAAAAGAGCCCCAGGATCAGTATGAGGGCGATCTCCTCACCGAAGACAGAAAGCTGCGAGACGGCGGTCATGAGCCACGAAGGCATGACGCGCTGCAGCGTCTCCATGAGAGCGATTTCCCAACCGAAGAAAAATGTGTTTCCCATACATTATCCTTTCATCAGGGCGAGGACGATCTCCGCACACTTTTCCATCTCCTGCATGCTGGCGTACTCGTAGCGCCCGTGGTAGTTGTAGCCGCCGGTGCAGAGGTTCGGGCAGGGGATTCCCATAAATGAGAGACGCGCCCCGTCCGTGCCGCCGCGGATCGGGTTCTCGATCGGGGTGATGCCGAGTTCGGCCATGACGCGCCTTGCATTTTCCACAAGCTCCATATGGTCGCGGAGCACCTCGATCATGTTGTAGTAGCTGTCGCCCATCGCGAGTGTAAATGTGCCCTCGCCGTACTTTTCGTTGAGAAATGCAGTGATCTTCTCGAGGGTCTGCTTGCGCGCCTCGAATTTCGCGCGGTCGTGGTCGCGGATGATGTATTTGAGCGTCGCACAGTCGATGCTGCCGGAGATCTCCCCGAGCATGTAGAAGCCCTCGCGGCCCTCCGTGTGCTCCGGGCGCTCCGCTGCCGGGAGCAGGGAGTTGAACTCGATGGCGAGGAGAGAGGCGTTTTTCATGAGGTTCTTGGCGCTTCCCGGGTGCACGGAGGTGCCGCGGACCGTGACGGTCGCCCAGGCGGCGTTGAAGCACTCGTATTCGAGCTCGCCGAGCTTGCCGCCGTCGACGGTGTAGGCCTCCTTTGCACCGAATTTCTCAAGATCGATGTGGTCGACGCCCGCGCCGATCTCCTCGTCGGGGGTGAAGCAGACGCGGATCTTACGGTGACTGATCTCCGGGTGCCCGGCGAGGTATCTGAGCGCGAACATGATCTCGGCAACGCCGGCCTTGTCGTCGGCCCCGAGGAGGGTCGTCCCGTCGGTCGCGATGAGGTCCTCGCCAAGGTGGTTATTGAGTTCCGGGAACATCTCGGGCTTAAGGAGATAGTCGTTCCCGTCGTAGTTTTTGATGATGCGCGGCTTCACATCCTTGCCCGAGACGGCGGGCGAGGTGTCCATGTGGGCGATGAAGCCGAGCGCCTCCCCGTATCCCGGGAGCCCGCCGTAGACGTAGCAGTGGTCCTCGTCGTAGTATACGTCCTCGGCGCCGAGGGCCGTGAGCTCCTCATAGAGGACCCTCGCGAGGTCGTGCTGGGTGGGTGTCGAGGGGCTGGTCCCGGACTCCTCCGAGGAGGTCGTCTCGATTTTTACGTATCGCATGAAGCGGTCAAAGAGGTCATCAAAGTTATCAGGCATAATCCGTTTGTTCTCCTATCTTCAGTGTTGCTTACTATTCTAACAGGGTTTTCCCGGGATTTCAACGTTTAGGGGACGGTTCTTCGCCGAGGGGGACGGTTCTCCTCTGCGGAGAACCGTCCCCCTCGGCGGAGAACCGTCCCCACCCGTCGAACTACAGCGACCGCACCGCAAGGCAGCGGATCGCATTCAAAACACAGATCACCATGACCCCGACATCCGCGAAGATCGCGAGCCACATGTTCGCGATGCCGAGCGCGCCGAGCGCCAGGCAGATGAGCTTCACCCCGATCGCAAACACGATATTCTCCTTCACGATCCGGAGGCACTTCTTCGCGATCCGGATCGCCTTCGCGATCTTCCCCGGATCATCGTCCATCAGGACCACATCCGCCGCCTCGATCGCCGCATCGCTCCCGAGCGCGCCCATCGCGATCCCGATATCCGCCCGGGAGAGAACCGGAGCGTCGTTGATCCCGTCGCCGACGAAGGCCACCCGGGCCTTCGGCCCGCTCTCCCCGATCAGCTCCTCGACCGCCTTAACCTTGTCCGCCGGCAGCAGCTCCGCCCGGTACTCGTCGATCCCGACCTTAGAGGCGACCGCGCGGGCCACCGACTCCTTGTCACCGGTCAGCATGACCGCCCGCCTCACGCCTGCCGCCCTGAGAGCACGAATCGCCGCCTCCGAGCCTTCCTTAATCTCATCCGAAATCACGATATGGCCCGCGTAGGCCCCGTCGACCGCCAGATGAACGATCGTCCCCTCGGAGTGACACTCCTCCGCCGCGACCCCGAGCTCCCTCATGAGCTTCATATTTCCCGCGCCGACCCGGTGACCGTCGACCTCCGCGATGACGCCCGCGCCCGAGATCTCCCGGACATCCGTCACGCGCGATTTGTCGATCTCCTTCCCGTAGGCCGCCGCGATACTGCGGCTGATCGGATGACTCGAATGAGATTCCGCGAGCGCTGCGAGTTCGAGGAGCTTTTCATTTTCCATGGGCGTGTGGTGGATGCCCGTCACCGCAAAATTGCCCTTCGTGATCGTTCCGGTCTTGTCAAATGCAGCCACCGCCACCTCCGACAGCGTCTCCATATAATTCGAACCCTTGATCAGGATTCCGTTCGCGGACGCGCCGCCGATGCCGCCGAAGAAAGACAGCGGGATCGAGACCACGATCGCGCACGGGCAGCTGATGACCAGGAATGTCAGAGCCCTGTAGATCCAGTCCCCGAAATCCGGAGCCATCCCCATGATGAGCCGGACAACCGGCGGAACGAGCGCCAGCGCCAGCGCACTGTAGCAGACCGCCGGCGTGTAAATGCGGGCGAATTTCGTAATGAACTGCTCCGACTTCGACTTGCGGGAGCTCGCGTTCTCGACGAGATCCAGGATCTTCGACGCGGTGGATTCCTCGAATTCGCGCGTCGTCCTCACTTTGATCATGCCGGACATGTTGACGCAGCCGGAAATTACCTCGTCGCCGACCCCCGCATCCCGCGGCAGGCTCTCGCCCGTGAGCGCGGCCGTATTCAGCGTTGTGGACCCGAAGGTCACGACGCCGTCAATCGGAACTTTCTCGCCCGGCTCGACAACAATGATGCTGCCGACCTCCACGTCGTCCGGGTCGACCCGCTCGGTCTCGCCGTCCTCATTTTCGAGGTTCGCGTAATCCGGCCGGATGTCCATGAGCTCGGAGATATTTTTCCGGCTCTTTCCGACCGCGTAGCTCTGGAAAAGCTCCCCGATCTGGTAGAACCACATGACGGCGACGCCCTCCGTGTACTCGCCGAGCGCCATCGCGCCGATGGTCGCGACCGCCATCAGGAAATGCTCGTCAAACACCTGCTTATTCCGGATCCCCTTGAAGGCCTTCTGAAGGATATCGTACCCGACCGTGAGGTAGGGAATGAGGAACAGCAGGAACCGAACCACCGGATACTGCTTAAGGGGCAGCAGCGCGAGCACGATCATGCACACGCCGGCGATAATCACCCTCAGCAAAAGATTTTTTTGTTTTTTCGTCATTTTTTGCCTCTTTTCGAAAAATGAAAACCAGCCGGCACCCGTGCGCGGCTGGTCTCTCGTCCCATCAAAGGAAGATCTCGCAGTCGTCCTCAACGACCTTGCAGTTCTTCACAACCTCCTGCATCACTGCGTCAACATCCGCGCCGTCCTCAAATTCGACTTTCATCTTGAGCGCCATGAAGTTGACGGTTGCATCCTTCACACCCTTTGTATTCTTCGTCGCCTCCTCCATCTTGTTGGCGCAGTTGGCACAGTCGACGTCGATCTTGTATGTTTTTTTCATTTTTTAAGTCCTCCGAAGCTATGATTATATGAATACTTGTTCATATGTTTGATTTTATTATACCCCCCGGAACACGTCTGTCAAGGGGGTATTTACATATTTTATATCATTCTTCGATGTGCTCAAGCCCGACGTTGATGATCGTCGCGACGTGCTCGTCATCCAGCGAGTAAAATACCTGCTTGCCGTCGCGCCGGCTCTTCACCAGCTTCGCCTGCTTCAGGATCCTCAGCTGGTGGGACACCGCCGACTGGGTCATGTGAAGGCTTTCGGCGATGTCGCACACACAGACCTCCGCCTCAAATAGTGCGAACAGGATCTTGATGCGCGTCGAATCCCCGAACACTTTAAAGAGCTCCGCGAGATCGTAGAGGAGATCTTCCGGCGGCATTTTTTCATTTACGGTGCGGATCAGATCCTCGTGGATCTCCGTTACTTCGCAGTGTTCAACTTCCCCGAGAGCCATAATTTATCCCTCCTGTGCTAAAAAATATCAGCTTCCGTTCTTAAAAATATACCGGTAAATCTCGTCCGCCAGCTTATCCGTGTCAAGTTCCGGGTCAGAGCAGCGCTCATAGAGGAGGCCGCCCAGACCGTAGGCGATAAACGACGCCCTGATCTCCAGTTCCTCCGGCTCCGCGTCCCTCATGTACCCTGCAAGCTGCGCACTGACAATGCTGTAGAGACTGTCACGATAATGCCGTTTTATGCGCAGATGGCTTTTGGACTGAATGAGATTCCTCAAAAGAGCATACTGATCCCTGTAGCTCCTCGTGAGAAAGCGGATGGCCTCGTCCGGCTCCCTGATCTCCGTGCATTTCTGCCGCAGATAATCAAGCATTCCCTCTGCAGCGTACAGAAGAGCCGACTCAATATTCTCAAAATAATAATAAAATGCCTGTCTCGAGATCCCGCACTGCTTCGCGACATCACAGACGGTGATCTCATCCATGCTGCGTGTCCGCAGCATCTGAACGCAGGTCTTTGCAATCTTATCTTTCAAGGATAATCCCCCGGCAACAGTATTTTAACGCTATCATACAAAATATTTCGGAAAAATTCAATCCGCCCCGGCCCGCGCCTCCCGGCTGAACCGCTTCCGGTATTTTCTCGGGCTTACGCCTTTCCGGGCCGAGAACATTTTCGAATAATAATTCGGATCGGAGAAGCCGGACATGAGGGCGATCTCCGTCACGGAGAGGTCCGTATCCGCCAGGCTCTCGATCGACCGGTCGATCCGGTAATTGTTCAGGTACTCGATGATCGTCATGTTCATGTAGCGCTTGAAGAGCCGGCAGCACTCGCTCTCGCACAGCAGCACTTCCTCCGAGATGCCTGAGAGGCGCACATTTTCCGCGTAGTGCTGCTCGATATAATCCAGCATTTTCTTGACCCGCTCATATTCCATCCTACCGTGCGGGGCATCCTTCGAGTCGGCCGGCATCCGACGGTAGACGACCTCCCAGATCCTGGACAGGGTCTCCCTCACCGCGATCTCGTAAAACACAGGCCTCTCTGCGTCCAGTGCGGACAGCTTCTCCACGAGGCTCCGCACATACGGAAGGTCCGGGTCATTTTCCGAAAAATGAAGAGCCTGAAACGCAAAATTCATCAGCACCGGCTCCGCATAGCGGCGATAGACCACACTCTCCTGGCTTCCGTACACGAGGCGCGGGTGAAACGTGACCGACGTGTAGACACAGTCCCTCTCACCGTCCATCGTTCCGGAGTGGAGGACGTTCGTGTTCGAGACCAGCACCTCGCCCTTCTTAAACAGAAGCACCTCCCGGTTCACCTTGTAGAGCATCTGCCCTTCCGTCGCCAGCGTGATCTCGATTTCCGGGTGCCAGTGCGTAAAAAATGATCCCGACACATAGTTCCCCAGGCGCTCATAGGAGACAAGAAACGGAAAGTCTTCGCTTCCGTGTTCCTTCAGCTCCTTCTTATCGCGGCCAACCTCGATCTGCTTAAGGTTTGTATTTGCCATATTCCCTCCGCGGACACAGGATTTTCCATAATTATCCCTGATTGTCACCAGTTTTTCAAGTACTCAGCGCAAAATTTTCCTTTTTTTCCGTGTGAATCTCAAGGATTTTTCAGCCTCTTCTGTTATAATGGGGTACATACAGTTGTCAATCATATAATCAAATACAAAAGGAGGTCAGCCTTAATGAATATCCCGTCAAATGAAACCTTAAGCCGTGTCTATGGTGAAACAGAAAAGTCTTCCGCCCGCTATGCGGACCTTGCCGAGAAGTTTGAGGCGCAGTACGGCCACAAGGAAGCCGCGTTCTTCACCGCGCCCGGCCGCACCGAGATCATCGGCAACCACACCGACCACAACGGCGGCCTGGTTCTCGCCGGCAGCATCACACTGGACACGATCGGCGCCGCCGCAAAGACGGACACCGGCCTTGTCCGCATTCTCTCCGAGGGCTACCGCGAGCTGATCATCGACATAAATGACCTCGGCGGCATCAAGAAGGGCAAGGGAACGACCGCACTCGTCGCCGGCATGATCGAGTATGTCCTCCGTACCGGCCACAAGATCGGCGGTTTTGACTGCTACGCAAAGACAAATGTCATCCCCGCAGCCGGCGTCAGCTCCTCCGCATCCTTCGAGATGCTGGTGATGGCGATCATCAACGATTTCTTCAACGACGGCGCGCTCACCTGCGCCGATTACGCGAAGGCCGGCCAGTATGCTGAAAATAAATGGTGGTTCAAGTCCTCCGGCCTCATGGACCAGATGGCCTGCGCGGTCGGCGGCCCGATCATGCTTTCCTTCAAGGATCAGGATCCGGTCTACGAGAAGGTGAGCTTTTCATTTGCCGACGGCGGCTACTCCTACGTCATCGTGAACACCGGCAAGGGCCATGCGGACCTCTCCGCCGAGTACTCCGAGATTCCGGATGAGATGAAGCTGGTTGCGAGGATCCTGGGCGGCCAGCGCCTCTGCGATGTAAGCCTCGACGATCTTCTCATGAACGTCGACAAGATCGACAATGACCGCGCCATCCTCCGCTCGATCCACTTCTTCGAGGAGAACCGCCGCGTCCGCGAGGTCGGCGAGGCGGTCAGGGCGGGCGACATCGAGAAGGTTCTCACCCTCCTCGAGGAGTCCGGCCGCTCCTCCTACGAGCTGCTCCAGAACGTCTACACCAACGCCGACCCGACCGAGGAGAAGATCGCGCTTGCCCTGGTCCTCACGGAGCTTTATCTTAAGAAGATCGGCCGCGGGGTCTGCCGCGTCCACGGCGGCGGGTTCGCCGGCGTCATCGCGGCGGTCGTCCCGATGGAGAAGGAGCAGGAGTACGTCGACTACATCTCTCGCTGGTTCGGCCGCGAGAACGTCTACCCGATGAACATCCGCGCAACCGGCGCTGTACGCCTGTAAAGCGCCGCAGTGGGGACGGTTCTTACGCCGTCGTGGGGACTGTCCCTTCAACGTTGAAGGGACAGTCCCCACGACGGCGCAGGAACCGTCCCTCTTTTGTTCTTGCTTTTTTCACAATTAGTGAGTATGATGGTTGAAGCGTCTTAATTAAGGAGGAACATCCATCATGAAAAAGAAAATCGCGGCGATCATCATCGCCGGAACAATGCTCGCAGTCTCCGGCTGCGGCAGCACGGGAGCAGAATCCCAGGCAGCGTCCACAGCCGAATCCGCTGCATCCGAATCCACGGCAGCAGAATCCACCGGCTCCGAGGCCGAGAGTACCGAGAGCCCAAACGCCGTCGGCGACATCGCACTCGACGACGCCCCGGTCTCCGAAAATGACTTCACCGCCGAAACCGCCGATGACTTCATCACCCTCGCCGCCTACGACAGCTTCGATCCCTTCGCGCCCGACGGCACCGAGGTCAAGATGGGCGACACCGTCAACATCGACTACATCGGCTACGCGGACCTCGACGGCAACGGCGAAGTCGAGCCCTTCGACGGCGGCAACACCCAGGGCATGGGCACGAACCTCGAAATCGGCTCCGCATCCTACATCGATGACTTCGAGGAGCAGCTCATCGGCCACAAAAAGGGCGATCAGGTCGAAGTCAACGTGACCTTCCCCGAACAGTACGCTTCCGAGGAACTGGCCGGCAAGGACGCCCGCTTCGATGTCACGATCAACGAGATCGTCATCGAGACGGCCGACGACTACTTCTCCGAGGTCTGCAACAATTCCGTCGTCAAGTCCTACCCGAAGAACCTCTGGGACGAGATCGTCGCCTACTTTGAATCCTACGCGGAGGCCAACAGCATGACGACCGATCAGCTCTTCGATCAGGTCGGCGTGACTCAGGACGCCTACGTCCGCTCCCGCGCCAAGATCCTTCTCACGGCTCACGCGATTCTCGCCAAGGAAGGCCGCGGCACGGATTCGGCCGAGTACCAGAAGATGCAGTCCGATTTCTTAAACTACTACGGCCTCACTTCCACCGAGGATGCCTTCGAGAAGGGCATGACCGAGCTCGAGCTCGACTACACCGTCACCTACAACCTTGCGCTCACCACACTTGAGGAGATGGCGAAGGAATGAAGCTGCGTCTTCCCGAATACTTTGTCGATTTCGCCTGCATCGGCGGAAAATGCACCGACTCCTGCTGCGTAGGCTGGGAGCTCGACATCGACGAGGACACATTTGAATATTACCGCACTGTACCGGGGCCGTTCGGAGAACGGCTCCGTCTTTCGATGTCTGAGGAAAATGAAGCCCGCGGCAGCGGCGACGAGAGCGGCGTCTTCGGCTCTGAAGGCGACCACACCTTCCGCCTCCGCGTGGACGGCCGCTGTCCGTTCCTGAATAAGGAGAATCTCTGCGATATCGTCCTGAACCTCGGCCCTGAAGCCCTCTGCACGGTCTGCTCCGAGTATCCCCGCTACACATTTCAGCTCGGCGACACCATCGAAAAGAGCCTCACGCTCTCCTGCCCGGAGGTCGGCAGGCTCATTTTCACGATGATCCGCCCGATGGGCTTCACCGTGACCGATCTCGGCGATACGATGCTCGGCGATTTCGATGAGGAACCTCTCACCGATGACGAGGAAACCTTCTGCCGGGGGATCGCGCGTGTGCGCGACCGCGCCCTCGCGCTTCTTTCTGACCGTCCCCGCCCGCTCCCTGAAAGGATCGGCCGTTTCCTAAGCTACTGCAGGGCAGTCCAGACCTTCCTCAACGAGCATGAAACTGCCGAAATCCCGGCGGATGAACTCGCATTCGACGAATCCGGCTCCGTCGGGGCTGATTTTCTCCCGAGAGACCTGCCGGATTTCTCAGGCCGGCTTGAGATCCTCGGCGAGCTCGAGGTTCTGGACGAGCGCTGGACCCATGCGCTCGCCTCCCTTGCCGCCATGGAAGAAGAGGGCACCTACGAGGAGCGCCTTCGCGCTTACCTGGCCTCCCGGGCCGGCGACCCCCTCGACGACTACGAATTCCTTCTTTGCTACTTTGTGAACCGCTACTTCCCCCGGGCGGCCTACGATTCGGATGTCCTCGGAAAGGCCCGCCTCTCCCTGTTCGGCCTTCTGACCGTCCGCGATCTCGACTGTGCCCGCTTCCATGAGAACGGCGGCCGGTTCTCATTTTCCGACCGCATCGACACCTCCAAGATATACTCCAAGGAAGTCGAGCATTCTGACGAAAATCTTGATTTGATTGCGGAAGAGCTCACATTTTTTTGAAAAATCTGTTGTATATTTCTGACAATTGGCATATACTTTAATTATATTCCTTTATCCAACTTGACCATAATCCATGCATTTAGGAGGTGTATCATGGGAAAATTTGCAGTCAAGCAAACCAAGAACGGGGGCTATAAATTCGATCTCAAGGCGACGAACGGCCAGGTTGTCGCAACCTCACAGGTCTACAAATCTCTCATCACCTGCAAGCAGGGCATCGCTTCCGTTGCAAAGAACGCACCGGCTGCGAACATCGAGGATCAGACCGTTGAGGGATTCGAAAAGCAGAAGCATCCGAAGTTTGAAATCTACACAGACAAGTCCGGCGAGTTCCGTTTCCGCTTAAAAGCCACCAACGGACAGATCATCGCCACGAGCGAAGGCTACAAGACCATGAAGAGCTGCATGAACGGCGTCGCTTCCGTGCAGAAAAACGCGGTTGACGCACCGACGGAGATGGAAGAATAATCGTATTCAATGCATTGTGAGGGACCTTGTGAGGTCCCTTTTTTTGTCATTCTCCCTTCATTTTTTGGACATATTGACAAATTGTTTCCTATCCTTTATAGTAATATTAGTACAAAAAGCTGCTCACGCAGATGAACATGAAGACCGGAAAACGGCCTTCGGAACGGAGGAAAATGTATGTACAAAGATGAATACAAACGTTGGCTTGCAGCCGATCTTGAGGATCCGGATTTAAAACCTGAGCTTCTTCGGATCGCCGATGATGAGGAGGCCATCAAGGAGCGCTTCGCGGTTGCCCTGCAGTTCGGTACCGCCGGCCTTCGCGGAACACTCGGCGCCGGCACCAACCGCATGAACATCTGGGTTGTCCGCCAGGCTACTCAGGGTGTCGCCAACTGGGCCAAGACTCAGGGCGGAACACAGACCGTCGCGATCAGCTATGACAGCCGCTTAAAGAGCGATGTCTTCGCCAAGGAAGCAGCCGGCGTCCTCGCCGCCAACGGCATCAAGGTCGTTATGTACGATGCTCTTATGCCGGTTCCGGCGCTCAGCTTCGCAACCCGCTACTACAACTGCAACGCGGGCATCATGATCACCGCATCCCACAACCCGTCCAAGTACAACGGCTTCAAGGCCTACGGCCCGGACGGCTGCCAGATGACCGATGACGCTGCCGCGATCGTCTATGACGAGATTCAGAAGACCGACATCCTGACCGGCATTAAGAAAATGTCCTTCGCCAAGGCTGTCAACGAAGGCTGCGTGAAGTACGTCGACGACGAGTGCAAGGCCGCCTTCTACGAGGCAATCGAGTCCCGCCAGGTCCGCCCGGGTCTTGCGAAGACCGCAGGCTTAAAGCTTGTCTACTCTCCGCTGAACGGGACAGGTCTCATCCCGGTCACTCATGTCCTCAATGACATGGGCATCACCGATATCACGATCGTTCCGGAGCAGGAGTATCCGAACGGCTACTTCTCCACCGCTCCGTATCCGAACCCGGAGATCTACGAGGCAATGAAGTACGGTGTCGAGCTTGCCATCAAGGAAGGCGCCGACCTCATGCTCGCAACCGACCCGGATGCTGACCGCGTCGGCATCGCCATGAAGTGCCCGGACGGCTCCTACGAGCTGGTCTCCGGCAACGAGATGGGCGCTCTGCTTCTCGACTACATCTGCGCAGGCCGCATCGAGAAGGGCACCATGCCGAAGAACCCGGTCGCTGTCATGTCCATCGTCTCCACACCGCTCGCTGACGCGATCGCCGAGCACTACGGTGTTGAGCTCCGCCACGTCCTGACCGGCTTCAAGTGGATCGGCGACCAGATCGCCCAGCTCGAGGCAGCAGGCGAAGTAGACCGCTTCATCTTCGGTTTCGAAGAGAGCTACGGCTACCTTGCAGGACCGTATGTCCGCGACAAGGACGCTGTCATCGGCGCTATGCTCATCTGCGAGATGGCTGCTTACTACAGAAGCATCGGCTCCTCCATCAAGCAGCGCCTCGAGGAGATCTACGCTCAGTACGGCCGTTACCTCAACAAGGTTGACAGCTATGAGTTCCCGGGTCTGTCCGGCATGGACAAGATGGCGGGCATCATGAGCGGTCTCAGAAACGATCCGCCGAAGGCATTCGCAGGCAAGGCCGTCACCAAGGTCACCGACTATGCGAAACCGGAAGAGACAGGCCTTCCGAAGGCGAACGTCCTCATCTACGCTCTGGAAGACGGCTCCTCCGTCATCGTTCGCCCGTCCGGCACAGAGCCGAAGATCAAGACCTACTTCACAACTCTCGGCAAAGATCTTGCGGAAGCACAGGCCAAGAAGGATGCTCTGGCCGAAGATTGCAAAAAGATCCTTGCATAACTCTTTTTCAATACTCCTTTCTAAGCAGAAGCTCCGGGATTCTTCCCGGAGCTTTTGTTATGCAAAATGAAGTTCTTCCATGAGCTTTTCCGCTCTCTCCTTCTCTTTTCCGATGAAGGCTCCCGGATTCATTAAGATATGGTCCAGGACATCCGCATCCTTTAATATCTCGTCGAGCGGCAGGTGCACGGTTCCCTTCTCGCTGTGAAAATACACCGCGCCTACGATTGCCTCCTTCTCCTCCTTCGTAAAAAGGTCCGTCTGATCCAGCCAGTCCTTCGCCATATGGGCTCCGCCTTTCGCATGCTCCTTCCGGATCCCGGTGACGTAGGCATAGAGATCATGGAAGAGACCGGCGATGCCGGCAAGTTCTGCATTTTCCCCGCGGATGTTTGCGAGGAGGATTGCATACTGGGAGACCGCCGTGATGTGGCGGAGCCCTTCATTTCTTGATTTTGGCGGCTCCACGGCTGTCAGCTTATCATATATATAGTTTTTTACGATTTCATAGCGCTCGGTCATCATCTTCTCCTTTAAGAAAAGGCGGACAGCTTTTAGCTGCCCGCCGATTTCATTCATCAGAAGGATTACTCTTCTTCATCCTCTTCTTTGCGTTTCTTTCTGCCGATCAGCGTGCCTGCTGCAAAGATGCCGACGGAATCGATTGCCGTCATCACCCAGAGCAGTGCGTTGCTCGGATCACCGGTCTTCGCGTTGGTGCCGGTAGTGGTCTTTGTGCTCGGAGTCGGTGTGCCCGCGCTCGGAGTCGGTGTACCCGCGCTCGGGGTCGGCGTGCCTGCGCTCGGAGTCGGTGTGCCGACACTCGGAGTGATGGCCGGGCCGTCGACCATAACGATCGTGTTGTTCGCCGCATCAACTGCCTCGCCGTTAACCGCAATCACGGTAACCTTGCCGGTATCTGCTTCCACAACGAACGTGATATCCGTTGCAACCACAAAGCCTTCCGGAGCCACAACTTCGTGCATGACATATTTGCCAGCCGGAAGTCCGGTAACAACCTTCGGTGTATCGGTAGAAGTCCAGTTCAGCTCCTCGCCGAAGACGGTCTTCGCGATTTCACCCTTCTCGTCGTAGACAACGATTTTAGCACCCGGAAGCTCCTTGCCGCCCATATCGGTCTTGCTGAACTTCACCTCTGTCGGAGCGTCTGTCAGGACAAGCTCCTCAACATCCACCGGATTGCCGTTCTCGTCCGTCACGGTAACCGTGCCGTCCTCGTTGATCGTGAAGTTGATGTCCGTCGTAACCGTGTAGCCTTCCGGAGCGACCACTTCGTGAAGGACATAGCTGCCTGCCGGGAGACCCTTGATCTCGTGCGGAGTATCGGAGGATACCCAAGAGCACTCGGTGCCGTCAACCGTCGTGGCAACGTTGCCGTCCTTATCGAAGATAGTGATTGTTGCGCCCGGAAGCTCCTTGCCGCCGAGATCCTGCTTGCTAATGCTGATGTCGGTCATCTCATCAACCATAACGATTGTCGAATCTTCCGCATTCTGCTCAACAGCTTCGCCGTTGATCTCAAGGATCGTGACTTTGCCGGTATCTGCTTCGACCTTGAAGCGAATGTCATTTGTGACCGTGTAGCCGGCCGGAGCCGTATCTTCATGCATCACATACTCGCCTGCCGGGAGACCTTCGATGACCTTCGGCTCTGTCGTGGACGTCCAGGTGAGTTCCTCACCCTTGACGGTCTTCGCAACATTGCCTTCGGAATCAAGGACTGTGATCACGGCGCCCGGAAGCTCCTCGCCGCCTGCGTCCGTCTTGCTGAAGTTGACAACGATCGGAGCATCGGTCAGAACAAGTTCTTCGACGTCTACCGGGTTGCCCTCTTCGTCGGTCACGGTAACCGTGCCGTCCTCACTGATTGTGAAGTTGATGTCTGTTGTTACTGTGTAGCCTTCCGGAGCAACCACTTCGTGAAGCGTGTAGCTGCCGACCGGGAGTCCTTCGATGGTCTTCGGAGTCTCGGAGGATGTCCACTCGCAGACTTCGTCAAATACTGTCTTCGCGACGTTGCCATCCTTATCATAGATGGTGATCGTTGCGCCCGGAAGCTCCTCGCCGCCGAGATCCTGCTTGCTGATGACAACCTTTGTCGGGGCGTCGGTCATATCGACTTCGCGATCGCCCTCAACCAGGCCGTTCTCGTCAACCGTGAACGGAATGTCCGTGGTTACCGTGTAGCCTTCCGGAGCCGCCACTTCGTGCATGGTGTAGTTGCCCGGCTTAAGAACGAGCTCATACGGTGTGTCGGTGGACTTCCACTCCTCAACAACCGTGCCGTTCTCGTCGATAACCTGGATCGTAGCGCCCGGAAGCTCCTCGCCGCCGAGATCCTGCTTGCTGAACTTGATTGGGATCGGAACGAATTTGTTCACGAATGCGCCGTCCTCGGTATCCTTAAACGTCTCCACGGAAGCCTTCAGCGCACCGTTCTCGAAGGTGACCGTCACAACCGCCGTCATCGGAGCCGTGTCGTATGTCCAGCCGTCCTTCGTCTCAGCGGTCTCATAGACCGTGTACTTGTAGGTGCCTTCCGCCTCGTAGGTGATCTCAAAGAGACCGGAAGCCTGGTTGTTCTCGAAATCAGCCTCTTCGAAGGAAACTGTCTTCTCTTCCGGAAGCGGAGCATCCGGAGTTTCCTCGCTGGCTTCAATCGTGAAGGTGAAGGTCGGGATTCCGTAGATCGGATCGCCGTCAATCGTCTTCTTGACCGGGATCTCAGCCGGAACCTTCGTGTAGTTTGCGAACTGAGCCTTGTCGGTCGGATTCTCCTCAACGCTCGGGTTCTCGCCTTCCACCGTGTAGGTCGTTGTCGCGCCAAGCGTATTGGCTGCAGTGCCGTCATCCTCGACAACAACCGTCACAGTCCATGTGCGGCCGTCGTAGACGATATTCTCGACATCGCCCTTGATTTCCTTGACTTCATAGACGTAAGTGCCCGGTACGGTGTAGGTGATCTCTGCGAAATCGACCTTTCCGCCTGCTCCGTCAAATGCAGTGACAGTCTCAAACGCCTCTGCGCCTTCCGGAGCGGATTTGCGGCTCAGCACGAAGCTGTAGGTGCCGGTCAGAACCGGTGCAGCGCCGTTCACGGTCTTCTCGACATTGATCGGAGCCTTTGCCGGTGCCGGTGCAACCGTCTTGTTGTCAAATGCTGCCGTCTCGCCCTCTCCGCCTTCATATTCAACGGAATCGATGACGAGCTTGTTGTTTGTCTTGTCATAGGAGACGGTGACCTTCGCCTCATAGCGAGTCGTGTCACATGTGATGTACGGATCGCTCTCCGTCATCTCCCAGATCTCAAATACATATTCACCAGGTGTATCGAAACCGGCAATCTGGTCGAATTCGATCTTTCCTTCCGCGTTATTATAGGCCGTCTGTGTCGCGCCGCTCAGCTGGCCGGCTCCCTCCGGAGCAGACTTGCGGGCAAGGCCGAACTGGAATGCACCCTCGAACGGGACTTCCTGCTTCTTGCCGTCGACGACCTTCTCAACCGTCGCCGGAACTGCTCCGTTGACTGTCTTGGATGCCTCAAGGGTAACCGCGATCGGCTCTACAATTTCCTTGACGTTGACGAACGCGAGTTTGAGATCATTCTCTCCCTCAGTTCCGCTGTAGATCACTCCCTCAAGCTTGGACTCTTCCGGTTCATAGTGGAGATCTTCCGCGTTAACCTCTTCCGCCGAAACGGTCGTGCCGTACGGCAGGTCGAGAATCTGGATGACCTGGCCGGCCTTGATGCTGACCGTAGTCTCAAGACCGTCAACTTCGACTGCGTCTTCGTTGTCGATCACATAGGAGAAGCCGTCAAGCGCTGCGCCCGTGCCTGGAGTAAGTGTGATCTTGAACTCAAACTCATCCTCGCCGGCGTTCATGTAATCCTTGGTGTTCTCGATTTCCTTGGTGATGGAGATCGGGCCTCTCTTGATCACGTTGGTGAACTCAGCCTTGTTCTCTACGCCTTCTTCCTCCTCGGCGATCGTACCCGTGATCGCATTCGTCGGAAGGTAGGAGGAACCTGCTTCAGCCGTCTCGGTAACGGTATAGCCGATGCCGATCGGGATATTTTTGATGGTCATGCTCTCGCCGTCTTTCAGGGAGAACTTGAAGCCGATCTTTTCCAGGCCATCGAGAACCGTAGTGGCGCCCGGTGCAAGCACAAGGTCATCGATCGGTTCATCGAAGATAACGGTAAATTCAAACGGCTTCGTCGTATCGCCGCCTGCCGCAACCGTCTTCGTGACGGTGAGCGGAGCTCTCTTCTCGGTGTTCAGGAAGCTGATTCCGTCAACCTGCTCGCCGTCATTTTCATAGGTTACTTCGCCGACCACATATTTACCGGTAGCTTCGTCGAGAACGACCGGAACCTTGATCGTGATCACCGATGTATCCTTGTTGTAACGGCAGCCTTCCTCCGGGTCATTCTCAGTCAGAGTGAAGGTATAGGTCTTCTCCTCTGCCGGGAAGCGGATGCAGTCAAATACGTTGTCAAAGTCAATGATATTGTAGTTGCCGCTCGGAATCTCCGCAATGGCATCTGCAGTGAGCGCAGTCGCCTCTTCGCCCTTTATGAGCTCAAGCCCGGTGTAGTCGTCGGCTGTAAGCTTAAAGGTGAATTCGCCGAATTCAACGTCGAAATCGTCATCCTTAAGCTTGATGCCTTCGAAGTCAACAGTCGGAAGCTCTGCGATATTGGTAAATTCGATACCGGTCTCGATTGCTTCCGCCGCCGGCGTCATTGTGCCGTCCGACCTGGCGGTGCCGACAGCCCTGCCGTCAACATAGACCGTCGCGATCGATGCGCCGTTCGTGCCGGCCGGATCAAGCTCGACGATAACGCTCACATGCGCGACTGTCTCATCAAGCGTGATGCCGTCGACCGTCGAACCGGTCTCACGGATCTCATAATTGAAGGTACCCGGTACCATGTAGGTGATCGCGTTAAAGGTGATGACACCCTGCTCATCAACCGTACCCTGAGTCGTGAATGCCTCGTCAGATTCGCTGCTCTCGACAAGTTCGAAGGAGAACTCATCATTGAGGAGCTTTGCATTTTCCAGAGTCTTGAGCGCCTTAAGCTGAACCGCTACCGGCTTCATCTTGACGTTGACGAAGGAAGCCGTCAGATCTTCGGCCGTCTGGCCGTTCATCGTGACCTCTGCATAGAGACCCTGAACGTCCTCGCCGGCTTCGTTCTTGTGCGGGCCTTCCTTGACCGTAACGACATAGGTGTAAACCGTATCATCGTAGGTCACGCCTGCTTCGTTGCCCGGAACCTCCGTGACAACATAAGTGTAGGTGCCGTCCTCTGTGTTGAAGGGGTTCGGGCCTGTAAAGGTCAGCGGGCTGAACTCTGCCGTGCCTGTGCCGTTCGCTGTTCTGACCGGCACCGTCTCGAGCTCCGTGCCCTGATCGTTGGAAAGCTTGAATGTATAGGAGCCGTCGCCGCCCTGGACCGTCTTTTTGACCGGGAGCACAACGGAAACTTCTTCCGGAGCATCCTTGCCGGTCACCTCAGCGTAGGCATCAACCTTCTGTGTATAGGTATTGGAGATTTCGACATAAATGTTGCCGTTCAGGCTACTGGCATCCGTATAAGCGTTGATCGCGTTCTTCGCTTCCTCAAGGCTTGTGTAGGTGCCGATCTCGGTGGCCGCATCCCTGCTGAGCCCTGTCGTGACGACGACCTTGACATCCGTGTCATAGTTCTCGCCGGCAGCGGACGCGCTCATGTTCGTGATCGTGTTGTAGCTGGTCGTGCCCTTGTTTGTGATGATGGCCTTGGCTTCCGGATCGATCATCTGGGCGGTGATGCCGGACATCTGATCAATGTTCTTTGCTAAAGCGCCGTTGTTGCTTTCCGACCATTTGCCTGTCAGGACGATATTTTTGTCATAGGTCTTAAGAGCGGAGGCATCCGTACGGGCATCAAGAGAGATGGAGGAGACACCGCCCTCAACCGTAGTCTCGGACGTCACTTCCTCGATCGTGACCGGGATCACCTCGTCGGAGAGCTCATAGCCTGCCGGGGTCTCGGTCTCCTTCAGATAGTAGGTCTGAGGCGGGAGCCCGGTAACCGTGAACTCACCGTTTGCATCCGTCGTGTAGGTGCCGTAGACATCCGTGCATGCCTCATCCTTGTAAAGAGTATAGACAGCGCCCTCTACCGGGATGGCGTCGCTCGATGTACTGGTCTTCTTAAAATGAAAACCGCCCAACGTCTCCGTGTTAAGGTCAACATAGAGAAGACCGTATCTTTCGATCGTCGCACTCGGAATCAGGTTATACTGATGCCAGTATTCCTGAAATCCCTGAACGCCGGTGTGCGACTGCAGCATGGGAAGACTTATATTAAAGGCAAGCGTCCCTGCTTCCGTGAGGTCATACAGCGTAACCTCGGTGCCTTCAAAGTTCTGACCGTTGTTGAGCGGAACAGATGCCGACGGAGCTTCGGTGCCTGCTGCCGAATAGGTCGCCCACTGATTGAAACGCCAGTTCGCAATAGGAACATACCCGTTCTGAGCCGAAAACACAATCGTTGCATCAACGGGTTCTCCGAACAGGTAGAACATTCTGGCCGTCGCAGAGAGTGACGGAGAGAAAGAGTAAGATGCATTTCCGCTGTGGAGAGTCGGGAACTCGTCGCTCGTAGTCGGATATTTCCAGAGGGGATTGTACTGGAAGTCCCATGAGGCGTGCATGGCTTTCATGCCGTTCGACCAGGTCGGTGCATTTGCCTGTGTAAACGCCGTAAGGTCCTCAATCTGATTGCGGCTGACATCGACCGATGCAGCCGACTTCAGAAGCTGCCAGCCTTCAATAGAAGATACGCCGCATCTTCTTGCATCGATCTCACCCGCATAATTCTCCACGATTGCTTTCGCAAGGGCAACATCATCCGCGTAATCACCATTAGCTATTTCATCCAGCGTAAGGGGCATCGGGAGATCAGAGAACCATCTTGTCGAATCCGTTCCGTATCCGCCAAGTGCCACCTGCTCCACAATGTTGTCAAAGATCGCCTGCGCAAAATTCGCATCCGCAATCCCCGCCGCCATAATATTCTCAACCGTGAAGGCATGAGAAATCTCGGACCACGCAGACGCATCATTGCCGACAGCTGCAGGGGCAGCCACCTCTTCGACAAGTTCTTCTTCGACTTCTGCCGGAGCTTCTTCCGCTGCCTCTTCAGCCGGAGCCTCTTCGACCACGGCCTCCTCAGCCGGGGTCTCTTCAGCAGCTTCCTCAGTCTCCGCCTCGAGAGCCGCAGCCTCCTCAGCCGCCAGCTCCTCGAGCACCGATTCAGTTGCCTCCTCGGCCGGTGCCGGCTCGAGAACCGTCGGATCCGGAGTCACCTCCGCGACCGCTTCCGGTTCCTCGGAAACAGCCTCGTCCACCGCCGCAGGGATATCAGCTATTGGAGCCTCCGCAGGCTCTTCCGCCTCCACTGCCTCTGCTGCAGGGGCTTCGCTTTCATCAGCGACCGCTTCCGCAACCGATTCCGTCACAACAACCTCCGTCTCCCCGGACGCATAGGCCTGGAACACGAAGTGGTTGGTGAGGAGCAGCGCAAGAAGCAAAGCCGTAATCTTGCTGATCAGCTTTTTCTTTCCGTTCATGTCGTCCTCCTTACATTACAAAAACTGGCTTCCGTGCTTATTTTATCGCATAGAATACCTATTGTCTTATTTTAGTCTTTTCGCCTAAAAAGTGCAATCCCTTTATTGAATATATAGTAAGATTTTTTTTACATTGTTCGAATTTTACCAAAAAAAACGGGCGGCCGTTACGCCGCCCGACAGAAATATTTTTATTTTTCCCATTTCTCGATGAGCGCCGTGAGCTGGTCAGCAAACTTCGCGAGATCCTTGTTGGAAAATCCCCTGCTCTCCCGGATGAGGGCCATGAGCCGTTTCCCGGTATCCTCAAGCCGCACGTAGGGCGTGCGGGGTGTACCCTCCATACTCACCGGGCGGCCTTCCGCGTCCTTCTTCACGAACGGGATGCCCTCCGTGACCTTCTCGAACCGGTCGGCCGTGAGGTCATACACCGCACCGGAATAGGGCGCCGCCGCGTCCCAGCCGAGCTGCCGGTGAAGCTCCTCCGCAAATATATCCGTCACGGTATCTTCGCCGTGGACGACGAAGCATTTTTTCGGTTTCTCCTTAAAGCCGCCCGCCCAGGCTATGAGACCCTCCCGGTCCGCATGGCCGGAAATGCCCGGGAGCACCGTGATCTCCGCGTTGACCGCGATCTCTTCATTGAAAAGCTTTACTTCCTTCGCCCCGTCCACGATCCTGCGGCCGAGGGTCCCCTCCGACTGGTAGCCGACGAAAAGGATCGTCGACTCCGGCCGCCACAGGTTATGCTTCAGGTGATGCTTGATCCGGCCGGCATCGCACATGCCGCTCGCCGAGATGATCACCTTGGGTTTCGTATCAAAGTTGATGTCCCTTGAAGCCGCCACGCTCTCCGCAAGGCGCAGCCCCTCGAACTCCAGAGGGTTGATCCCCTGACGCACCAGGGCAGCCGCCGTCTCGTCGTAGCACTCGATATAGTTTTCGCTGAACACCCTGGTCGCCGCCAGCGCCATCGGACTGTCCACGAAAACCTCAAAATTCTGATGGCCGGGAACCAGCTGCTGCTCCTTGACCTGGCGGAAGAAATACAGCATCTCCTGTGTGCGGCCGACCGCAAAGGAGGGGATCACCACGTTGCCGCCCCGGTCGAAGGTCCTCTTCAGAATCTCCGCCAGTGCGGGAACATAATCGATCACCTCTTCGTGGCTGCGGTTGCCGTAGGTGGACTCGATGACGACATAGTCCGCCGAGTCGATCCTCTTCGGATCGTTCAGGATCGGCTGGTTTTTATTTCCCACGTCGCCCGAGAAGACCAGCTTGATCTCCTTCCCGTCCTCCGTGAGCCAGACTTCGATCGCCGCCGAGCCCAGGAGATGGCCGATGTCGTTGAAGCGGATCTTTATGCCCGGCGCGACCTCGTAGATCGTGTTGTAATCACAGCCGTTAAAAAGCGTCAGCGCCGTGATCGCATCCTCCATCGTATAGTAGGGCACGTACTCCGGAGCGCCTTTTCTCCTGCCCTTCCGGTTCCGCCACTCGGCTTCAAACTCCTGGATGCCGGCGGAGTCTCTCAGCATGATGTCGCACAGTTCTTTTGTCGCATGTGTTGAAAATACAGCCCCCCGGAATCCCTTCGCCGCAAGGAGGGGGATATTTCCCGAGTGGTCGATATGTGCATGGGTGAGAAATACATAGTCGATATCGCGAGGCTCGACGGGGAGGGGTGCATTTTCGTAGATGTTGATCCCCTGCTCCATACCGCAGTCGACAAGGATCACCTTGCCCGCGGCCTCGATGACATGACAGCTTCCCGTCACTTCATGGTCAGCGCCTATAAATGAAAGTTTCATACCCATTCCTCCAAAATGCTCGTTGAAAAGCCCGGTAACAAGCCTTATAATGGTAACGATTCAGCAAGCCGAAAAAGGACATTTCTGAACAGTTTCATTATATCATAAAATGAAAGGAGCCGCAGATACTTCTGCGATTTGTATGAAAAAAATCGTCATGACAGGCGGCGGCACCGCCGGCCACGTCACTCCGAACCTTGCGCTGATTCCCCATCTCCGGGAGGAGGGCTTTGAGATCTCCTACATCGGATCCATCGACGGCATGGAGAAAAAGCTGGTCGAGGATTACGGGATCCCCTACTACGGCGTGCCGACCGGAAAGCTCCGCCGATATTTTGATTTGAAAAACCTGACAGACCCGCTCCGGGTCCTCCGGGGCATCCGCGAGGCCAGGAAGATCCTCAGGGAGCTCGACCCCGACATCATTTTCTCCAAGGGCGGCTTCGTCGCCGTCCCGGTCGTCCGGGCAGCCTCCATGCTGCATATCCCGGTCATCACCCACGAGTCGGACATGACGCCGGGCCTTGCGAACAGGCTCTGCATCCCGATGGCCTCCTGCGTCTGCTGCAATTTCCCCGAGACCATGAACCATCTCCCCGCCGACAAGGCGGTCCTGACCGGCACACCGATCCGGGCGGAGCTCTTCTCCGGCAGCCGCGAGCGCGGATTCGCTTTCACCGGTCTTACCGATGAGAAACCCGTGATCCTCGTGGTCGGGGGCTCGCTGGGCGCCCAGGCGGTCAATGAGGCTGTGCGCGCAGCCCTTCCCGAGCTCCTCAAAACGTGGTCCGTCGTCCATCTGACCGGAAAAGGCAAGCTGGACACATCCTTTGAAGGGGTGAAAGGCTACATCCAGTACGAATATATTAAGGAAGAGCTTCCGGATCTCTTCGCCATGGCGGATATCGTGATCTCCCGCGCCGGCGCCAACGCGATCTGCGAGATCGAGGCGCTCGCCAAGCCGAACATCCTGATTCCGCTGCCCGCGAAAGCCAGCCGCGGCGACCAGATCCTGAACGCCGAGAGCTTTGAAAAGCAGGGCTTCTCGGTCGTCCTCCCTGAGGAGACCGTCACGCCGGCCGTTCTCGTCGATGCCGTGCAGAAGCTCTACGAAAACCGCGATGTCTATATCAAGGCCATGAAGGAGAGCCCGCAGGGCGATTCCGCGGCCCTGATCATGAAGCTCATCAACAATTACCGGCTTCACCGGTAAGAAAAGGAGGAATACCATGTCTGACTGTATTTTCTGCAAACTCGCCGGAGGCGAGATCCCGACGGCTACGCTCTATGAAGACGACGACTTCCGCATCATCCTCGATGCCGGCCCGGCCACCAAAGGCCACTGCCTGATCCTGCCGAAGGGGCACTACGCAAATATCTACGAGCTCCCGGACGAACTTGCCTCAAAAGTGTTCGTCCTTGCGAAGAAGACGGCTGCCCGCCTTCAGAAGGCGCTCGGCTGCGACGGCATGAACATCGTCCAGAATAACGGGACGGCTGCCGGCCAGACCGTTTTCCATTTCCACATGCACCTCATCCCCCGCTGGGAGGATGACGGCCAGCATATCCTCTGGAAACCCGGAAAGCTGACGGACGAGGTAAAAGAAGAGATCCTCCGCAAATTTGCCGAGGCATAATGATGACTGTTTTGGGGCGGGCCGCGTAAGGCCCGCCTTTACTGTATCCTGAAAATAAACCCCTCGTCCGCAAACCTCACCTTATCGCCGTCGCTAAGCGGTGTTCCGCCCGGGGCAGTGAGCTTTCCGTTTACATAAGTCCCGTTCCGGCTGTTTAAGTCCTCCAGAAACCAGCCGTTCTCCCGCCTTATGACCCTTGCATGGATCCGGCTGATCACCGGGGAGGCGATCACCGCATCGACGGCCTCAGGAAGCTTGCCGATGCGTATCTCCGTCCCGGAGAGACGGATCTCCTGATTTCCTCCATCCCTCTCCTCGGGAATGAGGCGGGCCCTTCGGGAGGCCCCCCTGTCCGGGGCGGACAGGATCTGCGTCTCCGGGCTCTCCGACGCACTGCCCGGAAAGCTGTACGGAGAGGCTCCTGCCGGGTGTTCATTTTCCGGAGAGACATAGAGGCCCCCAAGGGACTCCTTAAAGGGATCATCCTCCGGGCGGAACTCCGGCAGGGCTCTCTCCCCGGACTTTCTCGCTTTCGCCTTTCTGCTCCGCCGCAGGATGAGCAGCGCAAAGGCCCCGCCGATGACCGCTGCCGGAAGTATGAGGAGCCAGGGCGGAAGATTAAGTTCCGGGTAGGCCGGCAGGAGCGAGCGATACGCGTAGATGAGGAGCACCAGAAGAAGTCCGGCGAGGGCGACGGCCGCCCCATAGAGCCGCGTCGGCCGCCGGCGTTTTTCTTTCTCCGCGGAAGTTTTTTCCTCCGGGGAACTTCCGGCAGTTCCGATTCCCTCCCCGAAAAGGTCCATCCGGCCTTCCGGATAAGGTTCACAGGGGTCCGCCGCATAGAGATCGGCTTCATTTTGGGTCTCCCTGCCTGCATTTCCGGCAAGAAGCCCGAGCAGCACCGTCACATCCTTTGCCGGAGCGTCCAGCTCATGGGAGATGCGGTAGCCAAGAAGGATCGCCTCATGGTCATCCTCGGGGACATTTGCCATGAGGACCCCCGTAAGCTCCTTTAAGCCCTCAAAAAAATCGCCTTCATAGCCGGTGTCATAGATGAGCCCCGTCTCCTTAGCCCCTGCATCCAGAAACACATAGGCCGGCTTCAGCACAAAATGCCCCGGATCCAGCAGATACTCCTCCAGGCGCTCCGCCGTCCGCAGGATCCCCGTAAGAATCACCCGGAGCATCTCGGCCGTGATGCGCCGCTTCTCCAGATAGACCGCAAGGCTCTGCCGGCTCGTCACGTCAAAGAGCAGCATGGTCTTTCCGTCGAGATGCTCCACCCGGCAGGTGAGAAGGCCCGGGATCCGGTTGGCCGCCAGCACATTTCTCTCATAGGAATCCTCGTCCCTGCCGGCTCCGGGAACCGAGACGTAGGTGTGATTCAGTATTCGCTTAACCGCAAATGTCATGATTCCCCCTTTCCGGTGAGCGTCCTCAGCGCTTTTGCGTTCCGGATCACCTTGAGCGGCCGGACTTTCTCGTAGACAGCCGCCTCCTCAATCTCCCAGACCGATGCTTCAAAGAACGGGAAAGCCGTCCGTGACCGATATTCAACTCTCCTCCGCTTATCCGAATCCGAAAATGACCGTTCCGGGGGCTCCGAGAAGAGAAGCTCCGGCTCCTCCATCCCGCCTCCCACGGCCTCAGTCACCGCGGCCGCCTCAAGATACGCCCGGTTGTGGACATGCATGACAAGGTAGATTGAGGCAAGCACCGCAAAGAGTATGATCGGCATAAGGAGCGATAACTCGACCGTGGCCGACCCTTTCGCCATTTTCTTCATACGCCTCCTCCGGTCAGACATACTATAAGGTCCGCAAGAAACAAAAAGGGGACAAATGCAAACCGCTCCTCTCCTCGCCTTCTAATAAAGAACAGCACCGCCGCATAGCCCCCGGCCAGAAATGCGGCAAGAGACGCCGCGGCAAGAAGCTCCTGCCACGTCCGAAAGAACCCTGCCGCAAGAAGAACGATTCCGTCTCCCATGCCGATCCCGCCCCGGGATGCCAGGGACAGAAGTACAAACGCGGTCCCAGGCAGAAGCGCAAAAAGAAGCTCCGTCAGCGATCCTCCCGTACCGATAAAGAAAGCCGCTCCGCAAACTGCTGCAAGACCCGTGAAAACAAGGCTGATCCGTCTCCTTTTTATGTCCGTGAGGCTGTTCCCGAAGAAGAGGAGCAGGCCGCCCGCCTTTCTAAGCCATATCATACTGCCTCCGTCTTATGCGGCGCCTGACAGGGCATCCCTCTCCGCGCACCGCTCGCACAAGGGCAGTCCGCTGCATTCCTCCGCGGATGCGGTGTGGACATGCCTCGTCAGGCTCCCGTAATTCATCGAGGGATAGTAATAGTTCCCCATTTTCGAGACATACACCGGACCCGTCCACCCCGCCGGGAAGCCTCTGCAGGGATGGTAGCGCTCTCCCTTGCTGTTCCGAAGGCCGCCCACGTCGGCAAGCGTCGTCCGGAAGATCGTGAGATCAAGATGGGTGCAGTCGGCATGGGTATGATACACGTCCGCATTCTCGGAGAGATAGAAGGTTCCGCCGCTAGCATCTCCTGCGGGGTCGCTTCCCGCCGCATAGCCCGAAAATGTCTTCACACGGGCCCTCACCGCGATCTTAAGATCCGGCACCGGCAGAGCCGCAAACGGAAAACGGCAGGTCACCACCTCCGGAATATCGATATATAATTCCTCATCCTGCCCCATGAACGCTGCCGCCGCGGCTTTTCTGGACCGGTTAGAGAGGGATAGAGTCCGGTCCGTTTCGAGGCGGACAGCGTACATGAAGGACAGAAGAGTCAGGACGGCCATGAGAAATACCGGCAGCACAAGCGCGCACTCGACCGTCAGCGAGCCGTCCGGGTATACCTTTTCATGGCGGAAATTAGGCGCCGCACCTGATCTCCTTATATTTTTGCATACCGCATGAAAAGGCATACCCCGACCTCCCGTCACAGATCATCGTAGGAGAGGGTTCTCTCCTCGTAAAATGAATGTCTCCTCTCACCCGTCACCTGAACCTCAAACGTCACCGCCCCCAGCATGTGATCCATCTGGAAATTCTCCCTGCCTCCCGTGACAAGCCGGGCTTCGGCCGCTGCCAGGCTCCGCCCGACGATCCGTGTCCGGTTCGCCGCGAGGAAAAAGCCGCGGAGATAATCGCCGTAGGAGAGCCCGCCCGCGGCATCCCCGGCCAGGGCATCCATTCCGCCCGGCGAAAGAAGCATGGGGATCGAGGCCAGGGAGACCTGCCAGGTCTCCGCCGTCTTGACGGCCGGAACCTTCTTTCCCGCCAGCAGCGCCCGGACGTCCACGATGCTCTCGACAAACGCCCAGCCTGCGGAGAGAAGAAGACGCACGACCGGCTCTGCCGCCGGAAGCATGAGGAGTGCGGCGATCGAGGCGGACGCAGCGGTGATCTCCGCCTGCTTTTCGCTGTCGGCCAGGATCGAAGCGGTGTTGGCCGCCTCCCGTATCAGGAGAAGCCTCTTTACGACCTTGTCAAGATTCTCCCGGTCGCTCTCCTTCCCGGCAAGCAGGTACTCGCTCTCGTAGGCGAGCGCCGCGTGCTCCTTCTCCTTTCCGAAGTACCCGAAATGGCCCAGCAGATACTGGCTAAAGAGGGCCCTGTCCGCAAGCGAATCGATCCTGTCCGGCAGTACGATGACGCCCGTGCCGCTCTCCTTGTCCCGGGATTCGTAGTTGTTCATCAGCTCCGTAGTCTTGCCGGAGATATTTTCCTCCCCGCCCGCCACGAGATCCAGGAGAGTAAGCTCTCTCAGCCTCTCGATGTAGGGCAGTGGATTGACGAAATCCGCCGGCACCGCGTCCGCCCGCTCCTCCGCCTCCGTCTTTACAGGCAGAAGGCTTCCCGCCTTCTCCTCGTCGTTCCTGCGCTTCGCCTCCTCGGACTCGGCCAGGAGAGCGTCGTAGCTGACCTCACCTGCGCTCTGCCCGCCTTTTTCTTCGGCGGCTCCCATCGACTCCGCCGCGGTTCCCGCCAGCGCGGCGGCCGCGGACACGCCCAGCGTATCCTTCATGAACCTGACCGCCTGGGCCGCAAAGACATCGCCCTCCGCGTCCGTCGCCAGCGTGTATCCGGTCATCCCCCGGGATTTCAGCCTGAGAGAGAGCAGGTCGCGGCCGAAGACTCCGCGAAAGCCGGCTGCCGGCGTGAGATTTGCGGAAAAATCCTCCTCAAACCGGCTGCCGATCTTGTCGGGACGGAAGGACGCCGTCTCGCACCCTCCGTCGACAAAAAACACATCAAATTCCTCAAAGAGATCCCTGTCATACCGGGCAAGGCAGGAGAAAAGAGCGAGATCCATGGCAACGGCGCATCTGGCTCTCCCGGCCTCCGCCTTCACCGAATAGAAGACAGCCGAAAGGAGAGACAGCATCAGCACCATCATAAGGCAGAGATACACCGTGATGCTTCCTTCCCTTGCCTTCATCTCTTTCCTCCCTCACCCGTCAGATCGCATTGCTCTGCGACGAGACCTTGTTTAAGATATTCTTCACAACCTTGATCAGCTGGTCTTTAAACAGCGCGACCAGCGCGATGAGAACCAGCAGGACCAGTATGATCTCCACGGTCGTCACGCCGTCCTCTTCCTCAATAAAAGAACGCAGTTCATCCATCATCCTATCCTCCCTTCCAGGCGTTTTTCACGGGCCGTCAGAATGATCGGTGCGTGAGCCGGCTCTTCCGTTTCTGACAAGACGATGATAACAATCAATCCATCGCATTCGCAACACGGGATATTTCACAAAATCCCGCGTGGATTTTTCTTTCAAAATACCCAAATGAGGGCCAACTTGCGGTTTTCATTTTCCGAAGGAAGTTGTACAATGGACAAAAGGAGGTGTCGAAATGAATTCAATTCTCGCATGGGGTGTTCTTCCGCCGCTCGCTCTCATCTTCTACATCTGGTCTCTCGACCGTATCGAGAAGGAGCCGCCGACTCTTGTGATCAAGACAATGCTCTTCGGAGCAGGTTCCGCCATCCTCGCCGTGGCTCTCGAGACCGCCGGCGAAGTAATCCTCGAGTATATAGGGACGGACGGGATCCTCGAGCTCATCCTCTACTATTTTATCGTGGTGGCCGTCTCCGAGGAGTTCTCAAAGCGGCTGGGCATGAAGCTCGCGGTCTGGAACAACCCGAACTTCAACTTCCGCTTCGACGCGGTCGTCTACTCCGTCGCATCGGCGCTCGGCTTTGCCGCGCTGGAAAATGTCCTCTACATGGCCTCCTACGGCACCCAGATCGCTCTCTCCCGGCTGATCCCGGTTCACTCGATCTGCGGTCTCTTCATGGGCTTCTATCTCGGGATCGCCAAGACCGCCGAGCTGGACGGCGACATCCGGGCGAGAAGCCTCTACATGAAGCTGTCTCTCCTCATTCCGGTTCTCATTCACGGCTTCTACGATTTCTGCCTGAGTACGGGAAATGAAGTTCTCTCCTACCTCGTGCTGGGTTTCATTTTCATCCTCACGATCGTCTCCTGGCGGAAGCTCAAAAAATTTGCCAGTATCGACCGGCCGATCTGATTGCACAAAAATGCGGGGCGCGAAGCCCCGCTTTTCTAATCCCGTGAGTTTCTTTATATTCTTGCATTTTTCTCTCAAGTCCGCTATTATGTTTCCCGTATACGAGAATATTCTTGCATATGAGGAGAACCATTATGAAAGATCGCAAAATCTACTGTCTCAACAACATCAGCCCGGTCGGGACCTCCCTGTTCCGTGAGGGCTACACGCTGATTGACACTCCGAATGAAGCCGCCGGCATCCTCGTCCGCTCCGCGGATATGAAGGAAATGCAGTTCCCGGCCGAACTCCGCGCCATCGCCCGTGCCGGCGCAGGCGTGAACAACATCCCGATCGACCGCTGCTCCGAGGAAGGCATCGTCGTCTTCAACACCCCGGGCGCCAACGCGAACGCGGTCAAGGAGCTGGTCATCGCCGGCCTCGTCCTCTCCGCCCGCGACGTCGTCGGCGGCGCTGACTGGGTCCGCGCGAACGCGGAGGACGAAAATATCAAAAAGGACGCCGAAAAGGCCAAGAAAGCCTTCGCCGGCAACGAGATCAAGGGCAAGACGCTCGGCGTCATCGGCCTCGGTGCGATCGGCGCCCAGGTCGCGAACACCGCCTTAGACCTCGGCATGACCGTCTACGGCTACGATCCGTTCCTCTCCGTCGACGCGGCATGGAGCCTCTCCCGCGAGGTCCGCTACGCGGCCTCCCTCGACGACCTCTTTGCGGTCTCCGATTTCCTGACCATCCATGTGCCCTACATGGAGTCCACGAAGCACACGATCAACCGCGAGACCATCGCGAAAATGAAAGACGGCGTCCGCTTCCTCAACTTCGCCCGCGACGCTCTGGTCGACGACGAGGCCATGGCGGAGGCCCTCGAGTCCGGCAAGGTCCGCGTCTACGTCACGGATTTCCCGAACCCGGCCGTCGTGAAAATGAAAAACACGGTCATCTTCCCCCACCTCGGCGCATCCACCGAGGAGGCTGAAGACAACTGCGCGGTCATGGCCGTAAAGCAGCTCCAGGATTACCTGGACAACGGCAACATCAAGAACTCCGTCAACTTCCCGGCCTTAAACGCCGGCACCTGCCAGACGGAGGCCCGCGTCGCGATCCTGCACCGCAACATCCCGAACATGCTCTCGCAGATCACCGCATTCTTCGGCCAGAACGGGCTCAACATCGAGAACCTGGCCTCCAAGAGCCGCGGGAGCTACGAGTACACCCTGCTCGACATCTCCGCTCCGATGCCCCACGACACCGTGGAGAAGCTGAAGGCGATCGACGGGGTGCTGCGCGTGAGGCGCCTGGCTCCGAAAAACTGAATCTGAAAACCCCGGTCCTTAAGTTTAGGACCGGGGTTTTTGGTTTCGGGGACGGTTCTGCTTTTGGGGGACGATTCTCAAAGAGAAGCGTCACCCAAAACAGAACTGTCCCGTCCCTCCTTCTCTTGTTTCACGCTTCACTCGGATTCCGATTCGGATTCCTCTCTCTCCCTTCTCATCTGCTCGATAAACTCCGCCGCATCGTCCGGCGCGTCATCGAGGTCATCGCCCACATCCACGTTGAGCGGCTGGCGCTTGAAGAAGATATCGTACATGATCGGAATAATATACAGTGTCATGAGCGTCGAATAGATGAGGCCCGCCGCAATAACGATCGCCATGCCGCGGCCCAGCTGACTCCCCATGCCGCCCCCGAAGATCATCGAGGACATCGCGAGGATCGTCGTCATCGCCGTCATGAGGATCGGGCGCATACGCGTCTTGCCGGTCGCGACCAGCGCGTCCACGCGCTCCATGCCGCCGATTCGGAGCTGGTTCGCGTAGTCGACGAACACGATACCGTTGTTGACGACCGTACCCATCAGGATCAGGAAGCCCATGAGCGAGAGCATGGAGAGCTGTTCATTTGCGATAATGAGGCCCAGCATACCGCCCGTAAACGCCAGCGGGATCGTGAACATAACGATAAACGGCGAGAGAAGGCTCTGGAACTGGGCGACCATGACCAGGTAAATGAAGAGCAGCGCGAGCGCCATCAGCTGGCTCATCTGCGTCACCATGTCATTGATCTGGGTCGATTCGCCCTCGATCTCGTATGTAACCCCCTTCGGCGTCGTGAAGTTCTGCAGCTTCGTTCTCAGTTCACGGGTAAGAAGCTCCGTATTGTAGCCCTCCTCCGTCACCGCGGAGACCGTGATGTAGCGGGAGAGGTTCTCGCGGCGGATGCTGCCCTGCGCGTATGTCTCCTCAAGGGTCGCGAATTCGCCGAGCTTGTGCTTCTTCGGCTCCTCCTCCTTCTCTTCCTCCTCTCCTTCTTCGCTGCCGCCGCCCATCATGCTCATCATGGCGGACATCGAGCCGCCGTTTCCGCCCATCGCGGAGGCGGACCCGCCCATCGCGGAGGCTGCCGCAGCCTGGGACATCGAATTTGCCTCAAATTCAATATCGAGAAGATTTTCTCTGGTGAGTTCCTTCGTGAGATCCCGGATGACGACATCCAGCGTGATCCCGTTCGAGGTGATGGACGTCGACGTGACGGATGTCGTGAGCCGCTGGGAGATCTCCGCAAAGATCTGGGCAACCGTGAGGCCGTAGGACATGGCCTTGTCCTTGTCGATCTCAAGGTGCAGCGTCCTGGCCGCCTCCTCGGAGCCGTTGGAAATCTCCGTGAAGCCCTCCACCTCATCGATGATCGCCATCAGGTCCTCGCTCACCTCGTTGACCGCATCGAGGTCCTCGCCGAACACGTTGATGGAGAGGCCGCTGGACATGAGGGCGCCCATATCGCTCATACCGCCCGTCGAAGCCGTGACCTCCGTCTCGAGATCCGCCGTCGCCTCGTTGATCGCTTTGCAGAGGTCGTCGACCGCACTGGTGAATTCGCCGCTCTCCGGCGTGACATAGCAGATGTAGGTCCCGTAGGAGCCGCTGCCGCCGCCAAAGGAGCCCAGGAAGCCGGCCGTACTGGCCGAATCCATCGCGCCTACGTCCTTAACTCCGTCGATCGCCAGGATCCGGTTCAGGACCTGGTCGACCATCGCGTAGGATTCCTCGCGCGTTGCATCCTCCGGGGTCTCGATCGTGACCTGGATGTCATCGCCGCTCATTTCCGGCAGGACGACGATACCCATCGTGACCAGCCGCCAGACGGAGAGGATGAGCAGTGCGATCGAGGCAATGACCGTGAGGGCCTTGTGTTTAATGCACCACCTGAGGGTGACCGAATAGCGGTCCTGCACACGCTCCATGAAATAATTTTTCTTCGGCGTGACATTCCGCATGATCGTCGAGGACGCGGCCGGCACCACCGTCATCGCCACCACCAGGGAGGCGAGCAGGCAGAACGAGACCGAGAGCGCCATCGGGACCAGGAGCTCCCTGACCGTGCCGGTCGTAAAGACCATGGGCAGGAAGACGCAGACCGTCGTGAGCGTCGAGGCGATGATCGCCCCGGAGACCTGCTTTGCACCCTGCACAGCCGCCCGCGGAGCCGGGAGTCCGCGGCCGCGCAGACGGAAAATATTTTCAATGACAACGATCGAGTTGTCGACCAGCATGCCGATGCCGAGTCCGAGTCCGGACAGGGTCATGATGTTGAGCGAGAGGTTCGAGAAATACATCAGGACAACCGCGAACAGGACCGACAGCGGGATCGCGATCGCGACCAGGAAAGTCGGGCGCATGTCCTTCAGGAAAACGGCAAGAACGATGATCGCAAGCAGCGCGCCGAGACCCATATTTTTCACGATCTCGTCGACGATCAGCGCGATGTACTCGCCCTGGTCCATCAGCGTGACGACCGTCGTGCCCTCGTCCTCCTCCATGATCCGCCTGATGGCGGCGGAAGCATTGCCGGAGAGCTCGTTGGTGCCGACCGAGGAGTTCTTGAAAATGGAAAGAACAACCGCCGGCTCGCCGTTCAACTTTGCGTAGCTGTCGCCGGCATTGTCGATCACAGTGATATCCGCGACGTCGGAAAGGCGCACGACGCCGATCCCATCCATATCAATGAGGAGAATATCGGAGATCTCGGCGGACGTCTCAAACTCGTCGCCGACCTTGAGCAGCCAGGATTCCCCGGCAGCGTCCTCAACATAGCCCGCCGGCATGGCGAAGTTCTGCGCATAGATCATCTGGGAGAGCGTGGTCGCCGAGAGGAGCGCATCCGCGTTGGCGCTCTCCAGCGCGGTATCCCTGGCCGACTCGTACTGGGCCTGCGCCGAGGAGAGCTGCGTCTGCGCCGTCGTCAGCTGGTTGGCCGCCGTTGAAAATGCAACCGCCGCATCCAGCTGCCCCTGGGTGAGAGCCGCAAAGGCTCCCTCCAGCCCGTCCATGATCTGCGGTGCGCGGTCCATCAGCCCCGTGATCGCGGAGACACCGCTCTGAAGCGTGCCGGTGGACCCGCCGAGGACCGCCTTGGTGTCGATCTTTGCAACGTTGGAGAGAATATTCTGAATCTGGGGCACCACGGCGGCCAGCCGGTTCACCGCGGTCATCAGCTGGGAAAATGAACTTCCGTCCAGCATCTGTGCCGCCTCATTAAGGCCCTGTACGGCTGAATCGATATCGGCAAGAACCGTTGTGATATCCAGCGTCTCGGCAGCCGCCACGGCCGTATCACTCACTCTATGCCCTGCTTCCGCAAGCTCCGCGCGGGCTGCCTCCAGGTCTTCATTTGCCTTCTGCAGCGCATCGAAGGCCAGCTGAACAGCCTCCTCGAGTCCTTCCCGCATGGTTTCGTCGACCGCCTCAAGATTGGCTACGGCCTGATCATAAGCTGCCTGGGCCGCCTGGGCCGCGGCATAGAGCGTATCATATTTCGCCTTCGCGGTGTCATAGGCGCCCTTCGCGTCCGCGGCGGTCGCCTCCGCAATGCCTCTGGCACTCCCGTAGGCAAACGAAAGTCCCTCGGAGAGCTTCTGCAGGCCGGCGGCCGCATTCTGGACCTGGCCCTTAAGGCTCTGGGAGATCTCGCCTACCGGACCCTTCATCTGTGAAAAGATCCCCGATGAGATCATCGAGCCGAACTGGCCCTCCTGGGCCTCGAGCGCCGCCTGGCCCTCGTCGACCTGTGCTTTCGCGTCGTTCAGCTGCTGCTCGGCATCGTCCAGCTGCTTTGTGGTCTCCTGCAGGATCTTTGCGTTCAGCTCATCGATCTTGCGGCCGTTCAAGTCGACCTGCACCGTCTTGGTGACAAGACCGATCGTGGTGACCGAGGCGACGCCGTTCACGCGCTCGATTGCGGGCTGGAACTCATCCCGCACATACTCGGACAGCTCATAGATATCGTAGCCGTCCCTCTCAACCGCGATGTACATCGAGGCGAGCATGTCCATCGAGAGCTCCATGATCGTCGGGGCAGCGCAGTTGGCCGGCAGAGAGGACCTCGCCTGCTCCACCGCACTGGAAACCTTGACCATCGCGCTGTCCATGTCGGTGTCGTCCTCAAACTCCAGCTGAACCATGGAGAAGTTCTCGGAGCTGACGGAATAGACATTTTCAATATGGGAGATGGTGCCGAGCACATTTTCAAGCGGCTCGCTCACCTCGAGCTCCACCTTCTCGGGGCTTGCGCCCGGATAGGTGGTGATAACCATGAGATAGGGGATCGAAATGTCCGGAAGCAGGTCCATCGACATGTTCATGGCTGAAACCACGCCCAGCGCGATGACCGCAATCACGGCGACAAGTACGGTAAACGGTTTTCTGACACTGAATTTTTCCATAATAATAACTCCAAATCCGCAGGCGGCGTTTTACTGCCGGCCTTCCGCTTTTCTCTCACTAAGAACCTGTTCCATGTTGTCCATAACTGCGTTCCACAATCGGAGCATCTCGGTAAGGTCCGTCTCCGACATTCGTGAGAGCACGTCTTTCCAGTAGTCATGCGCCTTTTCGATCGTGTCCCCGGCGATCTTCTTCCCCTCGGGTGTGGCCGAGACGATCACGTTCCGCCGGTTGTCGGGGTCGGCGCTTCTTATGATAAGCCCGTTCTTCTCGAGGCCTTTGAGGCTCCGCGATACGGAGGCCGGCTGCATGCCCGTGGCGTTGCAGAGCTCCTGGATCTTCACGTTCTCGCCTCCCCGGCAGGAGATGATCCCCAGGATCTGTATCTCGGAGCGGCTGAAGTCTCCGAACGACTCCCACAGGTTAATATGCTTCATTCTGGAAAATGCCTCCAGAATCTTATATTCCAGATCAACCGGCTTCATGTTTTACCCCACAAACAATTAACGATGTTAAATAAACCCTGACGATTATAATTCCCCCATATACATATGTCAATAAAAATGCTTCAGTTAACAAAAATTTTACGCGGCTCCGGGGCAGGCCGCGGTACCCGCAGTTCATTTTCGGACAACAAAAAAGGACCGGACTTTCATCCGATCCTTAGAGGCGACACCCGGAATCGAACCGGGGATGAGGGTTTTGCAGACCCGCGCCTTACCGCTTGGCTATGTCGCCTTATTACACTTGTCAAATGACCCCAAGCAGGTTCGAACTGCTGTTACCGCCGTGAAAGGGCGATGTCTTAACCACTTGACCATGGGGCCTCATTACGGGCTGACGCTCATTACGAACTGAGGTCCCGTTAGCTCCCCGAGTAGGGCTCGAACCTACAACAACTCGGTTAACAGCCGAGTGCTCTACCATTGAGCTATCGAGGAAAATGAAAAAAAGGGTGCGCACCCTCAAAACCGCATATACATTTCTCGCTTGCACGAAGTCGGTCACTTCCAAGGCTTTTCGTGCGGCTTTCAGCCGCGCTGCCTGGTCAAGCCCTCGTCCTATTAGTAGCAGTCAGCTCCGTGCATTACTGCACTTCCACCCCTGCCCTATCTACCTCGTC
>ODAJ014748420.1_pt1 | contig 90306 bp, 99 predicted proteins | sample 1539241 | NCBI WGS metagenome assembly ODAJ01 (sample SAMN02144231, study PRJEB22623) | gut metagenome | biome: sheep rumen | host: Ovis aries | place: New Zealand | reverse complement strand
TTGCTTTCATCTGCATAGCAAGAGAATATCTTTGGATTGTTTCCACTATTGAAACGAACTGTTTCATTCGTATTGTCGCCATTTGCAATTGCGCTTGTGGCAGTAAGTGTCCAATTTGCATTACTGTCATCTCCAATAGCATCGCGCGTCTTGAGATAGTTTGAGGAAGAAGAAGCAGCATAGAGATACTTGCCATTCGAAGTGCGGAGAGCGAATGTACCATCGCCTTGATCCTCAAGAATGAAGGACATCGTTCCTTCGCCCGGAGTCAGAATGCCTTCGCCATCCACAGAAGCCAGTACGGCAGCGCGGTTATTGTTATTCTGAACACCCATTGCATAAGTTGCACTTTCCTTCACACCCGTAATAAGCACTTCTGCGCCATCTACAAGGTCTGCATCGGTTGCAGCAACCCACTTGGAAGTCGTGCTGACAGCAGTTTCTTCTACTACCGGCTCAGTAACTGTCAGGGACAAGCTGATCTCTTTGGATTCTGCACCATTTGCATCATCGCTGATGGTCAGCGTTGCACTGAATGTTCCTTGGGTATCCGAACTTGCCGAAACTACGATTGTTCCACTTTCAGTCAGAGTCATAGGAGTTGCACTAAATGCAGATGCACCATCTCCTGTAATAGAAACTGTTGCGGCAGCTACGTTCTGAAGCGTTACTTCCAGATTCTTTGCGTTAACAAGAGCATTTTGCGCTACAGAGCCGAAGTTCAGATAGGTCGTCGGGTTAGTAATGATCATCGGGGTCGGATCATTTACCGTAATGGTGTAAGAGAATTCCGCAGGTTTGTAAGTTGCGTTACCAGCAAAGGTTGCCGTAATGGTTGCTTCGCCAGTGACGTCTTCTACAAGCGAAACAACTCCATTCTCAACTATTGCCAAATTAGTATTGCTACTTTCAATGGTAATCTCTGCAGCGTCAATATTATTCGGGTTCACAAGGCTTGCAGCGGTGAATGTCTCGCCGAGGGGAATCTCAACAGCATCGGTGCTCCATGCCAAACCGGAAGCAGCTCGCGTATCCTCAACGTAGTAAACAATCATTTGAGTAATACGTACTTGGGCATTGGAAGCTGTAAGTTCTACCTTGTTTGCTTCACCTGTCCAACGGTTATTTTCTTTATCCAAACCGGTTGCGTTTGCAAAACCGCCAATCGGTTTATCGCTTGTGCAAGTAAACTCAATCTTCTTGATAATGTAATCAGTTGAGGACAGGGTCATTGTTTGGCCTTTGTATAAACGATAATTCTCACTATTACTCATCGCTCCGTCAGTGAATGTCAATGTAAAGCCTCCTTTGGACAATGTCAATTCGTCAGTTTCTGCCACATCAATAGTTGCATCAAAAGTGACATTATCCAGACCTGCCTCATTTACGGTAAGCTCATACGAAACGCTTGCGGGTTTGTAATCTTCATCGCCGCCAAACGATGCAGTAATCGTTGCTGTTCCTTCAGCTTTGATGGTTACATTTCCATCATTGGCAACTTCAGCGACATCGGTATTGCTACTTTCATAAGCAACCGTCAAGTTATTCGGGTTGGTCAGAGTGTTTACAAACGCATCATCACCTACATGCTTCTCAATAGCAGTCTCTGCATAAGCCAAACCTGCCTCAGCGCGTGCATCTACCTTGTAATAAACGGTAACAGTATTCATTTGCACCTGCTTTACTGTAGCCGTTATCTCTACAATTGCAGCATCGCCCGTCCAAACACCATCCGCATAACTTTCACCGAATCCGCTTGCAGGGTTGGAAGATGTGCATGAGAATTCTATACGTTTGATGTTTCCTGAAGTACAAGTTGCGGTGAATACCTCATTCTTGAAACATTGATAATAAGTAATAGGGTTGCTTGAGTTATTAACTCCATCTACGTGAGAAGCTTTGATATTAACTCCGTTTTTGGTGATTCCCTCTGCATTGTCAGAAGCTTTATCTATCGTCGCGTCAAATGTTACTTTAATTAATGAAGGATCATTAACAGTCAGTGTATAAGATACCTCTTCTGCCAAATAGGATGCATTGCCTGCGAAAGTTGCTTTGATGGTTGTTGTACCCATACCAACGATGGTAACTTCACCATTTTCATCAACCGTTGCTACACCTGTTGCGCTACTGCTGTAGGAGACCTCCAGATTATTCGGATTAGTCAGCACATTAGTAAATGCTGCATCACCGATATTCTTCTCAATCGCTGTTTCTACATATGCCAAACCGGCTGCTGTTTTGGTACGATTGAGAGAAACTAGTTGGTTATCCGCATTGAACTCATAAATATTGTTATATTTCTTAAGCAGACCTTTTACAACTACTTCGTCACCTACTTGTACGTCATCAGCTGAAGTAAAGTTTTCGCCATTGATACCTTTTCCGCGGAATGCTTGTAATTGTGCTGCTGTGGTAGTTCCGTCATCAGAAATATTATATGAGATATTGCCATATTGCGAGTTGTACGGAGTCACAATCTCACTAACAATACCTTTAGCATATTTGTCTGCAATTCCTGTTTCGCCCACTTTGTCAATAACTACGCGCGCATCTGCAACGGTATAAGGATCAGCCTCTGTACCGTCATGAGCTACTACATAGATGGTATATTTAGCCGAGCCTGCTTTGTAAGTATCTGTCTCCTCAGAAGAAGCAGTAATTTCTGCAACACCCACAGCCTTGATAGTCAAAGCGCCATTAGAAGCCACCTCTGCCACATCCGTATTGCTACTTTCATAAGCAACAGTCAAACTGTGCGGGTTGGTCAACGTTGGAGCGGTAAAGGCATCTCCAAGTTTTACCAAATTGCTCAAATCCGCATCGTCATATGCCAAACCTGCCGGATCTTTTTGAGGAGTTGCCGCAGCATATGCATAAGTTATCTTTGAAATCTGCAAGAAACCATTACTAGATCCAGAAGCGCAATTGAACTCCAATTTGTAGTATAAATCATTAGCACGATTAACTACCGGTACCGTATAAACTATATTTCCCGCTGCAATGGTAGATGGAGCGCCAGTAATTTCAATGGCGCCAGTAAAACTCGAATTGTCTGCCACATACAATTTATGACTATTGATTTTTGAAGCAGTAACACCATCAATAGTCACTGTTACATCAGAAACCGCGTGATCTTCCACCTGAGTGGTTATCGAAGCCACAGATGCATTTCCATTCCTTCCTGCCTTAATAAGTGACCATCCATTACTATTGTTGTTGAAATTGTCAATCGTCCAAACCTGCCCACTTTTCGTTGCCGTCCATGAAGATGTATAGCTAGAAACACTTTTATCATTATAATCAGGGAAAGTTAATGCTAAACCATCAAACGGCTCAACAACGTTCATTCTTACCGTAACATCTGCGGATTTGCTATCATTTGCAGATGTAACAGTCAGCGTTTGCTCATACTCACCTATAGTTGCTGTGTTAGCTTCAATAGTAATCTCATCACCACTTGCGTTGATAGAACCACTTGCGCTAAATGCATCGCTCAACCCTGAATAAGTTACCGGTCCTGTCAAGTTAGCATAAGTAACTTCTACAGATTCTGCCAAGCCAGTAGTTCCTTGCTCTACCGTTCCGAAATCAATTACAGCCGGACTCGCAGAAAGAGTTTTTTCTGACGAACTAGTTGAAACAGTAATCGTAAGAGCGGTCATTCGGATTTGAGCCGTAGAAGAAATAGTAACTGATGATGCCTCACCTGTCCATGTTCCTTTAGTACCCGAATATGAATAGGAACCTACATTTGCAGATGCATTACCCGGACCGTATTTAGAAGTTCCACTAGCAGTACATGTAAACTCAATCTTTGTAATGTTTCCGCTCGCAACGGAAAAAGTACCAGATTGGTTTGCATAAATCTGATAATAAGAAGCATTGTTCATTGTAGTCATTGTACAAGTAACACCGCTCTTAGTTACAGAAGTTGCGCCTGTTTCCGTACCCGGTGTAAAGGTCACATCCGCTGCCCACATTTGCCCGATGCTGAGGAGCATGACCATCAGCAGGGAGAGAAATAGTTTAAGTTTTCTCATAATGTTAATAATTTTTAGTTATACAAAAAGTTAATTTATTGATTGTTCTTTATTTTCTTCTTCGTATCTTGCAGCCGCTGCGGCAAAGCCTATCGGATTCATTTTCGGTTTCGGAGGATCTTGCACTTTCATACTCAACGCTCCTATCGCATTGTAAATATTGTCCAACTCTACCCGCATTTCCTCACTCAAATCGTTCACCGCCCCCAGATTATTCTCCAGCGCATCCTCCAACATCTTCATCTTCATACGGAGTTCATTAATCGCCAATTCATGTTCTCGATTCTGGAGTATCAATCGCCTTGCCAGCACAAAGGCACGCATTATTTCCACATTAATTCGCACGGCAGTGTCGCTGCGCAACACACTGGACAACATCGCTACTCCTTGCTCCGTAAACGCATAGGGGACAGCCCCTCCAAAATTATAGCCAACGGGTATCACAGATTGTGATCCCCCCATTGGAAATCAGCGCATTACATTCATCTTTCGTTAATTTAAACATAGACGTTAAACAAAAAGTTAATTTATAGGTCGTCAGCTACGTTTTTAAGAAAATAAAAACGCACTATCTGTCTGACAGTGCGTTAAAGGCAGTATTCCCCTTCCAGTTGTGTATAAACAGCGATATGTAAGGAGTTGTAATTCATTGTGAGTAGTGTCTTAACCGTTGGTACCCATAAATTCGAGTGCAAAGATACAACTTTTTTTTGACATCTGCAAGAGAATAAACAAAAAAAATTTTTTTGCTAATCTGAGTCACAATTTTAATTAAGAACAGCAGTATTGCGATACGCCGTCTAACAGACGGCACCATGAACGAAAGAACAGAGCGTAGGCCCAGGCTGCCTGACAGAGTATAGAGTACGGGATATGGACTATAGGCCTAAATGGAGGCGGAAACGGATGCCCCAATAGTAAGATTTGAGATTGCCTGACGAGGGGTTGGAGAGAAGCGGAGAGGCATTTGCCGGAAGGGCGGGACGGAAGCCCCACACGGAGTATAAATCACATATACGCAGGATATTGCCAATGCCGACACCGACTTCCGCATAAAGCGAATGAGCATCTCTATCATCCAACCTGTTCGACCGTGAGAGATAGCCATAAGCGAGTTTGGTTTCGACCAATTCACGCAGCCGCAGATAGCGCACTCCGGGAATGAGATTGAAGAGTATTCCCTGTCCGTTCCATTCCGCCTGCAAAGCCAGATATTTGTCGCCTACCACGTCTCCATTATGCGCGTGCGTGTATCTATAAGGATCGTACGCATAGCCCTGGTTGCCGGAAGCCTGCCAGAGAAACATCGCCGGGACACGCCCCACAACAGCCCCACCCTGCAGGGCGTAATCCAGCGTACCTCCCATGCCCAACGAGGCATGCTGGGTAAGCATCAGCCGCAGATGGGCATAGAGCCCGTTCTGCTTCAGCGACGACCAATGCCCCACTTCGGCTCCCAGATAGAGCACCGGATAGATCGGCGAATAAGTGTATAGCCGACGGAAATAGCCGTCATGCTTGGTTTCCCCCCAACTGAGACGCGCGATGGCAGAGAAAGTCTGGAAATGCGTCAGGGCAGAAGGGGTGTCATAGACAGGCAGCGGAGAGCGGTTACCGACACGTATATAAGCGTGGGTCTCGATATTGGGCGACCAATCGGCAAACCAATGGAGCTGGAACTGCCGCTGCCGTTGGGCAGTATTGACATAGAGTGAGTCGCGATGCAGAGCCTCAAAAGCGTATGCCGTGAAATCCATGGTTTTGAGACCCATGCTATTCTCGCGCATGAGTTGATCGAAATCATCCACCTCAGACCAGACATAGCGGTCTTCGTACTCCGCCTGCAAGATATTGCGCCTCGGCACAGGCAGAAGCCATGAGACACGTCCCAGGCCTTTGAGTCTCCGGTCACGGAAACCATAGCCTATCGCCGCCTCCAAGGAGACATTCTTCCATAGTTTCTCATTGGTTCGGAGGGGCAAACCTATATGTACGCCCTCATGGTCGTTCACCTGCAGAATATGCTGTATATGCCCCACGTCAACACATGTTCCGGTAGGAATATATCCGGTCAGGGCGATTGTGGCAAACCATGTAGCGACACGAACCAGAGGCACGGAGTCGAGAGAGGCAAAAGCATCGGCAGAAGAGAGGGCGGTCTGCTCCGCTGCGACAGCCGGGTCGCCATCACCGGCAGACAGCGCATCGCCTTCCGTGACGGAAGAAACCGGATTAGAGGTGAGGGAGTGGGTGATCAGCACCGTCGGGAAACGATGGGTAGAATCGGTCTTAACGGCAAAATCCAGCAGCGCAGAAATATCCTCCGACGCCAGAGAGTGGTCGGGCGCAAAATGCTGACGGATAGTAAGCGAACTGAGATAGTTGACATTGGTCTCCGCCGGCACCCGGGCTTCGATATCGAGTACCGCACAAGTAGCCGAATCGATGGTAAGCGAGCCATTGAAAGTGGGATAGAAGGGATTGCGAGTGCGGAAATGCAGAATATAGTGCTTTCCCTCCGGCAGCGAGACCGAATCCTCCAGATAATACTTGTAATAGGTAGTTCCGCTCGCCGCCAAAGGCGAAACGAAAGGATGCTCCATGAGGGGGATCGTGGTGTTGTAGAAATTGAGGTTTCCGTGGATGGAGAGGAGCGAGGAGTAGTCGGTCTCGGAGAGGATGAGCGACCGTCGCTGCAAGTCATTCGCCGGAATCATCCCGCGCCCCTGTAGCCGGAACGTCTGCTGCTCGCTATACAAGGGCAAGAGATACGTGGAGTCCTCCTGCCGAATCAGTCCCTCCTGGAGCGAACGCCAGATAGCGCGCCGGAGTTGGCGCTGTCCGATATTAGAGACATAGAGCTGCCGCGTCCGGCGAGATTGCGAAGAGAGATTTGGCAATAATGCCCTATCATTATTCGCCCGGTTAGCCCGGACGGCTTTGAGCAGTGCCAAAGCTGGATTATTATTAGGAATAGCGAGTACCTCCTCCAGCATAGAGACCTTCTCTTTGAGCGCCACCTGTATTCCGCCGACAGCCCCAGGCAGGACCTCGAACCGCTGGGAGTGGTAGCCGACAGCAGAGACGACGAGTTGCATCTTGGCACGGAGATCAACCCGCAGAACAAACGTACCCGTAGCATCGGTAGAAGCGCCAATCTTAGTGCCCTTGAAATGCACATTGACCCCCTCAATCGGTGCACCGGTGAGTTCGGAAAAAACCTCCCCTACGATGATCGTCTCCACGGCGTGCGCCGGTGTGACGAAGGACAGGAACAAAGCCACCATCGCAAGGATGAGAAATTTATATGCCGGGGTTTGATTCATTGGTTAGCCGGGTGGTATTGGAGGATCGTCCGGCGCAGATCCTGAATATCAATATGGGTGTAGATCTCGGTAGTGGTGAGGTCTTCGTGTCCCAAGAGCTGCTGGATAACACGGAGGTCGGCGCCGTTCTGCAAGAGATGGGTGGCAAAGGAGTGACGAAGGGTGTGCGGCGAGATAGTCTTCGTGATACCGGCAGCGAGACAGAGGCGTTTGATGATAGTGAAAATCATCACCCGTGTGAGCGGTCTTCCGTTGCGGTTGAGGAAGACAAAATCCTCCGCTCCGGGCTGTATCCGCCAGTGGTTGCGATCCTGCATCCAGAAATCGAGCCACTGCTCCGAGACCGGAGAAAGAGGCACCAAGCGTTGTTTGGAACCCTTGCCTTTGATCAACATATAATGCTCTGCGCGATAGAGATCGGAGAACTTGAGATTCACCAGTTCGGAAACGCGCAATCCGCTGCCGTAGAGCATCTCAATGATAGCGCGGTTGCGGTGTCCCTCATTGGACGAGAGGTCGATAGCCGCGACCAGCCTGTCCACCTCTTCCAGTGTCAGTACCTGCGGGAGATGCATCTCGCGGCGGGGCGACTCCAGCAACTCGGAGGGGTCCTGCTCAATATAGTTGTGGTACAGCAGAAAGCGATAGAAAGAATGGATGCCGGATATGACACGCGCCTGCGAACGGGTGTTGGACGAAGGCGAGAAAATGGTCTGCACAAAGTGCTGCAACTGCTCGTAGGTCATCTCCTGAGGCTGTATGCCCGATTGGGCACAGTAGGCGTTGAGTTTATCCAAGTCCCGGAGATAGGCATCAACCGTGTTGGGCGAGAATCCCCGCTCCACTTTGAGATAGATACGATATTCTTTGAGGAGGTCTGTCATCGTTTGGGAGTCAGCGAGCCTTGGAAATGAGAGGTATAGCGTTGCCGTCTGACATAATATACCATCCTGATATCTTTGATGCCATCGAGGGTGTCGCGTATAGTGACGGTACCCGAGTCGATGAGCATGATATTGGTGAGATTGTCATTCTCGATGGTGAGCAGATAGCACCCGGTAGGCGTTCCCCCGAAAGACTTGCCGGGCAGGAAAGTGAACGCCAGAGCGGAGGTGTCCGCCGTATAAACGCCGTCCTCCAGAAGCGAATCGGGCACAAAAAGATCCGACAGATAGAGGTTATAGCCCGTTCCGCGCATCCGGTTAGCCGAATCAAGAAGCAGCTCCGAGGTATAGAAATCCAAGGAGATGACAGCCGCCTTGACCGAATCATAACAATGTCCGTGAGTTTGGACATACGCAGAACTGAACTCACTAAAAGAGTAGCGCTTCACCGGCGCATTGGGCGTGCAGGCACAGAAGGCACAGATGCCCAGTAACAGTATTATTCTAAAATCTCTCATTGTTCAATCTTCAGCCTCCTCACCGGAATATACGCAGCCACGAAGCCAAGCAGCAAGACCACTGCGCCGACAAACACAATATCCCCCCAGTCCACCACTACCGGATAGGCAGACAGGATATAGTCTTCGCCCGACCCCAGTTTGACGAACCCGAAATGCTGCTGCAGGAGGCATATCGTGACACCCAAAATGATACCCAAAACGGCTCCGAGGATGCTAATGAGCCATCCCTCGTAGAGGAAAATCCTCCTGATTTGCCGGATAGAGGCACCCAGATGCGAGAGGGTGCGGATTCCTTCGCGCTTGTCGATGATAAGCATCGTCAGGGAGGAGATTATATTAAACGACGCTATCAGGAGAATAAACACCAGCAGGAGTGCCGTGAGCAGTTTCTCCACACGGAGGATATGAAAGAAATCCTCCTGCTGCTCATAGCGGTCGAGCACCCGGTAGGCATCGCCCAGCGAAGAACGGAGAGCCTTTTTGGTCTTGGAAAGGGATGCCGGATCGCGAAGTCTGATATGCAGGGAAGAGACAGTCAGCGAATCATAGTCATAGAGTCTGCGCACAAGGGGCAAAGAGACGATGATGAGTTGGTCGTCATACTGCACCTGGTTCACCGCAAAAGTGCCGGCAATAAATGTATGTTCACGCTTAAAGCTCTTGTCCGGGCGCATGAGATTGACCCGTCCTGTGCGCTTCGGCGCATAGATATAGACCGGTTCTATAAAATGTGCTCCGACACCGATTGTCGATGCCAGTCCGCGTCCGAGTACCGAGCGCTCAAAGCCTCCTTCGTCGATGAGGAGGAAGCTTCCATCGGTGATGATCGAGTCAATCTCCGTAGCGGCGGCAAAAAGCGAATCGACCCCCATCAGCTTTGCGGGAGTCTGCTTGTCCTTATAGCGGATGAGCGCCGTCTGCTCCAGCAACTGAGAGACGATTTCAATATCAGGATTTTGGTAGAGCGAACGGATAGCCGGATCGCTGACCGAAAAAGTCTTAGCCTGCGATGCGACGACCTCCAACTGGGGATTGAAACGGGAGAACATCCGCTCTACCACCGAGCCGAAGCCGTTCATCACGGACAAGACACAGATCATAGCTGCCGTCACGACGGTGACCGCCGCAGCCGATACTCCGGACACAATATTGATAGCACTCACCCGTTTCCGGGAGAAGAGGTAACGCCATGCTATTTGTGCCTCAAAAGCCATGGTTATGATTTGAGCAACTGGTCGATTCTCTCCAAGCGATCGATGGTCTCATCGAGGTGGAAACGGAGTTCGGGAATGATACGCAACTGATGGCGTTCGAGCGATCCCAGTTCGCCACGGAAGCGTGAGGAGAGTTCCTCCACCTGCTGCATTGTAGAAGCCTCTTTGTCTTGCGGGAAGACGGAGAGGTAGATATGCGCGATTGACAAATCGGGGGAGACACGCACTTCGCTGACAGAGATGAGCGTGCCATGCAGCGTGCGCGCGTAACGTAGAAGAATATCGCTCATGTCCTTTTGTATGAGGCGAGCGATCTTATGCTGTCTGGTAGATTCCATATAAAAAAATGACTTAATGATTATGTATTGATACAAAACACGGGAAAGGAGACCAAGTCTCTTTTCCCTATTTTGGGTGTGATTAAGAAGGCATTACCTTAAAATTTGTGGCGACCTTCGTCAGCAACCGTCAGTTTCTTACGTCCTTTCGCGCGGCGTGCAGCCAGAACGCGACGACCATTAGGAGTGGACATTCTCTCAAGGAAACCGTGTTTGTTACGGCGCTTACGTTGCGATGGTTGGAATGTACGTTTCATAATATTGTTCTTATTTAATGTCCTCTCACGAGGAGCTTGTTTTCTTTTTGCAAAAAAAAAGCACATTCGAAAGTGATTCTTTCTTGTGCACTCTTATGATTGCGTTTGTGATCCATGCAGGATTCAAACCTGCAACCCCCACATCCGTAGTGTGGTACTCTATTCAGTTGAGCTAATGGACCTCTCTTGAAAAGAAGCGGTGCGGACGAGACTCGAACTCGCGACCTACGGCGTGACAGGCCGGTATTCTAACCAACTGAACTACCGCACCAGATAGTCTTCTTTTTCAAAAGCGCTTAAGCATCGTTTTTTCTCGGCACAAGTGCCTTCGATTTCAAAAGCGGGTGCAAAGGTACTGCTTTTTTTTGACATACGCAAATTTTTTGCGCATTTTTTTTCAAAAATCGGCATTTTTATTGCTTTATGTGCCGCTTTTTGGGCTTTTTGGCGTTGAGAATCGGTCATTTTCTCATTTTTATAAGGATTTCCCACTACCGATTTTCCTGTCAGGAACTCACACCAGACACAGGAAGCGACATACCTTCCCAACTCATAGGAGAGGTGATAGCCGTCCCGGCAGAGAATATCCCCCATGGACTCACGCGCATAGGTGATTGCCGACCCGCAGGGTACCAACCTTATATTTTTATACGCGCGCAGGATCGCGCCCGTGCATGAGGCGATGCTGTCGTTCATGACCTGCTGCGAGTTTTGGTAATAGAGATAGCCCGGATGTGTGGCATCCAGCGCATACGACCACGTCTGCATCCAGCAGAACTTCGCCTCAGGCCGGTATTGGCGCACCAGTGCCAGCAGTTTTCCCAGATAGGGTTCATATGAAGCCCGCTTGCCGCTGTCGTGACTCGCCTGTTGAAAAGATATATAATCCCACTGTGCATACCCGAGAGCGTCCACCAGCGAGCAGTGTTCATTCACCGTTCTGACGCCATTCCTGATGATGCGGAATGAGTAGTTATGTTTGCCCTGTTCGTAAAACTCCCAGTGCTGTTGCAGTGAGCAACCGCCGAAATAGAGGTTTCCTATAAGCAGTTCCGTACCTTGTGCTTTAGCCAGCGGATACAACTCCTGCTCTACTGCATCCCAGGAGAAACTGTTACCGATACAAAGCACCCTAACAGTATCATTCGCCCGCACGGCCATCACTGTCACCAAGAGCATCAAAATCCAAAAAACACGTAATTGTCTCATAACTTATCAGAATTGTCTCGCACGCCAATAGAGCGGAATAGCGAGAATAAGGAACACAAAATTGGGAATCCAAGCGGACATAAACGGCGACATCACCCCGCTGACGGCAAAAGTGGTGCTGACGGTTGAGAAGAGGATATAAAGAGCCGTGAGAACCAGTCCTATTCCGAGGTTCTTTCCCATTCCGCCACGCACTTTACGGCTGGACATCGTCACTCCCAAGAGGGTCATGATAAACGCTCCAAGGGGTGATGCCCAACGCTTATGGTATTCCGTCTCGAAGGCCTGAATATTACCGGTTCCGCGTTCCTGCTGCTTGCGCATGTATTCACGGAGTTCGGGGTTGGTCATCTGCTGCGCCATCTGCGAGGTGATAAACATCTCGTCCGGAGTGATATTGAGCATCGTGTCGATGCGTTCTTTGCGCGTGAGGGTTTCTTTGAGACCATGAAACTCCCGGCAGACACACTGCTCCATGTGCCAGCGTTGCAGCGAGTCATAGACAATACTGCTGCAGGTGGTTTTCGAGACGAGTGTCTTGTCGTCGAAATGCTCCAGCGACGCCCTGTAGCCGGTGCCGGAACTCTTCTGCAAGGTCTCGATATAAAGGATTGTACCGGGAGCTATCTCCGCCTGCACATTGCGGGCGTTGGAAGAAGTGAAATGCTCCACATACTTGTCGGTGAAAGCCAGCATCTTGCCACTGGCAGGCGGAATGACATACCCTCCCAACACGAACGACATCACAAACAGCAGCGTTGCCGACAGCATATACGGCAACATCAACCGCCTATAACTCATCCCGGCAGCGTGCATAGCAATGATCTCTGAGTTGGACGCCAGTTTGGAGGTGAAGAATATCACTGAAATGAAGATGAACAGCGAGCTGAACATATTCATATAATAGGGAATGAAATTGAAATAGTAGTCAACGATTATTTCGCGCAGGGGTATCTGCTCCTCAAAGAAATCGTCGATCTTCTCGGTGATATCAAAGACAATCGCTATCGACAGAATCAGTACTATCGAGAAAAAGAATGTTCCGAGGAACTTGCGGATGATATACCAGTCAAGGCGTTTCACGCCAAATAGCGATTTAATGATTTACGGTTTCCGTTTACAGCCTCTGCATGATCTGCGGCATCACCGCCGCCATCCAGGAGTCGTAATCTCCGGCGAGTATGTGCTGCCGCGCCTGTGTGACGAGGTCGAGATAGAATGCCAGATTATGTATCGAAAGCACTTCCAAGCCCAGCATCTCCTGCGCGTGTATCAGATGGCGCACATAAGCGCGAGTATATGCATGATCGACATACGAGCTGCCATAAGGATCCAGTTCGGTAAAGTCGTCCTCCCATTTCTTATTGCGCATATTCATCACTCCCTGCCAAGTAAAGATCATACCGTTGCGGCCGTTACGGGTAGGCATCACACAATCGAACATATCTATACCGCGGGCAATGCCTTCGAGGATATTCCATGGCGTGCCCACCCCCATCAAATAGCGGGGTTTCTTCTCCGGCAGAATATCATTGCAGACCTCTATCATCTCATACATCACCTCAGTAGGTTCCCCTACAGCGAGTCCGCCGATGGCATAGCCGTCCCGGTCGAGATCACGCAACCTTTTGGAAGCCTCCTGACGAAGGTCGGTATAAGTACAGCCCTGCACAATAGGGAAGAGATGCTGGCGATAGCCATAGAGATCATCCGTAGCGTCAAACCGTGCAATACAGCGGTCGAGCCACCGATGGGTACGATCCATCGAATCCTTGGCATATTGACGATCGGCAGTACCAGGGCAGCACTCGTCAAAAGCCATCATGATATCCGCTCCTATCTCGCGCTCTATATCCATCACGCTCTCAGGGGTGAACATCAGTTTGCGACCGTCTATGTGTGAGGAGAAGCGCACCCCTTCCTCCGTCATCTTGCGGATATCAGTCAGAGAGAAGACCTGAAATCCGCCGGAATCGGTCAGAATAGGCCTGTTCCAACCCTCAAAACGATGCAGACCGCCGGCTTTGTGCAGGATCTCCGTCCCCGGACGCAGATACAGATGATAGGTGTTACCCAGAATGATCTGCGCCTTGATGTCATTCTCCAACTCATGGCGTTGCACTCCTTTGACGGTACCCACCGTGCCGACCGGCATGAATATCGGTGTAAGGATATCGCCGTGATCGGTATGAATCACTCCGGCGCGAGCACCGACGGATCTGGCTTCGCTATGTAGTTCGAAAAATGCCATAGTTCTATCGTTTCTTCAGTTCTGACAATTGTTCAGTCAACCAGTTTGTTATTTACAGGGAATACGATGTCCGGCTTGAACGTTTTTGCCTCGTCGGGCGTCATCATCGCGTATGCCATGATGATCACTGTGTCACCGACCTTAACCAAATGCGCAGCAGCACCATTGATACAGATACATCCCGAACCGCGTTTGCCTGCTATCACATAGGTTTCCAAGCGGGCACCGTTGGTGTTATCCACCACCTGCACACGTTCTCCGGCACAGATATTCGCTGCTTCCATCAACGCCTCGTCAATAGTGATCGAGCCTACGTACTCAAGGTTGGCTTCCGTCACCTGCACCCGATGGATCTTGGATTTGAGAATATTCAAAAACACGATATAAAGATATTTATTTGTTCTTATTCGCCATTTGCAAAAGCGGCTACAAAGGTACTGCTTTTTTTGCACATATGCAAATGTTTTTACAAATCGCTGCAAAAAATGCACATTTTTTTGTATATATCAAAAAAAAGCAGTAAATTTGTGCCCAAGATTGATTTTTAATTAAATTTGAAAGACTGAATATGAGAACAAGAATGGTTGCAGGTAACTGGAAGATGAACAAGAACCTGCAGGAAGGTGTAGCATTGGCTACCGAGTTGAAAGAAGCAGTAAAAGATCCTAAATGCGCCGTAGTTATCGGTACGCCGTTTATCCATCTGGCTACCGTGGCAGAACTGTTGAAGGGTTCGGCTATCAAGGTGGCTGCCGAGAACTGCGCTGACCATGAGAAGGGTGCTTACACCGGTGAGGTGAGCGCAGAGATGGTAAAATCGACCGGCGCTGAATATGTCATCCTCGGTCACTCAGAGCGTCGTCAGTACTACGCTGAGAGTTATGAGATGCTGGCTGAGAAAGTGCGTCTGGCTCTGGCTAACGGTCTGAAAGTGATCTTCTGCATCGGCGAGGTAAAAGAGGAGCGCGAAGCAGGCAAACAGAACGAGGTTGTGAAAGCACAGTTGGAAGGATCCGTCTTCGGTTTGAGCGCAGAGGAGTGGAAGAACATCACCCTCGCTTATGAGCCGGTTTGGGCTATCGGTACAGGTTTGACCGCTACTCCGGCACAGGCTGAGGAGATCCACGCCTACATCCGTAGCCTTGTGGCAGAAAAATACGGCAAAGAGGCAGCCGAGGACACCACGATCCTCTACGGCGGAAGCTGCAACGACAAGAACGCAGCCGAGCTGTTCGCTTGCCCGGATATCGACGGCGGTCTGATCGGCGGTGCCGCACTGGTAGCAGAGAAATTCCTGGCTATCATCGCTGCGCGATAAAAGACCGCTTCGCTGAAAGAATAAAGACCGTTCACTTCGTTCACTAAAAGAACAAAGACAAAATGGCACTTATCAAAACCGTAAACAGAAACGGCGAGATCCTTACCCCACGCATTGCCGATGACGTATTCATGGCAGAGAACGCCACGGTTGTCGGCGATGTGACGGTAGGCGAGGGATCGAGTCTATGGTTCAATGCTGTGCTCCGTGGCGATGTAAACACTATCACCATCGGTAAGCACTGTAACATCCAGGACGGCGCGGTGCTGCACACCTTATATAAGAAATCGACGATCACGTTAGGCGACTACGTGTCAGTAGGACACAATGTGACGATTCACGGCGCGGACGTAGATGACTACGCGCTTATCGGCATGGGTTCTACCCTACTCGACGGGGCACACGTAGGTGAAGGAGCAATCGTAGCGGCAGGGGCGTTGGTGCTCAAAGGCACGCAGATAGGTCCTCATGAAATATGGGGAGGCGTACCGGCAAAGTTCATCAAGAAAGCCGACCCCGCGCAGACCGAGGAGATCAACAAGACGATTGCCAACAACTACGCGATGTACGCGAGTTGGTACAAGGAGTGACTTCGTCACGTTAAAACGTTAAATAGTTAAAATAGTCGCTACGCGACGTTAAATTGTTATGTTTAAGCGAATATTACTTAAATTGTCAGGGGAGAGTCTGGCCGGAGCCAACAAGCAGGGGATAGATACAGAGCACCTTGCGGAATATGCCGAGCAGATCAAGGAGATAGCCGCCAAAGGCGTGCAGATAGGTATCGTCATCGGCGGCGGCAATATCTTCCGCGGACTGAGCGGTGCGCAGAAAGGTTTCGACCGCGTGAAAGGCGACCAGATGGGCATGTTAGCAACCGTAATCAACGCGCTGGCGCTGTCTTCCGCTTTGGAAGCTATCGGTCAGAAAGTACGCGTACTGACCTCCATCCGAATGGAGCCCATCGGCGATTTCTACAGTCCGGCGAAAGCGCAAAGGTTATTGGAGAAAGGCAATGTGGTCATTCTTGCCGGCGGTACCGGTGCGCCTTACTTCACGACAGACACGGGTTCGTCGCTCCGCGCACTGGAAATCAAAGCCGACGTGATGTTGAAAGGTACGCGCGTGGACGGCATCTACACCGCCGACCCGGAGAAAGACCCCACAGCAACGAAGTTCACCGAGATTACGTATGACGAGGTTATCCGCCGCGGACTGAAAGTGATGGACCAGACCGCTACCGTGATGTGCAAAGAAAACGGCATGCCGATTTATGTCTTCAACATGGATCAAGCCGGCAACCTTGCCAAAGTTATTGACGGCGAACAGATTGGAACATTAGTAAAACCATAAATAAAAATTCATCACCATGATTGAGCCCAAACAAATCCTCAGCGAGGCGGAAGAATCAATGCAAGCAGCAGTTCTTTTCCTCGACGATGCTCTGGCACACATCCGTGCCGGTAAAGCCAGCACACGTATTCTGGATCCCATTCGTGTGGACTACTATGGAACTCCTTCACCATTAGCCAATGTGGCTACCGTCAGCACCCCTGACGCACGTACCATCCAGATCCAGCCATGGGAGAAAAATATGCTCGCAACCATTGAGCGTGCAATTATCAACTCCAATCTTGGCTTGGCGCCTAACAACAACGGCGAGTGCATCCGCCTGATTCTGCCGCCGCTGACCGAAGAGCGCCGCCAACAGCTGGCCAAACAATGCAAGCAAGAGGCGGAGAACGCCAAAGTGAGTGTGCGTAACGCCCGCCGCGAAGCCGTTGAGACGCTCAAAAAGCAGATTAAGGAAGGCCTTCCCGAAGATACAGAAAAAGACAGTGAACAGGAAGTGCAGAAACTGCACGACAAGTATGTCCGTCAAATCGAAGATCTCTACGGGAAGAAAGAAAAAGAGATCATGACAGTGTAAGTTGCACGTAGTTTTCGTAGTGTTCGTAATTTTCGTTTTTTCCGCAAACTACATCAACTACGCAAATTACGTTTACCACATTGAGGGGATTAGTAATCAAGTCAACGGGTAGCAGTTACATCGTCCGGATGGATGATGGTTCGGATGTGGAGTGCCGTATCAAGGGCAACTTCCGCATCCGTGGTATCCGTAGCACCAACCCCGTAGCCGTAGGTGACTATGTAGAAGTACAAAGTGACAATAGACTAAGTGACAAAGGGCACAGCGTCTATTGGATTACAGAGGTGGAAGATCGGCGGAACTATATCATCCGCCGCTCCACGAACCTCAGCAAAGAATCACATATCTTGGCAGCCAACATCGACCAAGTGGCACTCATCGTCACTGTCAACCACCCCGTTACCTCTACCACTTTCATTGACCGCTTTCTGGCTACAGCAGAGGCGTACCGAGTACCCACGGTTCTCATTTTCAACAAAATAGATTTACTGGCAGAAGAAGAACTTGCGCATTTAGAGGAGTTGCGCAAGCTCTATGAGTCGATCGGCTATCAGACTTTAGCCATTTCTGCGTTAGCCGGAAGAAACGGATTGGCCGGACTATCCGGATTGCTGACCGGCAAAACCACGCTGCTATCCGGCAACTCGGGTGTAGGCAAGAGCACGCTACTCAATGCACTCTTCGGACGTGAGATGACCCGCACGGGCAAGATTTCCGATGCCCACGACAAAGGGATGCACACCACGACATTCAGCGAGATGTATGAATTAAAGGGACAAAGGGACGAAGGACAAAGTACAAAGGAGAGTATTCATAGCTGGCTGATTGATACGCCGGGAATTAAGGGATTCGGCACGATTGATTTTGAAAAAGAAGAAGTCAGTCACTATTTCCGAGAGATTTTCCGCATAAGTGCGGACTGCCGGTTCGGCAACTGCACCCACACCAACGAACCGGGCTGCGCCGTTCAGCAGGCAGCCATTGAAGGCAGAATAGCTATTTCCAGATTAGAATCGTACATGTCGCTTCTGGGCGACTGCACCGAGTCCAAATATCGTTAGTTTACTCGTAATATTCGATTGTGCGGTATTCGGTATAAGAGGTAGCAGTAGCTTCCTCAAGGTGTTCTATGAGTTGCGCTTCCGCCTCTGCAGAGACAGACTCCTCTTTGACACGGTTCATCAATTCGGGAGAAAGGAAGTCCGGATGCGCAAAATAGTAGTTCTTCACCTCGCGTTCCGTCCAGTTTCCCTGTTCATCAATACTAATATAGGTATAGGTGCTATAGTTAGCGGCAGGCTGAGAAGAAGTCTGCTGGAACTCGCACATCGTACTTGGCGAGATATTATCACCGGCATAAGTGTATCGCTTGAGATTAAGCAGGGTCTTCATGTCGGTGGTATTCTCCGTATAGACCGACGCCACCTGCATCGATTCCCCTATATACTGATAGGTGCAGTGGAAGACAAATCCTGTAGAGTCTTTGCCCATCTTGCCGCCGTTGTGTACTATCGGACGCCCTTCGTTATCACGCATCACCACCTCCATCGGTTTGGACGGAGAAAGTTCGCCCTGCCCGTTAAAGTTTATGACAGGAATCTCCGCCAGCATATCATCGCTGGTAATCGTTTTAACCCTTCCGTACTGGCATAAACCGAAGGTCATAACATCCGGCTTGGCGAGTTCGCGTTCTACCACGACGGGCTTGGTCTGGATAGTTTCGTTGCTCAGTGCGAGCGTGTCTTCGCTACTCTGTGCGCCTTCATTACTCTTGCCGCAAGAGGCGATGAGTACAGCGACTAAACTAAGGACAAAAAGAGGTAAATGTTTCATTTATGTTAATGTGATTTATTGCACTCTGGGCAGACTCCCTTCACCATAAACGACATTGAATGCGCATGGTATCCTTCGGGCAGTTCCACCGCAGGCAGTGGCATTTCTTCGATACAATAAGTCTGTTTGCATTTCTCGCAGTAGAAATGCAGATGACTCGCCATATGATCCGAGTCGTCGTCATGGTGGCATAGCTCATAGAGTTCCACTCCCCGTCCGTCTTCTACGGCATGTACCACATCGTGTTCCCGAAAAAGAGTCAGCACACGGAAGATTGAGGATTTGTCGAGTGTCTGCAACTTATATTCCAACTCACGCATACTTAACGGCCGATGCTGTCCTGTCAAAGCCTGATAGACCAGCATTCGGTTTGCTGTGGGTTTCACCCCTTTTTGTTCTATTTTCTGCGCTATTTCTTGCATTGCCGACACAATGAGAGTGCAAAGTTACTACAAATTTTGCACATATGCAAATAAAAAAGGATTTTTTCTTATAGCAGCAAGGTTATGCTGTGTTATTTATTATGCTGTGCTTTTGAGAGGGCAGTTCCTTCCCGTAGTATTCTCCGTCCAAGACAAACCTCTATTGAAGTGACAGATCCTTCAGTTTGATATCCGGATGGCGGTACTGATGCGTCTTTGGGGATGGTTTAGCGCCTACTTCGACAGCCTGCTGCGGGCAGGCATGAAGGCAGGCAAGGCAGACTGTACAGTGCGGACCAATGCCAGCCTTCTCATCCACAGCGATATTACGCATCGGGCATACGCGCTCGCAAATACCGCAACCGATACACTTATCCTCGTTCACCACAGGGCGGAATGTGCGTAACATCCATTGCTGCATCCGATCCGTGCCCATAAACCATCCAAGAGGACTAAACCATGCAAAATGAAGTCTTTTGCGCTCTGCTTTTATGTCGTTAATGATGTTCTTTAGACGGTCTGAGAAACGGGTGAATTTCCATACTTGGTCATTGGGGTTGCGTCCAAAAACGATGGCACTGTTATCCGGCACACGGATCTTATGGCTATACCGCACTTCTATCCCTTTCTCGCGAAGAAGACGACGAACCGACCAGATAGAGTTTCCCGCCTGCGCACCGCAAGGTATAATGATATACACGTAGGCATCCGCACTTATCTTGAGCCGTGGCACAAGATTACGCACCGCTGGCGGTGCATTGAAATCATAAGAGGGAAAGACCAAACCTATCCGCCTCTCAGCGGTGAGATCCCGACGTACCGCCTCTGTGAGCGGCAAAGTGCTATCATTCGTAGCAAAAGCTATCTGCCGTGCAATGGCAAGGCTATTGCCGGTACCTGAGAAATAGATAATCATAGGTATTCGATATTTATTCCGAGAACAAAGATACAACAAAAATTTGAGTTACGCAAGTTTTTCTAAAAAAAGCCACCCCTAAGGATGGCTTATCACAGGAAGGATGACATTCTTATGGAGCTACGCGGTTGATATCGCGCGGGAACATAGAACACTCCTTTACATTAGCGATTCCCAAGAAGCAAGCGGTGATACGCTCCAGTCCGATTGCGAAACCTCCATGAGGCGGCATGCCGTTCTTAAAGGTATCAAGATAGAAATGGAAGGCATCAGGATTCATCCCTCTACGGAGCATTTTCTCGCGGTAGTCGGCCTCTTTATGGATACGCTGACCGCCGGAAGTAATCTCCAAACCGCGCATGAGCAGGTCAAAGCTCAGTGTGAGAGCCGGATCCTCAGGGTCATCCATCGCATAGAACGCACGGTGCTCTGACGGGAAATGGGTCACGAACACGAAATCCGAGTCATATTTCTCCTTGGCGTACTTGCAAATAGCACGTTCCTCCTCGGGTGCGAGGTCATCCTCGCCACGGTGGTCCGCCTCGCAAAGGTGGTTCTCAAAGAGGATCTCGTGCACCTCACTCAACTTCCATGCAGGAACCTGCTCCGGCAACACCGGGTTAACGGCATTGAGCAGATTGAGCTCATGGGCGCAATCTTTCTCCACAGTAGCAATGATATATCGGAGAAGAGCAGCCTCCAAAGTCATAACATCCTCCTGACCTCTGATAAAGCCCATCTCGACATCAAGGGAGATATACTCGTTGAGGTGACGCGAAGTCGCATGTTTCTCTGCACGGTAAGCCGGAGCAATCTCAAAGACGCGTTCATAGACGCCTACGCCGATCTGCTTGTAGAACTGCGGGCTCTGTGCGAGATAGACCTGTTTGCCGAAATAATCCATACGGAAGACGTTTGCGCCGCCTTCTGCTCCCTCGGATACAATCTTCGGAGTGAAGATCTGGGTAAAACCATTCGCCGAAAGGAACTCTCCAAAGGCGCGGGCTATAGTCGATTGTACTTTGAGAATCGCCATATCGCGCGGGTTACGGAGAGTAACCTGACGGTTATCAAACTTATAGCGCAGAAGCGTCTCCTCGTCGCCGAATTTGAGGGCATTCATATCCACCACCTCGGCAGTCGTCGGGCGCGAAAGAACGCGCACCTCGCTAACTGCTATCTCAATGGTATTATAGAACGCTGCAGGGTCTTTGATCTTCGCCTCGTTGACAGTACCGGTGATGGTGATAGCCATCTCACGGCAGAGATCATTCATAGCGATCTCCTTTCCTGCCTCGTCATAGAACTTGGAGGTGTCGTTTGAAACGACAGCCTGCAGTAGTCCGCGAGACTTACGAAGGACGATAAATCCGCCCCACTTGGTGACGCGGACATTATGGATCATGCCTGAAACGGAAACAGACTCGCCAACCTTGCAGTTGGCGAGATCTGATCCTTCCGGGTTATGGTTTTTGACATTCAAAAACATAACGTTAAATAGTTAAATAGTTAAAATGGTCGCTATGCGACGTTAAACTGTTAACTTATTCAGCAGTGGGAGCTTCGGGAGCAGCCTCAACAGCAGCCTCTTCTACAGCCTCTTTAACGGCTTTCTTGCCGGCACGACGAGTAGCTTTCTTGGTGGCTTTCTTAACCTCCTTGAGCATGTTCTCGTTGTAATCCACAAGCTCGATGATACACATCTCAGCAGCGTCACCAAGACGGAATCCGGTGCGAAGAATACGTGTATAACCACCGTTACGATTAGCTATCTTCTCGCCTACGTTCTGGAACAACTCGGTAACAACCTCTTTCTGCTTGAGCAGAGAGAATGCCAGACGGCGGTTGTTCATGTTATCCTCTTTAGCGCGAGTGAGTATCGGCTCCACGTACATACGGAGAGCTTTAGCCTTAGCCAGCGTAGTAGAGATACGTTTGTGCATAATCAGCGAGCATGCCATATTTGAGAGCATCGCAGCACGGTGATTAGCTTTGCGGCTAAGATGGTTGAATTTCTTGTTATGTCTCATTGTTTTGTTTAAATTTTTCTAAATAATCAATTACTCGTTTACCCGATAGCGGGATATATCCATGCCGAATGCCAGACCGTTACGCTCGAGGAGTTCGTCCAACTCGGTGAGAGATTTCTTACCGAAGTTGCGGAACTTGAGCAGGTCGGAACGGTGATATTTAACCAGCTCACCCAGTGTATCCACCTCAGCTGCCTTGAGACAGTTAAGCGCACGAACGGAGAGGTCCATGTCCTGCAGTCTCTGGTTGAGCAACTGACGCATACGAAGAATCTCCTCGTCGAGTTGGTTGTTCGGATTCTTGGTTTCCTCTTCAAGAACGATACGCTCATCAGAGAAGAGCATGAAGTGGTAAATCAGAATCTTGGCAGCCTCTGTCAGTGCATCCTGAGGAGAAATAGAACCATCGGTAGAAATCTCGAGGGTCAGTTTCTCATAGTCAGTACGCTGTTCAACACGATAAGGATCAACAGCGATCTTGACATTGCGGATAGGCGTGTAGATGGAATCGATAGCCAGCGTGCCGATCTTGTCATCAGCATGCCGATTTTCGTCACCGGGTACGTAGCCACGTCCCTTGTTAATAGTAATCTCAATCTCAAAATTAGCAGTCTCATCCAACTCGGCGAGAAGCAGTTCGGGGTTGAGGACTTCAAAATTCTGCAATGCCGCATTCAGGTCGCCGGCACGGAATGCTTTGGACTTCTGGACATGCAGTTTGATAGTCTCCTCTGTAGCCTCGGCTCCTTCGTTAAGATGGAAACGAACCTGCTTGAGGTTGAGGATAAGATTAGTCACGTCAGTAATTACTCCGGGGATCGTAGCAAATTCATGATCAATACCACTAATCTTAATAGAGCAAATAGCATAACCTTCGAGGCTGCCGAGCAGCACGCGACGGATAGCATTGCCTATCGTAATTCCGTACCCCGGTTCGAGAGGACGAAATTCAAAAGTTCCTTTCGTCGCTGTCGAATCCAACATGATAACCTTGTTAGGTTTAATGAAATCTAATATTGCCATGAATTTAATGATTATTTAGAGTACAACTCAACGATTAATTGTTCTTTGATGTTCTCCGGAATCTCCTCACGCTGAGGAATATTCAAATACTTACCGGCCATTTGGGTCTGATCCCACTCGAGCCAGCTGTATTTGCCATGGTTGAAACCTTCGAGCGAAGCAGCAATTACCTCGAGTGATTTAGCTTTCTCGCGAACAGCTACCACCTGACCGGGTTTAACTTCATACGAAGGGATATTAACCACCTTACCGTCCACAGTGATGTGTCGGTGGCTTACCAACTGACGAGCTGCTGCACGGGTAGGAGCCATACCAAGACGATAAACGATGTTATCGAGACGGCTCTCCAGGAGTTGGAGCAGGATCTCACCGGTAATACCTTTTTTACGGGATGCTTTGGCGAAGAGCAGACGGAACTGTTTTTCCAACACACCATAGGTATATTTAGCTTTCTGCTTCTCAGCCAACTGAGTGCCATACTCAGAATTCTTTTTACGACGGTTTACACCATGCTGTCCCGGTGCATAATTGCGCTTATCAAGCACCTTATCCGGACCGAAGATGGCTTCGCCGAAACGACGTGCAATACGTGATTTTGGGCCTATATATCTTGCCATAATTGTTAAATTTTACGTTAAAGGGTTTAACTTAAAATGTTGTTTCCGTATTTTTCGTAATCTTTGTAAACTACAATAACTACGTAAACTACGTTTGCTTATACACGACGACGTTTAGGAGGACGACATCCATTGTGCGGCATAGGAGTAACGTCAATAATCTCCGTTACCTCGATACCTGCAGCTACACAGGCACGGATTGCCGATTCACGTCCTTGTCCGGGACCCTTAACGTATGCTTTTACTTTACGCAGACCGAGGTCAAATGCGACCTTACCGCAGTCTGCAGCAGCCATTTGAGCTGCATAGGGAGTATTTTTCTTAGAGCCACGGAAGCCCATTTTACCAGCTGAAGACCAGGAGATAACCTGTCCGTCACCGTTAGCCATGGTAACGATAACGTTGTTGAAAGAGGACATTACGTGGAGTTGTCCTACGCCGTCAATCTTAACAACACGCTTCTTAGCTGAAACTGTTTTCTTTGCCATAATTGTTAGATGAATTAAATTAAATCATTTACTTCGTTGCTTTCTTCTTGTTAGCAACAGTTTTCTTACGTCCCTTGCGGGTACGAGCGTTGTTTTTGGTAGATTGACCACGTACAGGAAGACCGATACGATGACGTACCCCACGATAACAACCGATATCCATCAAACGTTTAATGTTCAATTGGGTTTCCGAACGGAGATCACCCTCTACTTTGTAGGAGGAACCAATGATCTCACGAATCTTAGCTGCTTGGTCATCCGTCCAATCCTGAACCTTGATGCTTGGGTCAACGCCTGCCTCTGTCAAGATCTTCTTTGCGCTTGAACGACCTATTCCGTAGATGTAAGTCAATCCGACTTCACCGCACTTGTTCTGCGGCAGATCTACACCGACAATTCTTATAGCCATAATTTTTTACTTAAGGATTATTTGTTTTTGTTTAATAATTACCAAGATGAAATGCTTATCCTTGACGCATTTTCATTTTAGGGTCTTTTTTGTTGATTACATACAAGCGTCCTTTGCGACGTACAATTTTGCAGTCTGCGTTACGCTTTTTAACCGAAGCACGTACTTTCATTGCTGAATAGTGTTTACTTTGTTAATAATTGTTTTACTTGTATCGGAACGATATGCGTCCTTTGGTCAAATCATAAGGACTCATCTCCACTTTGACACGGTCACCCGTCAAAATCTTGATGTAGTGCATACGCATCTTTCCTGAGATGTGTGCCGTAATGACCGGACCATTCTCGAGTTGTACACGAAACATTGCGTTGCTCAGCGACTCAATGATTGTGCCATCTACTTCAATCGAATCTTGTTTTGCCATACTATTAAATAATTATTGATTATCAGATGAATCTATCTCCCAAGACTTCCTGGATATAATCGAAGGTTGAAAGGATATCCGCCTTACCGTTTCTGACACAAACGGAGTGCTCGTAATGAGCAGCAGGTTTGCGATCTATGGTACGGGCAGTCCATCCGTCATCCTCCACAAGTATCTGGCGGCGTCCAAGCGTGATCATCGGTTCGATAGCAAGGGTCATTCCTGATTTGAGCACAATGCCGTTTCCCCGGCGTCCGTAGTTGCACACCTCGGGATCCTCGTGCATATCACGTCCTATACCATGACCTACAAACTCACGCACTACGCCAAACCCGGCGCGCTCGCAATGATTCTGTATTGTAGCGCTTACGTCTCCCAAGCGGCGGCCAGTGATAGCCTGCTCTATACCAAGATAGAGCGCCTCTTTGGTAGTTTTCAGCAGTCGCATCACTTCCGGGCTGACTTCCCCAACAGGGAAAGTATAAGCCGAGTCGCTATGCCAACCATTGAGTTCGATGGACGAATCGATAGAGATGATATCTCCGTCTTTGAGGATTTGGTCCTTGCTCGGAATGCCGTGCACGACCTGCTCATTGACAGAAGTACAAAGTGTAGCAGGATACCCCTCGTACCCGAGGCAGGCGGGCTTACCGCCGTTATCCATGATAAACTCGTATGCTATCTTATCCAACTCTGCTGTGCTGACACCCGGCCGGATAGACTTAGCCACCTCGGCATAAGTCTTACCCAGCAGGATATTACTTGCTCGCATGAGTTCTATTTCTTCGTCTGTCTTAAGATAGATCATCTTCCAATCAACTATTAGTATGCCATTGCGCCGGAGCGTCCCTTGATACGCATGCCGGACTCAAAGAACCCGTCATAGTGACGCATCAACAAGTAGCTTTCAATCTGTTGGAGTGTATCCAAAATCACACCTACCATGATCAGCAATGATGTTCCACCGAAGAACTGTGCAAAGCCCATCGTTACACCAAAGAGGCGTGCGAAAGCAGGCAGGATAGCGATAATACCCAATAGAATCGAACCGGGCAGCGTGATACGAGACATGATTGTATCGATATACTCAGCAGTCTTCTTACCCGGCTTAACCCCCGGAATGAAACCATTGTTCAGTTTCAGGTTTTCAGCCATCTGTACAGGATTGATAATAATCGCTGTATAGAAATAGGTAAAGGCGATGATGAGGATAAAGAATACAAAGTTGTACCAGAATCCGTCATTGTTAGAGAAAGCTTGTACAAACGCACCGCTACCATCAGAGTTGAAGCCGGCGATAGCGATAGGAATAAACATAATTGCCTGAGCAAAAATGATCGGCATCACGTTTGCAGCATTAACCTTCAGAGGGATATACTGACGAACACCGCCATACTGTTTATTACCCACTACACGTTTAGCGTATTGTACAGGGATCTTACGTGTACCCTGAACAAGCATGATAGCAAAAGCCATCACAGCCAGCAGGACGACAACCTCAAGGATGAATACGATCACACCACCACCGTTGTCGTTCAAACGGCTACCGAACTCCTGCACGAGAGCAGCGGGGAAGCGCGCGATGATACCGATCAAGATGATGAAGGAAATACCATTACCAACACCACGATCAGTGATACGCTCACCAAGCCACATAACGAACATGGAACCGGCGCAAAGGATGATGGTAGATGTTACCGTAAATCCGTTAAGGCCGATGTCAAGAGGTTGACCGGCAGCTGCCATTTGGACAGAGAGGTTAACCAAGTAACTCGGTCCCTGGAAGAGCAAGATTGCCACAGTCAGATAGCGTGTGATCTGGTTCATCTTGCGGCGGCCGGACTCACCCTCTTTCTGCATCTTCTGGAAGTAGGGCACTGCTATACTGAGCAGTTGCACAACGATTGATGCAGAGATGTAAGGCATGATACCCAACGCAAAAATAGAGGCGTTAGAGAAGGCACCACCGGAGAACATGTCCAACAATGCCATCAAACCTCCTGCGGTCTGCGAGTGCAGGGCTGCAAGTGCCTGTGGATTGATACCCGGCAGGACGATGAAGCTTCCGAAACGATAGATGAGCACGAACAAAAGCGTGGTCAGCAACCGATTGCGGAGATCCTCAACCTTCCAGATATTCTTACATGTTTCAATAAATTTCATAACAAAATACTTTATTATGGAGTCTTGGCTTTGCCGAGCCTGTATAAGCGAGCTTATGCCCGGCTAGCACAAGGCTTCATACTATTAATATTTTTAAATCTTCTCGATGGAGCCACCGGCAGCAGTAATAGCCTCCTCAGCCGTTTTGGAGAAAGCGTTAGCTTGAACGGTGAGTTTAGCAGTCAGGGTTCCATTACCCAGGATCTTAACCAATTGGGTTTTGGAGATAAAACCTGCTTCGTGCAACTCTACGAGACCGATTTTCTCGAGTTTCTTAGCCTCAGCCAGTGCCTGAAGAGTAGAGAGGTTAATAGCCTTATACTCAACACGGTTGATATTCTTGAAACCGAATTTCGGAAGACGACGCTGCATAGGCATCTGTCCACCTTCGAAACCGATTTTCTTAGAGTAACCCGAACGAGACTTAGCACCCTTGTGACCGCGGGTAGAAGTACCTCCCAATCCAGAACCTGCGCCACGACCGATACGCTTAGCGGTCTTAACAGAGCCGGCTGCCGGAGTCAAATTATTTAATTCCATAATGCTTAAATCTTTGAGTTCAATTAATCAATTACTTTAATCAGGTGCTTTACCTTCTCAACCATACCAAGGATAGCAGGATTAGCCTCATGCTCAACCACGGCGTTGATTTTTTTGAGACCAAGAGCAGCCATAGTAGCCTTCTGGTCTTTCGGGCAGCGAATAATGCTGCGTACTTGTTGAATCTTGATTGTTGCCATAGTAATGTTGCTAATTATCCGTTAAACACAGTTGATAAACTTACACCACGGTTTTGAGCTACCGTACGGGCGTCACGCAGTTCTGCGAGAGCCTGGATAGTAGCTTTTACGAGGTTGTGGGGGTTGGAGCTACCTTTTGCCTTAGCGAGGACGTCGGTCACGCCGACAGACTCGAGTACGGCACGCATAGCACCACCGGCCTTCACTCCTGTACCGTGAGTAGCGGGTTGAATGTAAACGCGAGCACCGCCGAACTTGGCATACTGCTCGTGAGGAATAGTTCCTTTGAGGATAGGCACCTGAATGAGGTTTTTCTTAGCAGCCTCAGTAGCCTTGGCAATAGCAGCCGTTACTTCGCCTGCCTTACCCAGACCCTGTCCTACGATACCGTTCTCATTTCCAACAACGACGATTGCTGCAAAAGTGAACGTACGTCCACCTTTAGTAACTTTCGTTACGCGGTTTACTGCGACCAGACGCTCCTTGAGCTCAAGGTCTTGTGTAGTTTTAACTCTTTGCATTTTCGTACGTTATTAGAATTTGAGACCTGCCTCGCGAGCAGCGTCTGCTAATGATTGAACTCGGCCATGATAGAGATAACCGTTACGGTCGAATACCACCTCCTGAACACCTGCTTTCTGGGCAGCCTCGGCGATGAGTTTTCCGACTTGGGCAGCTTTCTCTGTCTTAGTCATTTTATCCTTGATAGCAAGTGACGAAGCGCTTGCGAGGGTTACACCCTTAGTGTCGTCGATAACCTGCGCGTAAATCTGGCTATTAGAGCGGAATACGGTCAGGCGCGGACGCTCTGCAGTACCCGATACCTTGGTACGGATAGATGCCTTAATCTTAAGGCGACGTGCGATTTTCTTTAGCATAATCTTACTCCTTTCTAATTATTATTTACCAGCCGACTTACCAGCCTTACGACGAACAACCTCACCTTGGAAGCGGATACCTTTACCTTTGTACGGCTCCGGTTTGCGGAAAGAACGAATCTTAGCACAAACCTGTCCGATCAACTGTTTGTCAGCCGATTCCAAGATCACTAACGGGTTCTGGTTACGCTCAGACTTGGTCTCGACCTTGATTTCTTTAGGCAAACCAAGATAGATCGGGTGGGTATAACCGAGCGAGAAATTCAGCACATTGGGCTGTGCCAACTCAACACGATAACCTACACCGACGAGCTCCAGAACTTTTTTGTATCCTTCGCTTACACCCACTACCATGTTATGGATGAGAGCACGATAGAGGCCGTGCTTTGAGCGACTTTCTTTTTCGTCATTCGGACGAGTCACATGACATTCAGCACCTTCAACAGTGACTGTGATCAGCGGATCAACAGCTTGGGTGAGTTCGCCTTTAGGACCTTTGACGGTCACTACATTGTCTGCGCTAACTGCTACAGTTACGCCTGCAGGGATTGCAATAGGAAGTTTTCCAATTCTTGACATAGTCTTTTCCTCCTTACATTAATAAACATAGCATAGAACTTCACCACCCAACTTCTGTCCGAGAGCCTCCTTGTTGGTCATCACGCCTTTCGAGGTCGAAAGGATAGCGATACCAAGGCCGTTCAGGACGCGAGGCATCTCACGATAGCCGACGTACTGACGAAGACCGGGGGTCGAAACACGTTGTAAACTCTTGATGGCGTTAACTTTGTTAACCGGATCATACTTCAGGGCGATTTTGATTGTACCCTGAGGTCCATCCTCGACAAACTTATAGGAGAGGATGTAACCTTTCTCAAAAAGAATGCGAGTGATCTCCTTCTTCAGATTCGAAGCCGGAACTTCAACCACACGGTGGCCGGCTTTGATAGCATTCCTCAATCGAGTGAGGTAGTCTGCAATAGGATCTGTCATAATTTGTTGTTGTTAAATTAATCCCGCCTGTCGGGACAATATTTAATAATGTTAATTTTACCAGCTTGCTTTCTTTACTCCCGGGATGAGGCCTTGTGAAGCCATTTCACGGAACTGAATACGACTCAAGCCGAATACGCGCATATAGCCTTTCGGACGACCGGTGATCTTGCAACGGTTGTGCAGACGAACCGGACTTGCGTTCTTAGGCAGTGCCTGAAGACCTTCATAGTCACCGTCCTTGAGGAGTTGCGCACGCTTGGCAGCATATTTAGCCACCAGTTTAGCACGCTTTACCTCGCGAGCTTTCATTGATTCTTTTGCCATAGTCTAATTACTTTTTGAATGGTAAGCCAAACTCGCGCAAGAGAGCGAAACCTTCCTCATCGGTCTTAGCGGTGGTTACGAAGGTAATGTTCATTCCAAGGAGCTTGGTAATGTTATCAATGTTAATTTCGGGGAAGATGATCTGCTCGGTGATACCCAGCGTGTAGTTACCACGACCGTCCATCTTGTTGTTGATACCTCTGAAGTCGCGGATACGCGGGAGAGCCACACGTACCAGACGCTCGAGGAACTCATACATCTGCTCGCCACGAAGAGTGACACGCACACCGATCGGCATATGCTTACGCACCTTAAAACCGGCGATATCTTTCTTAGACTCAGTAGCCACAGCCTTCTGTCCAGCGATAGCAGTCATTTCGTTGAGGGCAACCTCAATGATTTTCTTGTCTGCCACAGCCTCACCGAGACCCTGGTTGAGCACAATCTTCTGGAGACGAGGGCACTGCATTACTGTAGTGTAACCGAACTCCTTCATCAGGATAGGAACGATGCGCTCCTTGTAGTCCTGCTTCAAACTTGCTGTATTCATACTTAGATCTCCTTACCGGTTTTTTTAGATACACGAACGAGTTTGCCATCCTTGCGAACGCGTCCTACGCGAACGGGTTTGCCATCCTCGACTACATTGAGGTTGGAAACATGGATGGGAGCCTCTTGTTTAACAATTCCGCCTTGCGGATTCTTTGCATTGGGTTTGGTACTCTTTGATACCATATTGACACCCTCTACGATAGCACGTTGCTTATCCACGAGCACCTCCAACACGCGGCCAGTTTTGCCCTTCGAAGCACCTGCGTTTACATAAACGGTATCACCCTTTTTGATATGTAATTTTGCCATTACTGTAACAATTTAGATGATTTAGAGCACTTCCGGTGCCAGTGAAATAATTTTCATATTCGTTTGACGCAGTTCGCGAGCGACAGGGCCGAAGATACGGCTGCCACGGAGTTCACCGGCATTGTTGACCAATACACAAGCATTGTCATCAAAGCGGATATAACTGCCATCAGCACGACGAACCTCTTTCTTGACGCGTACAACGATTGCACGGCTTACCGTACCATCCTTGATTTCGCTTGAAGGGATAACGCCCTTAACTGCAACTACAACTGTATCTCCGAGGCTGGCATAACGTTTCTTGGTGCCGCCCAGAACACGGATTACCAGAGCTTCTTTAGCACCTGAGTTATCCGCAACAATAAGTCTTGATTCTTGCTGTACCATAATTATTTAGCCCTTTCGATAATTTGAGTTAGACGCCAACGAATAGTTTTGCTCAACGGACGAGTCTCCATGATACGCACGGTATCACCGATGCCGCATTCATTTTTCTCGTCATGAACATGGAACTTACGTGTCTTATTGACAAACTTACCGTAAATCGGGTGTTTCTCCTTCCACTTTACGGCTACGACGATTGTCTTCTCCATCTTGTTGGAGACTACGATACCGACGCGTTCTTTTCTTAGATTTCTTTCCATTTCAATTGTCGTTTTTTACTTGTTAATTTCTCTTGCACGTAATTCCGTTGCAAGGCGCGCGATAGTCTTACGAGCAACCTTAATCTGCAATGGATTGTCAAGCGGAGAAATGCTGTGATTGAGTTTCAACTGAACGAGATTGTTCTTCTCTGCGTCCAAACGCTCCTGAATCTCAGCGGTGGTTAATTCTTTAATTTCTGCTGTTTTCATAATCCTAATTAAACATTTTGGGTTGGGTCGTAATCACGTCTTACGACAAATTTGGTTGTAATAGGAAGCTTTTGTGCTGCGAGACGGAGAGCCTCTTTAGCAACCTCAAAGCTTACACCATCAATCTCGAAGATGACACGTCCTGGTTCCAATGGAACGACGAATCCTTCCGGAGCACCTTTACCTTTACCCATACGTACATCCAACGGCTTCTTGGTAATCGGTTTGTCCGGGAAAACTCGGATCCAGACTTGACCTTGACGTTGCATATAACGGGTAACGGCGATACGAGCTGCTTCGATTTGGCGACCTGTCAACCAGATGGTACCAAGGCTCTTGATACCGAACGAGCCAAATACGAGCTCATTGCCGCGATGTGCCACACCTTTGATGCGACCTTTCTGACAGCGGCGGAATTTAGTTTTCTTTGGTTGTAACATAACTGTTTAATCTACAAATCGTTTTTAATTATTTTTTGTTTCTACGGAAACCACCACGGCGGTCACGACGGTCGTCACGACGATCAGGACGGTTGTCCTTAGCAGGGGTGAAGTTAGGAGCGAGGTCTTTCTTACCGAACACCTCACCACGGCAGATCCAAACCTTTACACCGATGATACCTACTTTGGTGAGTGCACCAACGTGGCAGTAATCGATGTCAGCACGGAGTGTATGCAACGGGGTACGTCCCTCTTTGTACATCTCCTTGCGGGCCATCTCGGCGCCGTTCAGACGTCCGGATACCTGCACCTTGATACCCTCAGCTCCCATACGCATGGTGCTTTGGATAGCCATCTTCACAGCACGACGATAAGCGATCTTTCCCTCGAGTTGGCGAGCGATCTTGTTAGCCACGATAGTAGCATCGAGCTCAGGACGCTTAACCTCGAAGATGTTGATCTGTACATCTTGCTTGGTGATTTTCTTCAATTCCTCTTTCAATTTGTCAACTTCTTGTCCACCCTTACCGATGATATAACCGGGGCGAGCGGTGCAGACAGTTACAGTTACAAGTTTCAGAGTTCTCTCAATGACGATACGAGAAATACTAGCCTCTGCCAAACGGGCATTCAGGTACTTGCGGATTTTAGCATCCTCAAGAAGAGTATCTCCGAAATTCTTACCGCCAAACCAGTTGGAGTCCCAACCACGTACGATACCAAGGCGGTTTGCAATTGGATTAATTTTCTGTCCCATTTTGGTAATTACTTTTCAGTGTTAGTATTTTTAGTATCTACAAAGATCGTAACATGGTTCGAACGTTTGCGGACACGGTATGCGCGACCCTGAGGAGCGGGCAGCATACGTTTGAGCATCATTCCGCCGTCAACCATGATATTACTTACATATAAAGTTTCCTGATCTGCTTTCTTGCCGGTTTTGTTCTCCCAGTTAGCGATAGCAGATTTCAGCAATTTCTCCAGTGCACGGCTTGCCTCTTTGGTAGAGAAATGCAATGCACCCAGTGCGCGGTTCACTTCCAAGCCACGGATCATGTCAGCCACGAGGCGCATTTTGCGAGGCGAGGTAGGAACGTTATTGAGCTTGGCAAAGTATTGGTTCTTGCGAGCCTCTTTCATTGCTTCAGCCGAATTATGTTTTCTAGCACCCATTTTAATCTAATGTTTTTTAAATGTTTTTAACTGATTCAATGGATTACTTTCTGTTACCGGAGTGTCCGCGGAAGGTACGTGTCGGAGCGAACTCGCCCAGTTTGTGACCTACCATGTTTTCCGTAATGTAAACAGGAATGAATTTGTTTCCATTGTGAACTGCGATAGTATGACCTACAAAATCAGGAGAAATCATCGAAGCGCGACTCCAGGTCTTAACAACTTCTTTTTTGTTAGCCTCATTCATAGCCAGCACCTTCTTCTCCAGCTTTACGCTAATAAACGGTCCTTTTTTTAATGAACGACTCATAATGTTAATTTGATTTTAATAGGTTATTTTTTACGTCTTTCAATAATGTACTGGTTGCTCTGGTTCTTTGGACGACGAGTCTTGTAACCCTTAGCGAGCAGACCCTTACGGCTACGCGGGTGTCCACCGGACTGGCGACCTTCACCACCACCCATCGGGTGATCTACAGGGTTCATTACAACACCACGGTTGTGCGGACGGCGACCGAGCCAACGGCTACGACCTGCTTTACCGCTCTTCTCCAAAGCGTGGTCGCTGTTACCTACTACACCAACAGTTGCTTTGCAAGCTGCGAGTACCTTACGGAGCTCACCCGAAGGCAGCTTGATGATAGCGTACTTGTCCTCACGGCTCGACAACTGAGCGAAGGTACCGGCGGAACGAACCATGCAGGCTCCCTGACCCGGACGAAGCTCGATGTTGTGGATGAGTGTTCCCAGAGGAATGTTCACCATCGGAAGTGCATTACCTACTTCAGGTGCAGCCTCGGCACCCGACATTACTGTTTGACCTACTTGCAGTCCATTAGGTGCAAGAATGTAGCGCTTCTCGCCATCAGCATAGAATAGCAGTGCGATACGAGCCGAGCGGTTCGGATCGTACTCTATCGTCTTTACTGTTGCGGGTACACCATCTTTGTTGCGCTTGAAGTCAATTACACGATATTTCTGCTTGTGACCACCGCCGATATAACGCATTGTCATCTTTCCGACATGGTTGCGTCCACCGGTCTTGTGCTTTCCGTACACAAGCGATTTCTCTGGTGCGCTTGCTGTAATTGTCTCAAACGCGCCAATAATTTTGTGTCTTTGCCCCGGTGTAGAGGGCTTGAATTTACGAACAGCCATTGTTAAATATTGCTATAAAAATCGATTGTTTCACCTTCTTTCAGTGTTACGATAGCTTTCTTATACGCCTGTTTTGCGCCGCGAAGCAAACCGCTCTTGGTATAGCGTTGTTTGGTCTTCGGAGCCACGATGAGGGTATTCACATCCGTAACCTGAACATTGTACATTTCTTCTACTGCCTTCTTGATCTCTACCTTGTTAGCAGTACGCTCTACTTGAAAACCGTAACGATTCAACTTCTCGCCTGCGGCAGTCATCTTCTCGGTGACGATAGGTTTGATAATAATTGCCATAATCTAATCCTCCTTAAGCGTTAAAAGTTGCCTCGATAGCAGCAGCCGAAGCCTCAGTCAGTACTACTACGTTGGAATTCATAATAGCGTAGGTGTTCAACTCACCTACTGTGGTTACGTTGGTACGCTGGATGTTAGCAGCGGACTTGACTACATTGCAGTTGTTTTCAGCGGTAACGAAGAGAACCTTCTTACCGGCGAGTTTCAATGCGTCGAGAACCTCTACCATTGCTTTGGTCTTGGGTGCGTCAAAATTCAGAGTGTCGAGTACGATCACCTGATCTTGTTTTGCACGGAGGCTGAGAGCAGACTTGCGAGCCAACTGTTTTACTTTCTTGTTCAGTTTGAAGCTGTAGTCGCGTGGAACGGGACCAAAGATAGTACCACCACCAACGCGTACCGGAGACTTCAGATCACCCGGACGAGCGCCTCCGCCACCTTTCTGGCGACCGAGTTTGCGGGTCGAGTGAGCGTTTTCACTACGTTGTTTAGCCTTAGCTGTACCCTGACGGTTGTTAGCCAAGAATTGCTTAACGTCCAAGTAAATAGCGTGGTCGTTAGGCTCGATACCGAAGATAGCGTCGTTGAGAGCGATCTTCTTGCCGGTCTCTTTGCCGGCCATGTTCAAAATACTAAGTTCCATCTCTAATTACCTGTTAATGATTACTACTGAGTTTTTAGCACCCGGAATACTACCTTTCACCATGATAAGGTTGTACTCAGGAATAACTTTGAGGACTGTAAGGTTCTGAACCGTTACGCGGTCAGTTCCCATGTGACCTGCCATACGTGTACCCGGGAAGATACGGCTCGGGTAAGCACAAGCACCTACAGAACCCGGTGCGCGGAGACGATCGTCCTGACCGTGTGTAGACTGACCTACACCACCGAAACCATGGCGTTTCACAACACCCTGGAATCCTTTACCTTTGCTTGTACCGATAACATCGACAAACATTCCCTCCTCGAAGAGGTCGCCGACTGTCAAGGTCTGACCAAGAGTCATCTCCGACTCAAATTCAAATTCAGCGAGGTGGCGCATCGGTTGTACACCGGCTGCCTTAAAGTGGCCTGCCTCAGCTTTGTTGGTGTGCTTCTCGCTTTTCGGCATATAACCGATCTGAGTAGCGCTATAACCGTCTTTCTCAACGGTCTTGAGCTGAGTAACAACGCAAGGACCTGCCTCGATCACGGTGCACGGGATGTTTTTGCCGTCGGCACCAAATACAGAAGTCATTCCGACTTTCTTTCCTAATAATCCTGGCATTTTTGCTTAGATTGTTTAATTAGTTAATTAATTCTTCCATTCTCGCCATCGGGTTGATTCTTTTCACGAGACGTCGTCGAGATCCCGTCGACATACCGGTAAGCTCACTATCCGATGGAAATGGTCTTTGTTTCATCAAACTTTGATTTCTACTTCCACACCTGATGCAAGTTCCAACTTCATGAGCGCCTCAACGGTCTTGTTGTTGGAGTTGTAGATGTCGATCAGTCGCTTGTAGCTTGCCAACTCGAATTGCTCACGAGCTTTCTTGTTAACGAAGGTTGAGCGGTTAACAGTGAAGATACGTTTGTGTGTCGGCAGTGGAATCGGTCCACTGACTACGGCACCCGTAGCTTTCACCGTCTTAACGATCTTCTCAGCGGACTTGTCCACCAAGTTGTGGTCAAACGATTTCAGTTTGATACGGATTTTTTGACTCATAATAAATAATAATTCTTTATCTTGTTAGTAATTTGAATGAGCGCAGATAACCTAAAGAGTCATTTGCTTAGATGACCCACACCCACTCGGGTTTTATAATATTTATATTTAATGAACGTGTATGTGCGCACGCTTGCGCACATACGCGCCCGTTGTTGTTATACCAGATCTACGCGGCCGCCGACCTCGGTGAGTACGGTTTTGGCAATAGAGCTCGATACTGCCTCATAGTGGCTGAACTCCATGGAGCTGGTAGCACGGCCGGAAGTGATCGTACGCAGAGCGGTCACATAACCGAACATCTCGCTCAATGGTACTTTAGCCTTCACGATACGTGCGCCGTTGTGAGCGGTATCCATACCCTCAACCTGGCCACGGCGTTTGTTCAAGTCACCGATAACGTCACCCATGGACTCCTCCGGAGTAACAACCTCCACCTTCATGATCGGCTCCATGAGTACCGGTTTCGCTTTCGCACAAGCGCTCTTGAATGCCATCTGGGCACAGATCTCGAAGGACAACTGGTCAGAGTCAACCGGGTGGAAACTACCGTCGATAACCGTTACTTTCAGTTTATCCATCGGATAGCCTGCGAGCACACCGGTCTTCATAGCCTCGGTGAAGCCCTTCTCGATAGCAGGGATATACTCCTTAGGAATATTACCACCCTTAACGATATCCTCGAACTGGAGAGAACCCTCGAAGCCTTCGTCAGCCGGCTCGACGCGGACGATCATGTCAGCGAACTTACCACGACCACCTGACTGCTTCTTGTAGGTCTCACGCAACTCAACCGGAGCGCTGATAGCCTCGCGGTAAGCCACCTGCGGACGACCCTGGTTACACTCTACCTTGAACTCACGTTTCAGACGGTCGATAATAATCTCCAAGTGAAGCTCACCCATACCGGAGATGACAGTCTGTCCGGTCTGCTCGTCAGTCTTGACGGTGAAAGTAGGATCCTCCTCAGCCAGTTTGGCAAGGCCTACGCCCAGTTTGTCGAGGTCAGCCTGGCTCTTCGGCTCAACAGAGATACCGATCACCGGTGCCGGGAACTCGATAGACTCGAGTACGATAGGTTTGTCCTCAGAGCAGAGTGTATCGCCCGTGCGTATATCCTTAAATCCTACGCCCGCGCCTATATCGCCCGCGAGGATGGTGTCCACCGGATTCTGGTGGTTGGAATGCATCTGGAAAATACGGCTGATACGCTCTTTCTTACCCGAACGGGGGTTGTAAACGTAGGAACCTGCATCCAGCTTACCGGAATATACACGGAAATAACAGAGGCGTCCTACATACGGATCGGTAGCGATCTTGAATGCCAGAGCGCAAAGCGGCTCATTGTCATCCGGCTTGCGGACGATTTCCTCACCGCTGTCAGGACTGGTACCGAAGATCTCCGGGGTATCCATAGGAGAAGGCAGGTAAGCGCAGACTGCGTCAAGCATGGTCTGTACACCTTTGTTCTTGAACGAGCTACCGCAGATTACCGGGAACATCTTCATCGACAGGGTACCCTTGCGGATAGCCACGCGGATCTCATCCTCGGTAATAGTGCTCGGATCGTCGAAGTATTTCTCCATCAATGTATCATCGAACTCGGATACAGTCTCCAGCATCTTGTCACGCCACTCTTCAGCCTCAGCTACGAGATCTGCAGGGACCTCCTCCTCTACATACTCAGCGCCCATGGTCTCATCGTGCCATACAATAGCTTTCATCTTCACCAGGTCAACAACACCCTTGAAAGTCTCCTCTGCGCCGATAGGAATCTGGATTGCGCAAGGATTAGCGCCGAGCACCTCTTTGATCTGACGAACGACGTCAAAGAAGTTAGCGCCGGAACGGTCCATCTTGTTCACGTAGCAGATACGGGGAACTTTGTACTTGTCAGCCTGACGCCAAACGGTCTCAGACTGCGGCTGTACACCGCCTACCGAGCAAAGTGCCATCACAGCACCGTCGAGGATACGGAGCGAACGCTCTACCTCCACCGTGAAATCCACGTGACCCGGAGTGTCAATCAAATTGATCTTGTATTTGTTTCCGGCATAGTTCCAGAAGGTAGTAGTAGCTGCGGAGGTAATAGTAATACCACGCTCCTGCTCCTGCTCCATCCAGTCCATAGTAGCAGCTCCATCGTGCACCTCACCGATCTTGTGCGTCAGACCCGTATAGAACAGGATACGCTCAGAGGTCGTTGTCTTACCGGCATCGATGTGCGCCATGATACCGATGTTTCGATTCAAATGTAAATCGTGTTTTGCCATTGTTGTTTATCTTTCAATCTTTTTTGTTAGCTTACAGCTTTCAGCCATCAGCATTCAGCTTTCTGACGGCTGACAACCCTTTTAGAATCTGAAGTGTGCGAATGCGCGGTTAGCCTCAGCCATGCGGTGCATATCCTCTTTACGTTTGAAGGCACCACCCTGGTTGTTGAAGGCGTCCATGATCTCAGCTGCAAGTTTCTCAGCCATCGAGTGGCCGCCACGTTTGCGGGCGAAAGCAATCATATTCTTCATTGCGATCGACTCTTTGCGGTCTGCGCGGATCTCAGTCGGCACCTGGAAGGTAGCACCACCGATACGGCGGCTCTTCACCTCCACCAACGGAGTGATATTATCCAATGCCTGCTTCCAGATATCCAAAGCAGTCTTGTCCTCGCTCTTCATCTTAGCCTCTACTGTGTCCAATGCACCGTAGAAAACAGTATAAGCAGTACTCTTCTTGCCATCCAACATCAGATGGTTAACAAATTTTGCCACCATCACTTCTCCGAACTTAGGATCCGGAAGGATGACGCGTTTCTTTGGTTTTGCTTTTCTCATTGTTTTGTTTTGTTTTTAATCAGAGCCGTTTCAGCTCTTGTGGTTGTCAATTACTTCAGTAGCAAAGGGATTTCAAAATTTAACTTTGCCGCTTACTCAACCTTCAACCCATTTGTAATCTGTCCCAATTATGGAACTTTTAGTTAGTTAATTCAGAGCTTTCAGTTTTCAGCTTTCAGCATTCAGGTTTCTGACGGCTGAGGGCTTTTTACTTCTTAGCTTTCGGGCGTTTAGCTCCGTATTTGGAGCGGCGCTGCAGGCGGTTAGCCACACCGGCGGTATCCAAAGTACCACGGACAATGTGATAACGAACACCCGGCAGATCTTTCACACGTCCGCCACGTACCATTACAATACTGTGCTCCTGGAGGTTGTGTCCCTCTCCGGGAATGTAAGCGTTCACTTCTTTTGCGTTGGTCAGACGAACACGTGCAACCTTACGCAATGCAGAGTTAGGTTTCTTCGGGGTAGTTGTGTAAACACGTACACAAACACCACGACGCTGTGGGCAGCTGTCCAATGCAGGACTCTTGCTCTTGTCGATCAGTTCTGCTCTTCCTTTTCTAACTAATTGTTGAATTGTAGGCATTTTAACTTGTTTTGTTGTTAGTAATTAATGTTAATAAAAGTTCCGTTTCTTCATGCGCATCCGCTTCCTGTGTGTACGCCCTGTAATCTTGTGATTTTATTATACACGTGCGTACAAGGACTTGGCATGCGCTGAAAAAGCATGCAAAGGTACGACTTTTTTTTGATATAACCAAATATTTCCGAGAGAAAATGCAAAAAATCCTCAACTTTTTTCATTTTGTTCAGTACACTTAGCACTTCTGCCGATGCCATTCGTTATTCCCGGAGAGAAGGGCGGGAGACGAACAAAATACGGGTGAGAGAGCGGCGAGAGAGAGGTGAAAAAAGGGCGAGAGAAGGGCGGTCGAAAAAATGCCGATTTTCCTAAAATGAAATTCCAAAAAACGCGATTTTTGCCGTTTTTCTGGTTCTTTGTAAGCGCTTGTAAAACAAGTTGTTACGGCTTATTTTCAGACGTATGGTCTAGGATACCTAAGAAACGCCCAGAAAACACATAGGAAACACATAGGAAACATCCATTGCACACACAGGGCAGGCCTTAAAAAACAGATCAAAAAAAAGCAAGATTATTGCCAAGAGAGGCAAGATTGTTGCGACAAAAAAAAGCAAGATCGTTGCCAAGAGAGGCAAGAATCTTGCTACAGGAAAAAAGTAAGACTGTTGCTCAAAAGAGCAAGAAAATGGCTGTCAACGGAGTTCGAACCAGTCTATGTCGAGGTAGCCGGCGTCGTTGTCCGGGCGCTTGTAGGGCGACAGGGACTGAACGACTGAACGCACGGCATAGAGGCCTATTTTAGCGCCGATCCATTCGCCTGCAACCGCCTGGAAAGGCGCACCTTGCTCTGTCCATGTCTTCTGGTCCGGAGAAAGGAAGAAACGGCACAGATGGCTCTCAGTAACTTCTATCCGAGCATACCACCATTGTCCGTCCGCAGGAACAGGCATTGTGCGGCTCTGACGGCCGTGAATGATCAGTCCGGCTTCTTCGGTATATTTAGGGCTCTTACCTTGCGGACGCGGCATGAAACGCACGCGAGCCGTGACAGTAAAAGCGGTGTTAGCCGGTATCTTACGCAGCAGTAAGTTCGGGGCGGTCTGGACGTCTGCGGCAGGGTACGTGAAGAGCCGGATATAATCCTTCGCCATATGCGAAGCGGAGTCGGTCTCCGAGGCGAGATAATAATACTGCGCTTTACGGTTTCCGCTCCATTGCCAATCGGGCGAGAGCGTCCGCGTCCAAAAACCGTCCATTGTATACAGGGAAGGCATACCCGTTCCCGTTTGTCCCATGCCCGGAACGGGTTCGCCGTTATTGCCGATGACAGGCCAGTTGTCCTGCCATTCGAGCGGCTGCAGATGCACAATCCTTCCTGCCGTTCCGACATCCTGGAAATGGTAGAACATATCGTCCACCCACGCTCCCTGGTGGGGTGCATTGACAGCCGTTGCGCCCTGCTCCAGTACGCGTTTCCACTCATATGGACCATAGACCGAGCGGCTGCGGAGACAGAGCTGCCAACCTGTTTTAACGCCTCCTGCAGGGCAAAGAATGTAATAATAGCCGTTCCGCTTGTGGAACTTGGGTCCCTCGCAGGTAGGGTTGTCTGGGTGTCCGTCAAAGACGAGTTGGTCTTCACGGCGTACGGACAGTCCGTCTTCCGCCAGTTCGCATACCGCCAAAGCGGATTTGAATCCAGCCCGGCTTCCTGCAAAAGCGTGCACGAGATAACACCGCCCGTCGCTGTCCCAGAGCGGACAGGGGTCAATCAGTCCTTTTCCGCGTTTGACAAGCACCGCCGGCTCCCATCGGCAGGGGATGGTACGGGTTTTCTCAGAGCGGATACAGAAGATGCCTATATCCGGGTCGCCATAATAAATATAGAAACGTCCTTTGTGGTGGCGTATAGAAGGCGCCCACACGCCGCAACCGGCAGGACAGGCGTCCAGATGTCCATAGCCGGGAACGGTGTCCGGCAACGCCGCGTCCACTATCTTCCAACGGACGCCATCGGCGGAGTGCAGGATTTGCAGTCCCGGAACGCAGGCAAAGGTGCTATAGGTCATATAGTAGTTTTTCCCCACGCGGATGACATCGGGGTCTGAATAGTCGTACGGAAGAATAGGATTGGTATAACCGGGCTTTCCGGCGTGCGCCATTATCCAGCAGGCTACAAGGGTAAGAACAGTTCCAAAAAATCTCTTCATGGCGAAATAAACGTGGTTGTGGTAGATGGTTTGTTTATTTTGAAGAAGAGCGGGCACCCGAAAGATGTCCGCTCTTCTTTATTGCACGGCTCACCCCGGAGGGAGAAGCCGGATAATAGTTCCTTAACGGATTATCTGTCCGGCAGCGTTGTAACGAACGCCGGCTTTCTCAATGATGAGCTGACCGTTCTCGATGTACTTAACCGCCTTCTTAGCAGCGTTTACTTCGTCGATGCCTTCTCCACGGAGGTGGTTCAGGGTGGACTTGACAGCCTTGCCTTTCGAGTTGAGCGCGTCAACTACGATTGAACCATCTTCATTTACGGTAACGGTACCGGAAACGAGGAACCAGAGTTTTTCATCTGCTGTCATTGCATAGGAAGGAGACATACCCATTTCGGTATTCTGACCTGCCATTACAGTACCATACATCGGCGTAACGGAAATCTCATAAGTGCCTGCTGTCAATTCGGTCTGACCTTCCGGCAGAATAATCGCCAGAGCGATTCCAGCCTCATCTGTTTGTGCCATAACTCCAACAACCACTTCGTTGAGCGCCCCAAGCTGATAGGAATCGAAGTTATAATTGAACTCAGCCTCCTCCTCATCATTCTGATACTTCTCTTCCTCAGTGAGGGCGAAGTTGTAGTAAACATTCAGCGTAGTGTTAATTACGTAAACGTCACCTTCAGCGGTCGTCAGTTGACCTTGAACAGTGAGGTCAGCAGAGCTGGCCTCTTTATCGGCATTCTGTACGCTTACAGTAATACTACCATCTACGAACTCGATCTCTGTAGTGTCGGTTCCCTCAATATGCATGAGGTAAGTATAGTAGCCATCCAGTCCTTCATCCTCGATCGAATACTCGCCGGAGATGTCGTTAGGATCTGCAGGATAGATTTCGAGTTGGAGGAAGTCGCCGTCGCCTTGGAGTTGACCACCCACTACAGGAATATTGTAGAGTTGGATGTCGGTAGAGCCATAAGTATCATAATAATAGTTATCTACGCCACCTGCGGTAAAGACGAGTTCGATCGTTTCGCCCGGCTCAACAGCTGCTTTCTTTACCTCAACAAAGATAGCGTTCTTAGCCTGCGGGTTGCCGTTATACTCATTGTAGATAGCGAGGACAGTAAGGGTGTCATTTTCTGCTACATTGAGGTCAGCGAATTTTTTGCTCTCGCCTTCCGGAGTGAGCAGACCGTAAACATATACAGTACCGCTCTCGTCGGTGAGATCGAAGTTACCATAGGTGGTATTAACGATATTCGAAACCACACCGGTGAGGATGCAAGTATCTTTGGTGTTCTTAAGCTCGAGGAACTCAGCGATGGTCTTTGCACCGAGGTTAACCGGATCAACCACTTCAGCACGTTCGATGATCCTAACCGTACAACCCTGAGCAAACTCCGGAGTGGTGTTATATTTTGTAAGAGAACCTGTAACTTGAACTTTGTCACCTACGCGAACAGCGTCAGCCTCATCAGCGATAGCACACTTATAAGCCTCCAATACATTGCCACCATCAGCAGCATCTGCCATCCAGAAGCTCATCGAGCCACTTTTCCAAGCATAAGCAATCGAAGTTACATAACCCTCGATGGTATAAACAGCACCGTTGTTGTAAAGCTCGTTGTTAGTGGCAACAGAGAGCGCAGCCTCAGCCGCCTCAGCGCAGTTGGTGGGGTCTGCGAGAACCGGAGCCTCTTTCTTAATAGCTTTGATGCAACCATAGTGCCAATCTTCGCCACCTTGACCATCCGGACGGAAGTAAACGGTGTAGTCACCAGCCTCGGTGATTACATAGTTGTTATCCATACCATTCGGGAAATAGTTTGTGGATTCGATAGTAGTACCATCCGAGTAACCCACTTTGAACTCGTCGTTTGCAGCAAACGTAAACTCACCCATGTACTCACCCTCGTTAGCAGGGTTAGCAGCGAGCTTGTAAGCAGCCATCGGACCCCAGTTGGTCATCGAACCTGCTACGTAGTAATCCATAGTCGGCTCAACGGGAGTTTCGCCACCTTCGGCGAGGGTAACGGTGAACGTGTTCAGCAGCAGTTGACCTGTAGTTCCGAGGGTAAAGGTAACGGAATTAGCCGAACCGGTCCACTTGCCTTCACCGGCAGCCTCAGGGTGGGTGTACTCACCTACAGAAGCGGTAGCTGTGTTGAAAGCCTTGGCACCTTGCTTCTGCCAATTAAACGTGATTGCGGTAATGGCAGACTCGCTCGACACGGTCACTGTGTTGTTCGCATAAAGACGAAGACCGTTGGAATACCATGCAGGTGCGTTAGTACCCTCGCCTTTGTCAAAGGTAACGGTTACACCATCCACAGTAACAGCATCAGCGCTCTCAAGCGTGAAGTCTACTGCCATCATGCTGCCTGCGAAAAGCACAGCAGCCAAAAAAGAAAAGAATTTCTTCATGTTGATGTGAATAATTAAGTTAAACAAAAAAAAGGATTTTTATAGTAGTTCTAAGTCATTTTCCAAAAATCGGTTGCAAAGTTACAAATAATTTTTGAAATACACAAAAAAAAGTAGTATTTTTTGCATATATCATTTTTTTTTCGTACATTTGCAGCCGTTTTTTGAAACACATACACGTATAAAGAATAAGATAGATGAATGATTTTTTGAAATTCGCCACATCGCAGGGGCTTAACTCCATGCATGTAGAAAAAGTAATGAACGCCGCAGCCCAGAACACGGTTCAGGCAAGCGACAGTTATATTTCCCCGTCCATTTTAGAGGAGCGACAACTCAACGTGACCCAGATGGATGTTTTCTCCCGTCTGATGATGGACCGCATTATCTTTTTGGGCACCGAGGTCAACGACTATACCGCCAATGTTATCCAGGCGCAGTTGCTCTACCTTGACTCAGCCGACTCGGAGAAAGATATTCATATCTACCTGAACACGCCGGGCGGTTCGGTGTATGCCGGATTAGGCATATACGACACGATGCAGTTCGTGCGTTCCCGCGTAGCCACCATCTGCACCGGCATGGCTGCTTCGATGGGCGCAGTACTGCTTGTAGCCGGCGAGAAAGGGATGCGTGCGGCTCTGCCTCACAGCCGCGTCATGATCCATCAGCCGCTCGGAGGCATTCAGGGACAGGCTTCCGACATTGAGATCACAGCGCGTGAAATTCTGAAGTTGAAAGACGAGTTATATCAGATCATCGCAGACCATAGCGGTCAGACGATGGATCGCATCCGTCAGGACGCAGACCGCGACTACTGGATGAAAGCCGACGAGGCGTTGGCATACGGAATGGTGGATCGTATTTTTACAAAGCGGTAAAGATGGGAAAGAGTAAAGACATTTGCAGTTTCTGCGGTGCCGAGCGTCCGGATCTGTTCAGCGGTCTGGACGGATCGTATATCTGTCCTGACTGTATCGAAGAGGGACACCGCCTTGTCACCAATATGATAACCGAACAGAAGAAAGCCGCCAAGCCGGATGAGCCATTGGAGCTGAGCAACCTACCCCACCCCGAAGATATCAAGCGGTTTCTGGACTTGTATGTCATCGGTCAGGACGAAGCCAAGAAGTTTCTCTCCGTAGCGGTTTACAACCACTACAAGCGTATTCTGCAGCCGCACGACGACAACGAGGTGGAGATAGAGAAATCCAATATCCTTTTAGTAGGTCCCACCGGCACGGGCAAGACGCTTCTTGCCAAAACCATTGCCAAGATGCTGAAGGTGCCTTTTGCCATTGCCGATGCCACCGCCCTGACGCAAGCCGGATACGTAGGAGAAGATGTCGAGACGATGCTTACGCGGCTGTTGCAGAACTGCGAATACAACATAGAGAAAGCGCAACAGGGTATAGTCTTTCTCGACGAGGTGGACAAGATCGCCCGCAAGGCGGAAAACCCGTCCATCACACGCGATGTGACCGGCGAAGGAGTGCAACAGGGACTGCTCAAACTTCTGGAAGGCGCTGTGATCAACGTACCACCCGAAGGCGGACGCAAGCACCCGGAACAGGAGTTCCTGCACGTGGACACCAAGAATATCCTCTTCATCTGCGGCGGCGCCTTCGACGGCATCGAACGCAAGATTGCACAACGGCTGAACACCCAAGTGGTAGGCTTTGACGCCCAAGAGAAAGCCGACAAGATAGACAAAGACAACCTTCTGCAGTACATTGCTCCGCATGATCTGAAAACTTTCGGTCTTATTCCTGAAATCATCGGACGACTGCCGATCATCTCGTATCTGCATCCTCTGGACAAAAAGGCGTTGCGTAACATCCTTACCGAGCCCAAGAACGCCATTACCAAGCAGTACTCCAAGCTCTTTGAGATGGACGGGGTGAAACTGACTTTCTCCGACGATATGCTTGACTACATAGTAGATAAAGCTTTAGAGAACAAACTGGGGGCACGCGGTCTGAGAGGACTGATGGAAGAAGTGATGATGGATCTGATGTACACTATTCCGAGCCAGAAAGACAAGAAGGAGATCGTAGTGACCAAAGAGTACGCCCAAGAGCGCGTAGAGAAAACCGATTTCAGCAGACTGAAAAGCACAGAAAGCATATGAAAAAAATGAATCGCATCGTATTCGGCGTCATAGGCACGCTGGTACTGAGTCTTATCACCGGTTGCGCCGTCAAGCGCCCGCTGACCATCGACCAATATCCCGCCAAGCAGGGTTCGCTTCGCGAGATGACCTACAGTCCGGAGAAGACCACCTTCTCGCTCTGGAGTCCGGGTGCAGACGCCGTGACTCTGCGTCTGTACGCTTCCGACGAGAGTACGGAGGTGCTCAAGAAAGTGAAGATGAAACACCGTGCTGACGGTTCCTGGACGGCAACCGTCTGGGGAGACCAGAAAGGCAAGTTCTATACCTTCCAAGTCACCCAAGCCTCGTCGCGCTGGAAGATGCAAGAAAATCCCGGTATCTTTGCCACCGCAGTAGGCCTGAACGGCAAACGCGCCGCTATCATCGACCTCAGCGAGACCAATCCTGAGGGATGGGAGCAAGACGCTTTCCACAGCCGTATCCCGGAGAAAGATGCAATCATCTATGAGTTGCACATGCGCGATTTCTCGGTGCATCCGGCATCCGGCATCAAGAACAAAGGCAAGTTCCTCAGTCTCACCGAGCACGGCACGCTCTCGCCCGAAGGACTGAAGACCGGTATCGACCACCTGGTAGAATTAGGTGTCACACATGTGCAGATCCTGCCGATGTACGACTACGCTTCCGTGGATGAGTCCCAGCCCGCCAAACCGCAATACAACTGGGGCTACGACCCGCTCAACTACAACGTGCCGGAGGGTTCGTACTCGACCAACGCCGCCGATCCGCTCTGCCGCATCCGCGAGATGAAGATGATGATCAAAGCCCTTCACGACGCCGGTATCAGCGTTATCATGGACGTGGTTTATAACCACACCTTCGATGTCGAGAACAGCCGGTTTACACAGACCTGCCCCGACTATTTCTACCGAATGAACAAGAAAGGCGAACTTGGCAATGCGTCCGGTTGCGGCAACGAGACTGCCTCCGAGCGTGTGATGATGCATCGTTTCATCGTTGAGTCCGCCATGTACTGGGTGGACGAATACCACATTGACGGCTTCCGATTCGACCTTATGGGTATCCATGACCAATCCACGATGATGGATGTCCGCCGCAAACTCGATGCCCGCGGAGCCAACTACCTGCTCTACGGCGAGGGCTGGGCTGCCGGTGCGCCGCTGTACGACAACAACAAACTGGCAATGAAAGCCAACGTGAAGCAGATGCCGGGCGTAGGCGCTTTCTGCGACGACTTGCGCGACGCCCTCCGCGGTCCGTTTTCCGACGACAGGGAGTCAGCTTTCCTGGATGCCAAACCGGGCATGGAGCAGTCGATCCGTTTCGGACTGGTGGGCTGTATGGCACACCCCGACGTGAACATGCAGGAGGTCAACTACTCCAAGGAGCCGTGGACGGTTCTCCCCACGCAGTCTATCAACTATGTCTCCTGCCATGACGACATGATGCTTACCGACCGTCTGAAAGCTTCTATCGCATTGCAGGAAGGCGAGATGGAAAGACTTGACAAACTGGCGCAGACCGCTATCCTCACCAGTCAGGGACTGCCGTTCCTCTGGGCGGGCGAAGAGATCCTGCGAGACAAGAAAGGAGTCCACAACAGTTACTGTTCGCCCGACTCCATCAACCAGATCGACTGGACACTCAAGGCACAGAACCAGGATCTCTACCAATACTATCGCGGACTGATCCAACTGCGCAAGGCACACCCTGCTTTCCGCATCGGCATGCCCGAAGAGGTACGCCAGCACATGCGTTTCCTTGAGACAGGCGATAACATTGTGGCATTCGTGCTCAAAGACCATGCCGGAGGCGACGAGTGGAAGGACATAGTAGTGATCCTCAACAGCCGCCGCGAAGCCGCAGAGGTAATGCTTCCGAAAGGCAAATGGGTGACATACGCCGCCGATGGCAAGTGTCCCTGCGAACCGGAGAACAAATCCGGTATCATCACCGTTGCTCCACAGAGCGCGATGATTCTTCACACCCGATGAAAAGAATACTGACATATATCCTGCTTCTCTGTCTGGCGACTGCTCCGGCATTCAGTGAGACGCGCGTGGACCGTGCGGTAATGCCGCATGAGATACGTGCCGGTTGGGGTGACATGCTCTTTGAGACCTTAATGTGGCACAACCCCAACGCGGTTATCAACACCATGCCTGCGGAGTGGTCCAAGACCTACGACGAGCAGTTCCGCTACCACCAGCACCTCTTTTTAGAGTACCAGTACCGATTCAACTACTGGCTTGGTATAGGCGGTATGGTCGATGTAGGCGAAGTAGGATGGGATCAGGTGACACGCAACGGCAGAGGCGAAGAACTCTCACGCGACCCGAACCACTATTTTTATAATATATCCATCATGCCGACTATCCGTTTCACCTATTTCCGGCACGAGTACCTCAACCTCTATTCGGGTTTGGGTATCGGTGTCTGCATCAACGGCGGCACGGAGACCAACGTACACGGACAACATACGGAAGCAGGAGCGGCGGTCAATATTACCGCCCTCGGCATGAGTGTCAACTACAAGCGGTATTTCGCCGCCGTGGAGTTCGGAGGGCTATACGGTTTACGCAATGCCAACACCATTTACATGGCAGGATCACGAATGTTCACCGCCTCTGTAGGCGCAAGGTTTTAGAGCACATGGCAAGATTTCATCACATAGTATTTCTGACGCTGATAACAGTCATTATAGCTTCGTGCCGGTTCGGCGACACTTACACCACGGATTTTGAAACGCCTTCAGCGGCAGACTCCACGATGTTCAGGGTTATCTCCAAAAGGGAGACTGATCTCTCACACGGTCTGCCTTCTGACTGCTACCTGCCGGACGGCACACGGATGAACGACTATCAGGACGAACCTCTTCCCAATGGTCCGCGCAAGACCAGTTCCGTGACCGGCACAGCCATCGCACAGTCGCTTTTGGACTGGGAGAACGCCAACAAGATTGTGGAGATAGTAGGTGTCTATCGCAGTCTTGACGCAGATTTACAACCCATCACCCTCTCCGGCAAGGTAATGCTCCCCAAAGGGCAGAAACCCAAGCGGATGATCCTCGTCAGCCACTACACTGTCGGCAGTAATGCCGAAGCGCCCAGCAACGCTTTCTCGCTCGAAGGCGTGTTGGTAAAGATGGGCTACGGACTGGTTATACCCGACTATATAGGCTACGGCGTCACCGCCGACAGAATTCATCCCTACCTTGTGATGGATCTCACGGCGCTTAATGTGCTTGATATGTGGTATGCCGTTAAGCCATGGCTCAAAGCTGTCGGGATGGAGCCGCAGGAAAAAGCCATCGACCTGATGGGCTACTCGCAAGGAGGCGCCACCACGATGGCGGTTCAGCACATGATAGAACAGATCAACGACTACCTCCCTGACAGTCTGCAGACCAAGATACACCGTGTTTTTGCCGGAGGCGGACCGTATGACGTGAAAGCCACCTTTGAGCGGTTTATCAACACCGATGTAGCCGGTTATCCTGTAGCCGTTCCGCTGGTGTTGCAAGGAATGATCAAGGGGAACGACCTCAATATCGCCATGACCGATATGATACAACCGCAGATATGCGAAAACATCGACTCATGGATCAACTCCAAGCGATATACGACTGCCCAGATCAACGGGTTTATCAACACCAAAGTCACCCACGAGATCCTCACCGAAGAAGCCATGGCGCAGACTTCGGACAAGGTAGCCGAACTCTACAAAGCGATGACCGAGAACTCGATCGTCTCCTATGACTGGACACCCAAAGCGGCTGTGTACATCATGCACTCCATGGACGACGAGACCGTACCTTACACCAATGCCGTCAATGCCAAGAACAAATGGAAAGGCGCCAATATCGAATATAACTTCGGGCATTACGGCTCACATGTGAAATGCTGTCTGAGATTTATCTACTCTGTACAGACACTTCTGGAGCAAGAGGAAAAAGAAAAGAAGAACTATGAGTAAGAGCAATCCCCACATAGAGACCCTGCTTGTCACATGGCTGTCGGTGATAGCAGTTGCGCTGGTTACAGCAGGCTGCGATCCCAAACCGCATTTCGAAATCAACAATGTGACTATCACTTCCCATCCGGAAGTGATCTCGTCGGGGTTCGTCGAACATGTTTTCAGCACCAACAAGGATGCCTATTACCTGATCGGTATTGAAAAAGTCCGCAATGGTTATAACCCGCTCGATCCCGGCAACCAGAAGCAGTTTATGACCTTGGAGCTGGACTCCGCCCACCTCGAATACCTCGACTGGCGGCGCAGACTGCTCCAGGAAGGAGAGTTTAACATAGCCTCTTTTGCAAGCCATGCCCTGCAGTACGGCGAAACCGACTACTATTTCACGGGTTTGCAGCGCTCCACCGAGTATTGGGTATATGCTTTTGTGGTGGACCCCGAACGATTGACGCCTGTGGGCAAACTCCATGCAGTCAAAGTCCGTACCACGGAACTAAGCACCTTCGATATACATTTTGCCTATCGTATCAAAGGAGAGTGGGACTATGTCTATCCGCAAGACTCCAAAGGGCACATCGAAGCCCATTATCCGTATCTGATAGAGACCGTTGACAGTATTGATCTCGCAGAGGACGCTTCTTCACCTCAACAATACTTCCACGATTTTCAGAACTTATGGCTTCTAAACCCGCAGGAAGCCGACATCTTATACGGAGTATATACCCGGCAGAACAACGGTTTTGGCAAGGCTCTGGATTTTGAGGAAGGGCATACTTATTACACCTTCATCTGCGGATATGATGACGGATTCTTCCATCCTACGCTCTATAAGTTCAGATGGAAGGACGCTTCCACCGAACTTTATCTCACCGATAGCGAAGAGAACAATCTGTTTATTCAGAGCGACCGCTGGTAATGGTATTCGCTCCAGTGGTCATTCTTGTTGTCGTCGTCTTTGTGACCGCGAATACGGCTCCACCATGCCTTGACATACTTCTCCCCGTATTTCCAGTAGAGCATTACCAGCCATCCGAAAAGAAATCCTCCCAAGTGCGCAAAATGGGCAACGCCATCGCCACCGCCTGACAGGCCATTCAAGCCCAGCGCCAACTCGATTGCGGCATAGCTGATAACCATTACGCGTGCGCGGATAGGTATAGGTATAAAGAACAGGAACATCGGCACATCCGGGAACAGCCATCCGAAAGCAAACAGGATACCGAATACCGCTCCCGAGGCTCCGATAGTGATCAGATAAGGTATGTCATACACCGCCAAGGAGCCTTGACTGAGCATCAGCGCCCAGACTCCCTCCTGCGTCAATGCGGCACCTAATCCGCATACCAGATAGAAGAACAGGAACTTCGCCGCCCCCCATTCACGCTCCAAGACCGGCGCAAACATCAACACGGCGAACATATTGAAGAACAAGTGGCTGAAATTGGCGTGCATAAACATATATGTCAGGAACTGCCACCAGTGAAATCCGGGGGAAGTGAAATACTGAAGGCCTAACAGATAATTCAGGTTCAAACCGGCTCTTCCTACTATAGCGGTCAGCAGCCAAACGATAAGATTGAGCAACAAAATGTTGCGGGTTACTGTCGGTAAATTTCTCATAACGGTGCAAAGTTACTATTTTTTTTGCAAATACACATACAAAAACTGTACTTTTTGGCAAAAAACGCCAATTTTGGCAGGAAAAAGTCGAAAAAATATAATTTTTATTTGGTATTGTCATATTTTTGTTGTATCTTTGCAACGATTTTTCGGATTAAAGCTCCGGGAATATAATTAAACGTTTAATTAACAACTAAAATTTAACTATTATGAACAAAACTGGACTTGTAGAAGCTACCGCACTGAAAGCCGGTGTTTCGAAAGCTGAGGCAACCAAGGTTCTGGATGCAGCTATGGACGCTGTAGTTGAGGCATTGAAGAAAGGTGATGATGTACAAGTGGTAGGTTTCGCTACCTTGAAAGTAGCTGAGAAAGCAGAGCGCAAAGGTATCAACCCGCTGACCAAGCAAGCAATCACCATTCCTGCCAAGAAAGTGGTTAAATTCAAAGCCGGTTCGAAACTCGCTTTATAATTTCTACAATCACTACCTGACGGGTTGCTCCGGATTGGGGCAACTCGTTTTGTGTCTGTTAATTTAAGGTATAATGTTGAATATTATTTTAAGTGGTGCCCCCGGTAGTGGAAAGGGGACACAGTCTGATTTACTGGTAGCTCATTACGGGCTCCAGCACTTATCCACCGGTGATGTCTTGCGCAAAGAGATCAAGACCGGTAGCGAGTTAGGCAAACAGATCGACGAACTGATCTCCAAGGGCAACCTGGTGCCGGATGACATGATGTACGGCGTTATCGACCATTATCTGGCTAATCTGCCCAAGGATAGCAAGGGAATGATTTTTGACGGCTATCCCCGCACAGTAGCCCAGGCGGAAGCACTCTCGGAGTTGCTCAAGAAGTACAACATGGAGGCAATCATGATCGACATGCTGGTAGATGAGCAGCTGCTCATCCAGCGCCTCATCGAGCGCGGCAAAGTCAGCGGCAGAGCGGATGACAACCTCAATACTATCCGTCATCGTATCGCTGTCTATCACAACCAGACAGAGCCGATTGCCAACTACTATCTGCACCAAGGCAACTATTTTGCCGTTAACGGGAACCACACCGTGGAAGAAGTATTCATGCAACTGGAGCGGGTTATCGACCTCTCCTGCAAATAACAATAACAGCCATCAGCCTGTAGCTTATGACCAATTTTATCGACTACGTTAAGATCTACTGCCGCTCGGGCAAGGGCGGCGCCGGTAGTATGCATTTTCACCGTGCCAAATATCTGCCTAAAGGAGGGCCGGACGGCGGCGACGGAGGCAAAGGCGGGTCGATTATTCTGCACGCCAACCGCAATCTGTGGACACTCTTGCATCTCAAATATCAGAAGCATCTCTTTGCCACGGACGGCGGTAACGGCGGCGACAGCCGTTCTTTCGGCAAGGATGGCGAGGACAAGATCATCGAGGTGCCATGCGGCACAGTGGTCTATGACGGCGACACGGGAGAGTTTCTCTGCGAGGTCAAGGAGCACGACGAGCGCATCGTTCTGCTCAAAGGCGGCAGGGGAGGCCTGGGCAACTGGCATTTCCGCACCGCTACCAACCAGGCTCCGCGTTATGCACAGCCTGGAGAACCGGCGCAAGAGCGAAATATCATCCTCCAACTCAAAGTGCTGGCAGATGTCGGACTGGTAGGTTTCCCTAATGCCGGCAAATCCACACTCCTGAGTACCGTCTCCGCAGCCAAGCCGGAGATAGCCGACTATCCTTTCACCACCCTTACGCCGCAGTTAGGTATCGTACGGTATCGCGACGGACAGTCGTTCTGTATGGCGGATATACCGGGCATCATTGAGGGCGCAAGCGAAGGCAAGGGCTTGGGACTGCGTTTTCTAAGACACATCGAGCGCAATGCGGTGTTACTTTTCATGGTGCCTGCCACAGCGCCCGACATCAAAGCGGAGTATGAGATCCTGCTCCACGAGTTGGAGCAATACAATCCGGAACTGCTCACCAAGGCACGCATCCTCGCCATCTCGAAGATGGATCTGCCGCGTCTGGACGAAGAAGGCAACGAATTGCCGCCGATAGACGATCAGTTAGCACTGCTCCGTTCCCAACTGGGCATCCCTGTCATTCCCATATCTTCTTTCACCAACCAGGGTATAGACCTGCTCAAAGACACCCTCTGGACCGAACTCAACAAAGAGCAGAACCAGATCATCGAGATCAGCCATGCGCCGATCGAAGTGAACGCCATCGAGAAGGACGAAAATGACCAAATGGCAGATAGCCAAGAGGAAAACGAAGAGACCATTTACCTCAACGAGGTAGAGGAAGAGTGGGATCTCGACAAATACAAAGGCATCGGCTGGGACGAATAACAAATGAACAGATGAGGAAATTCTATGACAACATCATAGAATGGCGTGAACGCCATATCAGCGAGAAGCAGCTGGTGCTCTTTCTCTCGTTTGTCGTTGGTGTATTCTCCGCTTTGGCCGCAGCGCTGCTCAAGTCTTTTATCCATCTGATCCAATGGGTGGTAGAGGAACAGTTGATCGGCGACTCCCATACATGGTGGTATCTGATTACTCCTATTATCGGTATTACTCTCGCCGCGCTGTTTGTCAAGTATATCGTGCGGGATGATATCTCGCATGGTATCACGAAGATCCTCTACGCCATCTCGCAGCGCAAGTCTATCATCAAGGCACATAACATGTGGTCGTCTGTTATCGGTTCGGGGCTCACCATCGGTTTCGGCGGATCGGTCGGAGCCGAAGCACCGATTGTGCTGACCGGAGCCGCCATCGGCTCTAATCTGGCGAAAGCTTTCCGGCTTGACCAGAAGACGATGATGCTCATGATCGGTTGCGGCGCTGCCGGAGCAGTGGGAGGTATCTTCAAGGCTCCTATTGCCGGATTTGTCTTCACGCTGGAGGTGTTGCTGATGGATCTGACGATGACCTCTGTTGCCCCCCTGCTGATCTCATCAGTCACAGCCACAGCCATCTCGTATATCCTGACGGGAATGGAGCCGATGTTCCCGCTGGACAACTACGAGGCGTTTTCCGTCAACCGCATCCCGTGGTACATGGTGCTCGGCGTGGTCTGCGGATTTGTCAGCCTCTATTTCACGCGAGGGATGAACGGTTTGGAACAGTGGTTCAAACATTCCACGCAAAACATGTGGCTCAAGCTCCTGATGGGAGGTCTGACGCTGAGTATCCTGATCTTCGTTTTTCCGCCTTTCTACGGCGAGGGCTATGATGTCATCCGCCAGCTCATCAACGGCGATTGTATGTCCGCATTGGAGAATAGTCCGCTGGAGCACAACGAGTGGGCGGCGCGCAACGGCTACTGGCTGTTGCTGACCTATTTCGGGTTTATCATCCTCTTCAAGATCGTTGCGTCGGTAGCCACTAACGGTGCCGGCGGTGTGGGAGGAATCTTTGCACCTTCGCTCTTCATGGGAGCCGTAACGGGTTTTCTGACAGCCCGGATAATGAATATGTCGGGTCTCACGGTGCCGGAAGCCAATTTTGCCCTGGTGGGCATGGCGGGACTGATGTCCGGCGTGATGCACGCGCCGCTGACGGGTATCTTCCTTGTGGCGGAACTCACCGGCGGCTACCACCTGTTCATGCCTCTGATGGCGGTCAGTGTGATCTCCTATCTGACTATCATGCTCTTTGAGCCCCACTCTCTCTACGCAATGCGTCTGGCGCAGAAAGGCGAGCTGCTCACCCACAACAAGGATCGCAATGTCCTCACCCTGCTCAAGATGGACAATGTGCTGGAGACAGACCTCAAAACCATCTTCCCTGAGATGACATTGGGCGAACTGGTGAAGGTCATTTCGGAGAGCAATCGTAATATCTTCCCCGTGATTGACCATGAGGGGCATCTTCGCGGTATTCTGCTCTTGGATGAGGTGCGTAATATCATGTTCCAGCCGCGTTTGTATAAGCGTTTTACGGTAGGTCAGTTGATGACTTCTCCGCCGTATATCCTGCAATCGGACATGCCGATGGAGAAGGTGATGGAGGTCTTCGAGGACACCGGTGCATGGAATCTGCCGGTAGTGGATCAGTCCCGACGGTATCTGGGCTTCGTCTCCAAGTCCAAGATCTTCAACTCCTACCGCCACGTGCTCGTGCATTTCTCCGAAGAGTAACTCCGGGTGTCTTTTTCTAAAATTAGTAGACAGTTTTTGCGCTTACCTACCACACACGAGAGGCTGACGAGACGCTGACGGGACGAGAGACCGACAGGATACCGACGAGATACCGTGATTAAATCTTAACAATCGGCAATTCTTTTTATGCAATTGAGTACGTATCGACCCTTGCTTGCCCCTTATTTGCCTCTGACTTGCCTCTGACTTGCCTCCGATAACAGGTTTGTAATTCGCTGAAAACAAGGGACATATGAAATATTGTAAATAAACCCCGGAATTTACGTATCTTAATAATCGGCAATTTTTTAGCAGAGTGCCAACCGGTGCTCCGCTTTTGTTCAGAGTCGTACATTTCCAGGTTCTCGCCGGGACATAGTCCCGTGATGGTCATGTTCTTATCCTCACATTCGTTCGGAACGATTTCTACTAAATAAGGGACGGAAGTCTTTGCACTTTGGCATAAAAATTGAAGAATAATTTGCATATATCAGAAAAAAGCAGTAAATTTGCACCGAAATTCATGATCAAAGAATCAAAGACAATTAAAACACTAACAACACACCAACCGCAAAGAATATGAAAAAAAGTATTATCATAAGCCTTTTGGCACTCATCGGAATAATGCCGATTTTTGCAGAAGTCAACCAGATGACCACTGCCCAGTTCAAAGACCGCATCTACGACTACTCCAGTTCCGCAGAGTGGAAGTTCAAGGGCAAGAAACCCGTCATCATCGACTTCTACACCACCTGGTGCGGTCCGTGCAAACGTCTCGCGCCTATCATGGAAGAACTCAGCGAGAAATACAAAGGACGCGTTGTGTTCTACAAAGTGGATATCGAGAAAGAGCCCGAACTGGCTGCCAAATTCCAGATCTCAAGCATCCCGCAGGTGCTCTACATCCCCATGAAGGGCAAACCTCAGAAGCTGGTGGGACTATACCCTAAAGACCAGATAGAGGAGATCATCACACAATTCCTGCTGCCCGCTGCCAAGAAGAAATAATGTCCGTAGAGTTCGTTCTATTGGTACTTTCGATGCTGTTTTTCTTCAGCATCATCGCAGACAAGATCGGATACCGGTTCGGTGTTCCGGCGCTTTTGGTGTTTCTGGCAGTGGGAATGCTGTTCGGTCCGGACGGCGTAGGCAAGCTGATCAACCCCAACGGCGTGGGGTATATGTTAAATATCTCGTCCGCCGAAGCCCTCTCTTCCATTGCACTATGCGTCATCCTCTTCTCCGGAGGGATGGACACCAAGTTGAGCGACATCAACCCTGTCATGCCGCAAGGTGTCGCTCTGGCGACCTTCGGTGTACTGCTGACGATGGGGATAACGGGCGTGTTGATCTATTATATTTTCGGATGGATCAACGGCAACCACTCGCTCGGCATCGCCTTCGCACTGCTCATAGCCGCCACGCTCTCGTCCACCGACTCGGCTTCGGTGTTCTCTATCATGCGCACCAACGGCATCAGTTTCAAACACGGACTGAGACCCATACTGGAGCTGGAGTCCGGCGCCAACGATCCGATGGCGTATATTCTCACGACAACGATGATCGGTGTGGTCAAAGCAACAGACATGCCTATCAACGGTCTGGAGATCATCCAGACAATCGTCATACAGTTAGTGATGGGTGCCGTGTTGGGATTTGCATTCGGCAAGGGTGTGGTACGGCTGATGCGTGAAGCACACCTGACTAACGAGTCGCTCTACCCTATCATGGTACTGACGGCATGTATCTTCATCTTCTCGATAGCCCATTACCTCAAAGGCAACCAGTACCTTGCCGTCTATGTCGGCGGACTGATCATCGGCAACTCGAAATTCACCCGCAAACGCCAGACAAAATCATTCTTCGACGGACTGACCTGGCTGAGCCAACTGGTGATGTTCCTGATGTTGGGTCTGCTCGTGCGACCGCATGAGATGCTTGACTGGCGCGTGATGCTCGCCTGCGTTGTCATCAGTGTAGTGATGATTTTCATTTCCCGTCCGGTAGCGGTATTCCTCTGTATGGCGCCGTTCAAGAGTTATAACGCCAAGGACAAACTCATGCTCTCCTGGGTAGGACTGAAAGGGGCAGTGCCGATCATCTTCGCTATCATGTGTCTCTCCGAAGGCGTGCCGGAATCGGATATACTGTTCAATGTGATATTCCTCTGTACCATCCTGTCGCTGTTGGTACAAGGCACGACTATCACCTCGATGGCACGCAAACTGAATCTGGCTATCGACCCTCCGGCACTCAAACGTCTGGAACATTTCGACATCGACCTGCCGGAAGAGATCCAGTCCTCCGCTACCGAATGCGAGCTGACCGAAGATATGCTTGCCAACGGCAACCGGCTGCGCGATCTGACGCTTCCGTCACAGACGCTGGTGATCATGGTCCGCAGAGGCGAAGACTTCTTTGTACCAAGCGGCAACAGCGAACTGCTGGCAGGAGACCAGTTGCTCGTCATCACAGACAACGACGTAGAAATGGCACGCCAATACCAGATGGAGAAAGAGGAGGAAGAACAATCCTACTGGAACATCCGGATGCTGACCGACACCAAGGACTTTTTCCAGTCTATCTGGCATAAGATTGTGCATAATAACTGATTCTTTTTATGGCTAAGACTACCGTATTTCTCACCGGTGCCACAGGCACTATGGGTTTTGCCGGAATGACTGAGATCCTCAGCCGTCCCGACCAGTACGACCTCCGTATCCTTGCCCGCCCGAGCAAGAAGAACAAAGAGCTGCTCTCTCCTATCTCGGCTCTCAACCCCCAACTCTCGATCATCTGGGGCGATCTCACCCGCTACGAGGATGTGTTGCAAGGAGTGACCGGTGCCGATATCGTGTTGCACGTAGGCGGAATGGTGTCGCCGCAGGCAGACTACCGTCCCAAAGCCACTCTGCGCACCAATATCACCGCCGCGATGAATATCACCCAAGCCGTGCTGGCACAAGAGGAGGGGAAACAGCCCAAGGTGGTCTATATCGGTTCGGTAGCTCAGATGGGCGACCGCCGCGAGCCGCTCCATTGGGGACGCACCGGCGATCCCATATGTGTTTCTGCCTACGACCATTACGGTCTGACCAAAGTGGCGGCAGAGCGCATCATCACCGATTCCGGCATCAAACAGTGGGTCAGCCTCCGTCAGTCGGGAATACTGTACCCCGCTATCCTCAAGAACTACGACCCTATCATGTTCCACGTACCTATCCGCGGCGTGTTAGAATGGGCGACTGTGGAAGACAGCGGACGACTGCTGGAGCGCGTTTGCCGTCCGGAGGTGCCGGAAGAGTTCTGGAACAGATACTACAACATCGGTTCGGGCAAAGAGTACCGGCTCTCCAACTACGAGTTTGAGGTACTGCTGCTGGACGCTATCGGCTGCCCGAAGCCCGAAAAGATATTCAATGCCAACTGGTTCACCACCCGTAACTTCCACGGCATGTGGTATATCGACGGTGATGAGTTGGAAAACTATCTCCATTTCCGCGCCAACGTGCCCGTGAAAGAGTATTTCGCCCGGATGGCAAAAGCTCCTTCGCTGCCCTGGGGAATCAAGTTCGCCTCCAAGACCCACATCGCCAAACTCTTCCCGCACTGCGTAAAAGCCGCCATGTGGTTTATGGCGAACAGCAAGGAGCACGGCACACAATGGTGGATCAAGAAAAGTGACAAAGGGACGAAGGACGAAGCACAAAGAGCGCAGAAGCGCGTGGCTGCATATTACGGCACATTGGAGGCATATCGCGCCATACCCGACTGGGAGCATACCGACCGTACGCATAACAGCGAGACGCCGGTACTCTTGGATCACGGCTACGATGAGAGCAAAGATATTGATCTGCTCACGGACGAGGAGTTGCAGAAAGCAGCGGCATTCCGCGGCGGCAAATACCTGGGCAACGATACTTGGCAGGATGCCGAAGGCAGAACCTTCCGGGCTTCGCGCAGACTGGTGCTGCTCGGCGGACACTGGTCACCATACGACATTCCATGGCCGTACGACGAAGAGACTCTTGCGCGTCTCCGACTGCCCGAATCTCTCCATCCGCACCCCACTCCGTGGCATTGGGACAGCGTAGCGAAGAGCAATCCGTTCTTTGCACAACTATGGGCTCCTCTGCACGACAAAACAGAAGATAACATCTACGGAGCAGAGATTTTCGAAGGCTGGGAGAAGTAATTTCCAAAAAAAAAGACAGTTTTTTTTGCATATATGGAAAAAAAGCAGTAATTTTGTGGGCTTTTTCGTGCGTCAGTATGCGCACACGCGTTGCGCAATGGCGTGTAAGTAAGATATATGATAGATTACATCAAAGGACAACTGGCTGAATTGATGCCTGCAGTAGCAGTAGTGGAAGCTGCGGGTGTGGGATACGAGATCAATATCTCGCTGAGCACCTATTCCACCCTGGCGGGAAAGGAGAACCAAGAGACCAAACTATGGGTGACAGAAATCATCCGCGAGGACACTCATGACCTGTTCGGTTTCGGAGACAAGGGAGAGCGTGAGATTTTCCTGCTACTGGTGTCGGTAAGCGGTATCGGAGCCAACACGGCACGTATGATCCTCAGCACTTTCACGGCAGCAGAGGTGCGCACCATAGTAGCCACCGGCAATGCCAAAGTGCTCTCGCAAGTGAAAGGGCTGGGTCTGAAGACCGCACAACGCATCATTGTGGATCTCAAGGACAAGATGCTCAAAGTGGATCTGGACACCACTTCCGCCAGCGAGTTGGCTTTCGCCGAATACGAGATAGACAGCAGTATCAAGCAAGAGGCTGTCAGTGCCCTGACGATGTTAGGTTTCGCCGCCGCTCCGAGCAACAAGGTGGTAGAGAAAATCCTCAAAGCGGAACCCACCGCAAACGTGGAGACAGTAATCCGCAAAGCACTTAAGATGCTGTGATCAAGCGATTAGAGAACATATTGGTGATTAGTCTGCTGTTATGGCTGCCGCTGGCTGCCATGACGGTTCATGCACAGACCAAACCCAAGTCGCTCAGGGAACTGGTAGCCGAGGAGAAAGCTCAGAAAGAGGCAGAGAAAGCCAAGAAAGAAGCCGAGAAAGCGCGTAAGGCGGAGGAGAAGGCACGCAAGGAAGCCGAAGCAGCCGAGCGGGCAGCCAAAGCCAAAGAGACGGCAGAGAAGATAGCCGCAGGCGAGGTAGTGGAGGTGGAGAGCAACTGGAACAGCGACAGTGCTGTATGGGCTCCGACACAGGTAGCACCATTAGGTGCCGAGAACTACGACGACCTGGCCTCACCCAAGAGCAGTCTTGACCTCCGGACACCGGAGAATATCCAGACCGAAGTGGAATACGATCTGGCTTCCGGCATGTATGTACTCCATACCAAAGTGGGCGACACCGATATAACCACGCCGTATATGATGACCGATGAGGAGTACAAAGCCTATACCGAGCGGCAGCTGATGCAACAATACTGGCAACAGAAGATCGGCGAAGTGGAGCATAACAACGAGAAGAAGTTTGACATCATCGACATGAAATTCAATATCGGTCCGGCAGACAAGATCTTCGGTCCGGGCGGTGTGCAGTTGAAGATGCAGGGAAGCGCCGAGTTGCTCTTCGGCTTCAAGCACCAGTACATAGCCAACCCCTCGCTCACCGAGCGTGCAAGGAACAATAACATCTTCGATTTTGACGAGAAGATACAGGCATCTGTCAATGGTAAGGTGGGTGAGAAAATCAACTTCAACCTCAACTACAACACCGAAGCCTCTTTCTCCTTCGACCAGCAGAACCTCAAGCTGAACTACAAAGGTCATGAGGACGATATTATCCAGTCGATCGAGGCAGGAAACGTGACGATGGATCTCAACTCCTCGCTGATACGCGGCAGTCAGGCACTGTTCGGTATCAAGACCAACCTGAAGTTCGGCAAATTCCGCATCCAGGCTCTCATCAGCCAGCAGAACTCGGAGAGCCAGAGTGTGAGTTCCAAAGGCGGCGCGCAGATGTCGAAGTTCGATATCGCCGGCGACAGTTATGACGAGAACCGCCACTTCTTCCTCTCCCATTTCTTCCGCGACAAATACGAGGCGGCGATGCAGTCGGTGCCATACGTGGCATCAGGTGTGACGATCAACAAGATCGAGGTGTGGGTCACCAACCGCAAAGGCAACTATGACCAAGCCCGTAATATCGTGGCATTCACCGACCTCGGCGAGCAGAAGAGCCACCTGCAAAACGATGCCTGGGGCGGCAATGACGTGGTAGCGCCGGAGAACACCGCCAACGGTCTGTATGCCGCTGTCAAGACTACTGCCTTCCGCGATATCCAACAGACCAGTTCGTCTCTCGAAGGCTTCAACGGCATGGAAGGAAGCATCGACTACGAGAAAGTGGAATCCGCACGACTGCTGAGCAGCAGCGAATATACGCTCAACAGCGCCTTGGGATATATCTCTCTCAAACAAGCCCTCAACCAGGACGAAGTGCTGGCGGTAGCATACGAGTACACCTACAACGGCAAGGTATATCAGGTAGGTGAGTTCTCTACCGACGGAAGCGAAGAGTTGCGTGCTCCTAACGCGCTGGCACTCAAGCTGTTGAAATCCACGAACAACGCCCCTGTCAAAAAAGGCAGAGGCACCTGGGATCTGATGATGAAAAACATCTACTCCCTGGGCGCGACAAGTATCAACAGCGACAAGTTTGAGTTGTATGTAATGTACCGCAACGACTCTGTCGGCACCGAGATGCAATACCTCAACGAAGGTGATATCAAAGGCAAACAACTGCTCCGCGTGATGAACCTCGACCGTCTGGACTCGAAGAACAACAACGCTCCTGACGGCAAGTTCGATTTTGTGGAAGGTCTGACTGTCTATGCCTCCAACGGACGCATCATTTTCCCTGTTCTGGAGCCGTTCGGCAGCCACTTGGCTAAGCAGTTGGGCGACCAACGGCTGGTGGACAAATACTGCTTCCCCGAACTCTACGACTCCACGCTGGTGGTGGCGCAGGAGATGAGCGAGAAGAACAAATTCCACCTGACCGGTAAATACAAGGGCACCAACGGCAGCGAGATCCGTCTGGGAGCAATGAATGTGCCGAGAGGAAGTGTGACCGTCACCGCCGGAGGAGCCAAACTGGTAGAGAACGTAGATTACACCGTGGACTATGTGATGGGAACGGTAACGATCCTCAACCAGTCGATTCTGGAGTCCGGCACTAACGTGGACGTCAAACTGGAAAACCAGTCCACCTTCTCCATGCAGCGCAAATCGCTCTTTGGTGCGCATTTCGAATACCAGTTTACCAAGGACTTCATGTTAGGCGGTACGATCATGCACCTGCGCGAGCGTCCGCTGACCACCAAGGTCAACACCGGTTCAGAACCGCTGGCAAACACCATCTGGGGTGTCAACGGCTCCTACAAGACCGAGATGCAGTGGCTTACCAACGCCATCGACAAGATTCCATGGATCACCGCCACCGCACCTTCGACCTTCCAGATCAACGCCGAGTTTGCGCACATGATCCCCGGTCACACCAGAGATGTAGGATCGGTAGGAACAGCGTATATCGATGATTTTGAGAGCACTACAACCAATATCGACGTGCATTACCCCAGTTACTGGTTTCTGGCTTCCACGCCAACTCCTTTTGCCGAAGCAAAAGACATCAACCAGAGCTCGTATAACAAGAACAGGGCATTGCTGGCATGGTACACCGTAGATCCCATCTTCGGCTATCCGCAGAGCAACACGCCGGCACACATCCGCAACGATGTAGCAGCCCTCAGCGACCACCGCACCCGTATTGTCTATGAGACGGAGATTTATCCAAACAAGACACAACTTGCCAATCAGGACACCAAACTGGCGGTGCTTAACCTCTCCTATTATCCGCAAGAGCGCGGACAATATAATGTCTCCGCATCGGAGATCAACAACCAAGGCGAACTCACTAATCCGCGTCAGCGCTGGGGCGGAATAATGCGCCGCCTGGACAACACCGACTTCGAGCGCGCCAATATCGAGTATATCGAGTTCTGGCTCATGGACCCGATGCTCACCAACCCCGAAGGGTACGACGGCGAGTTATACATCAACCTGGGAGACATCAGCGAGGATATTCTGCGTGACGGCAAGAAGTCATTCGAGCATGGTCTGCCTATCTCCGACCAGGATGCCGGCCGTGTGGACTCCACTATCTGGGGTTATGTGCCCCGTACCACGAGCACCGTGACCGCCTTCTCCAACGAGGCCGGTGCACGTCCCAAACAAGATGTGGGTCTTAACGGTCTGACCACCGAGCAAGAGCAGCGTTGGGGTATCTATCGCGACTATGTACGCGACCTGCGTGCCAAAGTGGATGCCAACGTCATCAGCCGTTGGGAAGAGGACCCATTCTCGCCGCTGAACGACCCTGCCGGTGATAACTTCCACTATTACAGAGGCTCCGACTTCGACGAGCAAGAAGTGCCTGTTCTTGCGCGATACAAGCATTTCAACGGTACCGAAGGCAACTCGCCCGACACCGAGTCGCAGACCGAGAGTTACGGAACCGCTTCCACACTACAGCCGGATATCGAGGACATCAACAACGACAACACCCTCAATGAGTACGAAAAATACTTCCAGTACAAAGTCATCATCCGCCCCGACATGATGGAGGTGGGAAGACAGCATATAACGGAGAAGAAAGTAGCCAAAGTGACTCTCCGTAACGGCGAGACGCAAGAGGTGACCTGGTACCAGTTCAAGATACCATTGAAGGGCGACAGCAGCGATGTCAAGACCGTAGGTTCGATCCGCAACTTCAAGTCGATCCGTTTCATGCGTCTGTATATGACCGGTTTTGAGAAAGAGACCCATCTCCGCTTTGCAACGATGGATCTCGTACGCGGCGAGTGGCGCCAATACACCAAGGATCTGTATCCTATCGGGGCGACTGTCAACACCGGCGCATCGCTGAATGTACAGACCGTCAACATCGAGGAGAACAGCACCCGTACACCGATCAACTATGTGCTTCCTCCGGGCGTAAGCCGCCAGACCGATCCGGGTCAGGCACAACTCATCGAGCAGAACGAGCAGGCGATGGTGATGCGTGTCATAAACCTCAGTCCGCACGATGCGCGTGCCGTATATAAGAACACCGGCTATGACATGCGCCAGTACAAGAACTTCCAGATGTTTGTGCATGCCGAGCAGATGGAGGCATTGGATCCCGACCTCAGAGACGGTGATCTGAGTTGCTTCGTGCGTCTGGGTTCGGATCTCAAGAACAACTACTACGAATACGAGATTCCGTTGCATCTGACCGCTCCGGGACAGTACAACAACAGTAACGAGCGCGACCGGATGGTAGTATGGCCTGAGGATAACATGTTCGATTTCCCGTTCTCCGTTCTGACCAACGCCAAGACGGCTCGCAACAAAGCCAAACGTGCCGGCAACGAGGGTGTATCGAACACCATTCCTTATGTCATCTATGACGAAGACTCCGGCAAGCCGCAGAACAAGATCACCGTGATGGGTAATCCTACCTTGGAGGATGTGGAGACTATCATGATCGGTATCCGCAACACCGGCAGGGCAGACCATACGGCAGAAGTGTGGGTGAACGAGATGCGTTTGAGCCAATTCAACGAACAAGGCGGTGTGGCAGCCATGGCAAACGCCTCGCTCGCCATCAGCGACATAGCACAAGTCAACGTAGCAGGACGGCTGGAGACGGCAGGGTATGGTTCGATCGAATCGAATGTCTTAGGCCGTAACCTGGACAACTTCTACCAGATGTCCGTCTCGGCGGCTCTGGAAGCAGGGCGTCTCTTCCCGGAGAAAGCCAAACTGCAGATACCGCTCTACGTAGCCTATACCAACGAGACCTCCTCGCCGGACTACGACCCGCTGGATACGGATATCAAGCTGCACGAGACCCTGGAGACTTTTGAGACCAAGGCTGAACGCGACTCCGTAAAACGGATGGCCAACTCCGTACAAGAGTCCACTTCGTTCTCCGTGACGAACATGAAGGTGAACATCAAATCCAAGAAGAAAGACATGTTCTACGACCCCGCCAACTTCTCCATCTCGGCTTCGTATAACAAGCAGAGCGAGCGCACGCCCGAACTGGAGACCAACGTGACAACCGACCAGAAGGGATCGTTCACCTATGCTTATAACTTCAACCCCAAACCCTGGGAGCCGTTCAAGAAGGTGCAGAAGGTGCAGAAAGTGAAGTTCCTGAACGAGATGAACTTCTACTATCTGCCGCAGTCGTGGTCGTTCTCCACGAATATGCACCGTACTTTCTCGCACATGAAGATGCGTGACCTGACAGCCGATGCAGGCAATGCAATGGATCCGACCTTCAGCAAGGACTTCACCTGGGACCGGCATGTGGACTTCAAATACGATCTGACCAAGAACATGAAGTTCTCCTTCCAGTCCGCCATGAACGCCATCATCGACGAGGGAACGTACACCCCGGAGGTACTGAAGGGACAGTATTTTGATGCAGAGTTCAACCACAACCAATACGAGGCATGGCGGGACACTATCCAGCGCTCGCTTGCCAAGTGGGGTTCACCCTATACCTACCAGCAGGTGTTCACCGCCAGCTGGAATGTGCCATTCAACCGCATCCCGTATGTGGAGGCACTGAGTGCCAACGCCTCGTATAATGCCAACTATAACTGGTCGCGCACCGCTTCGACCAAAGCCACCAACGACCTGGGCAACACCGTCTCGTCCTTGCAGTCATGGCAAGTGGACGGAGGTCTGAATTTCGAGACATGGTGGAACAAATCCAAGTACTGGAAGCAGATGACCCAGCGCTATACGGGCAGGGGTAACCGCCGCAGCTTCAAGCCCAAGACCTTCACCCAGACGCTGGCTATGGAGAAGGGCAAGACCGTTGAAGTCACCCACCGTCTCAATGCCGACAAACTGCAAGTGATCGTGACCGACAGCGCGGGACATAAGATACCTGTATCCTTCAAGACGGACGGCAACACCAAGATCCAGCTGACCCCGAAAGCCGACTGCGCAGCAGCCAACATATCCATCACCTCGAAGGATCCGAACGAGCGTACGCCGGCTCAGGTGGCAGGCGACATGTTCGCCTACGTAGGAACGATGTTCCGCAAGCTGCAAGTCACCTATCGCGAGACCAACTCCATGACGCTGCCGGGCTTTGGGCCGGAAGCCGGATTCATGGGACAGCGCAAGGTGAACGGCGTCTATGCGCCGGGCTTTGATTTCGCTTTCGGCTTCATCCCCAACAACCTCATCGAACGCGCCAAGGAGTACGGCTGGCTATCGGGCGACACCAGCGTCATTCAGCCGGCAGCACGCGCCCATACCAGCGACTTGGATATCAAACTGACCCTTGAGCCGTTACCGGGACTGAAGATCCAGGCTACCGGCAAACGCTATACCGCCTCCTCGACCTCGGTGATCTATTCGTATGACAGGCTGCAGGAGAACATGACGGGTTCGTTTAATATCACCTCGTGCGCCTTGGCAACGCTCTTCCAGCATATCGGTTCGCAAGAGGAGAATTTTGCCAACGCTGCGTTTGACAACTTCCTGCAATACCGGGATATCATGCGTGACCGCGTAGAGGCGCAATACACCGGTGTCCAATACCCCGATGCAGGCTTCCTGCAAGGTACTGTCTTCGCCGGACAGCAGTTCAACACGCAAAACGGACATGTATCGAACAACTCCGCCGATGTACTGGTACCCGCTTTCCTGGCAGCTTACACCGGCAGGAACCCGCAATCGATGGACTTGAACCCGATCTTAGGATTCCTCAAGATCCTGCCTAACTGGTCGGTGACATACGACGGTCTGGGCAAGTTGCCCTGGATGCGTGACCACTTCAAGTCGGTGATGCTCACCCACGCCTACACGTGTAAGTACGCTATCGGTTCTTACGGATCCTACTCTACCTGGGTGCCTGCCGGCGACGGCAACAACAAGATGATCGGTTTCGTGCGCGATGTCACTACCGACATGCCTATCCCGTCATCGGCTTACGACATCGCCAATGTCACTCTCACCGAGTCCTTCTCGCCGCTCATCGGACTGAACATGACGATGAAGAACTCCCTGTCGGTAAAAGCCGAGTACCGCAAACAGCGTAACCTGGCACTCAATGTCACCTCGGTACAGCTCACTGAGGGTCACACCTCGGAGTTTGTGATAGGAGCCGGCTATACGATCAAGAACCTCAATTTCGTAGCCAAGAAGAAAGACGGCGCACAACGCAAGGTGTCGAACGACCTGAAACTGCAGGTGGATGTCTCCTACAAGGATATCAAGACGCTGCTGCGCAAGATAGACGAGGGTATCACCCAGGCATCGAACGGCAACAAGGTACTGGCAATCAAGATTTCGGCAGACTACGTGCTGAGCCAGAAGATCAACCTCCAGTTGTTCTACGACCACCAGAGCACTACGCCTCTTATCTCTTCTTCGTATCCGGTCAAGGCGGATAACATCGGCCTTAACATCAAACTCATGCTTACCCGTTAGGATGTACAGAGTAGGAATAATCGGTCCGGAGAGCACAGGCAAAAGCACTTTGGCACACTACCTGTCCAAGCGCTATCAGGGCATCTATGTGCCTGAATACGCGCGCGAATATGTGGAGAAAAAAGGTCATCCGGATATATCCTACGACGAGGTGTGTCTTATCGCCCGGCAGCAGATTGATTATCTGCGGAGTGCGGAGGACGGACTCTATTTCTTCGACACCGAACTTATCATCACCAAGGTCTGGTTCGACTACCGGTGGGGGAAAGTGCCGGAATGGCTCAACGAGGCGATAGAAGAATACAAGATGGATGTCTATCTGCTTTTGGCGCCGGATATCGAATGGGTGCCTGATCCTCCTGCCCGCACGAACGGGAGCGACCGGATCCGTCAAGCACTTTTTGACCGCTACGAGCAGGAAATTCAGGCATTAGGCACACCTTATTATATCATAAAACATTGTTAAAAGGCACTTTTTGACATAAAATTGCAAAAATATTTGCATATGTCAAAAAAATGTAGTACCTTTGTCCCCGCTTTCCGATAAAAGGGAGCGCATGGCCGGTTGGATGAGCGATTTAGTCGGCGGTCTGCAAAACCGTATAGAGCGGTTTGACTCCGCTACCGGCCTCCATACTTTTCTCCCCAACGCAAACCAAAAAATGTTTGTGTTGGGGTTTTAATAAAAGGTATTCCTATGGATTCAGTTATTCAAGATATCACTTCTCAAGAATACAAATACGGTTTCACCACGGATGTGGAGACCGATGTCGTACCGGTCGGACTGAGCGAAGACATCATCCGCCTCATTTCCGCCAAAAAGGGAGAGCCTGAATGGATGCTGGATTTCCGGCTGAAGGCTTATCAGAAATGGCAGACGATGAAACTGCCCACCTGGGCGCATCTGGACATTCCTGAAATCGACTTCCAATCCATCTCGTACTACGCAGCACCGAAGGTAAAGTCCACCTCCGCCCCCTCCCAAAAAGGAGAGGAGGCAAAAGAGATTGATGCAGAGATCATGAAGACCTTTGACAAACTCGGAATACCTCTGGAGGAACGGGCAGCGCTGGCAGGGAACATGGCAGTAGATGCCGTGATGGATTCTGTTTCCGTCAAGACCACTTTCCGGGAGACCCTCGCGCAGAAGGGTATTATCTTCTGCTCTATCAGCGAGGCGGTCAGAGAATATCCGGAGCTGGTGAAAGAATACCTTGGCTCGGTAGTACCGCCAAGCGACAACTTCTACGCGGCTCTCAACTCCGCTGTCTTCTCCGACGGCTCATTCGTCTATGTGCCCAAGGGGGTCCGCTGTCCGATGGAGCTGAGCACCTATTTCCGTATCAATGCCTCCAACACCGGCCAGTTCGAGCGCACGCTGCTCATCGCCGACGAAGGCGCTTATCTCTCCTATCTGGAGGGATGTACGGCACCCATGAGGGACGAGAACCAACTCCACGCCGCTATCGTAGAGATAGTGGTCAGAAAAGATGCCGAAGTCAAATACTCCACCGTCCAGAACTGGTATCCGGGCGACAAGAACGGCAAGGGAGGCATCTTCAATTTTGTGACCAAGAGAGGCATCACTTACGAGAATGCCCGTCTCTCATGGACACAGGTAGAGACAGGTTCTGCCATCACCTGGAAGTATCCGTCCTGTATCCTGCGCGGCGACAACTCGTCGGCGGAGTTCTACTCAGTAGCCGTCACCAACAATTACCAGCAAGCGGACACCGGAACCAAGATGATCCATATCGGTCGGAACACCCGTTCACGTATCATCTCCAAAGGTATCTCCGCCGGCAAAAGCCAGAACGCCTATCGCGGATTGGTGAAGATGGGTCCTCATGCCGAGCATGGACGCAACTATTCGCAATGCGACTCACTGCTGCTGGGAGACCAATGCGGCGCACACACTTTCCCTGACATGCAGATTATGAATCCCACCGCTGTCATCGAGCACGAAGCCACCACCTCCAAGATCAATGAAGACCAGCTCTTCTACTGCCGGCAAAGAGGAATCAGCACGGAAGACGCGGTAGGGCTGATCGTCAACGGCTACGCCAAAGAGGTGATGGACAAACTGCCGATGGAGTTTGCCGTAGAAGCACAGAAACTACTACAAGTATCGCTCGAAGGCTCTGTGGGGTAATACAATAAAAACCTTAAAAACCATGAATTACGGATATATACGTGTCAGTACAGAAAAACAAACAGTAGAAAACCAACGATTTGAGATAACACAATTCTGCGAAAGAAATCACCTCTCCATTGACGGCTGGATAGAAGAGACCGTCTCCGGCACGAAAGAGTATAAAAAACGCAAACTCGGCACACTTCTCCACAATATCGGGAAAGGGGATCTGATCATCTCCACCGAACTGAGCCGCCTCGGGCGCACTCTCTTCATGATTATGGAGATACTGAGTTACTGCATGGACCACGGCTGTCAGGTATGGACTGTCAAAGACGGCTACCGTCTCGGCAATGACATTCAGGCTAAAGTGTTAGCCTTTGCTTTCGGCATAGCCGCCGAGATAGAGCGCAACCTCATTTCCCAGCGCACCAAAGAGGCACTCAGACGCCTCAAGGCGGAAGGCAAACTGGTAGGCCGCGATTTCGGAACAAGACCCAGACAGAGCACCTACCGGCTTTACCGGCATGAGAAATACATCCGCCAACGCCTGGAGGAAGGAATGTCGCAGCGCGAAATAGCCAGACGCCTGCATTGCAGCAGAAACACCTTAGCCCTCTATATGAAGAGCTTTATGATGGAGGAGGAAGAGTAATTTTCGAAAAAAATGGCACTAAATGCAAAAAATAGACTAAAAAATTTGCGTATGTCAAAAAAAAGCAGTACCTTTGCACCCGCGTTTCAAAAAAGCGCTTCGGCGGGATAGCTCAGCTGGTTAGAGCGCATGATTCATAATCATGAGGTCCCCAGTTCAATCCTGGGTCCCGCTACATCGCCGCAAAAGATTTGCGGCTTTTTTTATTTTAATCCACTATTCCATGGTTACAGACGATATTTTCCTGGAGCTGCATACGCTCATTGAGCGTTTTGACAGAGAGCAGATTTATATTCTGACCGACAGCAATGCCGCAACCCATTGTGTACCTGTACTCATGGAAGAGTTAGGCGATTTAGGGGCGCCTTTTATCCAAAAGCTTCGTGACCACACCTTCATTCTGCCAGCGGGAGAGGAACACAAGACGCTCGATTCGGTATGCCGTATATGGGATTTTCTGATTTCCCAACATGCCACCCGTCAGGCGTTGCTGCTCAACCTTGGCGGAGGTATGATCACCGACATAGGCGGTTTTGCCGCCTCCTGCTATCAGCGGGGTATCCCTTTTGTGAATATCCCTACAACGCTGCTTGCCATCGTTGATGCCTCCGAAGGGGCTAAAACAGGATTCGACTATCACGGACTCAAGAACCAGATAGGACTCTTCCGCGAAGCGCTGGAGACTATTGTCTATCCTCCTTTTCTGAAGACTCTTCCGCGCGAGCAGTTTCTATCCGGTTTTGCCGAAATGCTCAAACATGCCCTCATCGCTTCTCCGCTTGAATGGGACCGCATTCTGGCTCTGGATATCGACCGTCTCTACCGGCATCCGGACGAGCGACTCAAAGAAGAGTTCTCCGCCATCCTGACACGCTCGCTGGACATCAAACGCTATTTCTACGAGATCGACCCCGAGGAGAAGGACATGCGCAAGACCCTCAATTTCGGACACACCATAGGGCATGCCATCGAGTCCCGGCTCATCGAGCGCGGAGAGCCTCAGCCGCACGGCTACTGCGTGCTATGGGGTATGATTGCCGAGTTGTATATCAGCCATGCACAATTAGGGTTCCCTTCGCAGCACCTCGCGCAACTGGTGCAAATAGCCAAAGAGTACTATGGCGGCATCCTTTTCTCGTGCAAGGACTACGACCGGCTCATCGCGTTGATGAGACACGACAAGAAGAACAACGGCGGTCAGATCAACTTCACCCTGTTACGCAACATCGGCAATCCGTTTATCAACAGGACTGCCGATGACGAGCTTATCCGGGAGGCTTTGGACTACCTCTTTTCTATTTGAGTCTTTTGCCTTTGACCTCCATAGGGAAGAGTTTCAGCGATTTCCCTTTCTGCGGTTTTCCGTTAGAGTCGTACCATGGCAGAACGCGTATATGCAAAGTCTGTCCGGCAGGCACCAGGATCGGCTGATCCAAGGTCAGTACCAGTTTTTTGTTTTTCGGCAGCGCCGTGTTCTCATAGATGGTGGTAACACCGTTAAAATCTTCTCCGAAGCCGTAGTTGATATGAATATTCATACCCGGACCTCCGACGGCTTTGAGGGGGAGTGTAATGGTCTCGATAACAAGCCCTTTCTTCTTCTCCGCAGCGATGGTGTATTCGACATATCGGTTGGCTACTTCGTCTATCTCGCCGGCGGGCCAGAAGCCGCCTGCAGGCAGGTAGGCTTGTTTGAGGGTTTGAAGGTTGGAAAGGCCGGAGGGTTGCAGCGTCTCGGAGAACGGTGTTCCGGAAGCTGCAAACGCTGCTTGTTTGCCGGCGTCCTCAATGTTCTGCGCATAAGCGGCGTAAGCCTCCTTGGAAGGGGAGAGCGTCCAAGATTGCAGCCGGGTGAGTTCCGGAGCCTGAGCGATGAGTCCGTAAGCGAGCGAAGCAACCGCCATACCTCCGGCAGCCGAAGTGTGGGTCTTGTCTCCGCAGTTGAAATAGTGGCTCATGCAGTAACTCTGTCCTTCCTGCTCGTACATTTCGCGGGAGCGGGCGGTCATATCAAGGAAGGGGACATTCATCTCCTCCGCCACCTCACGCATGCAACGGACATAGTCTTTGTCTCCTGCCTCTGATGGCTGATGGCTGACCGCTGAAAGCTTGTGTTGCCCTTCGTCATTGATTTTGCCGTCCTTGAAGTATGCACGGCAGACAGGAGACATCAGAACCGGCGTTACGCCCATCGCGCGTGCCTCGGATATAAAGCGGCGCAGGTACATTTTGTAGGTGGTATTGGGTTCCGTGCCGCGCATATCGGTGAGGGTGTCTTTGCCTTCAGCACGCAGTCTGGCGTTCTCGACATACACATCCTCGCCCTTGCATTTCTCGTCGTTGTGGGCAAACTGGATGATGAGATAGTCGCCGGCTTTCATCTGGCGCTTGACAGACGGCCAGAGGTTGTCCGTCTCGTAGAAGGTACGGGTGGAGGCGCCGGATTTGCCGCGGTTGTTGACCTCGACGGAATCGGGGTTGAAGAACGCCTGGAGGTACATACCCCAACCGCGTTTGGGTGTAGCGGCAGGTTTATAATCGCTCATCGTACTGTCACCGATGGTGTGTACACGCCGCGGAGCGGCAGATAATATACAAAGGGACAAAGTACAAAGGAACAAAGCGCAAAGGAATAAAAAACTATGTTTTGACATAAAAGTATCTGTTTTTAAGGTTGTACGAAAGGGTGAGAGAGTTTGTACTCGTGCAGGAGCGAGTTGAATTTCCAAGCCCGGATGGTCGAATACATCTTGCCGTTGGAAGCAATATGTTTTGCCACTTCGTAATCCGCTTCCATTTGTGCTTTGGAATCAGGGTTGTTGAGAATCAGTTTGAGTTGGGAATTCGCCGCTTTGAAAGCCGCCGAGTTCCATTTCTGGCGCGGCGACTGGTTCTTTTGGTAGTCTTCAACTCGCTCACGGTAGAATATTTTGCCGGTTTTCTTGGATTGATAGAAATAACCGTCACTTCTGCCATAAAGCTTTCCGTGAATCTCATCAATGGAGGCTGCAGGGACAACTTGGGACATAAGATTTTGGTTGTTTTTGGGGCTAATCCCCGGTTTAACATCATTTGTACGTTGGCTTCGACCGTCGTTCGACCGTCGTTCGACCGTCGTAAATACCACGAAATTCTGTGCAAAGGTACAACTTTTTTTTGAGATGTGCAAGAGGAAGGGGGATTTTTTCTTTTTTTGTCCGTTTTTCCAAGGCACTTTTATTCTATTCTGCCCACTTTCCCAACATTTTTGCATTGCTAATAGCCTTTCTTCAATTGAATGCTTATTATACATATAACACCCCAAAAAGTTTTGTGTTAAACTTTTTGGGGGTATTACAATTCGTACGCGCGTCTTTTGGTTTTGCTGAAGTTGTAAAATAAATACCATGTACTAATTTATAGAAACTATAATTTAGCTTACAAAAATAGTTTTTCTCATTGCTTCTCGTCGGAGTTTGTTTTTATGTCTGCCGTCTGTTTTTCTTTTGGATTTGTGTGTTTCTCTGATATGTAATTAGTCTCATCAAATGCCCGTAGGATTGCCATAGCAAGTGCGTGCACTATAACAAAAATTGCCAAATTATAGATACTATGGCATATTGATTCGGAAATAGTTACCATCAACATGCCAATAAACAATATAATGAGACGAGTGATAGCCCTCCGATTTCTTTCCCGCACACCAATATACCAGCAAATCTGATTGATTGCCAAAAGCATAAAAGGTATTGACAACAACCTATAATCTGCCAACTCATGATAATTATTCGAATGATATGTACTACTTATCACCGCACAAACGAATATCTCTATTATAACATCTATACAATCGGAGACTAAAACAAGCACCTTGTATTTCTTGGGCTTTATAGCCATTATATGCTTGTAAGCAAATGTGGTTTGTATAACTAACGCAACCCAAAACACCAGATACAAGACATACTCTGTACGACCATCTTCTATAACTTTCCGCAATAGGTCATTGGCGAATGTGAAGACCAAGAAGGTCATAAGTGCTGTATAATATAACTTTATTATCCTTTTGTTATCAATTTTCGTATTATAAAATAGATGTTCAGACATAATAGTGCGTGTTGAATTGTGATTTTAAGATTTTTTTAAAACTAACGAACAAGGCGAACGGATTGACCGTTGCAACGGTAGTAGCGCATGAGCGATACGCTCGAACTGAAGTACAGGCCCCACACGTACTCCGAGCCACCAGGCGTGGACGACCAATAGCAACCGTTCAAACCCACATTGTGCACGCTGCCGTCACAATAGCGAACGCCCGCTGCGGGCAGAACGATTGAGTCCCCACTCGGTCCTTCTACTTTATAGCCTTTTCCATTCCAAGTCCAACGGCAAGTGTTTTTCAATTCTTCCAACTGTTCTTTTGTAGGCAGACTGTTGCCAAACCTAGCTACCGCTTGGGCATAGGTATAGAATCCGCCTGCTTCGTTCTGATCCTTCCACAGCGTGCCACTCGGAAGACCTAAGTCAACATACCCATCGGGTACATTTCTCTTTGTTCTCCCATCTTGCTCCTGAGTTTGCGCCGGAGCTTTTTCCCCGATTAACTCAAACAGTTCTTTCCTCAAAGTCTCGGCTCTCTCTTGCGTTTGCGCTTCTATTAATTGCGGATGTGCGAAGATGATAGAGAAGCATGTAGTAATAGATAATAAAAATCTTTTCATATATTCACCTTTATATTTATGCTTCATATATGAGAAAAAAGGAACTGTAAGTCATTTAAAACATAATATTGACTTACAGTTCCACAAATAATCATTCTGTGCAAATGGCGTTATAAACTCTTACATTACTAATAACAATAGTAGGAGCGCCTGTACCTCCACAACCTACATTTACTTCTTCATTTCCTTTCCCGTTAGAAAAATATACAGTCACTTTTTCATGACCATTGCAGCCAGCTTTTGTTTTATCCTTCCAGTCAAATTCTACGGTTACAGCACCTTCACTTACACCTCCATACGCATTAACATCTACACTAACTTTACTAGAAGCTCCAATTTGTTTAACATTGGCATAGACATAAGCACCTGAACGACCTGAAATTTTACAACTGTTAGAATCAGCAAACGTACCAATTGACATTACAAGAATGCTGAGCATTAAAAATAATTTTTTCATTGTTTCTTTTGGCGGTTATATCCCATCGCCCCATCGGTTTTAAAGATTGTTTGTTATGTTAGTTTGTTGTTTTTTGTTACTAGTTATCCTAGACTACCTAGACCGCTTACGCTATCCTAGATAAACCAGAGATATACGAAAAGACGGCACGCGACAAAAGTCACGCACCGTCACGGTGTTATTTCGCCCGCCTTCCGGCTTGCGAATGTATTGTATTTGCTTACATTCCGCCCATTCGCATGGGGGGGGTAAATCTATTTACCATTTTGTCATTTATTTGTGGCATAAAGTGGATATTTATATCCAGTCGTCATCCGTGGCGTTAAAGCCGATACGTTTGCGGGGTTTCTCTTTGGGCTTGGCTTGCAGTTCTGCTAACGACTGATTGATCAGCTCCAACTGCATACTTGTCTCTTCGTTAATCGTCCGTTGCTCCTCATTGATATCGTTCTGGTCACGCAAGACTTCCTCTATATACATATTCAACCGTTCTACCCGCTCATTTAGCAACTCAATCTTACTCTCCGTGGATGCTAAAGCCGCGATTGTCCGACGCATTGCTACAAATGCACGAGTTATCTGCACACTCATCGTTACGGCTATATCGCTACGCAAAAGAGACGCCAACATCACCACGCCATGTTCCGTAAAGGCGTAAGGCAAGTAACGTTGTCCTCCCCAACTTGAGGTCACAAATTGTGATTTCAAGATTTCATCCTCTCTTGTCGTCACAGATTGTGATGACATACTGCCTTCTTCCAAGGTCACAAATTGTGATCTTAAAATATCAGCCTCCTCTTTGGTTAGTTGGAACATGAAATCCTCAGGGAAACGCTCAATATTACGTTTGACGGCTTGGTTGAGGACACGGGTCTCTACTTGATACAAAGCCGCCAAGTCGCGGTCAAGAATTACCTTTTGCCCTCGTATCTCATAAATCCGGCGTTGTATAGTGGCTAAGTCATTAATATTGTGCTTTATTTGTGATACTCATTTAGTCATCTGTAGGTACTTTGAACGTAAAAAACGCATATTTACAAGGATTTTCTGTGATTAGTAACATTTTTTCGCTGCAAAGGTACAACTTTTTTCTGAAATATGCAAGTTTTTAGCCCATAAAAGTTTAAGTTTGTTAACTTTTTTCGGGTTTTGATGACAAAATCAGCTTGTAGCGGTAACGGTGAAAATCTTAATCATTCCGTTACCATCTGCACGAACCAGTTTTTGAAGGTACAATTTGCGTGAAAATTCCATATTTACGTTAAATTTTTGTGATTTTGCACATTTTTTTGACATAATACAGCCTCTCCGCCACGCGCACGATGATTCCCATAAAACTCTTCAATTATCATCGCATCGGATTGCCGGATTCCAAAAGTTGCGGAGTGAATTTTCCAAAAGTTGCGGAGTAAAATAGCAAAAAGTTGCGGAATAATTTGCATAATTCATTTATTTTTAGTAATTTTGCAGCCGAAATCAAAATACGTATAAAACAATGCCTAACAACTACAAACATCGTATTGCAGATGACGTTTTACACTATAGACTGCAAGGCAAGGGGGCTCTATTGATTGAAGGGCCTAAATGGTGCGGTAAGACAACTACCGCCAAACAAGTCGCCAACAGTATTCTTGACCTGGGAGACAGCAGCGTGCTTGCCAACGCAGAGACATCCATACAGGTTAATCCCAAATCCCTGCTTTCAGGTGAGACTCCACGTCTGATAGACGAGTGGCAAGTGTTACCGGCGCTCTGGGATATGGTTCGTACCGAAGTTGACCGCCGGCAGGCAGAAGGGCAATTTATACTTACCGGTAGCAGTGTGCCTGTTTCCCAAGACCGATTGCACCATAGCGGTACCGGACGGATTGGAAGGATACGCATGCGTCCGATGAGCCTGTGGGAGTCGGGCGAATCTACGGGAACAGTAAGCCTGAGTGCTCTCTTTGCCAATCAGACATTGGAACCTCAGGACAATCCGCTTGGCATTGATGATATAGCCTATCTCATTTGCCGTGGCGGATGGCCAAGAGCCACATTCTTTCGACACGACATAGCGTTGGAAGAGGCACGCGACTATTACGAAGCCATTTACAAAACGGACATTCACCGCGTTGATTCCGTGCGCCGGAACAGCGAGCGTACGCGATTGCTGCTCCGCTCTTATGCGCGCCATCAAGGCACTGCTGTCAGCTATAGCAAACTAAGCGAAGATATCAAAAACAATGACAACCAGTCTATCTCATACGAAACAGTAGCTGATTATATCGATGCACTAAAAAAACTGTTCGTCATCGAAGACATGCCCGCCTGGAATCCAAACCTGCGGAGCCGTGCAGCTATCCAATCATCCGACACCCGCTATTTCATCGACCCGAGTATTGCCACCAGCGCATTACAAACAGGTCCGCAGGAATTGATTAACGACTTGCAGACAATGGGACTGTATTTTGAGACCATGGCTGTTCGTGATCTGCGTGTTTATGCAGATACCATGGGAGGTACTATATTCCATTTCCGAAATGCAGAGGGTCTGGAATGTGATGCCGTCTTGCACCGCCGTGACGGTGCGTATGCACTGATAGAGATCAAACTGGGAGGCAAAGAGTCTGTCGAGAAAGCGGCGCAGACTTTACTGCATCTGGCAGACAAGATTGACACACAGAAAATGGCGAAACCGTCATTTCTGATGGTGCTGACAGCCGTCGGTGAATATAGTTATCGCCGTCCGCAAGATGGTGTCTGGGTGGTTCCTATAGGCACTCTCCGGCCTTAATCAAAAATTGAGACAAGGTGTGCCGTTCAACGGTAGTTTTTCTGCAGACCATTCGCGGGGACAGACGCCCGTCTGGCGGGTGAAGGTGCGGGAGAAGACAGCAAGCGAGGAGAAGCCGCAGGCGGAAGCTATGTCAGAGAGTTTCATCTCTGGGTGCGCAGACATGAGGCGTTGCGCTTCCTCCACGCGGTAGCGGTTGGCGAGCTGGAAGAACGAACAGCCGTACGTCGAATTGATGAACTGAGAGATAGTAGTGCGGTTCTTGGGCATTACGGCGCGGATGTCCGCGAGTTGGAAATCCGGATTGAGGTAAGGCTTCTCCGTTGCCATCCAGTGTTCGAAGATGCGGCGCTCCGCTTCATGAGCTTCGCTGTTTGAGGCTTCGCCGTTTGGGAGAGTTTGAAGGTTTGAGGCTTCGCCGTTTGAGAGGGTTTGAAGGTTTGAGGCTTCGCCGTTTGGGAGGGTTTGAGGGTTTGAGGCTTCGCCGTTTGGGAGGGTTTGAAGTAGTTTGAGATTGTTTGAGGTTGTTGGAGAGTTCGTACATTGTACATCGTCCCTTCGTACTTCCCGCCACGGGTCTTTGCGGAAGAGAATCTGCTCGGTGGCATAGATGATCATCATCACCACAAACCACTGCTGCGTAAATCCGCGGGTGTGATAATGGGTGGAGCACATCCATACATAATTGAGCCCCACGATACAGAGCATGACACTGTAGCGTATGATCCAACGGACATCTATATTATCCAGGGAAGAGAAGTTATCCTCGCACCACTTACGATAGGCGCGCATGTGGCTGAACAGCATTGCCAGTAGCATGTACGGATAGAGCGCAATCACGGGCCATAGATTGAATGGCATGATATAGTCGAATGCCATGAGTGCCACGAGCGGCAGCAGCTGCAGGAACGCTCTTTTCCTGTTCATCCAACCCGGTCGCAGTGCCTCGGTAGGATACAAGAGCAGAACCCATCCGAGAATATTGCCGAGGACAAGTTCGTAGGTAGTGAGCTCATATGCCGTCATATCCATCACCCGGTGTGGCGCAACCGCCCAACCCACCAGATAGATGAGATCGCATGTCCCCCAGACCAGCAACGCCACGGCGAACAAACGGCGCGCCCTGATCCCCTCCGAACGGCGGAAAAGCATCCACGCACCGCCGAAAGAGAGTGCTACAGTACATGTGTTGAATATAGGGGTGAGAATATTGTCGTACACCTCGTCGGGGATGAACCGCCCCCACCACGTGCTAAGAACGACCAAACACACGCTAACGAGAAAGAAAACAAACTCGGACTTATAGTCCAGCCAAAACTCCCGTATCTGTTTCCGTAACATTGTAACCTCCTTCCAAGTTTACAAAAACCGACTGCAAAGTTACAACAAATTTTGCACCTATGCAAATAAAAAGAGAGATTTTTGGCATTTTTTTGTCCAAAGCCTTGCGTATTTCAGATATTTGTTGTACCTTTGCAGAAAATTTTCTATGAATATTATAGATATTATCTAAAATTTTCAATGAATATTTACAATAGCATTTAAGAATTTCAAGCATTAGAGTGTATGTTTAAACGAATTTTATCGGTCAACGAAATCTTGGAGGAAATGAGTATTTTTCTCTTTGGCGCCCGTCAAACAGGCAAGTCAACCTATTTAAAAAATGCCTTTCCTAATGCGATGTATATTGATCTTTTGGATGCCTCTATCCGGAGGATTTACAAAAACCAACCGAGCGTACTGTATGACCAGTTGGCAGAAAGCAACACCTCAATAGTCATCATCGATGAAATAACGGAGGTTCCGGACTTGCTCAATGAGGTTCATCGCTTAATTTTCAAAACCGATATACGATTCATTATCTGCGCAAGCAGTGCCCGCAAACTACGCCGAAAAGGAGCAAATACATTAGGAGGCCGGGCATATCCTTGTTTCCTATATCCTTTGGTAAGCGCAGAAATTCCTGAGTTGGATATTGACCGAGCAATTAATGTCGGCATGATTCCGAACCATTATTTATCTAAACGTCCTCAGGTTTTATTGTCCGCATATATTGATGTATATCTGCAGCAAGAAATAAAAGCAGAAGCAATCGTTCGCAATATTGATGCTTTCGAGCGGTTTATGGAAGTAGCGGCTCTGACGGATGGAGAAATAGTCAATTATTCCAACATAGCAAGCGATTGCGGCGTTAAATCAAATACCATCAAAGAGTACTTCGCCATATTGGAGGACACGTTGATCGGCTATATGGTTCCTGCTTATCACAAGTCTCAGAAACGCAAAGAAGTACAAGCGCCTAAATTCTACTATTTCGATGTGGGTGTCGCCAATTACTTGCTGCACAGAAAAGACTTGCAACGCGGTACTCCTGAATACGGACACGCATTTGAACATTTTGTAATTCAGGAAATTATTGCATATCTCGGCTACAAGAACAGCGATGAAAAATTATCGTATTGGCATACATATACCGGAAATGAAGTAGATGCAATCATCGGAAACCGAGTCGCCATTGAGATCAAGTCTGCTGATATGGTACAACCTAAGCATCTCAAAGGTTTACGGGCTTTTGCAGAAGAATACCCTCATTTGGACCGGATGATTGTTTCGTGGGATCCCATCAACCGCAAGACAGAAGACGGGATACGGGTAATCTTTATCCGCGACTTTTTACAAGAATTATGGTCGGGTAAACTATTCTAACTTTTCTCTACAAGACATCAAAGATTATTTGCCAATGTACACTGTTCCTTTGTGCATTATTTCACCTCCTGCCCCATGAGGGTGTATGTCTTGTCGCCGCGGAGGATGAAGATCCGGCTGCTACGGAGGAAGAAAACATGAAATTTTCGGTGAATCGGCTCAAAAAAGTAAGATCTTTTGCATTTTTAACTCAGATTGAGCCGATAATTCAAAAAAAGTCTGGATTTGCTCTATCTTCCAATAACTGGCGATGCAAAATATCATAAGCACCTCGTACAGAACATTGATATTTTTCCATTGTATCTGCTAAATGTGCCGCCCATATTTTAGGCTCACTACCAGGCCAAGTTCTATCCAAGAAATTGGCATAATATTCAATGGTTTCCATATTTGTCCAGTATTACTTTTTTTATTTCAATGTATATGAATAAAAGACAATGTCTTTACCTTCAAGGCATACCCATTGAAAAGCATTTTTATTTTCATTATACATTATGTTTCCTGAGAGAACATCAAATGTCGCTTTGACTTTGCTATTGTCAATGAATGAATCCTCAAATAAAGCAAACGCTTTTTATCTATGTAGCGCAACGCCTTGCGCTTGTCTTTTAATGCCGAAAGGCTTGCTTGTCCGGCTCTAAATCTCGTTTGTTTATGCCGGAGTTCCAATTTCGTACAGGTATTCAGGAGCAAGGTCTGCTCCGTTTGCCCATTCGATAGTAACCGGCGTGAGAGCATATTGTATAAACTGCTCTTTGTCGTGCAAAGCTCCAAAAACCTCACCTGTCAAGTACGGTTCCAAATCAACTACTTTATGCACTCCGTCACTAAAAGTAAGTGCCAGACGATAGTCGCCTTGATAATCTACATCTTTAACGCGTAACATAGTTTTACTATTTTAACGGTTCAATTCTTCCTATCTGCTTGCCGTCCTGTGCTCTTTCCCATAGCGAAAGAATCTCTTGCTCGTGCAAGTCTATCCATTGATTTACTTTGCTAATCACCTTTGCCGGGGCTTGCCCATCTACTATTCTATCCAGTACACTAATGCTGCATTCATAGTTGCCATACATAAAATGTATATGAGGCGGATTATGGTCTTTCCAATAAAGACAAATGATAATTCCATAAAAGCGGCTTATCTCTGGCATAATGGTATATGTTTTGTGATTTTTTGCGCTGCAAAAGTACTGCTTTTTTCTGACATATGCAAGAGTTGACTGCTTTTTTTTGCTTTTTCTGGTATAACAGGTACAAAAAAAACGGACCGAAGTCCGTCTTTCTATAGTAATACGCGGTTGAATTCTTTGGGTACGGGGGCTTCGAAGCGTACTTTCTTCTCCGTCACGGGGTGGATGAACGCCAAGACTTTGGCATGGAGGCAGAGCCGGTCGATCGGACTATACTCATTCCCATAGCCGTACTTGCGGTCCCCTACCACCGGATGCCCCAGAGACTGCATATGCACACGGATCTGGTTGGTGCGTCCGGTCTCCAAATGCAATTCGACAAGGGAGTAAATTGATGTACGAAGGGACGATGTACGATGTACGAAGGATTTTTGCTCCGGGCTGTCTGTTGTCTGACCTCCGGCATCTGATGCCTGATGGCTGACGCGAAGCGTTTTATAGTGGGTGACGGCTTTCTGTCCCCCGTTATCTGTGGGCGAAGAATAGACCATCGCATTGCGTTTGTCTTCCGTGAGCCAGGAGGTGACCGTTCCCTCTTTCTGAGGCAATTCTCCTTCGACCAGAGCGATGTATGTACGCTCCGTTACCAGTTGCCTCCAGTAGGTGCGCATATACTCCTGCAGCGCCTGCGTGCGTGCAAAAACGAGTACACCGCTTGTCTCCCGATCCAGCCGGTGCACGACAAAAACGGAGTTCTTGCGGTTCTCACGACGCACATAAGCCCTCAGGATAGACAGTGCAGTAGTCTCCGAGGACTCCGGGCGCGTGGGCATCGTCAGCAATCCCGGGCGCTTATAGACCACTATCAGGTGTTCGTCTTCATATATGACCGACAGTTTGGGGTGATTGAGCGTTGTGTTCCCTCTTCCGGCGGAGACGACCACTTTATCCCCTTTCATCAGCGTATAGTCTCCTCTCGGCTGGACAGCTCCGGCGACGGATACCCGGCGTTGTGAGATCAGCTGTTTAACGGATGTGCGACTCATGCCGCCCATCTTGGCGATGAGGAAATCCAAGAGCGAAACCGTTTCGCCGACCATCAATACAGTATCTTGTTTGCGAATCATTGGTTAAAATAGGGGGTTATGGGTTACGGGTTATGGGTTACGGGTTATGGGTTACGGGTTATGGGTTACGGGTTAGCCATCCCATGTTTTCCGGTTTGGTTGCCTTGATCCAAGCCATACCTGCCGCACCGTTGATGACCAGGAAGAACGTGAAAAGAACGATGGAGAAAGCATTGCCCAGTATGATGAACAGTCCGATACCGGCTATGCTATAGATGAACCAGTAGATCCAGGAATCGGTCTTGCGGTAAATCAGCCAGTAGTTGGCGAGGAAGGAAGACGAGATGAGGAGACCGTTGAGCAGTTTGACAACAATCGCATCGGAGAGTGCATCATGGCGCAAGGCGAAAGTAGAAAGTACGTAGTCGCCGGCGGTGATGAAGAAGAGCAATGCGACAGACAGGATCAGTCGCGGCGTGTCGAGGAACTTAGGCTCGAAACTTGCCCCGCCGTCTTCTTTCTTCCGGCTCCATTTGTATATCGACATCAATTGGAAGGGGATGAAGACGAAGAAATAGAGGAAGGCGCTGTCGTACGCGCCCTGCAGAATGAACTGCACACCGAGCAAGGCACTCATGATGATGCCGGCGTAGAAACCGGTGTAGTTCTTCGGATCCCGGACGGTCAGTATATAGGCTACGCCGATGATAGAGGCGGGAATACCTACTACCCAGGCCGGGTCGTGCCATTTGAGGAGAGAGACCTCTCCCGACCTCCCCGCAAGGGAGGTGATATATTCAACAAGGAATAAAAGTCCCAATAATGCTCCAAAGAGGAGGATGGAGATAATGGTGTTGCGGCCGAGTGCGCGCCAGAGGATGCTTTGCATGGCGGGTGGTAATTAATAATTAATATCTTTTTCGGGGGAGGCAATCATGAAATCATAAGTAATCATGAGATCCTAATAAAAAACAAGGGGCAAGCCGATGCTCGCCCCTTATCCATTCTCGCATTACTTGCGGTTGCGATTTCCGTAGCGAGACATAAACTTGTCCACGCGTCCGGCTGTATCGACAAGCTTCGACTTACCGGTATAGAACGGGTGCGAAGTGTTAGAGATCTCCAGCTTGATGAGCGGATACTCAACGCCATCGATAGTAATCGAATCCTTGGTAGCAGCGGTAGAGCGGCTGAAGAACTGAGTACCATCAGACATATCTTTGAAAACTACTACTCGGTAGTTATCAGGATGAATTCCTTTTTTCATAAAAATCTTAAAATTTACGATTTAACGATTTACGATGTACGATTGATGTACGATTTTCCGCTTAGCGGATTAATGTACGATTTATTTACGATTAACACTTAAACCTTTCTCGGCGGAGGCCACTCCTTCCGATCCAACGGAAGGACGTTCCGCGTACATTGTACATTCGTCCTTTGTACTTTAGTTTACTCAGCTACTACGTTGAGTTTGATATCAGCTTTCACCTCGCGGTGGAGACGTGCCTGAGCGGTGTGCTCTCCGCAAACCTTGATCGGCTCAGCGATAGTGATGACCTTCTTATCGATATTGATATCCAAAGCGGCCAGAGCGGCAGAGATAGCGGTAGTCGTTACCGTACCGAAGATCTTGCCGTCCTCGTTAGCTTTCACTTTCAGTTCAACAACAGTCTCCTGCAGTTTAGCCTCCAGAGCCTGAGCGTCAGCCAGCAGTTGAGCCTGTTTGTGAGCCTGTTGTTTGAGGTTCTCAGCCAACTGTTTGCGGTTGTGCTCGTTAGCGATGACAGCAATGCGTTGCGGCAGGAGGTAGTTGCGTCCATAACCGTCTTTTACCTTAACGATGTCGTTCTTGAAACCCAGATTAGCCAGGTCTTGAATCAGAATTACTTCCATGATTGTTTCCTTTCTCTTAGTGGGTTAATACTTATTTCATCAAATCGGTAACATAAGGCAGCAGAGCCAAGTGGCGTGCTTTCTTGACAGCCTGTGCAACCTTGCGTTGGTACTTGAGCGAGGTACCGGTAATGCGACGCGGGAGGATCTTACCCTGCTCGTTGAGGAACTTCTTCAGGAACTCGGGATCCTTGTAGTCGATATACTTTATACCACTCTTCAGGAAGCGGCAGTATTTCTTTTTCTGCTGACCCTTGGTCTGCGGGGTCAAATAACGGATTTCAGTGTTCTGTGCCATAATCAAGCCTCCTCTTCTTTTTTAGAATGGTTACGACGCTTTTCAGCGTACTCGAATGCGTACTTGTCAAGACGTGTGGTGAGGAAGCGGATGATACGCTCGTCGCGGCACAACTCTGTCTCAAACTTAGCGATGAATGCAGGCTCTACGTCAAACTGCAGGAGAGCGTAGAAACCTGTGGTTTTGCCCTGGATAGGATAAGCGAGCTTGCGCATACCCCACTCCTCACGATTCAGCACGGTGCCACCGTTTGAGGTGAGAAGATTCTCGAATTTGTCTACCGCTTCCTTCATCTGTGGCTCAGACAAAACGGGAGTTAACACGAAAGCGGTTTCGTAATGATTTACCATTGTAGTAAATTGTTGTTTTGTTAATAAATAATGTTAATTATCTTCACGGTGACGGGCGATAACCCGGACGGTTGTCGCTCCTCTTAACCGCAAAAAAGCGTGCAAAGATACAGCTTTTTTTTTAATTATGCAAATATTTTTGCTTTTTTTCTTAAAATTCCTTAGCAATGAGGTCAAAGGAAGCTCCGGTTTCGTCTTTTACCCGGAAAACGACCTTCGTTTTTTGTTCAGCGAACACCGTGAGCAAGCCCGGATTGGTCTCCGCCAACTGGGCAGAATCGAGCAGGTTCTCCACCAGCGAATGGATATCGGGCATCAGGTTCTCTTCGGCCGTCAGTTCCAGGAGTCCCAGATCGTGCTCCGACTGGTCGCTGAGGAGGCAATCGAACAGCAGTGTGCTGTCCTGATAGGTTACCGAAGTGATCTGAGTAGCATCGCTCTCGTCGCCTACCATGCGGCCTACACAAGTGGAGTCAACCTGATCCACAAACTCTGCTATGACGACATTCGGATCCTTACGGCACGAAATCATGCAGAGCACAACTAATAAAATAGGTAGAATTTTCTTCATTTTCAATACGTTATATCAAATTGGGGTACAAAAGTAGTACATATTTTTCAAATACGCAAATATTTTTTGTTTTTGCACCGATTTTTCTTCAATTTGTAAATTCCACTTGCTATTCTACCCATAAAACGAGTCCTTTGAGGTATTCTCCCTCCGGGTGATAGATATTGACGGGGTGGTCCTGGGGTTGGTGCAACTGGTGCAAGATGCGCACATTGCGCCCCACTTGCGCTGCAGCGCTGAACACCGCCAGTCTGAAAGCCTCTTTGTCCACCGCCTGGGAACAGGAGAAGGTGAACAGCAGTCCTCCCTCCCTGATCATCTCAATAGCCTTGGCGTTAATGCGCTGGTATCCCCGGAGCGCATTCTTGACGGCGTCCCGGTGTTTGGCGAAAGCCGGCGGATCCAAAATAATAATATTGTACGTGCGCCCTTGCGCGCGCATTTCGGTGAGGTATTCAAACGCATCTTGCGCTACGGCGTTATGGCAGTTGCAATCGGGGAAGTTGCGCGCCACATTGACGTTCACCAAGTCGATGGCTTTCCGGCTCACATCCACTGAATCCACCGTTTTGGCGCCTCCCCGCAGTGCGTACAGGGAAAATCCTCCGGTATAGCAGAACATATTCAGCACGTCCTTGCCGCGTGCGTACCGCTCCACCAGAGCGCGGTTCTCGCGCTGGTCGATAAAGAAGCCTGTTTTCTGTCCCTTCAGCCAGTCGATGCGGAAGCTCAGACCGTTCTCCACAGCCCAGTATTCTTCGTCTTGCGAGTGAGGAGTGCCGAGGAGCCATCCTGTCTTGTCGCCCTTGATATCCGCCTTGAAGGGGAGGGTGTCGTCGCTCTTGTAATAGACTCTCTCCACCTGTTTCACCTCCGCCACGAGAGCCTCCGCTATCGCCATCCGATGCAGGTGCATTCCCACCGAGTGCGCCTGCACCACGGCGGTGGAGCCGTATATATCCACGATCAGTCCCGGCAGGTTATCTCCCTCGCCGTGTATCAACCGGAAGGTGTTGTTGTCTTCTCTGACCAGACCTACCGCTTCACGCACGGCATAGGCGGCACGGATGCGTTCGCGCCAGAAGTTCTCTCCCGGCAGTTCGTTTCCGAACGACAGTATCCGTACGGCAATAGACCCCACCTGCCAATGGCCGTAGCCGAGCACCTCGCCGCCGTGCGCCTGGACAGCCACTATTTCCCCTTCGGAGGGAGTATCGGCGGTGTTCGTTGCGTCCAAGAGCACACGCCCGATAGCACCGCTGAAGACCCAGGGGTGTTTGCGCAAGAGGGACTGCTCTTTTTTCGGTTTTAAGATTACAGTTGTCATTTCCGTTCTATATGGCGGGGTTGTTTTTCCGGCTACTCCACGCCATGTGTATGTTCATGATAGGCGTGCAGCGAAAGGTTATCGCTGACGTATTTCAGGCTTCTGAGGGACTTGAATCCCAGGGAGGCGATGAAAGCCAGCTCCATGTCGAAGACGCAGTCTTTGTAGTCGGAAGCCAGCACGAAATCGCAGTTGGTGTAGCACAGGGCGTGTTTCAGTTTGCCGCTTGCGAGGAGAGCCTGCCGGTCTTTGCCGAAGTCCCAGTTCTGCAGGGGCAGTGCGGGCTCCGGGTAGGTCACATTGGGGTGGTTCAGCCGCACTTCGTGCACCTCCACCCAGCTTCCCAGGTCAAAATTGGCACTTCCGGCGTAGCCGATATTATAGACTTCGGCATCGCGGTCAAGCGTCTGCAGCGACCGGATGACATTGACAGCCCCCACTCCGGTGACAAGCACTTCCGCATCCGCCAGATCTACTCCGAACAGTTCTTCGACCTGTCCTACCAAGTCTCTTTCGCCTTCTTCGGCGATAAGTACATATTTATTCATAATGGTCACGCTTTTCAGGGGACAAAGGTACGACAAATTTTGGACATATGCAAATCTAAAAAGGATTTTTTCTCATAGCAGTATAAAAATACTGCGTTTTTTTGAGAATAGCGGGGGTGCTATGCTTGCATAAGCATCCACGGTATTATCAAAAAGGCAGTGCGTCAGCACGAATGAGAAAAAAATCCTTTTTAGATTTGC
>ODAJ014777188.1_pt1 | contig 91041 bp, 79 predicted proteins | sample 1539241 | NCBI WGS metagenome assembly ODAJ01 (sample SAMN02144231, study PRJEB22623) | gut metagenome | biome: sheep rumen | host: Ovis aries | place: New Zealand | reverse complement strand
CTTCCTGCTGTTCACCATGATCTTCTCCGGCGGCATGATCCCGGAGTACCTGGTCATGAAGAGACTCGGTCTCGTCGACAACATGTGGATTCTGGTCGTCAAGCACGGTATGAACGTTTACAACCTGGTCCTTATGAAGAACTTCTTCGAAGGCATCCCGGGCACACTGTATGAAGCTGCCAAGCTCGACGGCTGCTCACCGATGCAGATCTTCTACAAGATCGTGCTTCCGCTTTCCAAGGCGGCTCTTGCTTCCATCGGTCTTATGTTCGCGGTCACGATCTGGAACGACTACAGCACGGTCCAGATTTACATCACCAACCCGACACAGGTCAACTTCCAGTATCAGCTGCGAGTCATGATCATGGACGGTGATACGCCGACGACAGCTTACAAGGTATCGCAGAACACTCTGTACTATGCTTCGATCGTATGCGCGATCCTGCCTTTCATGGTTGCGTATCCGTTCCTGCAGGACTACTTCGTACAGGGCGTCAACGTCGGTGCCGTCAAGGAGTAATTCCTACAATACTTATCCGGCAGGAAGGCGGGCAAAAGCCTTCCTGCCTTTTTCTTAAAAAGGAGAACTTATCGACATGCAGCGCATTATCTACGCGGGTGATTCTACGGTCACATTCAACCACATTGCGACGTATCCCCAGACCGGCCTCTCCCAGGGTCTGTCCCTCTATGTGAAGGATGATGTCTTTATCCGCAGCTTCGCCATCAACGGCAGAAGCACGAAGTCCTTCATCGATCAGGGAAGACTTGAGGAGATTGACAACTACCTCATGCCGGGTGACTTCCTCTTCATCCAGTTCGGCCACAACGACGAGAAGATGTCTGACCCCTTACGCTACGCGGATCCGCACACGGAGTATCGCGAGAACCTTAAGAAGTTCGTCGAGACGGCCAGAAGGCACGAGGCGATTCCGGTTATCATTTCCCCGATTGCACGGCGCCTTTTCGACGCGGAAGGAAAATTCCTCCCGGGCTCTCACGGCGAATACCCGGAAGCGTGCCGGATCGTCGCGGAGGAGACAGGGACGGCGTTCGTCGAGATGACGAAGGTGTCCGAGGATTACATTGCGATGCTGGGAGACTTCGCGTCGCGTCCGCTCTACGTGTACCCCAAGGACAACTCGCACCTTCAGATGCAGGGCGCGGTCGTCATGGGCGGCTTCCTTGCCGACGGGCTCTTAAAGCTCGGCAGCCCCTACTCGGATCTTCTGGTCTCGAGGGACGCAAAGGTTGTCGACGAGGACAAGGCTCCGGCAGTCCTGCCCTACATGGTACAGGAGAAGGGGGAGGCATTCTGCGATCCGACACTGAATCTGGATGCCTTTAAAAATGAAAAACAGGATTGAGACATTCGATGAATAATTTCCGGGACTCCGATGCGGCCCAGGAGAAATTTGTAAAGTACTACAAAAAATATCGCGGCAATCCAATGAGAGTCCTGCTGGGATTTTACACGGGACAGTATCACAAATTTCTGATCAGCTGCTTCTTTTATCTTGTCAAACATTCACCGGCACTCTTCTCGCCCCTCCTCATCGCGAACGTGATCAACGGAGTGCTCGCGGGAGGTGAGACCGCAAAACGCGCGATCCTTGTGAACGCCGGCATATGGCTCGCGCTTCTGGCCATACACCTGCCGGCCAACTACCTGTATGCGATGTACAGAAGCCGCGTCACCCGCGGCACGGAGGCGGGCCTCCGCAGCGCCCTGGTGAGGAAGCTGCAGGAGCTCTCGATCCCCTACCACACGCGCATGCAGTCGGGACGCCTGCAGTCCAAGATCATCCGCGACGTCGAGGCGATCGAGACGCTCTCATCCCAGCTCTTCAACAACGTGCTCAACATCGTCATGAACCTCTTCATCACGATCGGGATCACGGCGGTGAAGAACAGGCTGATCCTGGTGTTCTTTGTCCTGGTGGCGCCCGTCGCGTCCCTCACGGTCATCGCGTTTCGCCGCAGGATCGGCAAGGTGAACAGGGACTTCCGTCTCGAGATGGAGGAGACCTCCGCCCGCGTCATGGAGATGGTCGAGATGGTTCCGGTGACCCGGGCCCATGCGCTCGAAGAAGTTGAAAATGAAAGAATGGCCAGGCAGCTTCAGGCAACCGCCGAGAAGGGCTACCGTCTGGATATCCTGCAGTCCAATTTCGGAGCGGCCGGCTGGGTCGTCTTCCAGGTGTTCCAGGCCTTCTGCCTTATTTTTACCGGCTTCATGGCTCTCTCGGGCCGGATCCTGGTGGGTGACATCACCTTCTATCAGACCAGCTTCACGACGGTCGTGAACCAGTTCACAGCCCTCATCAACCTGCTGCCCCTCATCACCAAGGGCCTCGAGTCGGTGACCTCCGTCGGAGAGGTGCTCTCGAGCGATGATGTCGAGCAGAACGAGGGCAAGGAAGTCCTGCCGGACCTTAAGGGCGCATTTGAATTCAAAAATGTGCGGTACACCTACCCCGGGACGGAAGGACATGTGCTCGATGACATCAACCTGACGATCCCCGAGGGGGAGACGATCGCGGTTGTCGGCGAGTCCGGTTCCGGCAAGACGACCATGATGAACCTGCTCATCGGCTTCATGGAGCCGGACAGGGGCCGGATCCTGGTCGACGGGAAGGACATGAAGAGCATCGATCTGAAATCCTACCGCCGTTTCCTCTCGGTGGTGCCGCAGATGCCGCTTCTCTTTACCGGAACCCTGCGCGATAATATCGCCTACGGCATGGAGAACGCGACGGACGAGGAGATCATGGCGGCCGCCAAAGCGGCAAACCTCGGTTCGATGATCGAAAAGCTCCCGAACGGGCTCGACACCATGCTGGAGGAGCACGGAGCGAATCTTTCCGGCGGCCAGCGGCAGAGGATCGCGATCGCCCGCGCGGTGATCCGCAATCCGAAGATGATCATCCTCGACGAGGCGACGTCCGCCCTGGATGTGGTTTCGGAGAAGGAGATCCAGAATGCGCTTGAGCGGCTGGTGAAGGACCGCACGACCTTCGTGGTGGCCCACCGCCTGTCAACGATCAAGAACGCGGACCGCATCGTGGTGCTGGAGCGTGGAAGGATCGTCGAATCCGGCACATACGAGGAACTGATGGAGAAGCAGGGCGTCTTCTACCACATGGAGAGCCTGCAGATGAGCACCGTTAAAACCAATAAGGCGTAAAGACGGAAAATAAGAAACATAAAAGGAGAGTGTGAGAAGTGGATTTTCTAAAGATAGACAGCCCGTTTATGAAATTCCTCGGCACAATGGCGGATCTTATGATCCTCAACATGCTGACGGTGCTGTGCTGCGTGCCGATCGTGACGGCGGGGGCATCCTTCACCGCCATGCACTATGTGCTCCAGAAGCTGGTGCGGGGCGAAGAGAACTATGTTTCCAGACAGTTTTTCCACTCTTTTAAGGAAAACTTCGTACAGTCGACGATTATCTGGATCGGCATGGTTGTCGTGTACGGCGCACTGTTCGTGGACTGGCGGATCCTCCGAATGCAGGGGGATCAGTTCCCCGGATTTTTGATCATCCTGCTCTACGGGGCGGCGGTTATCATTTTCCTGTACACGCTCTATATCTTTCCGATACTTGCGCGCTATAAGAATACGATCAGAGGGATCCTCAAGCTGGCGTTCGCCATGACGATCATGGGGAGCATCACGCTCCGGACGCTGGCGGCCGGCATCCTCTATATCGTCCCGTTCGCGATCCTGCTGATCTACGGCTGGGGTTCGATCCCGATCCTGCTTCTTATGGGCTTCACGGTTCCGGGATTCTTCCGGGCCATGATGTACAGAGGTCTGTTTAACAAGTATGAAACAAGAGAGGAAGTATAAGCATGACGAAGGAAACTAAAGCACAGATTGAAGAGTATATCGCATACCTGCTGGCTAATTCCAGCGCCGAAAAGCCCATGTGGAACAAGGAGATGATCCGCCAGGGCAAGAAGAACAAGTGGAACTACATCGACGGGTGCATGATCACCGCGATCCTGTCCCTCTATGAGATCACCGGCGAGCAGAAGTACTTTGATTTTGCAAAAGAGTTCATCGATTTCTTCGTCCAGGAGGACGGCACGATCAAGACCTACGACGTCAAGGAGTACAACCTGGACAACATCAACACCGCGTCGAACCTGTTCTTCCTCTACGACAAGACCGGTGAGGAGAAGTACAAGCTGGCCCTTGACCATGTCCGCACCCAGCTCGACACGATGCCGCGCACGAAGGAGGGGTCCTTCTGGCACAAGGACATCTACCCGAATCAGGTCTGGCTGGACGGCCTCTACATGGCGGAGCCGTTCTACATGCGCTACGAGACCCGCTTCTCCAAGATGGAGAAGTGCAACGACGTCATCCGTCAGTTCAAGAATGTCAAAGCCCACATGAAGGATCCGAAGACAGGCCTCTACTACCACGGCTACGACGAGAGCCGTAAGATGTACTGGGCCGACCCGGAGACGGGCTGCAGCCCGAACTTCTGGCTGAGATCCCTCGGCTGGTTCTCGCTCGCGCTGGTCGAGACCGCCCAGGCGACCGACGAGTCCCTCTACTATGAGAAGAGATTCCTCATCAGCATCCTGGAGGACCTCGTGGATGCGCTGATCCCGTTCCAGAGCGAGGAAGGCATGTTCTACCAGGTTCCGGACAAGCCGGAAGCGGAGGGCAACTATCTTGAGACCTCCGGCACCGCTCTCATCGCCTACGCGATCCTCAAGGGTGTCCGCCTCGGGTTCCTCGCACCGCGCTATGCGGCGATCGGCGAGAAGGCTTTCGACGGCATCGTGAAGAAGTATCTGTCCAAGAACGAGGACGGGACGCTCAAGCTCTCCGGCATCTGCCTTGTGGCAGGTCTGGGCGGCAAGGATCACCGCGACGGGTCGCTTAAGTACTATTTCAGCGAGCCGGTCGTGGAAAATGAAGCCAAGGGCGTAGCGCCGTTCCTTCTGGCCTACACCGAGATGATCAGAAGAGAGGAAAATGAAGATGCTATTTGAAATCGCTGAAATTTTTGTGAGAAGCGTCACGATCGAGCGCATCAACGATGATCCCTTTGAGAGTACGCCCTGCCGGGTCTTTTTGAACGATACGCCGGTCAAGGAGACGGAGAACAACGTGATCTCCCTCTTCGGCCTCACGCCGGACACCGAGTACACGCTCAAAGTGATGGCGGACGGCGATACGCAGGAAGAGACCTTTACGACGGCCCACGAGTCATTTCTCTTAAATGTGAAGAGCTTCGGCGCGAAGGGCGACGGCGAAACGGACGACACAGCGGCAATCACGGCGGCCATCATGTGCTGCCCGGAGGACGGGACGCTGTATTTCCCGAAAGGAGACTACCTTACGGGCCCGCTCTTCTTCAAGAGCCGCATGACCGTCTGGATCCCGGAGGGGGCTGCTCTCCGCGGCCAGCCGGACCGCAAACACTATCCGATCCTGCCCGGCATGGTCCGGAATCTCTACGACAACAAGGAGGAGATCAGCTTCGGCAGCTGGGAAGGCAACCCGCTCGACAGCTTTGCCGGCTTTATCACCGCGGTAGGCGCGGAGGACCTCGCGTTCATCGGCGAGGGCACGATCGACGGCGGCGCGGACAAGGGTGACTGGTGGGTGAACCCCAAGGTGAAGCGGACCGCATGGCGGCCGAACCTGGTGTTCTTAAACAGCTGCCGCCGCGTGCGTATCCAGGGCCTTCACACGGGCAATTCCGCCTGCTGGTGCTTCCATCCCTACTATTCGGATGACCTGTCCTTCACGGACATCACGATCACGAACCCGGCGAATTCCCCGAACACGGACGGATTTGATCCGGAGAGCTGCCGGAACGTCAGGCTCCTCGGCGCCACGATCTCGGTCGGCGACGACTGCATCGCCTTAAAGAGCGGCAAGCTCTACATGGCGAGGGCGCATCACCGCCCGACGGAGCAGGTGGAGATCCGCAACTGCCGGCTCGAGTTCGGCCACGGCAGCGTCACGATCGGCAGCGAGATCGCCGGCGGCGTGAAGGATGTCCACGTGAGCAAGTGCCTGTTCATCCGGACCGACCGCGGCATCCGCGTGAAGACGAGACGAGGCAGAGGCGACTGCTCGGTCCTGACCGGTCTCACATTTGAGAACATCAAGATGGACGGCGTTAAGATGCCGATGACCGTCAACATGTTCTACTGCTGCGACCCGGACGGCCACAGCTTCTACGTGCAGGACCAGGGAGCAAAGCCGGTCAGCGAGATGACCCCGGTGATCGGGACGATCACGATGCGGGATATCGAGGTGACGGGCGCGGAAGCCGCGTTCATCACAGCCTACGGCCTGCCGGAGAGCCCGATCGAGCTCATCGATGCGGAAAATATCTCGGTCTCCTTCAACCCGTATGCGGAGCCGGTGAAGCCGCTTATGATGGACAACTTCCCGGAATTCGCCCGCAAGGGTCTGTTCCTCAAGAACGTGAAGGATGTTCAGCTCAAAAATCTCACGCTTGTGGGAAGCTCGGATAACGAGCCCGATGTGGAAAATGTTGCGCAGCTTAAAACAGAAAATGTTTTATTTAAATAAGGAGGTATTATCATGGGTGTAATGGAGAAATTCAGACTTGACGGCAAGGTTGCGTGGATCACAGGCGCTTCCTACGGACTGGGACTTGCGTATGCCGAGGCTCTGGCCGAGGCCGGCGCAAAGATCGTCTTCAACGACATCAACCAGGACCTGGTTGACAGAGGCCTTGCAGAGTATGCAAAGCTCGGCATCCCGGTTTACGGCGCTGTCTGCGACGTCACGGACGAAGCAGCGGTCAACCAGTTTGTCGCTGACGTCAAGGAGAAGGTCGGCGTGATCGATATCCTGATCAACAACGCCGGCATCATCAAGAGAATCCCGATGACCGAGATGACGCTCGCTCAGTGGAACCAGGTCATCAACGTTGACCTCACCGGCCCGTTCCTCTGCTCCAAGGCAGTTATCCCGGGCATGATCGAGAAGGGCGCCGGCAAGATCATCAACGCCTGCTCGATGATGAGTGAGCTCGGCCGTGAGACGGTCTCCGCTTACGCGGCAGCCAAGGGCGGCCTCAAGATGCTCACCAAGAACATCTGCTCCGAGTACGGCCAGTACAACATCCAGTGCAACGCGATCGGCCCGGGCTACATTGCGACCCCGCAGACCGCTCCGCTCCGCGCGAAGCAGGCAGACGGATCCATGCATCCGTTCGACCGCTTCATCCGCTCCAAGACGCCGGCTCAGAGATGGGGCAAGACCGAGGACCTCATGGGTCTCGCCGTCTTCCTTTCCGCTCCGGCTTCGGACTTCATCAACGGCCAGGTCGTCTACATCGACGGCGGTATCTTAGCTTACATCGGCCAGGATCCGTCCAATCTCGATCCGTCCAAATTCGCTGCTGAGGAAGAACAGGACATCAAGGTCATCGACGAATAATTAAAAGGGAGAAAAAATTTACTATGGACATCAGATATTCCGCAAACCAGAGAGACGTCAAGCGCTACACGACCGATGAGCTCCGCGATGAGTTCCTGATCACGAACCTCTATCGCCCGGACGAGGTCGTCTGCGTATATTCCCACGTCGACCGCATGGTCACCTTCGGCTGCATGCCGGTAAATGAGGTGGTTTCCCTCGACAAGGGCATCGACGTCTGGCACAACTTCGGCACTTCCTACATCCTGGAGCGCCGCGAGATCGGCATTTTCAATATCGGCGGCGAGGGCGAGATCACAGCCGACGACGAGACCTTCAAGATGGCTTACAAGGACTGCCTCTACATCACCAAGGGCACGAAGAAGGTTACCTTCAAGAGCTATGACCCGGAGAAGCCGGCCAAGTTCTACATGGTCAGCGCCCCGGCTCACACCGCCTACAAGACGACCTTCATCCCGATCGAGAAGGCCAACAAGCGCCCGATCGGTGCCGTGGAGACCGCCAACAAGCGCGTCATCAACCAGTTCATCCATCCGGATGTCCTGCCGACCTGCCAGCTCTCCATGGGCATGACCGCCCTTGACACGGGCAGCGTCTGGAACACGATGCCGGCTCACACGCATGAGAGACGCATGGAGATCTACATGTACTTCGAGATTCCGAAGGACAACGTGGTCTTCCATTTCATGGGCGAGGGAAATGAAACCCGCCACATCGTCATGCACAACGAGGACGCGGTCATCAGCCCGTCCTGGTCCATCCACTCCGGTGCAGGTACATCGAACTACACCTTCATCTGGGCGATGGGCGGCGAGAACCAGGCGTTCGACGATATGGATGACATTCCGACGGAAGAACTCAGGTAATACAGTCTGATATGTTAGAAGGAACGGTTCTTAAGGAACCGTTCCCTTGTTATTCCATGAGAGGAGCATAAGACACAATATGAGCGGCGGAAAAAAGGGGTTTATCACCATTGCATCAGGAGATGAAAAGTATTATGTCATGGCACATAATCTGCTCAAAAGTTACAGACAGCATACCGGAACCCCTCTTCCGTTTGCAATTATCTGTGACAGGAAAAACTCACTGACGGAACTGTTTGACGATGTGATCGTTCTTGAAGATATGACACGCTCCTATGTGGATAAGCTTCGTATGGGAGAAGTACTGCCATATGATGAGACGATCTTTATTGATGCTGACTGTCTGGCATACGGGGAACTGAATGTTCTGTTTGAGGTCTTTTCGCACGCGGACGATGTTTCGTGCTTCGGGAAGGTCTATGCTCCTGATGAGCCAGATTCGAAAAAGGGCTGGTTCGATTATGAACGGCTGCCGGAGAGCGAAAAAAGCGCGGTGAAGTTCGTTGTGGATCATCACGGCGGGCTCATATATATGAGAAATACGAGCTTAACGCGGGAAGTTTTTCGTTCGGCGGAACATTACGCGGAAAACTACGGGGCATATCCTTTCCTCAGACTGACAAAGCCCGCAGACGAGCCGGCCCTGGCTCTCGCTATGGCGGTGCATAACTGCCGGCCGATACCGTTCACCGATTACCGGATGGTCTGTTTCTGGAACACGAAGATCAGCTTTGGAAAACCGGGTCAGCTTCCGAGACGCCCCGACCGAGGCTGGGACGTGGAGCTGATACACTGGGGATCAAAAAATACGGATACTCCGGTCTATAAGAGGGAACTTGCGAGAATGGACCTTCTGCATGCCGGAGCAGGACGGGTTAAGCTTTTCATGAACGACCTTCGCTGGAACTTTAAGATCGCAGTGAGCAGAATCGGGAACAGATAAAAAGAGATACTGTCTTTTATGGATACAACAGTAAGCTTTATCATACCAACATACAATGCGGAGCGGACCGTTCGGGAGACCGTTGAGTCGATTCTTTCATTTTCTCTCCCGTTCGAGATCATCGTCGCGGATGACGGCTCGGAAGACAGGACACGGGAGATCGTCTCTATGATCGGTGACGACCGCGTGCGCCTTCTTGCGTGTCCCCGGGGCGGTGTTTCGCGTGCGAGAAATGCAGGGCTCGCCGAGGCTAAGGGAGAGTATGTGCATTTTACGGATGCGGATGATCTGGTGAGGCCGGAAGGCATCCGGGCGGCGTGCGAGGCTGCAGGCGATGCCGATATCGTGATGTTCGCCTACGGAAGGACGGACAGCAGGAGGGAGGCGGAGGAGCTTCCGCTTGCACCCGGGCTTTACAGTGAGAAACAGGAGTTTGATAATTTGAAACGCCGGCTTCTCGATGTCAGATTTGCTTCCCGCTATCAGAGCGCCTATTTCGGGGGAAAAATCTACCAGTATCTCTTTAAGCGGGAGTTTCTTGTGCGGGAGGGGCTTCATTTTCCGGAGGGACTGCCCTTTGCGGAGGACTGCGTCTTTCTCTACGACTGCTTCGGGCGATATCCGGAGATGCTTGTGACGGATGTGTGCGGCTACACCTACAAAAGCGACCCGGAAAGTGCGAGTCACCGCTTCAGGCCCAACCACTGGGAGGAGTACAAGGACATGCTCGCGCGCCTCACAAAGATCGACGGAAAAGCTCCTCATAATGCCGCAAGGCTCATATACCAGAACGGAACCTATGTGATGCAGCAGGCGGTTCTCCATTTCGGAAGAGGAGATACACGCGCCGCGGACGCAGTGATCCGGCAGGTGATCTCCGACCCGGTCTACCGGGACGCTCTTCGAAATCTTCACTATCATGATTTTACCTGCGGCGAGAAGCTGCGGAACTGTCTGGCGGGGCTCGGCCTTGCCGGTCTTTACGGGAGGTGGGTCCGACGAACGTGCGGGATATAAAAGACAGGTTCTTAAGAAACCGGAAATCGATTGCGGAGCCCTGGTCCGATGAGCCGGGCGTGATCCTTGAGTGGTGGCACAAGAAGGTAAATGTCGGCGACACGCTCTCGCCCCTGATCGTCTCCTGGATGACGGAGCGGCTCGGCCTTAAAGGCCCGGCGGACCCGAAAAAGCGGATTCACCTGCTGGGCCTGGGGTCACTTATCGGGATGCAGGATTTTGACGCGGTCATCTGGGGCAGCGGCCTCCACTGCCTTGACACGGTCACAAAAATGAATGCCCACAGGGACTATGTGCGCTATGACATCCGGGCGGTCAGAGGCCCGGTCACGGGCTTTCTCATGAGGAGCGCGGGGTACGACTGCCCGGAAGTCTATGGAGACCCGGCGGTGCTCATGCCGCTTATTTACAGGAGCCCCGTCACGGAGAAGAAGTATCCGGTCTCCCTCATCCGGCACATTGATTCCGCCGGGGAGAAGGATCTCTCCGGAATCCACGTGATCAATGCCGCGACAGACGATGCGGCTTCATTTATTGATGAAATCAATGCGTCAAAGTTAGTGATTTCTTCGTCTCTTCATGGTATAATACTGGCTGAAGTGTACGGTGTGCCCGCTGTGTACCTTGCGGAGGGCACGGAGGACCAGCGCATGAAGTATTACGACTGGTACTTTTCGACAGGAAGATATTCGGTGAGGGCAGCAGGGAGTCTTGAGGAGGCGCTCGATGCAGAGCCGATGATGATTCCCGATTTTGCGGCGATGCAGGAGGCGCTTATGAAGGCATTTCCTGCCGATCTTTACAGAATTGACAGATAAGGTATGTCCGGAAGCATTTTTTCGAAAATCAAAAGAAAAATTAAAAAGAAGACCGACCAGCTGAGCGGTCCGCGCATCCCCGAGCTGTGCCGGAAGAGGTGGGAGAAGGCGGCAAGGACCCCGGGCTACAGCGGAATCTCCGATTCTCCCGGAGACCTGCCGCTCATCGTCTCGCTGACTTCCTATCCGCCCCGGATCGGGACGCTTTCGGAGGTCATAAAGACGCTGCTCGTCCAGACGCTGAAGCCGGACATGCTGCTTTTGTGGCTCGGCGAGGAGGAATTCCCGGGACGGGAGGCGGACCTTCCGCAGGACCTTCTGGACCTTCGCGCTTACGGGCTTGAGATCAGGTGGTGCAGGGACATCAAGTCCTACAAAAAACTGATCCCGACGCTGAATCTCTATCAGGATGCGGTCATCGTCACGACGGATGACGATCTCTACTATCACCCGAAGATGCTGGAGAGGCTCTACCAGTCGTATCAGAAGGACCCGAACTGCATTCACTGCCACCGGGCATCCAAAATGTATCTCGAAGACGGCGCATTTAAAGCGCTGCTCGGCGGCTACGATGTCTACGAGCACCCGTCCTATCTCAACAAACTGACCGGTGTGGGCGGTGTTCTCTATCCGCCGCATATCCTGCACCCGGATGTGCTGAATGAAGAGCTCTTTATGAAGCTGGTGCCGACCAACGATGACGTGTGGTTCTGGCTGATGGGCGTCCGTAAGGGTGTGCGCTGCCGGGTCGTGGACGGGGCTTTTGTGACCCTGAACTTTGTCGGTGACACGCAGAAGGAGGCACTGGGTTATCTTAACAACATCGGAGAGAAGCTGTTTGACAAGCAGCTGGCGAAAATGCTTGATTACTACCCGGAGATCAACGAAGCGCTCCACGAGGAGTGGAACAGAGAAGTGCTCTACGGGAAAACCGCGGGGAACGAGAAGGATCGCATTTTGACAGACGATGAAAGTTGAGCGCACGAAAAATGCTGCCCGGAACATCAGGGCGGGTTTCATTTTAAAACTATATCAGGTCCTGGTACCGTTCGTGATGCGAACGGTACTTTTGTATACGCTGGGCGTCGAATATCTGGGCCTCGGGAGTCTCTTCGCATCCGTCATACGGGTGCTGAACCTGGCGGAGCTGGGTGTCGGGAGTGCGATGGTCTACTCCATGTACCGGCCGATCGCGGAGGATGACACGGAGAAGATCTGCGCGCTGATGCGCCTCTACCGCATCTATTACCGGGTGATCGGGCTTGTCGTTCTTGCGCTCGGGCTCATCCTTCTGCCGTTTGTTCCCCGGCTTATAAAGGGGAGCGTTCCTCCCGGGGTCAGCGTCTACGTGCTCTATCTGCTGAACCTCGGCGCCACGGTGCTTTCCTACTGGCTTTTTGCCTACCGGAACTGTCTTCTGGACGCCCACCAGCGGGGAGACGTGGGCAGCCGGATCCGATTTGCCGTGAGCCTTTTGCAGACGGTCCTGCAGATTATTGCGCTGGCTGCATTTCACAATTATTATGTCTACCTGATCCTGAACATCGCGGCCCAGGTCGTGATCAACATCCTGACCGCGTTCACAACGACAAAGATGTACCCGGCCTTCCGCCCGAACGGAAAACTGGATTCTGAAGAGACCGCCGCCATCAACCGGCGTGTGCGGGATCTCTTCACCTCGAAGCTCGGCGGAGTGATCCTCAACTCGGCGGACACGATCGTGGTCTCGGCGTTCCTCGGGCTTGCGGCACTGGCGGTCTACCAGAACTATTATAATATCGTGACATCGGTGATCGGGGTCGTTGCTATCATCTTCGGGGCCTGCATCGCCGGGATCGGCAACAGCCTGATCGTGGAGTCGGCGCAGAAGAACTTCGGGGATCTTAAGAAATTTACTCTCATCATCGCCTGGATCGCGGGCTTCGGCACCTGCGGACTTATCTGTCTTTTTCAGCCTTTTATGGAGGTGTGGACCCGGGGAACGAAACTTTTGCTGGGATTTCCGGCGGTGGTTTCATTTGCGATCTACTACTTTATCTATGAGATCAACATGCTCCTGAACCTCTTCAAGGACGCGGCGGGAATCTGGCACGAGGACCGCTTCCGCCCGCTCATCACGGCTCTCACGAACCTGGTGCTGAACATAATTCTTGTGCAGTTCATCGGAATCTACGGGGTTCTCTATTCGACGGTCATCTCGACGCTCTTCATCGGGATGCCCTGGCTGCTCCACAATCTCTTCACCAACCTGTTTGACAGAAAATATCTCCCCGGATTCATCCGGCTCCTGCTTTTTTACGCGGGGGTGACGGCGGCAGCGGCCCTCATTACCGGCAGCCTCGCATCGCTTGTGCCGGGGAGTGCGCTTGTAAAGCTCTTTGGCCGGGCGGTGATCGTGGCGATTGTGCCGAATCTCATTTTCCTGCTTATCTATCGGAACAGGCCGGAGTTTCATGAAGTTCTTCAGCTGGCCGACCGGATCCTTAACGGGAGGCTCGGGAAGCTGCTTAAAGGCCGGGGAGGGCTCGTATGAAAATGAAAAAAATATGCGCCGCCCTGCTATTTGTATTTGCGGCGATCATTGCGGGAAACCTTCTGTACCGCACGGCCTTCGCGGAAAATGCGGTGCTGACGCTGTCCGCGGAAATGGCGCTCATCCCGGATTATGAGGGGGAAGTCCTCGCGGTGACGGCGTCCTTCAGCGGGAGCTCGGCCGGGGCGGTTTCCGGGAAAATGATGTATGAAGGCGCGAATGTGCGGTTTCTCTCCGCGGAAGGGTACGGGGAGGAAGGGTTTCAGTTCACTGCGGAGGATGACGGACAGGCGGTGAGATTTGTCTGGGGCGACGCCGCGGAGGCGGGCGACGGAAGCTCACTGATGGTCTTTTATTTCAGGCCCGGGGCAATGACCGGAGAGTATGCGTTTTCTCTGGCGGAAGAGACGCTTACGGCCTGCCGGGCGGAGAACGGAAAGGTCGTCTATTTTAAGCTCAACCCGGGGGAGCCGATTGCCGGGACATTTGAGGTTACGAGAGGGGCGATTCGGAGCATCAGCCTTGCGGAGACGGAGATCTCGGTTGTGTACGGCGAGACGAGGGAATTCCCTCAGGTGACCTATGAGCCGGAGGAAACTTCGGATGAGAAGACCGTGCTCTGGAGCTCGTCCGACGAGGCGGTTCTCGGTGCGGCTGAGGGGCAGATGCAGGGGCTTAATCCCGGAAAGGCGGTGCTTACGGCGGCTGTGCCCGGGAGAGATGTGTCTGCGGAGGCGGGCGTCAGGGTTTTATTTTCCGATGTGACGGATCCGGAGGCCTGGTACTTCAATTCGGTCTACTGGGCGCTCGACAATAGGGTGACGTCAGGTTACGGGAAGGGCACATTTCAACCGACGGCGCATCTGACCAGGGCCCAGGTGGTCGGTTTCCTCTACAATTTGGCGGGAAACCCAGATGTGAGCGGGCTTGATGGTGTTTCGTTCACGGATGTCGGGGAGAATGACTGGTACTATAACGCTGTCAGGTGGGCGGTCGCGAACGGGATCACCTCGGGCTACGGCCAGGGAACGTTCCGGCCGAATGCGAGCTGTACCCGCGCGATGATCGTGACATTTATAAAGAATTATGCAGAGTATGCGGGCACCTACGCTGATCCGAAAACGACCTCGAACTTCTCGGATGTGGCGGAGGACGCCTGGTACAAGGAGGCGGTCGACTGGGCGGTCGCAAACGGCATCACCTCCGGCTACGGAGAGGGGACGTTCAGCCCGAATGTGACCTGCAACCGGGCGATGATGGTGGCGTTTCTCAGAAAGGCAACGGGGCTGCCGAAAGTGTAATGTCCCCCTACGCGAAAAAACAGGGCATCTCCGTGCGGAGATGCCCTGTTTTTCAGGTTTTCATTTTAAATGAGGCCGAAATCCTGCATCGCTTTCTTAAGCTGCTCCTTGTGAGCCGACTCAAGCTCGGTGAGCGGGGCGCGAAGCGGGCCCGCCTTGATGCCGATGTACTCGAGCGCTGTCTTGACCGGGATCGGGTTGACCTCGGAGAAGAGGGCGTCGATGAGGGGCAGGGCGCGAAGCTGGAGCTCGCGGCTGCCGGCGATGTCCCCGTCGAGGAACTTCTGCACGATCTCGTGAGTCTCGCGCGGAGCCACGTTCGAGAGAACGGAGATCACGCCGAGTCCGCCGAGGGAGAGAAGCGGGACGACCTGGTCGTCATTGCCGGAATAGAGGTCGATGGAATCTCCGGCGAGGGCCATCATCTTGGCGGTCTGGGAGATATTGCCGACGGCATCCTTCACGCCGACAATGTTCGGTACGTTCTTGCAGAGATACGCGACGGTCTCCGGCAGGATGTTGCAGCCGGTGCGGCTCGGAACGTTGTAGAGGATGATCGGAACCTTGACGGCATTTGCGATTGCGGTATAGTGGGCGATGAGGCCCTTCTGGGTCGCCTTGTTGTAGTAGGGAGTCACGATGAGAAGCCCGTCGACGCCGGCCTCCTCGGCCTCCTTCGAGAGCATGATCGCGGTCTCCGTGCTGTTGGAGCCCGTTCCGGCGATGACCGGGATGCGGTGAGCGACCTTCTCGACGCACCAGCGGATGACTTCGACGTGCTCGGTCTCAGAGAGGGTGGCAGACTCGCCGGTCGTGCCGCAGACGATGATGGCGTCGGTTCCGTTTTCAATCTGGAACTCGATCAGTCTTCCGAATTCCTCGTAGTTGACAGTTAAATCTTCGTTGAACGGCGTGGCAATCGCGACGCCTGCACCTTTGAAAATAGCCATAATAATACACACTCCTTTTAATACTAGAAGATAGCAGTTTTGGGGGCGCAAGTCAATAAAAGTTTTGCAGAATAGTTTCATTTTTTACTTGCGGGAAAGTGGTTTTGCGGGGTGACAACGCATGTATTTTTGTGTATAATGAAATTATCAGAAAATAAGCCGCTTCACCGTAGAAGGAGGATAAACAATGGGTCTCTTTGGAAATCTTTTTGAAAAAAAGCACTGCTCAATCTGCGATGGCGAGATCGGACTTCTCGGCAATCGCAAGCTGGAGGACGGAAATCTCTGCAAAAACTGCGCTGCCAAGCTTTCACCGTGGTTCTCCGACCGCAGGTCGAGCACCGTGGAGGAAATCAGGCAGCAGCTTGAGTACCGCGAGGCAAACAAGGCGAAGGTGGAGGCCTTCAACGCGACGAAGACGATCGGGAGGAACACCAAGGTCATCCTGGACGAGGATGCCCGCAAGTTCATCGTGACGCGGAGCCGCAATTATAAAAATGACAACCCGGATGTCCTCGACTATGCGGATGTGACCGGGTGCGAGATCAAGACGGACGAGTCCAAGTCGGAGATCTACCGCGAGGACAAGGACGGCAAGAGAGTGAGCTACATCCCGAAGCGCTACAAGTACGAGTACGAGGTGGAGATGCTGCTGCACATCAACAATCCGTATTTTACGGAGATCAAGTTTGACCTGACGGACAGCCGGGTCGAGCTCATGATCCCGAACCCGAAGACGAGTCCGGAGTACCGGGAGGCGGTGGCCCTCGGCGAGGAGATCAAGAAGGCTCTGACCGAGGCGCACCAGCAGATCCGCGACGAGATCGCGGAGGCGTCGGCAATCAAGACCAAGGTGATCTGCCCGGTCTGCCATGCGACGACGATCCCGGATGCGAACGGCTGCTGCGAGTATTGCGGGAGTGCGATCGGCGGGTGAGAAGAGGAATAAAAAAACGACCTTCCCGGGATGGAAGGTCGTTTTTTCGCGGGTGGGGACGGTTCTTCGCAGAGGGGGACGGTTCTCCGCCGCTGGGGACGGTTCTTCGCGGAGAAGAACCGTCCCCATCCGCGAAGAACCGTCCCTGTATGCGTCAGGCCTTGTCGAGCGCGTTCGCAACGTCAGCGATGAGGTCCGAAGCCGCCTCGAGGCCGCAGGACATCCGGACGAGGCCCGCGGAGATCCCGGCGGCGATGAGCTCATCCTCGCTCATCTGGCGGTGGGTCGAGCTCGCCGGGTGCAGGCAGCAGCTGCGAGCGTCGGCGACATGGGTCTCGATCGCGAAGACGCGGAGCTCCTTCATGAAAGCCTCGGCAGCCGCGCGGCCGCCCTTGAGCTCGAAGGAGACGACGCCGCAGGTGCCGTTCGGCATGTATTTTTCAGCAATCTTGTGGTAGGGATCGCCCGGAAGCCCCGGATAGTTCACGTGGGCGACCTTCGGGTGGTTTGCGAGGAAGGTGGCCAGCGCCATGCCGTTGTCGCAGTGGCGCTTCATGCGGACATGCAGACTCTCAAGCCCGAGGTTCAGGATGAAGGCGTTCTGCGGTGCCTGGATGGAGCCGAAGTCGCGCATGAGCTGGGAGGTGCATTTTGTGATGAAGGCGCCGCCCAAGCCGAACTTCTCGGCGTAGGTGATCCCGTGGTAGCTCTCGTCCGGTGTGGTGAGGCCCGGGAACTTGTCCGCGTGGGCCATCCAGTCGAACTTGCCGGCGTCGATGATCGCACCGCCGACCGCCGCGCCGTGGCCGTCCATGTACTTGGTGGTCGAGTGGGTGACGATGTCGGCGCCGAACTCGATCGGGCGGCAGTTGACCGGTGTCGGGAAGGTGTTGTCCACGATGAACGGTACGCCGTGGGCGTGGGCTGCATTTGCGAATTTCTCAAAATCAAGGACGGTCAGAGCCGGATTGGCGATGGACTCGCCGAAGACCGCCTTCGTGTTGGGCTTGAAGGCCTTATCGAGCTCCTCCGGCGTGCAGTCCGGGGAGATGAAGGTGAAGTCGATGCCCATTTTCCGCATGGTGACATTGAAGAGATTGTAGGTGCCGCCGTAGATGGAGGCGCTGGAAATGACATGATCGCCCTGGTTCGCGATGTTGAAGACCGCGAAGAAGTTGGCGGCCTGGCCCGAGGAGGTCAGCATGCCGGCTGTGCCGCCTTCGAGATCGGCGATCTTGGCGGCCACGTAATCGTTGGTCGGGTTCTGCAGGCGGGTGTAGAAATAGCCGCTGGCCTCAAGGTCAAACAGCTTGCCCATGTCGGCGCTGGTGTCGTACTTGAAGGTCGTGCTCTGCACGATCGGCACTTCGCGGGGCTCGCCGTTGCCGGGGCGGTAGCCGGCCTGTACACAGTTGGTATCGATACTCCAATTGTTCATAATAATATCCTCCTTTGGAGATAATGGTTACATGGTTAAGCCCAGCGCCCTCGTCGCGATCAGGAAGTAGACGGTCAGGGAGATCGCGTCCACGATCGTGGTGATGAGCGGGCTGGCCATGACGGCCGGGTCGAAGCCGAGGCGCTGAGCGACGAGCGGCAGCGAGCAGCCGATGGTCTTGGCGATCATGACGACCAGGACCAGCGTGACGCAGACGATGGCTGCGATGGCAAGCGGAACGCGGTCGATGACCAGAAGCTTTACGAAGTTGGCCGCGGCGAGCGTGATGCCGCAGAGCACGGCGACCCGGATCTCCTTCCACATCGCGTCGAAAATGTCCTTGAACTCGATCTCATTCAGCGAGAGGCCGCGGATGATCGAGACGGAGGCCTGGGAGCCGGCATTTCCGCCGGTGTCCATCAGCATCGGAATGTAGGCGGTCAGGATGACGTGGCTCGCGAGGGCGGCTTCATATCTCGTGATGATCGCGCCGGTGAAGGTCGCGGAGATCATGAGGAGCAGCAGCCAGGGCATACGCGTCTTGTAGGTCTCGAAGATGCTGACCTTAAAGTAGGGCTTCTCGGTCGGGATGATAGCGGCCATCTTCTCGATATCCTCGGTGGCCTCCTCCTGCATGATGTCGATGACGTCGTCGATGGTGATGATGCCGACCATACGATTCTCGTTGTCCACGACGGGCATGGCGGTGAAATCGTATTTCTGGAACATCTGGGCCGCTTCTTCCTGGTCGGTCAGCGTGTTGATGCTGATGACGTTGTCGTTCATGATCTCGCCGATGATCTCGTCGTCATTTTTGAGAAGCAGGTAGCGAAGGGCCACGGTGCCGCGGAGCACGCGCTGATCGTCGACAACGTAGCAGATGTTGACGGTCTCCGAGTCGAGGCCGATGCGGCGGATACGCTTGATCGCGTCCTCGACGGTCATGGTCTCGCGGAGATCCACGTACTCGACCGTCATGACCGAGCCGGCGGAGTCCTCCGGGTAGCGGAGCAGATGGTTGATGTCCGCCCGGGTCTCGGGGCTTGCATTTCTTAAAATCTTCTTGACGATGTTGGCCGGCATCTCCTCGAGGAGGTCGGTCGCATCGTCAGCCATCATGTTGTCGATGATGGAGGATGCTTCCTTCTCGGACAGGGACTGGATGATGTACTGCTGGTCATCAATCTCAAGATCCGCGAAGACGTCGGCGGCCATGTTCTTGGGCAGAATCCGGAAAATGCGGAGCGAATCCTCATCCTCCATGTCGTCCATGAGCCAGGCGATGTCGACGGTGTTCATTTCCGAGAGGACATCCCGGAGTTCTCTGTATTTCTTCTCTTCGAGGAGCTTACGGAGGAGCTTCTCATCTACGGTCTTTTCTTCTAAATCCATAAATTACCTCCATTAAAAAAAGAGTCTGATTTTTCGATATGCGTTCGTGATACGGACTGTCACTATTCACCTAAAATCACCTCCTTACATGGCTGTATTTACGGTTTGCTGTTTTATTCGCAGCCTCATTCGCAGCCGCTTCGCGGCTTGCTCATGTGGTGCTGAATAGTTACATAGTAACAAAATACGTCCCGAGGGGCAAGCTTTTGCATGAAAAAAGATACGAAAGTTTTCATTTGCATAAGCGGAAACTTCATGTATAATCGGTGTAAAGGAGGTGCTTTTATGCTTAAGAAAATTATGAAGGTGCTGGTTCTCCCGGCGGCCGTTTTAGGCGCTGCGGCAGGAACGTTCATCATGGCGGAACACGCGCTCTTGAAAGACCGCGACATCAAGGTGGTGGACGCGGCAATCAAAGAAGAAATTCCTGAAAATGAAAACACGGAGGATGAGACATGATCAACTTTAAGAACATTGCGGAAGATACGATCTGGATCGGCGGCAGCGACCGGAGGCTCGAGCTCTTCGAGAACCTGTTCCCGCTTCCGAACGGTGTGTCCTACAACAGCTATCTGGTGCTGGATGAGAAGACGGTTGCATTTGACACCGCGGACGTCACCGTTGCGGACCAGTATCTGGAGAACCTGAAGGCGGCTCTCGGCGAGCGGAAGCTCGATTACCTGGTGATCCTGCACATGGAGCCGGACCACTGCTCCCAGATCGCAAATGTGCTCGCCCTCTACCCGGATGTGACGCTCGTCGGGAACGCGAAGACCTTCACGATGCTGGGCCAGTTCTTCCCGGAGCTTGCCTCCGCCAATAAGATCGTGGTCAAGGAAGGCCAGACCCTTGAGACCGGCAAGCATACATTTACCTTCGTCATGGCGCCGATGGTCCACTGGCCGGAGGTCATGATGGCCTACGATTCCGCGACGGGTGCGCTCTACTCGGCGGATGCGTTCGGCACGTTCGGCGCTGTGGATGCGGGAATCTTCGCAGACCTCTATGATTTCGAGAAGGATTTCCTCGACGACGCCCGCCGCTACTATGCGAATATCGTCGGCAAGTACGGCGTCCAGGTCCAGATGGTCCTGAAGAAGGCCGCAAAGCTCGACATTAAGATGATCCTGCCGCTGCACGGCCCGGTCTGGCGCGAGAATATCGCGTGGTTCATCGACAAGTATCAGAAGTGGTCCACCTACACGCCGGACGAGGAGGGCATCGTCGTATTCTACGGCTCCCTCTACGGGCATACGGCTTCGGCGGCGGAGGCATTTGCCGCGAAGCTCCGCGAGAAGGCGGGCTGCGATGTCAAGGTGTTTGACGTATCGAAGACGCATTCCTCCAAGCTGATCTCGGAGATCTGGCGCGTGGGCAAGGTTGTCATTTTCTGCCCGACCTACAACAACGGGATCTATCTGCCGGTGGATGCGCTGCTCCACGACATGGCGGCTCTGGACGTCAAGAACCGCACGTTCGCGATTGCCCAGAACGGCACATGGGCGCCGGCTTCGGGCAAGCTGATCACCGAGAAGCTCTCCGCGCTCAAGAACGTGAAGATCGTCGAGCCGATGCTGACGATCAAGAGCGCGCTGCATGAGGCGGATATGGAGGCTCTCGACGCGTTTGTCGCTGCGGTGGCGGAGGCGTAACGCCGGTTTGGGGACTGTCCCTTCGCCGGTGCGGCGCCCTGCTGCGGATGAACCGCAGCATCCAGGCGGAAGGTGTTTTCGGGATCATCAAAAATGAAGAGACTGCATAAATGAGAAGGTTATCCACAATAGCCTTATTTTGGTGTACTCATTTTGGATAAACAAAAGAGGTACACTTCTGACAATTACCCTGTATGAGTAAAAGCCAGCCGGCTTGCATTTCAGCAAGGCCGGCTGGCTTCATTTATGGGCTTTTTTTACAGCTCCCAATCATTGATCCTTCTTTTCCCGCTCTTCCCGCCTTTTCCGCCGCTGCTCTCGATTATCCTTTTCGGACTCAAATATCTCCACCGCAGCATCCGTCAGCTCGTCCGGCCAGACCCTGCCGCTCTGCCTGACTCTTGCCCATGGACATATTTTTTCATAATCATGGTCAAAAATGATCGTGTACGGCGGACCGCAGCGGTCATTTACATCCATATAGAGATTCCTTCCCTTGCTCACAAGATGGTAACAATCCCAATCGTTCATCCCGTCGGACAGCGCATCAAAGATCTCCTCTGTGATCTCATAGAGGTTATAGTAACCGGGGCCGCTGCGCTCCGCCGTATATCTCCCTGTTTCCTCATCGTAACAGGCTTTCCATCCGTCGCCTTTTTTGAACTGCATTTGCTGCCTCCGCAATTGTATGTGTCACTATTGACGTTTCACTCTGACACACTTTCTACTATGTCTCCCAGCTTCACTTTACCAAAAATCACCTGCGTTCTCAACAGGAATTAAAAATCTTCTTGTAATTGCCTCGCCTGGATGTTTCAGCAGCTCTTATAAGCGAGAGATTTCATCAAAACCCGGGTGAAAAAGGGCAGAGAAGTTATCGAACATCCTTCAACAACTCCTCTGCCCTGATCCCAAACAGGTTATCATTCACCAAAGCAGTGCATTACCTGAAAATGCCCCGTCAGTCCGTCGTCGACGCCATGATCACAACATATCTCTTCATGCGTTTATCGTAAATGCTCCAGCACGCTGTGCCCCACCATTCCCGGCCGTCTTCAAAATAGTTCGACCAGTCCGTCGACCACTCATACACCTCAAGCTCATCTGTGCCTTCCGGGAACAGAACGGAGTTGACTCTTTGAAAATCATCCGGCCCGTACCCCGACGTGTGCGGCGTCTCCCAGAATGCATACCAGTAAGGGATCTGCTCGCCATTCTCAGGCTGCGGCCAGCCGCAGTCATAGAACCTCTGGCCGATACGGTCCGTCCGCAGTATCACCGGCACGCGGAGGAGCTCCGCCGCATCGATCTCATGAGCCTCCGCCTTCCCTATGTCAAGATTCCACGGGAACGGTTCATCCCGGACTTCCCTGCTGCAAAGGACCTCGTCCATGAGCTGCGTCTCAATATACCGCTCGATCACTTTGAGCATCGCGAACAGGACCGCGTCCTTGTGCGATCGCTTCCCCTGATGCGGCGTGTCGTCTTCAATGAGACAGTAGTCGATGATACAGTTTTTGTATTTTTCAATCAGTTCATAAAAGGGATCGTTTACTAATTCTCGCATACAGTTCGCCCGGTTCGGAGTTCATTTTGGAACCTTCTCTTTCATAATATAGCATGATTCCGGCAGTGTGTCACCGGGGACGTTTCCCTTTGACACTTTACAGCTCCGTTTTTTATGACTCGGGGATGAAGGAAATATAGTCGGAGATCTCCCTGAAATCGATGAAGAGCCGGTCGGCCGGGACCTCCGCCTGGAAGATGCCGACCTCGACCTTCTCGTCGAACGTGTGGATCTCGATCGCGTCGTCCCGCTCGAAGCGGTAGACGAGCACGACCTTTCGCTTCGGGTCGATAAGCCAGTATTCGCGGACGCCGGCATTTTTGTATTTCCGGCCTTTTATGAACATGTCTTTCTCCCAGGTCGAGGGGGAGAGGATCTCGATAATGAAATCCGGGGCGCCGAAGATGCGCAGCGGGGTGATCTTTGAGCGGTCGCAGACGATGAAGACATCCGGCTGCACGATGGTTTTGTCGTCGCAATCGAGCTGGACGTCGGTGGGGGCGGAGAAGGGGATGCATGTTCCGCGATGGTTTTTGATGTGAGATAATATCGTATGGAAAATCATCCCGCTGAGCGCCTGATGCAGAGTCCCGGGCGCACTCATGAGAAAAATCACCCCGTCGATGAGTTCTGCACGGATATCGTCCGGGAGGGCGAGGTAATCATCGAGGGTGTATTCGCCCTGCTTTTTGGGAGGAGGTGTGCCGGCGTAGGCAGGCGAGGCTTCCCGGGCGCCTTCGGGGGCCTGCTTCGGCAAATCGGCATAACTGAAGGTCGTCTGCTTCTGTACTTTCTGTCCGGCAAGCCGCTCGAAATAGGCGGTCAGCCGCCGCACGGTCTCAAACCGCGGCGCCTTCGTGGTGCCGGACATGACCTTCTGGACGGTTCCGAGCGGGACGCCGGAGTTTTCGGCGATGAGGTCGTAGGTGAGGCCGAATTCGGTTTTTATGGTCTGCATTTCGTCGATGGTCATGGGAGCCTCCTTTCTTTCCATAATAATACCATTATTTAACCAAAACGGCAAGAGCATAGAGAGAACAAAGGGGAAGCAGACTTCAATGCGGATTGTCTTTTGCAGACGGATACGGTAAAATAATATATATGTATTGGTGGAAGAGTCGACCGATCCAAAGGGAGGTGCGGCAGATGAGGTATGATTTTACACGGCTCAGCCCGGAACAATTCGAGGAGATGGCGGTGAGTCTCTATGCGAAAGTATTGGGATTTGAGACGAAAATCTATGGGGCAGGGCCGGACGGCCAGCGGGAGTTCACATTTGACCGGCCTTTTACTGACGCGCAGGGAAATGAATACACCGGCATGACCTTCGGCCAGGTGAAGTATCGGAGCGTGGCAACCAAGGGAGAGGAATTCAAGTGGCTGAAAGATCAGTTTGAGGGGGAGATGAGCCGCTTTGCGAAAAAAGAAGAGACATATCGTCCCCGAAACTATTTCTTCATCACGAATCTGGTGCTCACACCGGTGAAAGATACCGGAATCAAGGATAAGATAGATAATCTGGCTGCTTCTTATCGGGAGTTGATTCCCAACATATTTATTCACGGATATGATGAGTTATGTGAACTGCTCGACAATAATGAGAGCGTTCGTGCAGCCTACAGCGGGCTTATCCTGCCCGGGGACGTGCTGGCGGAGCTTCTTGATACGGTCCGGAAGGATTTTTCGGAGGAGATAAATGTGTATCTTCGGTCTGCATTTTCCGAAGATATCTACACCAGGATCGAGCAGGCGGGCTCCATTCCGGAAAATATGAAGACACTGATTGCGGACGTCGGCATTGACCTCAGTGTGAGGGATGGGCAGAGGATAGAAGGAAAGGCGCTGGATACGTTTATCCAATGCGGCAACACGCGTATTGGCCCGCGCGAAGGCCGGTATATTGTGATCGGCGGGCCCGGAAAGGGCAAGTCGACGATCACGCAGTTCCTGGCTCAGATTTACCGGGCCTTCTATCTCTCCTGTGCCGGTGCGGGGGACGAGGAGACGGAGTCGTTCCTTGGGAAGATCCGGGAGCGGTTTAAATTTGAAATGAAAAACTGCCGGATCCCGTTTGTGGTTGAGATTAAGCGCTACGCGAACTGGATTAAGGACAGGGCGGCGGATGAGAGTACATCTCTTCTTGCCTATATTGCAGGTGCGCTCAACCGTGTCACGGACAGTGCTCTTTCGCCGAAGGAGATCGGGGCACTCTTTAAGAAGATGCCCTGGCTGCTTGTCTTTGACGGGCTCGATGAGGTGCCGGAGTCCTCTAATCGGAAAGCCGTGCTGGCGGAAATTGGACGGTTCATGAGTACAAGGCTGCCCGGCTGTGACTGCATGGTGATTGCGACGTCGAGAGAGCAGGGGTACGGCGGAGAGTTTGAAATGAAGGAATTCCGCCGCCTTGAGCTCGCGGATCTCTCTCCGGAAGACTGTCTCAAATATCTGGGGTATTTTTTTGATGCGACGGAGGAGAGGCGGGACAGCCGCGAGAGGTATCTTACCATCATCAAAAAGGCGCTGGAGGACAACGAGAAGGCAGCCCTCCTTGCCACACCGCTCCAGGCAACTATTATGGCTATCATCGTAAAGAGCGGCGGGAGCCTTCCGAACAACCGCTACGACCTCTTTCGAGAATACTGCGACGTGGTTATCAAGCGGGAAGCCCAAAAGGAGATCCTGCCGGTGCTCAATGAAGACACATCTTACGGCTGGATTTATGAACTGCATCAAAGAATTGCGCTGCATCTCATGGAGGCTTCCGATTCTCCGGAGAACCCGGCAGCGGAGCTGGCGATCAATCAATTAAAAAATGAAATTCGCACATATCTTGAAGAATACCTGGACCGGTATGTGGAGTCAAATCCGGAAAATGCAGAACTTGTCTGTCTCCGGGCTGTCACGGAGCGGGTGTGTTTTCTTACGGAGAACAGGGATGGGGTGTTTTCATTTTCAATAAGGTCCATGCAGGAATTCTTTGCCGGGATCGGGCTGGTGGACGGCAGGGACAATGACGAGATCAGGGAGACACTGCTCGGGATTGCAAGGCGGTCTTACTGGCGGAACACGCTCCTTTTTGCGGTGGGGCATCTTGTCAGGCATACGAACAACCGAAAGACCGGAGCAATCATGAAGGATATCTGTGAGGAGATCAACGGGATCGACAACTTCCCAGAGGAGAACTTTACGGAGGACAACTACTGCCTCTTCGGGTCCTATCTGGCGGTGGACCTTCTTGCGGAGAATCTCTTTAACGGGAAGGAACAGGACGGGCTGGTGAGGGTTGCGGCGGAGCTCTATGATAATGACATATACCCAAATGTTTACATTTATCTTGCCGGGCCTGCCGCGAAGAGGCTGGTGGAGCGAATCGGGACAGATCACGGAGATGAAAAGGAAAAGTATCTTGCGATCGTGAATCATATTTTCCCGATGCTTTCAAATGCGCGCAACGATTTCGGGGATGTAATCAGTGGGTATTGTGAGAGGGCGGGCGAAGATAAATTTGCGATTGCCATTGCATGCATGTCTCATGCAGAGTATTTGAAGGAGCGGAATCAGGAACTGCTCGATAAGTGCTTTGCGTACTATACGGAGGAGATTGAGCGCGGGACGGCACCGGAGGGACCGTTCAGAAGCTGGGGGTATATGAAGTATATCTGTGCACTTGGGAGAAGTGCGGTTTCTGAAAAGGTAAGGGCTTATACGGAGAGGAATCTTTATCATGGCGTAAGGATGTACAGGAGCGAGGTTTATTCGGATGCGGCGGAACCTTTATTCAGCCGGGAGTTTTTGAATCTGGTCAGGAAGGTGCTGGATTCCGGTGGAACAACAGATGCGAACAGATTTAAATATAAGAATGTTACATGTGTTATATATACTGATTTGCCCCGAATCTCCGATGAAGATGTGGAGGTGAGTCGGGAGAGCTCTGTGCCTGCGTTTCCGCTGCTTGTCAGACTTATAAAAGATAAAAGTCGGGAGGCGTTCGAGCAATTCCGGGAGGCTTTTGAAAAGGAACCCGGGCCGGTAAAACGGCTGGTTGAATTTGAGTTTCGAAAATATGGAATTGCGGAAGGAGACTATGGGAGATTCAAGTCGATCACGGAAGCTGAAGAAGCTCTGTTTAAAGGTATGGTTACAGTGGAGGCGGCAGCAGTTCCGGATAAAGAAAGCAATCTTCGTTTAGGCGCAGGAATAGGGGAACCATTAGATAAAGATGAAATTCTTGATGATTTGCAGAAAATTATCCAGGATGAAGAGGTCTCGGATGAGGTTCTCATGACGGGAATCTGGCTAATGATTGTTGCGTTTGATGGTTCGGACAGGAGGTGTATTAGACTTGCACATGCATATCTGGATGCGATGCAGGATAAAGAAATATACTACCGCAGGACACTTGTACTGCTGTGGCTTTTGTATGAGGCGGGCGACAGGGAATATGTGAGCTCTTATCGATTTGGCCGGTATGAGCCGGAGCGGTATTATTATCCAGACATGACGATTGCCACAGGTGACAGCGGAGTGAAAATCGGATTAAAGATGCTGGAAGAGACTGCATACGGAAATCTGCCTCCGGAGTTTCTGCTGCTTTTGAGAGATTCGTTTAACCGCATGGGGTTTGGCAGAACGCTTTCTGCATATCAGGCAGTCCTGCGGCGGCTGGAAGACAAATATGGAAAAAAGCAGGAATGGATGAAAATCCTGAAAAAGCTGGAATATCTGTCCGGATGCGTCTCCATGGAGGAGATGTTGAAATTCTTGGAGGCGGCTTCTGAAGAAGACAGCTGGCATTTGTATCGGTTTGTTAAAACTGATTCTTTCAGTGCAAAGCCTGCCGGAGAAAAATGCAGGGAGCTGATGGCCCTACTGCGATGGTCAAAAGATTGCAGCGATAAGATCCTTTACAATGAATGCATTATGATGATAGGTGCGAACACCTGAGATGTCCGGACTGCCCCTAAGCGACACATCAAGTGACGCAGGGACAGTTCTCACATCAAAAAACGGTTCTCAAACGAGAACCGTTTTTTTGTGCGCAAGGACCGTCCCCACGCCGGCGTAAGAACCGTCCCCAAAGCGGTGTCTTAGAGGAACTCCGCTGTAATGTTCAGGTCCTCGTCGACCCGGCAGGAGAGGAGGAGGATCTTATCGATGGTGCCGCCGGACCAGGCCTGGGCGTAGGTAAGCTCGATCACCGTCCGGCCGGGGCGCTGCGCCTTGAAGGTGAACCCCTGGAGCTTCCGGTCGGCGGTCTCGTCGTCCAGGCTGTTGTAGGTGCAGGAGATGAGGCGCTCGTCGCGGATCGTGTAATCCCAGGCGTAGCCGATCGTCTCGTCCGCCGGAGCGGAGACCGAGATCTCGGAACCCTGCACCGTGACCTCAAGGCCGGAAGCGTCGGTCAGGACCAGCTCCTCCGGTTCGGAGACGGAATTGTCATCGGAGCCGGAGACAGCCGCTCCGCAGCCGCAAACGGATAGAGCAAGCAGGAGGAGAAGGACGGCGCAGAGAGCGGGAAGTTTATTTTTCATATATGTGTGAACCTCTTTGGATGTTAGTATCAGTTATTTTAAATTACGACAGAAATGGGCGGCTGTCAAGGCGCTTTCGTTGACCGCGGTTTTTTGTTGTGGTATCATGGTGCGTATCGAACGAATTCAGGAGAACATGCGTGAATAGAACCGGAAAAAAAGGCATCATGAGATCGGCAGCACTCAGCGCGATTCTGATAACAAATACACTGCTTGCGGCCTGCGGGCAGACTGCGGCTGCTCCGTCCGGGGCATACAGCCCGGCAGTCGTGTCTGATGTCACTGTTAATTATATGAAGGAACCGCTGGGGATCCGGACGGATGAGCCGCTCACATTCAGCTGGAAGCTCGCCTCGGATGTGACCGGCGAGAAGCAGGATGCGGCAAGGATCCGCATCGAGAAGGAGAAAGAGGACGGCGGTCGCGAGGAATTTTACGACAGCGGCCTCATGAGGGGGTCGGATTCGGTCGGAGTCACTCTCAATGTGCCCGGCCTTGAGAAGGAGACGGTCTATTTCTGTACCGTGACCGTGCAGGCGGACAAGGGCGGAGAGTCGGTCTCGGAGGAGACGGCATTTGTCACGGAGGCGGACCTCACCGGGGTCTCCTTCATCACGCCGGACCTTGCATCCGGAGGTGCGATGCCGCTCTTCCGGGCGGAGAAGAAGCTCTCCGACAAAAAGATCGTCCGCGCCCTGCTCTACGCCTCCGCCCTGGGGACGATGAACGTCAGCGTGAACGGGCAGGATGCCTGCCGGACCGGCGGCCAGGCGGAACTCCTCGCCCCGGGCTGGACCGATTACAAATACAACACCGACATGCGGACCTACGATGTGACGGACCTTGTCAACGGGCGGGAGCTCACGGTGGGCGCCGAGATCGGAAACGGCTGGTATTCCGGCATCATCGGGCGGCAGAGCGGCTACGAGAGCTGCTTCGGGCCGGATAATCAGGCTCTCGAGCCGGGCTTTATCGCAAAGCTGATCGTCCGCTACGAGGACGGCACGGAGGATACGATTGAGACCGGCCGGGACAGCTGGCTCTGGAGCGCGGAAAGTCCGGTGCTCTCCAATGATTTCTTTGAGGGCGAGGCCTATGACGGCGCTGCCGCGCGGGAGATCGCCGGCTGGGATGAGCCCGGTTATTTTACGGATCCGGAAAATGAAAACATACGCAGCTGGCGAAATGCGGTGACGGCGGAGTATCGGGGGGAGATCACATTTTCAAACCGCTCGGTCGTCCGGAACGCGGAAGAGTACGCAAGGCAGGCGCAGGAGATGTTCATTTACCGCGAGAGCGAGAACATCCCGGCTTCGGAAGCCGGAAACGCGATGGGCGCCGTGACGCGGCATCCGGTGACATTTTCGGACGGAGATATAGCCCTTGCTGCCGGGGACAAGCTGGTGGTTGACTTCGGGCAGAACGCTGCGGGAGCCCTCTCGCTCACCGTGAGCGGCCATGAAGGAACGATCGTCCGCTCCTTTGTCGCGGAGATGCTGAACGACGGCCGCTCCTCCGAGAAGGAGGACGGAGGCAGCGACGGCCCGGAGGGTACGCTGCACCGCTCGAACTACCGGGAGGCTTACGCGGTGAATACCTGGAAGCTCGCCGGTGAGGAGGAGGAGACCTGGGCGCCGCGGAATACATTTCAGGGATTCCGCTATGTGGAGATATCCGCGAACGACGATATCGTCGTGAAGAACGCAGAGGGGCTCGTCTACACCAGCGTCGGAAGCCGCAGCGGCGTGATCGAGACGGACGATGAGGAGGTCAATAAGCTCTACAGCAATATTTTATGGGGGCAGATATCCAACTCGCTCTCGATCCCGACGGACTGCGACCAGCGGAACGAGCGGCTCGGCTGGGGAGGCGACACGCAGCTCTTCCTCACGACGGCGCTGTACAATTTTGATGTGTTTTCATTTTATGACAGCTACGCGGAGCTCTGCGACACGCACGCAAAGAACAATAACGATACCTACAACCCGATCATGCCGGAGGCCATGGGCAACTCCGCGGAGGACCTGGGGAGCGGCTGGAACGACGCAGGCATACTGATTCCCTGGTACATGTACCGGATGAACGGAGATGCGGGCCTCTTTGCGAAGTACCTCCCGACGATGGACGCCTACATGGACCACGTGGGCGAGCGGGGCTACATGACCCTCCTCTACGGGGACTGGCTCGCGCCGAGCGGCGCATGTGTCAGCTTCATGAACGCGGTGTGGCGGCTGTATCTCTCGAAAATTATGGCGGAGATGGCCGGAAGGACGGGCTATGACAAGCTTGAGAGCAAATATTCCGCCCTCTATGAGGAACTGACCGCCGCTTTTCAGGAAAAATATATTGACGGGGAGGGCAATATCCTCTCGTCGAGCGCGGACGGGGAGTACGAGAATTATTTCGGGGATCCCTACACGGACAATGCCCAGACGGCGATCCTCTGGGTGCTGAAGCTGAAGCTGTACAGGGATGAGGCCGAGCGGGAGAGGATGATTGAAAACCTTCTTTCCGGCATCGCAAATGAAAACCGCTCTCTCCGCCCGAACGCGGACGAGAACACGATGAGCATCGGCTTCCCGGGACTCCCGGTCATCCTGCCGATCCTGACCGAGGAGGGCCATGCGGCTGCCGCCTACAGCCTGCTCTACCAGAACGGGATGCCGTCCTGGATGTATGCGGTTGAGCAGGGCGCTACGACGCTCTGGGAAAAATGGGATTCCTACACGGCGGAGAACGGCTTTGATTCAAGCCTTCTCAACTCGTTCAACCACGTTGTGAGGGGAGCGCTCGGGGAGTGGATGTACTCCCACATGGCGGGAATCGCGCCGGGGGAGAACGGCGAGGGCTTTTCCTCGTTCATCCTGCAGCCGACCGCTGATCCGACCGGACGGATGAAGTCCCTCACGGCCTCTTACGAGTCCCTCTGGGGCACGATCAAAACGTCCTGGACGGCCGAGGGCGGCGATATGACGGCGTTTACCTGCACGGTTCCGGCGAACACATCGGCCCGCCTCTATCTTCCGATGGAGACCGAAGATGCGCCCGAAGGGGCGGAATATGTCGGCCGGGAGATGCGGAACGGGAAGGAATGCGCCGTGTATGAGCTTGCATCCGGTGTGTTTTCATTTTCATGAGAGTTTCTGATGGATAAGTTTTTTTAAGAGGTATCAAAATGGACAGGTATACAATGAAGGATATCGTGCGGCTCGTCAGGGAGGAGGATGTGGCGTTCATCCGCCTTCAGTTTACGGATATTTTCGGGACGCTCAAGAACATTGCGGTGACCCCCAACCAGCTTTTAAAGGCGCTCTCCGGCAAGGTGATGTTTGACGGATCGGCGATCGAGGGCTTTGCGAGGATCGAGGAGTCCGATATGTTTCTTGTCCCGGACCTTGATACATTTGCGATCTTTCCGTGGCGGCCGAGCCAGGGCAAGGTCGCGCGCCTCATCTGCAATGTCTTCCGCACGGACGGGAAGCCCTTCGAGGGGGATTCCCGCTACGTCCTGATGCAGGCGATCGAGGAGGCCGCGAAGGACGGCTACACGTTCAAGGTCGGCTCGGAGTGCGAGTTTTTCCTGTTTGAGACCGACGAGAACGGCAGACCGACGACCAACACCGTCGAGCAGGGCGGTTACTTTGACCTGGGACCGGTCGATTTCGGGGAAAATGCAAGGCGCGACATCGTCCTGAACCTCGAGGCGATGGGGTTTGAGGTGGAGTCCTCCCATCATGAGGGCGCTCCGGCCCAGCATGAGGTCGATTTCCACTACGATGAAGCCCTGCGGACGGCGGACAACCTGCAGACCTTCAAGCTTGCGGTGCGCACGATCGCGCGCCAGCACGGCCTGCACGCGACCTTCATGCCCAAGCCTAAGAGCGGTGTGGACGGGTCCGGCATGCACCTCAATTTCTCGATCTGGAAGGACGGGAGAAATATATTCGCGGATCCGGAAAACACCGGGAAGATCTCGGAGGACGGACTCGCATTCATCGGCGGCATCATGCAGCACATCCGCGGCATGAGCGCGGTGCTGAACCCGATCGTCAACTCCTACAAGCGGCTGGTGCCGGGCTACGAGGCCCCGATCTACATTTCCTGGGGCGAGGAGAACCGCAGCCCGCTCATCCGGATCCCCTATGCGGACACGGAGGCCGACCGCCGCATCGAGCTCAGAAGCCCGGATCCGGCGGCGAACCCCTACCTCGCGCTGGCTGTCTGCCTCATGGCGGGCCTGGACGGGATCCGCAAAAAGACGGCTCCGCCGTCGCCGGTCACGGGCAATATCTACCGGCTGAGCCCGGAGGAGAGAAAGAAAGCCGGGATCGGCATGCTGCCCGGCAACCTCAAGGAGGCGCTGGACGAGCTGGAGAGCGACGATTTCATCCGCGGTGTCATCGGGCCGCACATTTACGAAAAATACACGGCCGACAAGCGGCATGAGTGGGAGGAATACTCCGCGGTGGTCACGGAATGGGAGATCGAGCGCTGCCTGAACCGGATCTGACGGGAAGGCCGGAGGTTTTTTCGTGGCAGATATAATTATCGTATTCCGGAATATAGAGGAGGCGAGGAGCATCCGGGCCGACTTCATCCGGTGGGGCTTCTCACCGCCGGCGGTGACGAGCTCGGGGCTTCGGGCTTTGAGCCTTGCGGCCGGATTCAAGAGGGGTCTCATCGTCTGCGGCTACCGCGCGGCGGATATCTCCTGGACGGAGATTGCCGAGAACATGCCGGCGGGCTTCTCCATGCTGCTCCTGGCCCGGGAGGCGCTCCTTGCCGAGGCGAGAGAGCGCGGGATCAGCTGCTTTTCGATTCCGGTGAAAAATGAAGATTTAAGGCAGGAGGCACGGCGGCTCCTTGAGGCGAAGCGGCGGGGCAATGCAAGGAAGAATGACAGGACGGGACGGTCCGTGAAGGACAACGAGGTGGTGGCCCGGGCCAAGGAGATCCTCATGGAGAAGAAGCACATGAAGGAGCCGGAAGCCCACCGCTACCTGCAGAAGACCGCCATGGACACGGGCAGTTCCATGGTTGAGACCGCCGGCATGGTGCTGGAGCTCTTCGGGCCGTGAGAAGAAAGCGGCGAATCGGGGGCGCTTACGGTTGCGCATTTTCCGAATAATGGTTAAAATGATAGCAGATTTTGCATGAAGGAGGTACGTCCATGAAATTTACATACCCCGCGATCTTTAAGAAGCGTGAGGATGGCAGCTACGAGGGCAGATTTGTCGACCTGGCCGGCTGCAGCGCCGTCGGATATGACCTCGACAACGCAGTCCGGAACCTGGTTGAGGAGGAGGCGGAGTGGATCCGCTTTGAGCTCTCCGAACCGGAGCCCCATCTGCCGCCGGTCACGGATATCGAGGATGTGGAGGCGGAACCGGGCGAGCTCGTCCGGAATGTTGCGGCGAATGTTCGGTTTTACGACGGCTGGGACGAGTGAGAAAGGCGGAAGGCTTTGCTTAGAATCGCGGTAGTGGAAGATGAGGACGGGAGTGCAGAGCAGCTACAGGGATTTCTTTCGCAGTATGAGCGCGAAATGGGCGTGCAGATAAAGTGCGAGCGGTTCCGGGACGGAGATGAGATCGCCGAAAATTACAGGGGTAATTTCGACATCATCTTAATGGACATCCAGATGCGCTTTATGGACGGCATGACGGCCGCGGAGAAGATACGCGGTATGGACCGCAAGGTGGTCATCATGTTTATCACCAACCGGATCGATTACGCGATCCGGGGGTACGCTGTGGATGCCGTCGATTATGTGCTGAAGCCTGTCTCTTATTTTGCTTTTAAGGAGAAGCTTGCCCGCGCAATCGAGCGGGCGGGGAAGAGTGAGGGCCGTATGGTCCTCATACCGCTCACATCCGGGTACGTGCGTGTGAGGACGGATGATATTTTCTATGTGGAGAGTGAGGGGCATGTTCTCATCTACCACACGAAGAACGGCGATTACCGGGCGCGGGGCAAGATGGGGGACATCGAGGACGAGCTCGGCCGCAGCGGATTTTTCCGCTGCAACAAGGGCTATCTGGTTAATCTGATGCACATCGAGGGGGTGGACGGGAACTTCTGCCTCGTGGGAAATACAAAGCTTCTTATAAGCCGGGCCAGGAAAAATGATTTCATGGCTGCCCTGGCGGAATATATCGGCACTACGTGAGTGCAAAGGAGGCCTGAGTGGACGGAAGGGTCGTCGTACAGGACATACCGCGCTTCCTGACCGCGTTTTCCGAATGGATCGCGGTTATGGTCGTCTGTGGCTGTTTCCCGCGGAAAAACCGGTGGCCGGGGTTTATCGCAAAGGCCGTCCTGTTCCTCGTGTGCCAGACGGTCTTTCTCCAGATGACGGCTAATGTGCCGAGAGTCTTCTGGATCCCCTGCATGATCCTGGCGGTGCTGGGCATGGGACTGTTTCTCTATTCGGCCTGCCTGCTGCCGCCGGTCGTTGTTTTTTATTACACGATGGTTGCATTTCTCACCGCGGAGTTTACGGCCTCTTTAGAATGGCAGATAGAGTTTTTCTTTTTAGGGTTTCCGCCGGGCGATGATCTGTTCAGGCTGGCGACAGCACTGCTCGTCAATCTGGCGGCCGCCCTGACCGGGAGCTGGCTGATTGGCAGGGGGAGCAGCAGATTTATCGCGTCCATCACCTGGCGTGAGTCGGTTTCCGTATTTCTGATTGCGGTGCTTGCATTTTCCATGTCCAATATAAGCTTTGTCACGACGGAGACGCCTTTTTCGGTGAGATTCCCCATCGATGTCTTCGGACTCCGCACGATGGTTGACCTCGCGGGCCTGGCCATCATGTTCGCTCATCGGAGCCGGGTCTCGGAGCTGGTCGCGGAGAGGGAGGCGGCGGCCGTGAACACCGCGCTGAACGCCCAGTATGACCAGTACCGCAACTATCTGCAGGGAATCGAGCTCATCAATATCAAATATCACGACTTAAAGCATCAGATCGCCGGCATGCGGGCGGAGATTGACCCTGAGAAGAGGGAGCTCTGGCTTAATCAGCTCGAGGAGGAGCTGGAGGATTTCCGGCCGGAACAGCAGACCGGAAATGCAGTTCTCGACACGCTGATCGCCGGAAAAACCTCCGTCATGCGGACCAATAAGATCCGCTTCACCTGTGTTGCGGACGGAAAGCTTCTCAGGGCAATCCATGTGACGGACATCTGCTCGATCTTCGGAAATGCACTCGACAATGCGATCGAGAGCGTTGCCCAGGAGGAGGACCCGGAACGGCGGCTCATACATCTCATGGTGACGGAGAGGAACGGGTTTATTTTCATTATGATGACCAACTACTGCCGGGCGGAAGTGAATTTCAAGGACGGCCTGCCGGTCACGACCAAGGCCGACCGGAGGAACCACGGCTACGGCATCCGCAGCATGCGGCACGCCGTGCGGAAGTATAACGGTACTCTGACGACCCAGATCAAAAATGATGCGTTCGAACTGAAGATCCTGATCCCGCTCAAGAAGGAGGCTGCCTCATGAGCGGGGGGCTTCGGTTCGGGATCGGCGGTCTGATCCCTCACCATGTGGGAAATGAAACCCTCGTAAAGCTCTGGGACGCCGCCTCAAAACGGGCCGGAAAGGCGGACCCGGCGGAGAGACGGGCTAACCGGGCGGCGTTCAGAAACCATGTGGATCGAATCAGGGAAAGCCGCGGACTGATCGAGGATCAGCCGTGTTACGGAGACATGCGCTACGGGCACGTGAGCATGGCTTACGCCGGCTGTGAGATCATCGCGGTTTTTAACGCGCTTTCGTTTCTGACCGGAAAAATGCCCAGGCTCGACCGGCTGATCGAGGCGTTCAGGAAAGACGGGGTGAGCTTTAAGGGCCGATTCGGCACGGCGCCGCTTGCGGCGGTGCGGTTTTTGCGGCGGCTCGGGTTTTCCGCGGAGCCCGTCTTTTTGCGGGAGGATATGGAGGCGCTCGCCGCTTCCTGCCGCGCTCTTATTCTTGTATACTACAATGACGGGGATGATATCGGGGCGATGGTGCATACGATCTTCATTTCCGCAGAGAACGGACGGCTGACCGCCCACAACGCCGGTATGGGCGGGATGGCGGGCCCCCGCGCGCGGAACCTGGCGGAGCTGATCGGAAAGCTCGCCGGAGGGAACGCGCGGGAGATCATGCTCATCGGTATAGAAAATAGATCGTAAGGAGATAGACATGTGGATCGCTGAGAACTGGAAGGATTACGAAGTGCTGGACGCCTCCGAGGGAGAGAAGCTGGAGCGGTGGGGGAAATACACCCTGGTCCGGCCGGACCCCCAGGTGATCTGGAGCACGGAGAAAAAGAGGGCTGCCTGGAGGCGTCCGGACGGCCATTATACGAGGAGCGCCAAAGGCGGCGGAGAGTGGGACGTGAAGAACCTGCCGGAGTCCTGGCAGATCACCTACGGGGACCTCAGGTTCAACCTGAAGCCTCTCGGGTTTAAGCACACCGGGCTCTTTCCGGAGCAGGCGGCCAACTGGGACTGGTTTTCGAGGCTGATCCGTGAGGCGGGCCGGCCGGTCAAGGTGCTGAACCTCTTTGCCTACACGGGCGGCGCCACGCTCGCGGCGCTTTCCGCCGGCGCTTCGGTCACCCATGTCGACGCCTCGAAGGGTATGGTCGGCTGGGCGAAGGAAAATGCCGCCGCCTCCGGCCTTGCGGACAGAAGCGTCCGCTGGCTTGTAGATGACTGCACGAAGTTCGTGCAGCGGGAGATCCGCCGGGGGAGCACCTACGACGCGGTAATCCTGGATCCGCCCTCCTACGGGCGCGGCCCGAAGGGGGAGGTCTGGAAGATCGAGGAGACGATCTGGCCGCTTCTCACCCTGCTTGCGGACGTGCTCTCGGAGAAGCCGCTCTTTATGCTGCTCAATTCCTATACGACCGGGCTGCAGCCGGGGACCATGAGCTATATGCTCTCCGCGGCGCTTAAGGAGAAACATCCCTCTTACGTGGAGGCGGGCGAGATCGGCCTGCCGGTCACGGAGAACGGGCTTGTGCTTCCGTGCGGGTGTGCCGGGAGAGTGGTGTTTTAAATGAAAAAACGGACGGGCTGTCGATGACAGTCCGTCCGCTTTTGCTTAGTTATTTATACCCAGAACGCCAGCCCCAGATGCTCCATGAGGATCTTGAGCCCGATCAGGATCAGGATGCAGCCGCCGGTGATCTGGGCCGTACCCTTGAACTTCGCACCGAACGCGGACCCGATCGCAACGCCGGCCGCGCCGAAGAGGAAGGTCGTCCCGCCGATGATGAGGGCGGGCCGCAGGATCGGAGTCTTGAGGAACGCGAAGGAGACGCCGACCGCGAGCGCGTCGATGGATGTCGCGACCGCGAGCGGAAGCATGACCTTCGGGGAGAAATCCCTGTCCTTATCGTCCGGCTCCGTCCTGCCTTCCGCCTTCTCCCGGATCACGTCGCGGATCATATTGAGGCCTATGTAGAGGAGCAGGACGAAGACGATCCAGTGGTCGACCGCTTCTATATAGGAAGAAAAGCGGGAGCCGAAGAGCCAGCCGAGCGCCGGCATGAGGCCCTGGAAGCCTCCGAACCAGAGTCCGGCGGCGAGAGCGTGGGAGGGCTTTATTTTCCGGAGCGAGAGCCCCTTGCAGACGGAGACCGCAAACGCGTCCATGGAGAGCCCGATGCCGATCAGGAGAATTTCAAAAAATGACATGACAGTACACCTCTTTCAAAATACGGATATTTTAACATCAGGGAAATGTATTAGCCAACACAAACCGGGCGGAAGGAGGCGCTTTCGGTTTATAATTGACACAAAAAGGAACGTGATATAAAATGAAGGCACCAAAAGGTATCGTAAACGCGCAAAATGCCGCACTGCGCAGGGAGGAATTATTATGAAAGCATATTGTGATATGACGCGGGAAGAGCTGCTCGCCGAGAAGAGACACAGAGAGAAGCAGTTCGAAGCAGTCAAGGCAGCGGGCCTTAAGCTTGACATGTCCCGCGGCAAGCCCTCGAGGGCACAGCTGGAACTTTCCAAACAGATGATGAATGTCCTGAACTCGGAAGTCTATTACAACGACGAGACCGGAACGGACGTCCGCAACTACGGTGTCCTGTTCGGCATCCCCGAGGCCAAGTACCTGATGGGCAAGATGTCCGAGGTTGAGCCGGACGATATGATAATCTTCGGAAATTCGTCGCTCAATATCATGTTCGATACGGTGGCCCGTTCCATGACGCACGGTGTCTGCGGCAATACGCCCTGGTGCAAGCTCGACAGAGTGAAATTCCTCTGCCCGGTGCCGGGTTACGACCGCCATTTCAAGATCACGGAGTTCTTCGGGATCGAGATGATCAACATTCCGCTCCACGAGGACGGCCCGGATATGGACATGGTCGAGGAGTACGTCAACAACGATCCGGAAGTCAAGGGAATCTGGTGCGTGCCCAAGTACGCCAACCCGACGGGCATCACCTACTCGGAGGAGACGGTGCTCCGTTTTGCTCACTTGAAGCCGGCGGCGGACGATTTCCGCATCTACTGGGACAACGCCTACTCGATCCATCATCTCTATGATGACCCCAAGAAGCAGGACTACCTGCTTGAGATCCTGACGGAATGCCGGAAGGCAGGCAATCCGGACATGGTGTACAAGTTTATCTCCACGTCCAAGGTCACCTTCCCGGGTGCCGGCATCGCGGCGCTCGCGACATCCCAGAAAAACCTCAAGGATATCAAGAAATATATGCAGGTTCAGACCATCGGCCACGACAAGATGAACCAGCTCCGCCATGTCCGCTACTTCGGCAACATGGCCAATATGCATGAGCACATGCGGCGGCACGCGGCGATCCTGCGCCCGAAATTCGAACTTGTCGAGACGATGCTCGAGCGTGAGATCGGCGGCCTTGAGATCGGAGAGTGGACGAAACCGAGAGGCGGGTATTTCATTTCCTTCGATTCCATGGATGGCTGCGCGAAGGCAATCGTCGCCAAGGCTGCGGAGGCGGGCGTCAAGATGACGGAGGCCGGCGCAACGTTCCCCTACGGAAAGGATCCGAGAGACCGCAACATCCGCATCGCGCCCTCCTACCCGACGGAGGAGGAGCTGCGCAAGGCAACGGAAGTGTTCATTCTCGCGGTAAGACTTGTGAGTATCGATAAAATTCTGGAAGGAAAATAATCACCCGAAAGGTACATGCAAATGGCCGGACGTAAAAAGAGCAAAAGAAAAAATGCCTTTGCCGAAGTACTGAGGCTTCTTGTGATGGCGGTCGCGGTGGTGGTTCTTCTCTACTCTGCCTGGCAGCTGTACTCGATCTATCACGGGTACCATGCGGCCGGGGAGGAGTATGAGAAGCTCGCGGAGGAGTTTACGAAGCCCGGCGCTTCGGACCCGGAGGTGAAAGAGCCCGCGGGGACGGGCAACGGTGAGACGACGGAGCACTCCGGAAGCACCGAATCCGGGGCGGAGGAAGAGCGGGGCCTTATTGAGGACGCAAAGCCGCCCCTCACCGTCGACTGGAATGCCCTTAAGGCGGTCAACAGCGAGATTATCGGCTGGCTCTACGTGGATGCGCAGCCCTCGATCAGCTACCCGATCTGCCAGGGGGCGGACAACGATTATTATCTGCACCGGACGTTCCGCAGGGAGGAGATATTTGCCGGGGCGATCTTCGCCGACTTCATGAACTCTCCGGATTTTTCGGACCCGAACACCATCGTCTACGGGCACAACATGAAGAACGGAAGCATGTTCGGCATGCTGAAGTTCTTAAGGGACCAGCAGGCCTACGATGCGGCCCCCTATTTCTGGATCCTGACGCCGGACGGCAATTACCGCTATCATATCTACGCGGTCATGAACACGCCGCTCGACTCGGAAGTCTACACGTTCTTTGACGGCAGGGGAGAGACCTTCCTTGACTGGGAGAAGCGGATGCAGGCGGCCTCGGATGTCGCAAACGACGTTCCGCTCTCGGAAAATGATTACACGGTGACCCTGTCGACCTGCACCTCGGACAGCTCCTACCGCTGTGTCGTGATGGGCAAGCTGGTGTCGACGGATCATCCGGGAAAATGAAAAGCAGTGCATTTTATGTGAAGGGGGTGTTTTTGTGAGCAGAGAAACGGAAGAACTTCAGAAAATTATCGATACGCATGAAAGAATCGTCTTTTTCGGCGGCGCCGGCGTCTCGACAGAGAGCGGGATCCCGGACTTCCGCAGCCAGGACGGGCTTTACAACATGAAGTACAAGTATCCGCCCGAGCTGATCATCAGCCATACATTTTTCGTGCATCAGCCGGAAGAGTTCTATCGCTTCTACCGTGACCGGATCCTGATCACGGACGTGGAGCCAAACCCGGCTCACAAAAAGCTCGCGGAGCTCGAGGCGGCGGGCAAGCTCACCGCGGTCGTGACCCAGAACATTGACGGCCTGCACCAGAAGGCGGGCAGCAGGAAGGTCTACGAGCTGCACGGCTCCATTCACAGGAATTACTGCACGCGCTGCCACAAGTTCTTCGGACCTGAGTACATCAGGGACCATGAGCCGGTCCCGAAGTGCGACGACTGCGGCGGCACCGTGAAACCGGACGTCGTCCTCTACGAGGAAGGGCTGGACAACGACACGATAAACGGCGCTGTCCGGGCCATCAGCGAGGCGGACTGCCTGATCATCGGAGGGACTTCCCTTGTGGTCTACCCGGCAGCCGGTCTGATCGACTATTTCAGGGGCGACAAGCTCGTTCTCATCAATAAATCGGCAACCGGCCGCGACAGCGCTGCGGATCTGGTGATCCGCGAGCCGATTGGGCAGGTCTTCAGTCAGATCACAGTGAGGTGACATGGTAAAAAAGCGTCTCATCGCATTTCTTGCAGGCACGGTGCTTCTTATCGGAAGCGCTGTGCCTTCTTTTGCGGAAAATGAAAACACGCAGCCCGGAATCATCGTGATCGCGGAGGACGAAGAGACCGTGCTCCTCGGCTTGGAGGAATCATCCGGAGAGGCGGAGGGAGGACTTCTGCCGGCGGATCTCGCGCTTCTTCTGACCGGGGATCCGGACAAGGAGATGTCCGCGGGTCCCGTTTCTCAGGAGGCGGAGGGGCAGGAGGGTCCCTTTGCGGAGGAGATGCCGGGAACGGTCGGCGCTGCGGACCTGCCTTCCGCCTGGCGTACGGAAAAGCTGCCGGCGGTGGAGAGTCAGAGCATTTACAACACCTGCTGGGCGTTCGCCGCGATGAAGAGCTCGGAGGTGAACCTTCTCAAAAACGGTTTCGGTGAGGGCGCGGATTTTTCGGAGCTTCAGATGATCTACGGGACCTGGTTCGGAGAGGGAGATTCGTGGATCCCGTCGACCACCTGGTACAGTGCGCAGGGGAATTATATCATGGCAACAGCTGCCCTTGCCCGCCATTACGGGGCGGCGGACGGCGCACTCTACCCGTACAATACGAGGTTTGCATTTTCGGAGAGCGACCGCACGGCGGATATCGCCGCGATCGACCGCGTGATCTGGCCGGGCACCTGGCCGAAGGAGAGGGAGAATTGGAAGGGCGAGTCCTGGGAGGCGAAAAATCAGACGATCAGGGAGCTTATCTATGAGTACGGCGCCCTGTCGGTCAGCTTTAACGAGAAGGGCGACTACAGTGAGGAGCTGAATGCGTATTATACGGAGTGGCCTTCCGATGACGATACAAAGCCTGCCGCCGACCACGCGGTCACTCTCATCGGCTGGGATGACGCGAAGGAGACCCAGGAGGGGACGGGCGCATTTCTGGCCCTGAACAGCTGGGGCGAAGACTGGGGCGAGAGCGGCCTTTTCTGGATCTCCTACAATGACGCATCGCTCTCGGATCCGGCGGCCTATGTGATGGAGGCCCGCGAGCCGGGGGTGATGCGGGACGATACGGTATATTCCTATACGGGAGCCGGCTACTCGCAGACGGCCAAGAGCACGGCGGCGACCTGCGGAGCCAATGTCTTTACGGCGGAAAAAGAGACGATCCTCGACAGAGTGGGGTTTTATCTTCCGGCCAATGCCTCCTACACCGCGAGGGTTCTGACCGGCCTTGCGGATCCGCGGGATCCTTCCTCCGGCGCGGAGGCGGCGTCTGTCACCGGAAATACGGGATACGCCGGCTTTTACAAGGCGGATCTCCCTGAGACGGTGATGATCGGAGCGGGCGAGGCCTTTGCGGTGGAGCTGACCGTGAGAGCGGATAACAGGAACTGCGTGCTCTTTGAGGGACTGAACAGAAACGGCGCTGTGACTGTCTGCCACGAGGGGGAATCCTTCTATTATAATGGTACATCCTGGGCGGATTCGGCCGCGGGCGTTGTGATCGGCGGCAGGACCTACAATACACTCGGCAACATTCCGATCTACGCCTACGGGATCGGCGAGGGCATGGCTGCGGTCCACTGCGACGCGGACACCGACGGCATGACCGGTCTTGCGGATCTCCTCACGGCTCTTCGCGCCGATAAGGGGCTTACGAGTCTCACCAACTACGGAAAATATGCCGCGGACCTTGACGGGAACGGCAGTGTCGACGGAGCTGACGCGGCACTCATCGCGGGGCAGCTGATAAAAGAAATAGAGTGATTTTCATTTTCCTGCTTGCGTTTTTGCGCAGGATGTGATAAATTAACTGTTTGTGAGAGTTTCACACTAAACCTTGCTTCCCGGAGAGTCCGGGAGGCCAAAAGTCCATAAGGAGGAAAGACACACATGAACAAGTACGAATTAGCACTGGTTGTCTCGGCAAAGCTTGACAACGATGCGCGTGCTGCAGTCGTCGAGAGGGCGAAGGGTTACATCTCCCGCCACGACGGTGTGGTAGGCGAAGTTGAGGAATGGGGCAAGAGAAAGCTCGCGTATGAAATCCAGAAGCAGACCGAAGCTTACTATTACTTCATCCAGTTCGAAGGCGAGAGCGATTGCCCGAACGAGCTTGAGAAGCGCATGAGGATCATGGACAATGTCCTTCGCTATCTCGTTGTCAGAAAAGACGAGAACGACACCTTCAAGGTGACCCCGGACAAGGCTGACGAGGAAGTCGAGGCTGAGGACGAGGAAGTTCCGGCTGAGGAAGCCGCAGCTGAGGAAGCTCCGGCTGAAGAAGCTGCTGCTGAAGAGGCAGAGGAAGCTCCGGCAGAGGAAGCGGCGGAATAAGCGATAGCCCATTTGATGATTGACATAATATCAGAAAAATGAGGTAAACAGAATGAATTTAGTGGTTATGATGGGACGCCTTACACGTGATCCGGAAGTCCGGTATTCTGCCGGCTCGAGCGGAACGACGGTGGCTAATTTCCGTATCGCGGTTGATCGCAGATTCAAGAGAGAGGGACAGCAGGACGCTGACTTCTTCGACTGCGTGGCCTTCGGAAAGCAGGCCGAGTTCGTGGAGAGATACATCCACAAGGGAACCAAGGTCGTTGTCTCCGGTTCGATGCAGAACGACAATTACCAGGGTCGTGACGGCCAGATGGTCTACCGCAACCGGATCGTTCTTGACAACATCGAGTTCGCGGAGAGCAAGGCGGCCAGCCAGAACAACGCTTACGTACCGCAGGAGCCGGCAGAGAAGCAGGCACCGAGGCGCGAGAGCCGTCCGGCACCGGCGGTGAACACGTCGGGAGACGGATTTATGAACATTCCGGATGGAATTGACGAGGAGCTCCCGTTCGTATAAACGGGATCATTTGAGAGAAGGGAGAGTCTAAAAATGGCTTATCAGAGAAATACAGAAGGCCGCGAAGGCGGATTCAGAAGAAAACCCGGCGGATTCCGCAGAAGAAAGAAAGTCTGCGTGTTCTGCGGCAAGGACAGCGAGATCAGCTACAAGGATGTCAACAAGCTTAAGAGATACATCTCCGAGCGCGGCAAGATCCTTCCGCGCCGCATCACCGGCAACTGCGCAAAGCATCAGCGTGCGCTTACCCTTGCCGTGAAGCGTGCTCGCCATCTTGCAATCCTTCCGTACGTTCAGGATTAAGGAAGCGGGGAAACCTTCGCATCCGGTTGACGCCGGGCAAACGACAGGTTATAATAAAAGCCGTCATTACAGCTCGTAATGACGGCCTTTTTTAAACATACGGAGATTTCTATGGAACGAGTGGATATCAAAACCGAAGTGAACCGTTACCTGCAGAGACCGTTTCATTTTGCGTCGCTGTGGGTGGTTACGGATGTGCTGCTGTTTGCATTTTCGGGAAGAAAAGCAGGCCTCATCGGAACCGCGGGCCTTCTTGTCTATCTTCTTGTTGCCGGCCTTTTCTACGGAAGAAAGAAATCAAAGCTGAACCGTGAGCTTGTGACATTTGCCGCCCGGTACGGGCAGGTGCAGAACCGGCTCCTCAAAGAGTTTATCCTTCCCTATGCGCTTCTCGACAGCCGCGGGACGGTGCTCTGGATGAACGATGCGTTCGCGGAGCTCTCCGGCAAGGATGGCGACTACCACAAGAACATCGCGGCCCTTTATCCGGAGATCACCGGGGCCCGCCTTCCCGGCGAGGAAATGAAGAGCGAAGTGACGGTCACAAAGAACGGCAAGACCTACCGGGCGGCCCTTCAGGTCATCGTGATGGAGGAGCTCCTCGAAGGCGCCGAGTTCATCGATTTCGAGGAGGACCTGGAGCGGAACTCCGTGGTCGCACTCTATCTCTTCGATGAGACGGAATATGCGGCCCTGCGCTCCGAGAAGGAGGAAAACCAGATCGTCTGCGGTCTTCTCTCCATCGACAACTATGATGAAGCTCTGGACAGCGTCGATGAGCTTCGCCGGTCGCTTCTTCTGGCTCTTATCGAGAGAAAAATCAACAAATATTTTACAGACGTCGACGGAATCGTCCGGAAGACGGAAAAAGACAGGTACTATTTCACGATCCGCAAAAAAGCGCTGGATGAGCTCGAGACGAAGCGCTTCTCCATCCTGGAGGAAGTCAAGACCGTCAATGTCGGAAATGAGATCGCGGTCACGATCTCCGTCGGCATCGGCTACGGCGACACCTCGTTCCTGCAGAACGCGGAGATCGCCCGCAGCGCGCTGGAGCTGGCGCTCGGCCGTGGCGGCGACCAGGTCTGCGTGAAGGAAGGCTACAACACCAGATACTTCGGCGGCAAGACGGAGTCTGTGGAAAAATACACCCGTGTCAAGGCCCGCGTCAAGGCCCATGCGCTCAAGGAGATCATGGACGCGAAGACGGAAGTCTTTATCATGGGCCACAAGATACCGGATACGGATGCGCTCGGCGCGGCCATCGGCATCTACCGCTGTGCGAAATCAATTGACAAACCGGCTTATATTGTGATAGATTCACCACCGGATTCCATCAAGCCCTTCGTGGAGGGATTCCGCAATAATCCCGATTATGCGGACCGCATGTTCATCACCTCGCGGGAGGCGCAGACGATGGTGGGCAATTCCTCGGTGGTGGTCGTCGTCGATACCAACAAGCCGAACTATACGGAATGCGAGGAGCTGCTCTACATGACGGATTCCGTGGTGGTCCTTGACCATCACCGCCAGGGCCGCGAGGTCATCAAGGGGGCGGTTCTCTCCTACATCGAGCCCTACGCGTCGAGCGCATGCGAGCTGGTCACGGAGATCGTACAGTACTTTGATGAGAAGCTCAAGCTCAAGGTGCTCGAGGCGGACTGCCTGTATGCCGGCATCATGCTGGATACCTCCAACTTCCTGACGAGGACCGGTGTCCGCACGTTCGAGGCGGCGGCTTATCTTCGAAGGAACGGCGCGGATGTCACGCGCATCCGTAAAATGTTCCGCGAGCGCATGGAGGACCTCCGTGCCAAGTCGAAGACGATCGCGGAGGCGGAGATATTTGAGTCCTGCTTTGCCATCTCCGAATGCGAGAGCTACGGCCTTCGGAACCCGACGGTCGTGGCTGCCCAGGCGGCGAACGAGCTGCTCTCGGTCATGGGCGTAAAGGCTTCCTTTGTCCTGACCGATTACAACGACCAGATCTACATCAGCGCCCGCGCCATCGACGAGATCAACGTCCAGCTGATCATGGAGCGTCTCGGCGGCGGCGGTCACCTGAATATTGCCGGTGCGCAGCTTGCCGGACGGACGGTCCGGGAGGCAATCGATATATTGAAGAACACGATCATAGAAATGCAGGAGGAAGGAGAAATCTGATGAAGGTAATTCTGCTTGCCGACGTTAAATCCGTCGGAAAAAGAGATGATATTGTGAATGTCTCGGACGGCTATGCCCGCAACATGCTCTTCCCGAAGAAGCTCGCCGTGGAGGCGACTCCGAAGAACATGAAGGACATTCAGCTCAAGAAGCAAAATGAAGCCCGCATCGCGGAAGCCCAGCTGAAGGAGGCTCAGGCTTTTGCGAAGGAACTCGAGGAGAAGACCGTGACGGTCGGCATCAAGGTCGGTGCCGGCGGCAAGACATTCGGTTCTGTCTCTACGAAAGAGATCGCGGATGCGGCGAAGGAACAGTTCGGGATCGAACTCGACCGCAAGAAGATGGTTCTCGCCTCTCCGCTCCGTGAGCTCGGCGAGAGCTCTGTCCAGGTCCGTGTACATCCCAAGGTAACTGCCCAGCTCAAAGTACTTGTGAAAGAGATCTAAGTTATGGAAGAGGCTCTTGTAAGGCGCATACCGCCTCATTCGCTGGAGGCGGAAAAATCAGTCATCGGCTCCATGCTGATGGGAAAAGAGGCGGTGATGACGGCGGTGGAGATCCTCGACAAGGAGGATTTCTACGAGCGCTCTTACGGTCTTATTTTCGATGCCATGCGGGAGCTCGCCGAAGAAGGCCGGCCGGTGGACGTGATCACGCTGGAGGACCGCCTGAAGGAGAAGGACGTTCCACCCGAGATCGCGGACATGAGCTTTGTCAGGGATACGCTGGCGGCGGTCCCGACCTCCGCAAACGTGCGCTACTACGCCAATATCGTGGCGGAGAAGGCGCTTCTACGCCGGATCATCCGGGTCACCTCGGACATAGAAAATGACTGCTACCTCGGCAAATCGGATATCGGGGAGATCCTCGAGAAGACGGAGAGAACCGTCTTCGGAGTCCTGCAGCAGAAGTCGACCGGAGAATATGTCCCGATCAGGGACGTCGTTCTGGCCGCCCTGACCCGCATCGAGGAGGCTTCGAGGTCCAAGGGACATGTGACGGGTCTGCCGACGGGCTTTATCGATCTTGACAACAAGACATCGGGTCTGCAGAAATCGGATTTCATCCTGATTGCGGCCCGTCCTTCCATGGGAAAGACCGCTTTTGTCCTGAACATCGCGGAGTATATGGCGTTCCGGCAGAATATACCGTGTGCCATTTTCTCGCTCGAGATGTCCAAGGACCAGCTCATGAACCGTCTCTTCGCCCTGGAATCCCGGGTCAACGCGCAGGCGCTCCGTACCGGCAACCTGAAGGACGATGAGTGGGAGAAGCTGGTGGAAGGCGCCGGTGTCATCAGCAATTCGCACCTGATCATCGACGATACGCCCGGCATCAACCTGCAGGAGTTCCGCTCCAGGGCCCGCAAATACAAGCTGGACCATGATATCCAGATCATTTTCATCGACTACCTGCAGCTCATGGCCGGCAACGGCGGCCGCTCGGACAACCGCCAGCAGGAGATATCCGATATCTCCCGCGCGCTTAAATCCCTGGCTCGTGAGCTCAACATACCGATCGTCGCGCTCTCCCAGCTGAACCGCGCGGTTGAGACAAGAGACGATCACAGGCCCATGCTCTCCGACCTCCGCGAATCGGGAGCCATCGAGCAGGACGCGGACGTCGTCATGTTCATCTACCGTGACGATTACTACCACAAGGATACAGAGGAGAAGGGCGTCGCGGAGATCATTATCGCCAAACAGAGAAACGGCCCGATCGGCACGGTCAAGCTGGTCTGGCTGCCGGAATACACCAAATTCGCAAATATGAGGGGCAGAGGAGACAGAGTAGCCCCGGAGCCGAAGGACTGAGCCTTCGGACATTAAAAAGGTCGTAAGTGTTTTTTTAAATAAGAGGAGGAACTATTATTATGTACACGATGGAGGACATCCGAAGGACAGACCCCCAGATCGCAGACCTGATTCAGGCGGAGTTTGAACGCCAGAATTCCCACATCGAGCTCATCGCGTCGGAAAACTGGACTTCAAAAGCCGTCATGTCCGCAATGGGATCGATTCTGACCAACAAATACGCGGAAGGATATCCCCGCCACCGCTACTATGGCGGCTGCGAATATGTCGATGAGATCGAGGACCTCGCCAGAAACCGTGCGATGGAGCTCTTCGGCTGCACCTACGCAAACGTCCAGCCGCATTCGGGAGCCCAGGCCAACTTTGCGGTCTTCTATGCGCTCCTTGAGCCGGGCGACACCTTCATGGGCATGAGCCTCGACGAGGGCGGTCATCTGACACACGGTTCACCGGCCAATGTCTCCGGCAACTATTTCAACGCTGTTCCCTACGGCGTCGATGAGAACGGCTTCATCGACTACGACGAGTGCGAGCGCATCGCCAAGGAGTGCCATCCGAAGCTGATCGTCGCCGGCGCATCCGCTTACTGCCGCACGATCGACTTCAAGCGTCTCCGTGAGATCGCCGATTCCGTCGGGGCTTACCTCATGGTTGACATGGCCCACATCGCCGGCCTTGTCGCGACGGGCATGCATCCGAGCCCGATCCCCTATGCGCATGTCGTGACGACCACGACCCACAAGACCCTCCGCGGCCCGCGCGGCGGCATGATTCTTTCCTCCGCGGAGTTCGCGAAGGAGCACAAGCTGAACAAGGCGATCTTCCCGGGTTCCCAGGGCGGCCCGCTCATGCACGTGATCGCTGCCAAGGCGGTCATGCTCAAGGAGGACATGCAGCCGGAGTACAAGGCGTACGCGGAGCAGGTCGTGAAGAATGCCCAGGCACTCTGCAGCGGTCTCATGAGCCGCGGCGTGAAGATCGTGAGCGGCGGCACGGACAACCACCTGATGCTCATTGACCTCCGCGGTCTTGAGATCACCGGCAAGGAGCTGGAGGCCCGCCTCGACTCCGCCAACATCACGGCAAATAAAAACACGGTTCCCCGCGATCCCAGATCTCCGTTCGTGACCTCCGGCATCCGTCTCGGCACTCCGTCCGTGACGACCCGCGGCATGAAGGAAGACGACATGGACAAGATCGCCGAGGCGATCGCTCTGGTTCTTCAGGGCGAGGAAAATATCGACAAGGCGAAAGCAATCGTTAAGGAATTGACGGATAAGTATCCGCTCGATTAAATGAGACGGGGCGGGACGAAAGTCCCGCTCCTTTTGGAGGGCTTAATTATGATGGACAGAAAAATGCAGCGGATCGTCGTTGCCGTGATCGCCGTCATATTGATCATCACCATGATCCTCACCCTGGTGGCGCCCGCCCTGGCGGCGGACGATGTCAGCCGGACTCCGAAGGGAGTCACGATCGGAGCCGTCGATGTCTCCGGCATGTCCCTTGAGGAGGCGGAGACGGCGGTGAAGGAATTTGCGGAATCGATGGAGGAGAGTGTGCTCACGGTGGAAGCCGGCGGGCAGGAGTTCACGATTCCGGTTAAGGATCTGGGATTCACCTGGGACAACCCGGACGTGGCAAAAGATGCCGCGAGGCTGGGCGTCTCCGGGAATCTCATTTCCCGCTATAAAGTGAAGAAGGATATTGAAACGGGCGGACACAGGCTCTCCATCGACAGGTCCTACGATGCGCAGAGCATCCGGTCGTTTATTTCAGATATCGGCAAATCCGTCTACGTCGCCCCGGTCAGCTGCAAGCTGTCATTTAACGGGACGACGCCTTACGTTTCGGACGGCGCAAGCGGGCTTCGGATCGATGAGGACGCCGCGTTCAGCCGGCTGATGGTTTATCTTACCTCGGGCTGGCAGGAGGGCGATCCGTATGTCTCGCTCACCACGGAGGTCCTGCCGCCGACCGGAGACAAGGAGGAGCTGGCCAAAATCCGGGATAATATCGGCAGCGGCGAGACCGATGCGGTCGGCTCGAACGATGAGCGCATGAAAAATATCAGAAATGCAATGCGCCTCATCTCCGACACGATGCTCTACCCGGGCGAGAGCTTCTCGACCCTCGAAAAACTGGTGCCCTTCACCGCTGAGAACGGCTACGAGCTGGCCCACTCCTACGAGGAGGGTGCCGTCGTCGACACCTACGGCGGCGGGATCTGCCAGGTCTCGACGACCCTCTACCAGGCCGTGATGGCGGCGGAGCTGGCCGTGGACGAGCGCGTCAATCACTCGATGATCGTAAGCTACGTGGAGCCGTCCATGGATGCGGCCATCTCCGAGGAGGGCGGCAAGGATTTCGTCTTTACGAACAATACGGACGCACCGATCTATATCAAGGGCTATGTGGCCGGGACAGTTCTGCATTTTGATATCTACGGGCTGGAGACGCGGCCCGAAAACCGGAAGGTGGTCTACCGCCCGGAGATCCTCTCGAAAGTATCGGCACCGGACAACTTCACGGAGGATCCGGAGAAGCCGGTCGGCTACATCCGGCTCGATCAGGACCCCCACGAGGGTGTCGCCGCCGAGGTCTACAAGGAAGTCTACGTGGACAATGTCCTCGAATCGAACGACTGGTACAACGCGAGCGAGTACAATATGTCGCCGGCGAGATACACGATCGGCACGGCGGGCGCGGATGAGAGCCTGCTCACGGCTCTCCGGACCGCCTTCGAGACGGAGAGTCTCGAGATGGTGTACCGGGTCCTTGCGGAAAACAATATTACCTACAAGATGACGACGGCGGAGGCGGAAGCTGCGACCGCTCGGACGGCATCCGGAGAAGTAAATCCATGAAGATCCTGACCGTTAACTGTATTGCACTTGATGCGCAGACGCGCATTGCGGAGCTTAAGAGAGGGGAACTTGAGAGAAGGTTCCCTTCTTTTTTCATGCGTGAGGCGGCTCTTGCGGCCGCCTTCCTGGAGCTTCCCCGGCCGGAGGCGGCTGTTTACTGCCGGCCGGTCTCCGAGGGGGGCATTTTCTCCGCGCTCTGGCGCATGGCGGAGACGCTGGACACCGGACTTGCGGTTGACATAAAAAAGATCCCGATCCGTCAGGAGACGATCGAGATCCTGGAACTCTATGACATTAATCCCTACTATGCGCTCTCGGAGAACTGCCTTCTGGCCGTCCTTGAGGATCCGGAGCCGTATCTTGAGGAGCTTCGTAAAATGAAGATCCCCGCAGCCGTGATCGGTGAACTCATGCCGGGTCCCGGGAGGATCCTGAAGAACGGAGAGCGGATCCGCTATCTCGACCGCGAACAGCCGGAAGAGCTTCTGAAGATCCCGGGTGCATACCCGGTCAGGCGAGATCCAGCGTGAAGATGAACTCGGTGCCGACGTTTACGGTGCTGACGACGCTGATCGTCTGGTTGTGGGCGGAGACGATTTCCTTCACGATGGAGAGACCGAGGCCTGAGCCTTTCCGGTCCTTGCCGCGCGAGGAGTCGCTCTTGTAGAAGCGGTCCCAGATGTGGGAGAGCTCCGCGGCCGGGATGCCGCAGCCCTCGTCCTTGACGGAGATTTCGCATTTTCCGTGCCGGATCGTGGTTTCCAGCTTAATTTCAGAGCCTTTTTCGCTGAATTTGATCGCATTGTCGAGCAGGTTATAGATGACCTGCTCGATTTTTTCGTAATCGGCGTTCACGCTGAGCTCGGGTCCGGTCAGGACCAGGTTGATGCTGATCTTCTTTTTGCGGCAGCTGCCCTCAAAGACGGCGGCTGTCTTCTTCAGGAGACTGTTGATGTCGAAGACGGACTTTGAGAGGGAGCCCTTGTTCATGTCCATGTTTTCGAGGGTGAGGACGGAGTTGGTCAGCTTCTCGAGCCGCTCGGTCTCCTGGGCGATGATGCCGAGGTATTTTTCGTGCAGCTCGGGCGGGATCGTCCCGTCCGTCATCGCCTCGGTGAAGCCCTTGATGGAGGTGAGCGGCGAGCGGAAGTCGTGACTGATATTGGAAATGAATTTCTTCTGGTACTCCTCGTTCTTCCGGAGCTCCGCGGCCATCACGTTCAGTGTGTCGGCGAGATACCCCATCTCATCGTTCGTCGCGACCTCGATCTTGTGGTTCAGGTTGCCGGAGGCAAAGGCCTTGGCGCCGTCCGTGATCATTCGAAGGGGCACGTAGACGGAGAAGCCGAGGACCAGCAGGATGACGAAGGAAAGACCGAAATTGATGATGCCGACAATCACGACGGGCTTCAGGATATCGGCCGTCTCCTCCCGTATGCTTGTGAGAGGCAGGCTGACGGCGATATAGCCCCTGGTGGAGAGGCCGCTCGTGACAGGGTACATGACGGAGAGGACCTCCTCGCCGTACTGGCCGAAGAAGGTGCTGATCTCGTAATACTTGGGACCGAAGGCGGCATAGTTGAAGGACTCGATGACCGGATATTCGTCGGTGCGGAAATAATCGGAGGTGTCTATGAGGATCGTCCCGTCCGTTCCGATAACGCGGATCGTGCCGCCGGTGACCGAGGCGGCCATGGAGAGACTGGCATAGGTGCTCTCCGCAGACTTATCGCCGGAAAAATAGCCGCTGACCCTGAGAGAGGAAGCCTTTCCCGCCTCCGCATAGAGGCCTTCCGCGCGGTTTTTTACGAGCGCGTCAAAAACGAGCTGCTGTCCCAGCGAGGTGATGACGAGCAGCTCGACGACGGCCAGGATCATGTAGGCCGCGATAAATTTTAAATAGAGACGTTTTTTCATGCCCGGAATTCTCCGGCGGCAGACCTGTGCTGCCGCTTCAGCTGCGCTTTACTTCAAACTTGTAGCCGATGCCCCAGACGGTTGCGATCGACCAGTTTCCGTAGTCTTTTATTTTCTCCCTGAGACGCTTTATGTGGACGTCGACGGTCCGCGTGTCACCGACATAGTCAAAGCCCCAGATGTGGTCCAGGAGCTGCTCGCGCGTGAAGACCTGGTTCGGGTGGGAAGCCAGGAAATAGAGGAGCTCCAGCTCCTTGGGCGGCATGTCGATGTTCTGGTCGTTGTAGAGGACGGAGTAGTTGGTCTGGTTGACCGTGAGGTGCGGGTACTCGACGATCTTTGCGTCAGGCTGCACCTCGACCGGCCGCGGAGATGCCGTCTTGTAGCGGCGCAGCACCGCTTTCACGCGCGCCACGAGCTCCTTGGAGTCGAAGGGCTTGATCATGTAATCGTCCGCGCCGAGCTCGAGGCCCAGGACCTTGTCGAAGGTCTCGCCCTTGGCGGAGAGCATGATGACCGGGGTGTCCTTCATCTGCCGGATCTCCCGGCAGACCTCATAGCCGTCCTTGCCCGGGAGCATGAGGTCTAAAATGACCAGATTCGGGTCGAACTCGCGGAAAATGGACAGCGCCTCTTCGCCGTCCTCCGCGATCCGGGTCTCGTACATCTCCTTGGTGAGATAGAGGGAAATGAGCTCCGCGATGTTGTTATCGTCGTCGACGATGAGAATTTTCTGTTTTGCAGCCATGGCCCCTCCTTATTTCAGCTCGGCGATGGTCACGCCGGCGTCTCCTTCCCCGTATTCGCCGAGGCGGAAGGATTTTACGTGCTTGTTGCGCTTTAAGTACTGCTGGACGCCCTGGCGGAGCTTGCCGGTGCCCTTGCCGTGAACGATGCGGACGCTGGGCAGGTGGGCCAGAGCGGCGTTGTCGATGAATTTTTCAAGCGCCATGACCGCCTCGTCCACGGTCTGGCCGAGCAGGTTGATCTCGCCGGTGGCGGTCATGGACTTCTCCATGCGCAGCTTGCCGGCGGAGGACTTCTTGATGCCCGGAGCCGTGATATCGGCTTCATCCAGCTTCTCGAGATCGGTGAGCTTCACCTTCATCCGCATGATCCCGCAGGTGACGAAGAGCTGGTCCTTTGCGTCGGGCAGCGTGTTCACCGTGCCTTTGAGGTTCAGGGAGAGGACGCGGATGGGGTCGCCGACCTTCAGATCTTCCTTCCTGAGGCTGCCGGACTTTGTATCTTTTCCGATATCGCTCATGCCGGAATTGAGCTCGTTGATGCGGGACCGTAAGGCCTGCCGCTCTTTTTCGAGCTCCTTGCCGGTGGAAATGCCGCCGTGCTTTGCAAAATAGGCGATCTGCTTGTCCGCGTAGGCCTTGGCCTCCTCCAGGATGCGTTTCGCCTCGACCTGGGACTCCGCGATCAGCTTCTTCTTCTGCTCCGCCAGATGGTCTTTCTGGTAAGCCAGGTCTTTCTTCAGCTGTTCGATCTCGCGGCGGGTGCGCTCTGCTTCCTGCTTTTCATTTTCCAGCGCGACGCGCTTCGACTCGAGGTCCGAGATGACGTCCTCGAAGGATTCCGCCTGGTCGGAAATGAGACCCCTGGCGTCCTCGATGATCGCGTCGGAGAGTCCGAGCTTTTTGGAAATCGCAAACGCGTTGCTCTTGCCCGGCACGCCGATGAGCAGGCGGTAGGTCGGGGAGAGGGTCGCGACGTCGAACTCGCAGGAGGCATTTTCCACGCCGGGGGTGCGGAGCGCGTAGACCTTGATCTCGCTGTAGTGGGTCGTGGCCACGGTCCGGATGCCCCGGACATGCAGGCTGTCCAGGATCGCGACGGCGAGGGCCGCGCCCTCGGTCGGATCGGTGCCTGCCCCGAGCTCGTCGAAGAGGACCAGGGAGTGCTCGTCCGCGGTGTCCAGGAACTCGACGATGTTGGTCATGTGGGACGAGAAGGTCGAGAGGCTCTGCTCGATGCTCTGCTCGTCGCCGATGTCCGCGTAGACCTCGGAGAACATCGCGATGCGGCTCTGGTCCGCAGCCGGAATGTGGAGGCCCGAGAGCCCCATGAGAACCAGAAGGCCGGTCGTCTTAAGCGTGACGGTCTTGCCGCCGGTGTTGGGGCCGGTGATGACCAGAAGGTCGAAATTCTCTCCGAGCCGCACATCGATCGGGACGACCTTCTTCCTGTCGATCATCGGGTGGCGGGCTTTCTTTAAGTCAATGATCCCCTGATCGTTCAGCACGGGCCGTGACGCGTTCATGGAGAGCGCGAGGGAGGCGCGGGCGAAGATGTAGTCGAGGGCGGTCAGCATCTCGTAATCCTGGCGGATGAAGCCGGCCTCGCCGTTCAGCATCTCGGAGAGCTTTGCGAGGATCACCTCGATCTCCTTCTGCTCCTCGCCTTCGAGCTGGCGGATCTCGTTGTTCAGGTTCACGACGGCGGTCGGCTCGATGAAGAGTGTGGAGCCCGACGAGCTCATGTCGTGGACGATGCCGCCGAACTGACTCTTGTATTCCGCCTTGACCGGGACGCAGTAGCGCCCGTCGCGGGTCGTGACCAGGCTGTCCTGCAGGTAATCCTTGCCGTGGGAGGCGATGATGCGGTTAAGCTCTGTGTGGATGCGGTCGCCGGCCGCCTTGATCGAGCGGCGGATCTGGCGCAGCTTCGGGGAGGCGTTGTCGGAGATCTCCTCCTCGGAGAGGATGCAGCGGCGGACTTCATTTGTCACCTGGGGCAGCGGTTCAAGCACGGAAAAAAGAGGCGTCAGGATGTCGTCGGGGGCATCCTCCCGCTCTTTTCTGCCGTAATTGCGGACCGTGCCGGCATTCTCCAGAAGCTTCGTGATCTCGAGGATCTCCCGGATACTCAGGGCACTTCCGAGGTCGAGACGGAGGAGTGAGCCCCTCACGTCCGCGTTGTTTCCGAAGGAAATGCTTCCCTTTGCAAAGATGCGCGTGACCGCCGCGGCTGTCTCCTCCTGCAGCCGGTCGATTTCATTTAAGTCTGTGAGCGGCAAGGTCGCAGCGCAGAGAGCCTTCCCCGGGCGGCTCGAGGCGCGCTCGGTGAGAAGGCTGATGATTTTATCGTATTCGAGTGTTTTCAGGGCTTTTTCATTCATGGTTTCATTTTATCGCAAAGCGGCGCTAATTTAAAGGGAAATTTCCATAAGAAGAGACCTTATTCGTTGTTCTTTTTTGGTATTTGTGGTATACTTGTTTTTAAGATTTTCATGATCTAAGCAATAAGGGAGTAAGAAAATGGGTTTATTTGACAGATTCAAAAAAAAGGAAACAGAAAAGACACCGGATGGCAATACGGCTTCGTTCGCAGAGCTGAAGGACGAGATTCTTCCGGCCGCTGAGGCGGAGGAGACGGCTGAGGCCGCTCCGGAAGCAGAAAATGAAGAGCCGGCCGAAGCCGAAAGCGCAGCCCCGGCCGAAGCCGAAAGCGCAGCACCGGCCGAGACCGCCGCGGAGGAGGAAGCTCCGGCACCCGCACCGGCTCCGGTGCCCCAGGGGCCGCGCATGACGCCGCTCACCAAGGAGCAGATTGAAAAGAGCGAGGAGAACGGCAAGATCCTGACCTACCTCATCGAGAGACATTATGAACTGAAGAACAAGGACAGCTTCCTCACCGCCGTCAAGGGGCTTGAGGAAACGAAGCTCTGGGTTCCGATGCACATCCTGATGTCCAAGAGTGATCTCGAAGCGATGAAGGCGGCGGTCGGCAAGACGCCGGTCAAACCGAAGGATCCCGTGCGCTTTGTCCCGGATATCTTAAAGAATAAGGACGGCGACCGTCTCTTCCCGGCCTTCACGACGAGGGACGAGATCCCCGCGGACTATCGGAAGCGCTTCCAGTGGGTCCAGATGGATTCGGCGGAGTGCGGCATGCAGGTCATCCGCAACGAGAGACTCGCGGCTCTCATCATCAATCCGTTCACCAAGAACCTGGTGCTTCGCCGCGACATGCTCGAGAAGATGATCGTAAAGAAGCCGGCTGAGGGGGAAAATGCTCCCGCACAGCTTTCTTAAGGAGCAGCATTTTACAGGCTGACCGAAAATGAACCGGCATGAGTGCGCATGAGAAGGAGAATTTTATATGCCGAAGAACATGAAACGGGCGGGCGCGGCAATGGCAGCCGCGCTCGTTTTAACGTATATGGCAGGTACGGCGTCCGCAGGGGCGGCGTATGCTGCCGCCGAGCCGGCCCCGGAGAGGACAGTGACCCGGGCGGAGGCAGCCGCATGGCTCGATGAGCGCGTGGGGCAGAGCATCGATTACGACGGGGCATACGGAGCCCAGAATACAGACCTGATCAAGGCCTACTATGAATTTCTGGGAGTTACACCCGTGTCCGGGAGTGCCGGATCCTACAGAACGAATGACCTTCCGGGAGGCTTTGAGCGGATCCGCGATGGAAGCCCGCTTCCGGGCGATATTCTCGTATACACGGGCGGCTATTACGGGCACGTCGCCGTCTATGAATCCGATCACGTATCGTTCCACCAGGGGTTCGGGGCGGACAGCGTGATCCGTCTTCTCAATGATTACAGGGAGATCGGCGGCGGTCTTACCTACTGGGGCCTCATCCGTCCGGCCTTTCCGGAGGAACCCTTTGAGGCGGAGGATCCGGGGACAGGGCCCGAAGGGAACGGCATCACGACACCCGGGAAGATCCGGCAGGGAGATGGTTTTATGCCCGAAGGAATCGTCACGGACACGGAGATGCTCTCGGAAGTTACAGCCGGCGTCTATCTCCCGGACGGGCAGGAGATCTTTGCGGCCTCTGCCGCACCGGAGGCGCAGTCCTTCGATCTGTCGGGCCTTGAGGGGGAAAAGGGCACGGATGCTCTGGTCCCGGGAATCTATGAATACCGGGTGACGGCAGCGGACCCGGCCGGGACGAAGGTCCTTGCGTCGGAGGTCTTCACGGTCACCTCCGGGACAAAGACGATCCCGGACGGCCTCTACAGGGTTGAGAGCGATCTTAAGAGCGGCATGATGCTCTCCGTGGCGGGGCGTTCATCCCTTCCGGGAGCCAACATCCGCCTCTTTACATTTCTTCCCTATGATCTCTCCCAGGATTTTTATTTTACATATGAAGCGGAAGGGTACTACACGGTGAAGAACCGGCAGAGCGGGCTTTACATGACGCTCGGGGAGGCGCGGACCGACGGCAGCCGGCCGCTCATCCAGAAGGAGCAGACGGGCGGAGACGAGCAGCTCTTTCAGGTTCTCACGGACGGGACGGACAGATGGTACCTGGTTCCGAAGACGGAGGAGAACCTTCTTATAAGGACCGCGGGCGGCGCTGCCTACAACTCGGCCGACACGGATGCGGGGCCTGCCACGCTCGGGGGAGAGTGCCGGTTTACTTTGTATGACTCGTTCTCCGGGTTCCGGGATGTGCAGGGGGAAGCCAGAGGACAGTGAGCCTGAACCCTGTGAAACTTGTAAAATCTGGTGAAATTTTAGAAAAAATTTTTCATTTTTTAAGGCATAATTGAAAACAATATGTTACAATAGAACCATGAGTGAGAATGCGCCTCTTAAGGGTGCGGCTTCACGTAAACAATGATAATCTCAAGGAAAGAGAGGTCTCACTATGAATCAAAACAAAATGTTAGGAATGATTTTGGCAGGCGGACGTGGCAGCCGTCTCCATGACCTGACCAACAAAGTCGCCAAGCCTGCAGTGTCCTACGGCGGAAAATATCGCATCATCGATTTCCCGCTCTCCAACTGCGCGAACAGCGGCATTGATGTCGTCGGTGTTCTTACCCAGTACGAGTCTGTCGACCTGAACAGCTATGCGGCTCAGGGCGGACGCTGGGGTCTCGACACCCGCGACAGCGGCGTCTTCATTCTGACTCCGCGTGAAAAGGCTGACCAGGGACTGGATGTCTACCGCGGCACGGCGGATGCCATTTCCCAGAATATCGACTTCATCGACAAGTATGATCCGGAATATCTGCTGATCCTCTCCGGCGACCATATCTACAAGATGAACTATGATAAGATGCTCGACTATCACAGAGAGAAGGGCGCTGACGCCACGATCGCTGTCCGCGAGGTTCCGTGGAAGGAAGCTCCGCGTTTCGGCATCATGAACACGGACGAAGATCTCAACATCGTTGAGTTCCAGGAGAAGCCGAAGGAGCCGAAGAGCAACCTGGCATCCATGGGTATCTATATCTTCACATGGAAGGCACTCCGCAAGAAACTCGTCGTCGACATGAAGGATCCGAACTCCAGCCATGACTTCGGCAATGACATCATCCCGGCATTCCTGAACGAGGGCAGAAAGCTCGTCGCATGGAAGTTCAAAGGATACTGGAAGGATGTAGGAACCATCGATTCTCTCTGGGAGGCCAATATGGACCTTCTCAGCAAGGAAAATGAACTGAATCTCGATGACCCGACATGGAAGATCTACACCGAAGACGCCTCCGCACTGCCGGCCTACATCGGACCGGAAGCTTCTGTTGAGACCGCTTACCTTACACAGGGCAGCGAGATCGACGGCGAGGTCAAGCGCTCCGTTATCTTCACCGACACAGTCGTTGAAGCCGGCGCAAAGGTCATCGACTCCGTCCTGATGCCGGGCGCAAAGGTTGCCGCTGGTGCCGTTGTTACCCGTGCACTGGTCGCCAACAATGTCAAGATCGGCAAGAACGCTGTCGTCGGCAGCGCAGACAGCGAAGAGATTCTTCTCGTCGCTAAGAATGTAAAGGGGGATGAGTAAAATGGCAAAAGCACTTGGTATTGTTACAGCATCCGGCAACCGGATCCGCGTAGAAGGGCTTCAGGCTCATCGCCCGATCAGCTCCTTCTCCTTCGTAGGCCGTTATCGTATTATCGACTTCCCGGTCTCCAACCTCTCCAACAGCGACATTGAGCGCATCATGGTTTATGTGGACGCTACACAGAATCCGCGTTCCTTAAGCGAGCACCTCGGAACCGGCCGTCACTACAACATCAATTCTAAGCGCGGCAAACTGCAGATGATCTTCTGCGGCGCTGCGGCTGTGAACCAGATCTACAAGACCGATATCGCGGGTTTCCTTGAGAACTTCGACCTTCTCGAGAGAGCACATCAGGAGTATGTCGTCATCGCTCCGAGCACCATGATCTATGCTCAGGACTATGACAAGCTTCTGAGCACCCATATCGAATCCGGCGCTGACATCACTCTGCTCTATCACAGAGTCGACAACGCAAAGGAGAAGTTCCTGAACTGCGACGTCCTCAACCTGAACCGCCAGAAGGGCGTTCAGTCGATCGAGCGCAACCTCGGCAACACCAAGGACAAGAACATCTTCGCAGAGTCCTACATCATGAAGAAAGACCTCTTCATCGAGCTCGTCAAGGAAGCGAAGAGCATCTCCTCCACCTACACGCTGGCTGAGATCGTCAGCGCGAAGTGCGCAGAGCTGGATGTTCGTGCGGTTGCTCACAAGGGTTACTTCGCAGCGGTCACAGACCTTAAGAGCTACTATGACGCCAACCTGGCGCTCACAGACCTCGATGTCGCGAAGGATCTCTTCAAGGCTAACTGGCCGATCTACACCAAGACGACCGATGCCTGCCCGACCAAGGTCGAGGCGAGCGGCACCGTCAAGAACTCCCTTGTCTCCAACGGCTGCGTGATCGAAGGCTCGGTTGACCACTGCGTCATCGGCAGAAACGTCACCATCAAGGCCGGCGCTGTCGTCAAGGACTGCCTGATCCTCGCTTACACCACGATCGGCGAAGGCGTTCATATCGAAGGCCAGGTCGTCGACAAATGGGTCACGATTAAGAACACCAAGGAAATCGTTGCGGATCCGGAAGAGCCGGGCTACATCAACAGGGATGACGTCCTTTAATCATCACTTCTGATAAGATGGCGGGGCCGTGAGTTTCACGGCCCCGTTTTTTAAGGGGAATTTATGCTGCAGTACTTCTTTCTCATCTGCGTCACGGCTGCCGTCATCGGCCTCTCCGCCGGCATGATCCTGCTGACCCTGGCGCTCATCAAACCCATCGGGAAAATCACCCCCAGGACCTGCGGCCTCATCCTCATGGGGTCCCTCTTTCTGGCGGTCGCCGGCGTGACCGGCCTGCTCGCGCTCGCAAAATAGACAAGTATGACTTGTAAAGAGCGGGAAAATGTTTTAAAATCTTGAAATGCCGGGGTGTTTTCATTTTCCGGTAAATATATAATGCGGAGAAATGACATGATTTGCGAAAACATTCTGGCAGCAATGGGCAACACACCGATCATCAGACTGAACCACATCGCCCCGAAGGACGGCGCGGAAGTGCTGGTCAAATTCGAGGGGCTGAACGTCGGAGGCTCCATCAAGACCCGCACCGCCTACGCGATGATCAAAAGGGCCGAGGAGATGGGCCTCATAAACAAGGACAGCATCATCGTCGAGCCGACGAGCGGCAACCAGGGCATCGGCCTGTCTCTGGTCGGCGCGGTCCGGGGCTATGAGACCGTCATCATCATGCCGGACTCGGTCAGCGAGGAGCGCAGAAAGCTGATGGTCCACTACGGCGCGAAGGTCGTGCTGGTCCACGACGCCGGCAACATCGGAAAGTGCATCCAGGACTGCGTGGATCTCGCCCTTAAAATGAAAGCCGAGAACCCGCGTGTCTTCGTCCCCCAGCAGTTTGAGAACCCCGCTAACGTCGAGGTTCAAAAAAACGTGACAGGGCAGGAGATCCTCGACCAGGTCGGAAAACCGATCCACGGCTTCTGCTCCGGCATCGGGACGGGCGGCACGATCACCGGCATCGGCGAGGCTCTTAAGGAGGCGAACCCGGACATTGAGATCTGGGCGGTTGAGCCGGAGGATGCGGCGATCCTCTCGGGCGGCTCCATCGGGACCCATGTCCAGATGGGGATCGGCGACGGCCTCATCCCGCCGATCCTGAACACCAAGATCTACGACGAGCTCTGCATCGTGACCGATGAGGAAGCGCTCAGGACCTCCCGGGAGCTCGCCTCGAAGGAGGGGATCATGTGCGGGATCTCGAGCGGCACGAACGTGTGCGCGGCACTTCGGCTCGCGAAGAAGCTCGGGCCCGGGAAGACGGTGGTCACGGTGCTGCCGGATACGGCGGAGAGGTATTTTTCGACGCCGCTGTTTGAGGAGCTGTGAGTATACGGGGACGGTTCCCGGATTCTCCGGGGACGGTTCTTGAGGATTGCAGAGCAATCTTCTGAGAACCGTCCCTGAGAATCAGGAACCGTCCCCTTTTTCTTTTGTGAAATTGTGCTTGTTATTTTATGGGATTCCTGTATAATTATAGTCATAATTGACATATATCTTTCGTAAGGAGGGAATTTCCATGGCTCAGAACTATAACATCTGTCTCGATATCGGCGGCACAAAGATCCTCGGCGCGATCTTTGACGAGAAGGATGAGATCATTTACCGCTTAAAGAAAAAGACCAAGCAGTCCGGCGATGACTCCGCGAACGTCGAGAAAGTCATCATCTCGGTCGTCGAGGAGATGATCGAGGCCGCGGGCATCGACAAAAAGAAGATCAACGCAATCGCGGCCGGCGCCCCCGGCGTCATCAACCAGGAAACGGGCGTCGTCCTGTTCTCCCCGAACCTTCCGTGGAGAAACTACAACATCAAGAAGTCCATCGAGGAGAAGACCGGCATCAAGTTCTACATCGGAAATGACGTCAATGTCGGCGTCCTCGGCGAGTACTACTACGGCGCGGCCAGGGGCTACAAGAACGTCGTCGGCTTCTTCGTCGGCACGGGCATGGGCGGCGGCCTGATCCTGGACGGCAGGCTTTTCACCGGCAATCAGTTCAAGGGCGCGGAGTACGGCCACATGATCCTGGATCCGGAAGGCCCCTTATGCAACTGCGGCCAGAGAGGCTGCCTTGAGGCTTTCTCCAGCAAGAAGGGCATGAGCGCCTACATCGTGCAGCAGGTGACCCGCGGACGTTCCAGCATGCTGGGCGACAAGATCGAGAACGGCGTCTTCAAGAGCAAGATGCTCAAGAAAGCGCTGGCCGCCGAGGATGCGGTGGCGGTCGAGGCGGTCGACAGAGCCTGCCACTATCTCGCGGTCGCGACCGGCAACATGATCAACACGATCAGCCCGGATGTTGTCGTCTACGGCGGCGGCGTCATCGAGGCGGTCGGCGACATTTTCCTTGAGAAGATCCTGAAGGAGGTCGACCGCTACTGCATGCCGTCGATCCGCGACACGGTCGAGCTCAAGGTTGCGGCGCTCGGCGACGATTCGATCCTCTACGGTGCGCTGTCGATGATCAAGGGCAAGAAATAAAGATTGAGAAAAGTTACCCCCGGCGGAGTGTCGCCGGGGGTTATTGCTTTATGAAGGAAATTATTTTGGGTAACCGCCAAGGAACGCAAGACTCGGCTTCGGAGCCCGCTCCTGGGTCTTACGGTCCACCGCGATGAGCCCGAAGGTCATCGAGAACCCCTTCTGCCACTCAAAGTTGTCCATGAGGCTCCAGTAGCAGTAGCCCTTAATCGGCAGCCCGTCGGCAAGGCAGCGCTCGACGCCCGCGAGCGCGCGGCGGATGAACTCCACCCGGCGCGTATCGTCGGAGACCGCGACGCCGTTCTCGGTCACGATGAGGTCGCCCTTGAACTCCTCGTGCACCTTGCGGAGCACGTGCTCGAGCGCCTCCGGATAGAACTCGTAGTCCATCTGGGTGAGCTCCGCACCCTCCGGGCAGGGAACCATGCCCTCCGGGCCGTACTGGGAGCGCGTGTAATTCTGGACGCCCAGAAAATCGTCATCCTTGATGTAGGGAAGATAGTGGGCAAACTCCTCGTTCCACTCGGCCTCGGCGAAGGACTCGCCGCCCGGCAGCGCCTGCACATCATGGACCGAGAGGGTGATGCCGACCTTTATCTCCGGATAGATGGCCTTGATGGCTTCCTTCGCCGCCTGATGAGCTCTGAAGACCAGCGCATCGCCTTCGGGAGTTCTCGCGGAGACGAAGACCTGGGGCTGCGGAGTCCCGAAGATCTGCGCATTTTCCATGGCGGCGAACTTCATATTCTCCATCATCTTCTCAAAGTTCATGCCGACCTGAACCGTGCCCTCGGCGTCCTTCGCCGATTTCGCCTTCTGTTCCGCCATGAGCCGGAAGCGCTTTGAAATCGCGGCGATCTGAAGGCCCATGTTGGCCTCGTTGATCGTGCAGATGTATTTGAGCTCGGAACCGAGCTTTTCGGTCACATAGGAGGCGTAGCGGCGGAAGTATTCGATCGTGCTCTCGGCCTCCCAGCCGCCCTTCCTGATGAGCCAGACCGGGCTTGTGAAGTGCAGGAGCGTCACAAGCGGCTCCACCCCGTGCGCCTTGCAGCAGGCGATCACCTTTCTGTAGTGCTCGATCTCATTTTCATCGAATTTTCCCTCTTCCGGCTCGATGCGGGCCCACTCGACGGAGAATCGGTAGGCATTGAGGCCTGCATCGGCAAGAAGCTTGATGTCCTCCTCGTAGCGGTTGTAGTGGTCGCAGGCGTCGCCGCTCGGCTCGGCAAAGCTCGTGTGCGGGATGTGCTCCATTGCCCAGTAGTCGCTGTGGATGTTGTTTCCCTCTACCTGGTGGGCCGCTGTGGCGGCGCCGAAGTAAAAACCTTTCGGAAATGACATTATGCAAACCTCCTTAGCTTAGTTTTATGCAGGTCCCTTCCGTGATGCCGACCTCGTTAAATGCGTCGACACGCACATAGTATTCTCTTCCCTTGATGAGAGCCCCGACGCGCTTCGTGTCGGCTGCGAAGACCATATAGTTGTTGTAGAGTTTCTCCGGACTACTACCGAAGAGGATGTTGCAGCCGACCGTGTTCTCCTGCGGCTCGATGGTTACTTCCATGTCGAGATCGCCGGTGCGGACTGCCGTAAAATGAGGAACCGCCGGCTTCTCGCCTTCCCCGAACCCGAAGACACGTAAGCCCGAGACGCAGGGAGCCTGGTCGTAGGGGACTTCCATGTTCGAGAGCTTGAGGAACCGGGCGGCGAAACCCTCCTCGCGGACGATGAAGTCGTGGGAGAGGTCGGTCGCGGCATCGGACTTGTCCTCGATGACGAACCAGTTCTCGCCGTCAACGGACCCTTCGAGCTTCCAGCGGGTCACGGGGTTTCTCTCCTCGATGTAGCGGGCCTGGGTTCCCGGTCTGATCTCGCCCGGGCAGGGGATGTCGATCTTGTCATCCGCGAAATTGATCTGGACGGCGTGCACATCGAAGACTTTGCCGAGGTCGGCGCAGAGCCATTCATTTTTATCCGCGGAGGCAGCCCGCCACCAGGTTTGTACATTTTCCTCAAGCGCCTTTGCCGGCTCGTGTCCCTCCGCGAAGGAGGAGGCGGCAGCGGTTTTGCCGGCGCTTAAGAGCATGAAGGCCGGATCGCGCCACTCGTCCTGGCGGAAGCCGGAGATCGTCATCGGCCAATCGCCGTAGCGCTGGTTGCAGCAGAGCTCGCCGTCCGCATCGAACCCGGCCGGCCAGAGGCCGACGCGGCGCTCGAAATCGTGGTTCATGGAAATGCGCATGGTCGCCGTGTGCCACCAGTTGCCCTGCTCATCCTGCATCGTGGAGCCGTGGCCCGCACCCGGCAGGAAGCCGCCCGGCTTGTAGGAGTAAGGGTTGTTGTCCGCGAGAGTGAACGGGCCTAAGGGGCTGTCGCTCACGTAGACACCGTCCGAGTAAGTGTTGTACTGGGTTCCGGGGCAGGCGTACTGGAGGTAGTATTTTCCGCAGTGTTTGTCCATCCAGGCGCCTTCGATGTAGGGCTTGTTGGAGAACATGCCGCGGATGAGGAACTTTATGCCCGGCGGAAGCTGATCTTCCGGCACGGGGTTATTCTTTAAAAATGCCTGATACTTGGCTTCTACGACCTCCTCGGAGGCCGGCAGCGTGCTGTTGTCCTCGCCGATGCGCTCGTAGCCGATCGAATGGGGATCGCCGCTGACAAGCTCCTTCTTTTCGCCGATGGGGTTCATGGTCGCAGGATCAAGCTCCACGCCGTAGATGGGCGTCATATTGGAGCAGCCCCAGTAGAAGTAGATTCGGCCGTCATCGTCCTTAAAGAGGTTCGGGTCCCAGTAGGAGAAAGTGCCGTCGATCTTCTCGTAGGGACCGTGTAAAATATCCTTCGTGCGCCAGCGGTCGCAGATGTGGTCGCGGCTCGAAGCGCAGAAGTAGACCCAGCCGTCCAGCACGCGAACATCCGGCGCGTAGTCGTAGGTGGGGAGATCCGCCGGGAAACGGTGATTCTCCCAGTTCACGAGGTCGTCGGAGACCCATACGCCGAGCGTCATGGAGGCGAAGATGTAATAGCGGCCTTCATAACAGATCATGGACGGGTCCGCCGCCTCGCGGCAGATCTGGAGGATGCCGCCCTTTCTCGGGTCAGCGTTGAACTGGTAGCGGTAATTGATGTTGATCGGGTTACAGTAGTACTTCATAAGAGCAGTCTCCTTCCGTGACTTCGTGGCGCTCACCGTTCGGCAGCGTAATCATCGCCGGCACGGGAACATGGAAATGAAAGACGATCCGATCTTCCTCGTAGACCCAGGAACTCTCGATGCGGCCTGCCGGGGAATCCCAGGAGGCCTTCGCGAAGCCAAGCTCACGGCCCGGATGCGGCGTGATGCTAAGCTCCCGGCCTTTGAGGGAAATGCCGCAGGCGCCGCTGAAAAGCCAGCCCGTGACCGCGCCGTAGGAGTAATGATTCAGGGAATCATGCACGGTGCCGTCCGGGCGGACGCCGTCCCAGCACTCCCAGATGGAGGTCGCGCCTTTCTTTACGGCGTAGAGCCAGCCCGGGCATTCATCCTGCAAAAGCAGCCTGTAGGCGATGTCCGCGCGGCCGTTGTCGGCAAGAACGGACAGTAGATCCGGAGTGGAGAGGAAGCCGGTATTCAGATGATACTTATTATTTTCCACTAATTGAACCAGTTCGTCAATCGCATTCGGCACTTCATTTTTCTTGAGGAGTCCGAAGGCGAGCGGCCGCACATACTCGCACATGCGGTCAGACTTGATGGTCCCGTTGTCGGTGCAGGTGAAGCGGTAGGCCTTGCGCGCATTAATCGCGATCTCTGCGTAGTGCTGCGCCTTCTCCTTGTGGCCGAGGATCTTCGAGATCTCCGCCATGAGGGCCGCGGACCTGAAGTAGTAGGCCGTCGCGACCTCGGGCGCCCCGAACATCATCGTTTTCTTCATCGTGTCCGTGTTGTCGACGTCGGGCTGGCACCATTCTCCGAAATGAAACCCTTCGTCCACGAGATACTTGTGGAAGGGGTTTATGAGGTTGTGGACGCGGGTCTTGCCGGCGCGCTTCTCGCAGTAGTTCATCCAGCCGGTCATCATGTCGTAGTTCTCGCGGAGGATCTCCTCATCGCCGTAGGCCTCGTAGAGGGCCCACGGTACCAGGATGCAGGCGTCGCCCCAGCCGGCAGAGCCCTGCAGCATGTTGGAGATCATGCTGCCGCTGTTGTTGACCGGCGCGATATTCTGCACGAGGCCGTCCTCACCCTGGGCCAGGCGGCACTCGCCGAGCCATTTCCGAAGGACCGGATAGCAGTCCGCAAGGTAGACCGCCGTGGGGGCAAATGCGCCGGCGTCGCCCGTCCAGCCAGCCCGCTCGCGGGTGGGGCAGTCGGTCGGGATGTCGCAGAAGTTGGAGCGCATGCTCCAGAGTGAATTCATAAAGAGCCGGTTCACGTCCGCGTTTCCGCATTCAAAGAACCCGACCTGGGGCATCTTCGAGTAGACCGCAACGGAGGTGAACGCAGCGTCCGCAAGGTCGATATCGGTCTCTACTTTCGCGTAGCGGAACCCGAAGATGGTGAACCTGGGTTTATAGACGTTGAGGCCGTCCTTGCAGATATAGGTGATCTTCTGGGGGATGCCGCCGTTTTTGCTGCGGTCGCCCGGGTCGAAGTTCTTCTGGGTGAAGTTGCCGTTCTCATCGAGGGTCTCTCCGTGCCGGAGGGTGATCGTCTGTCCGGCCTTCGCGGTGACGGAGAGCTCGGTATACCCGGCCAGGTTCTGGCCGAAGTCGATGACGGTCTCGCCGTTCGGCGTTTTGATAAGTTTTCCCTCAAAGCGCTCCTGCTCGAGGATCGGCACGCTCTCAGTTGCTGTAAGGTTCGAAAAATCAAACGCCGGCAGCGTGACGCCGTGCCAGCTCTCAATTGTCTCCATGCGGGCGTCATAGCGCTCGCCCTGCTGGAGGTCGTTCTCCCGCACGGGACCCTTCTGGCTTGCCTCCCAGGTCTCGTCGGTTTTGAGAATCACCTCGCCGTCCGCCTCGAGCTGGGCGAGAAGCGCGATATCGGTCCCGTAGTAGTTCGTTAAGCCGTCGATGCCGACGCTGCCGCGGTACCAGCCGTCTCCTATGATCACGAGAATTTCATTTTCCCCGGCTTTGATAAAGGAAGATACGTCGTAGCACTGCACCGTGAGGCGCTTTTTGTAGTCGCCCGTGCCGGGGGCGAGAACGAAATCGCCCACGCGCTCGCCATTTATGTAAACCTCGTAGAGGCCGTGGCAGGTGACGAAGAGGCGGGCCTCATCCGCCTTCTTTGCGGTGAAGGTGCGGCGGAGGTAAGAGGCCGGCTGGCGTGCGTCCTTATCGTGGGGGAGTTCCGGGTTGATCCATTTGGCCTGCCAGGCGGCAGGAAGAGCTTCATACATATCTGTCTTCATGGTTAAAACCTCTCATTGAGCCAGAGGGCGCTGAGCGTGAGACTTTTGACGGGATCCCTGTCGATCCAGTTCTTGTGACTTTCGAGGACGACCGCCTCGATGCCGTTTTCCATGGCGATCTCCCGGAGGCCGTTAAGGTCCATGTTTCCGGTGCCGAGCTCCATGCTGTCAGCTTTTAAAATAGGAGTCATGGAAGGACCGCTTACGCGGCTTCCCCGGTCATTGATGTGCCAGAGATTCATGCGGCTGCCGAGTTTTTTCATCCAGACCTTTGCGTCCGCTCCGCCGTCCGTGAACCAGTAGCTGTCAAACTCAAAGTTTACATAAGACGGGTCGGTCTCCTCGATGAGGACATCGTAGGCGCGGTGGCCCGGACGAACCTGAAGGAGCTCCACATTGTGGTTGTGGTAGAGGAGGGAGAGGCCTTCATTTTTGAGCTGCTCCCCACACTTATTGAGGCGCTTCGCAAGCTCCCGGACGGTCTTTTCGTCGGAGTAGTCGAAGCGGTACATGCCTGTGATGACGATCTTATCCGTGCCGAAGCTCTTTGCTTCCGCCATCACGGCTTCCGGCTCTCTTTCAAGGCTCCCTAAGTCTGCGTGGAGGCTCACGACGGAGAGGCCGCTCTCCTTGAGCAGCGCGTGCCAGTCAAGAGTGCCGCCCTTTCCGGTGGGCATGCCCGCCGCGCGGGTCATGAGCCTCACCATCAGGGAGCTTTTGTGAATCATGAATCGATTGAGTTCAAGGCCGTCGTATCCGGCGGCCTTGATTTTTCTTAGAGTCTCGCGGGCCTGTGTCTCATTTCCGGTCACAGTGCCCAGCATGATCTGCTGAACGGCTTTTTTCATTTGTGTATCCCCTGTAAGATACGGTTCATCTGTCTGATGCTCTCCTCGTCGGCTCCGCCCTGCTTTAAGAGGCTGAGGAGGGTCATGCGGCCCATCATGCGCTGCAGTGCGGGGTTGTCCTTGACGGCGTCGGCGACGTCGCCGCGCTCGGAGGCGCCTTTGGCCATCATGGCGTCGATGATGGCGCCGGCCTGCGGATTTGAGCGGATCTCGGCGAGCGTGTCCTGGATCGAGAAGCAGTCGGGATCCAGCTCGTCCTGATCAAACCAGTTTACCACAGTGGAGGACGTCTTGAAAATATAGGAGGGATCCGGCTCGGCCACGCGGCGGATGCACATCGTGTCAGAGGCGTCACCGCTCTCCGCGCGGATCAGGTGTTCGCCCATGAGCGGGATGCTGAAGCGGAAGACCGTCTCCCCCTCGAGCGTCTCAACCGGGGTGTTGTCCACAAAGAGAGTGACCTTCTTCTGGTTGGAGTAGACCTTGATCTCTGTTTCCTCGCCTGTGCGGTTTGCGAAGCGCTTGCCGCAGAGGTGGACGAACGGCTCCTTCTTATTCCAGGCGGCCTTGTAGAGGTAGAAAGCATCCTTCCGGAGGCTGCGGTCGAAGGTGACCAGGCCCTTCTGGTTCTCGCCGTGCTTGCCGCCCTCGTCACGGCCGTCCGCCGCGAAGTCGAAGAGGTTCCAGACGTGGGTCGCCCAGAGATAGGGGCGCTCATTGATCATTTTCAGCATATGCTCGTGGTAGAGCGCCTGATAATCTTCGGTGTAGTCGCCCTTCTCCGGGGTTGCGGAGTGGAAGGCGGGATTCGCGTCGGCACCGTACTCGGAGAATCCGATCACGCGGTCCGGATATTTTGCGTGGTACTCGTCGAAGAACTCGTCGGTCTGCTCCAGCTCTCCGAGATACCAGCCGAAGTAGAGGTTGTAGGAGTTGATGTCCGGGATCTCAAGGATCGGGCTGTCGATCTCCAGCATGAAGACATTCGCCATGGTGGTGAGGCGGGTCGGATCCATCCTGTGGCAGAGGTCGTTTAATGCCCTGTGATTCTCCAGCAGCTCCTCATTGACGGCGCTCGCCGCGGTGATTTCGTTGGAGAGGCCCCAGACCGCGATCGAGGGATGGTTGTAGCACTGGGTGATGAGCTCCTTCATCTGGCTGAGCGTGTTCGCCCGGCCATTTGACATATGCATGGTGATGTAGGGGATCTCCGCCCAGACCACGAGGCCGTTCTCATCGCAGAGGTCGTAGAACTCCTGAGCGTGCTGGTAGTGGGCGAGGCGCAGGGTCGTGGCGCCGAGTTCCCTGATGATCGCCATGTCGGCGGCGTGGTCTTCGTAGGAGAGCGCATTGCCCTTGCCCTTAAGATCCTGATGGCGGCTCACCCCGCGGAGCGGGTAGCTCCTGCCGTTTAAGAAAAATCCCTTCTGCGGGTCGCAGGAAAATACACGGCAGCCGAAGCGGGTGCTCACCGTATCGCCCGAGGGCAGCTTCGCCTCTGCGGTGTAGAGGTAGGGATCGTCGAGGCCGTCCCAGAGATGTACGTTTTCGATGGTGAATTCCGCACAGCGCTCCACGGTTTTGGTCTCACCGTTTACAGTTATGTCAACCGATTTCCCGTTGTGCCAGGTCTCGACGGTGACGACAGCGGTTTTCTTCTCAAGATCCACGACCGGCGTCACTTTGATGCCCGGAGTTCCGTCCTTCAGGAGTTCAAAATGCTCCGCAGGGACCGCGATGAGGTTGACCGCCCGGTAGAGGCCGCCGTAGAAGGTGAAGTCGGCCTTCTGGGGGTAGCAGAACGTGTTGTCCTCGTTATTTACGGAGATCGCGAGCACATTCTTTTCGGCGAGCACGTCCGTCAGTTCCACGCGGAAGGCAGAGTAGCCGTCCTCGTGACGGGCCAGCTTCTGTCCGTTCAGGTAGACTTCGGCGGTCATGGCCGCGCCGTTTATCTCGAGGAAGAGGCGCTCGCCGGCAGTCTCATCGGCGGTCAGCTCGCGGATGTACCAGCAGGTACCTCTGTGGTAGTCGTTGCCGCCGTCCTGGCCGTCGACCGCGTTCCAGGTGTGGGGCAGGGTGATAGCTTCGCCGGTTTCGGCATTTTCCATGGCGGACTCTACGGGGAGGGCGGCCTTAAGGAACCGCCACCCCTCTTTTAAGGTTGTTATTTTACGCATTTGCAGGATCTCCCTTGTGAAGTTCTTTCTCGTAAAGTTCGGCCTTTGCGGCAGCCTTCCTGTCGGCGATGCGCTTCTGGACTTCCGCCATCTCAGCCTTTCCGAGATGGCAGCCGCGCATCGCGACGAGCGTGCAGATCCAGCCGAGGATCGCAAGGCCGAAGCGGAGGAACATGGTCATCCAGAAGACGCCCGCGGTGTCCGGGTCACCCGGCTGCGGCATGGTGGTCGTGTAGCCGATGAGGGCGACGCAGGAGGTGGCGATGGCTGCGGAGAAGGAGGAGACGATCTTGTCGATCAGGCTGTAGGTGCCGGTGACGACGGCCGGGATGTATTTTCCGCTTCTGTCGAGCTCGAAGTCGATGATGTCAGCCATGAAGGCGGTGTTGGCAGTGGTGACGCACATCGCGAAACCGTTCGTGATGAAGGTCAGGGCGACGTAGACGATCATGGTGATGCCCATCGAGGCGATGGTCTGCGTTCCGACCGTGTTTCTCGTGACGATGAAGAAGAGGATCATAACAAGGTTTGCGTAGATGCAGTTGCGGGTCCAGGTGACGATGGACTCCTTGTTGCCGTGCTTGCCGGCGTAGCGGGCGCCGAAGATTGCAAAGAGGATGGACGGGAACATGCCGATCATGCTGAGCGTTGTCGCGAGGCCCATGTTGCCAATCAGGATGCCGCTCAGCATCGTGCCGACGATGGAGGCGGAGGAAGCCTGCTGGGCGATCTTGTCGGAAGCCGCGGAGATGATGTAGCTCTGGAGCGGCTTGTTGTTCGTGAGGACATTGATCATATCCTTCACTTCAAGGCGCTCGGTCTTGCCGAGACCTTCAAAGTTCTCCGGCTTGTCATATTCGGCGATGCCGATGCAGACCAGAACGACGCCGATGAAGCCGAGACCGACGCAGAGCCAGGTGACGACATCCAGGAACTCCTGGGTGAAGCTGCCGCCGAAGGCCGGCATAAGGCGGGTGTAGACAACGATGTTTAAGGCCATCGGGACCATGTAGTTGAGAACGGTCTGCCATACGCCGACGGTCGGGCGCTGCTTCGGGTCGTTCGTGAGCAGGGCCGGCAGGGTCTGCGCGGTCATGTTGACGATCGTGTAGCCGATGACGTAGAGCATGTAGCAGGCGAGGAAGACCGGGATGCCGTGGCCCTTGCCGGAGCAGAAGTTGAACATTAAGAGGACGCCGAGGCTCTGGATGGCCCAGCCGATCAGCATGAGCGGGCGGACTTTTCCGAACGGCGTGTTGAACCGGTCGTAGACGAAGGCGAGCAGCGGGTCCGTGATCGCGTCAAAGATACGGGTGAAGGTTAAGAGGCCGCCGACCACCAGGGTCGCGATGCCGTAGCCGATGCTGGCGGAGTAGCTGGCGAGGCCGATGAGGAAGTACATGGCCATGCCGTTGAAGGCGTTGAAGGCGACCAGGATGATCTGCCAGAGGTGGGCTCTTCTGTACTGAACGTTGTCGACTGCAGCGGTGTTCTTTGTTTCCATAATGGTTCTCCTTTATTTCATTTTTGGGGATCACACGTCCCTTTACTTGTTTACATTGTAAGAAGAAGCGGAAAAACCGTAAAGGTTAAAATTCGGGAAAAATTATCAAAATTCGGGAAGTGCCGGGAGAAAGAAAACCCGGGAGAATCCTTGCATTTAAAGGGGATCATATTGAAAATGCCTCAGACAGGTGGTAAAATTTCACTATGCGTGAGGGGGTGATCGAATGGAAGGAATCATGACGCAGGGGGAGCAGAATCTCCTCCTTCTGGAGAGCCTCATCCCTGCCTCGGAGAGGCTTTTTATCTTCAGCTATGATGAGAAAGGAAAGCTCATCGCTTCCTCCTGCCCGAGAGAGGAAGAGGAGCTTCTTGACAGAGCCTTTCGGATCCTGGGAGGCATGGAGCAGGCGCTTCTGTATGCCCGGACGACGGAAAATGAAAAGCCGCTCATCGCAGGCTCCTCCATCGGCATGCAGTGGTCCGTGACCTTTGAGCCGAACAGAAACCACGACCTGATCTTTGTGACAGGCCCCGTTTTTTACACAGCGCCTCTGGAGCACCAGATACGGACGTCTCTTGCACAGCTGCCGTTCAGCCGCGAGAACCGCGTATTCATGAACGAACTGTGCGGATTTCTTCCCGCGCTGCCTGTCATGCCCTACGCAGTCTTTATCCGCTATGCGCTCCTCGTCCACAATACGCTCACAGGCCGTCAGGCGGATCTTGAGACGATGATGCCGGAAGATACGCATGATGTTTCATTTTCGGCTGATACGGAACATCATAGGGACCGCAGCAAGGTCTACCTGGCCGAGAAAGCGCTGCTTCAGATGGTGCGAACGGGCGATATCAGCTATCAGTCGGCTTTTCAGAACAGTATCAACCTGAGCCCGGGGGTGCCGATTCAGGGTAAAGATCCCCTGCGCAGTGTAAAGACCAGCCTGGTCGTCTTTACGACGCTTGTGTCGCGGGCGGCCATGGAGGGAGGATTAAGCCCCGAAGTCGCCTATCCGCTCGGCGACTCCTACATACAGTCGGTTGAAAATTGCAATGATTCGGGGGAACTGAGTGCACTTGCGTACGCGATGTACCATGATTTCATTTACAGAGTGCATTATCTAAAAGCGAACCCGAACTACTCCCACGCGATCCAGAAGTGCTGCGATTACATTGAGCTGAGCCTGGACCGCAAGATAAAAGTCTCAGACCTTGCGACGCTGGTGGGATATTCGGAATATTATCTCACCGAAAAATTTAAGAAGGAGACCGGGCAGTCGCTGAATGCCTACATAAAAAATGCAAAAGTGGAGCGGGCCAAAGTCCTGCTCACGACGACAGACCTTGATATCCGGGCTATCTCGGAGAAACTGGCCTTCAGCACCGTAAATTTCTTTATCAAAAGCTTCCGGGATGTCACCGGCGAGACGCCGGCGCAGTACCGAAAGGAGGCCCGGCATAAAGAATGAAGAACGCACGGCAGGGCAAAAAAATCCCCGCAGCTTTAAGCGGCGGGGAGAGCAGTTCATTTTTTAAAGACCGCGCTTTACATGGAGCCACAGCGAATAAGCCATGGGGACAAGTCCCATCACCATGAAGACGCCGAAGAAGACAGGCGCTTTCGACAGCCCGGTGAGGGCCAGGAGCAGCATCAGCGCGCCCCCGATGATCCAGAGGAAACCTGCGAGGCGGTGAGTCCTGGTCCAGTTCTCCGCATTTGCCAGGGTCCAGGGAAGTCTGATACCGACCGTGTAGTTCTGCCCGGCTTTCGGCAGGAAGAAGCCGATGACGATGAACAGCGCGCCAAGCAGCATCTGCACCATTTTGTAATAGTTGAAATCGATCCCGAGGTTGTAGGTGTAGATTGCCGCGCCGCAGATCAGAGAGACGACCGGGACGATCCAGAGGACGAGCGTGAACATGAGAGAGCTGATGTTCTGCCTGCGCGGGTCATTGGCTATGAAGACCGCGGCGACCCACTGCACCGCCAGCAGTATGAGCGGGAGCCCGAAGACCGCGAAAGCCTTGCTCTCAAACCCGTTGGCGATGTTGGACGAATCGAAGTGCGTCGCCATCACATCCGGAAGGCGGTTCCATAGAATCAGGCCGATAAAGACCGGCAGGATCGTGATGATGCTGGTCAGGATCAGGGTCCTTAAGTGTTTTTTCAGCATTTGTTTTACCTCCTTTATGCGTGCGTTTGTTATTCTCTGTAGATTTCCTCGAGATCGATCAGTTTTACCAGACCTTCATTCGCAATATCCTTCAGTCCTTTCGTAAAGTCGGATTTGGAAAAAATGTAGTAAAATAAGGTGTCGTCCCCGTTCGTGAAAACAGATGCGTAGTCATGTAAGAGGTCAAGTTCATTCGTGCCGATTTCTTCATTTTTATATTTACAGGAGCCGATGATAAAATGCCGTCCCCGGTGGGTATTATTTGCCTTAGCGTCAAGGGCAACGATATCCAACTGTATTTCTTTCCTTTTGACCGGGTGCGGCCCCCACCATTCTCCGATAGCTGAGATCGGGAAGGGAAGTTTTTCAGGGTGCATGATGAGGTATTGCCTGCAGATATCTTCAAATACCTGGCCCATATAAACAGGCAGATAGCTTCCGACAACCGATTCATAAATCCTGTCAATTGTTCCTGAACTGATTGCCATCATATTTGCGGGAACAAAACGGTACCAGAAACGGAAAAAATGATCCGTTATACGGTAAAAAGATTTTCGCGGGGATTTATCGATAATCGGTTCAATCTTTTGAATAATACCAAGATCACAGAGAACTTTGATATATTTTGAACAGATATTTCGGTCAAGTCCTGTCCGGTCGGCAATTTCATTTTGCCGGGTCGCTCCGTTTGCAATGGCGGTAATCACTGCATTGTAGACGGCGGGTTCCCGGAGCTCCTGCTTCATTAGATTTTCCGGCTCTTCAAATAGGTAAGAGGATGTGTCCAGCAGGTTCTCCAGCAAAGCGTTTTTTACCGAGCCGGTTACGTCAAGTTTATTAATATAATGAGGGACACCGCCGGTAATACCATAGATTAATGCGTTATCTTCATAAGAGAGTTCCGGGTGAAATCTCGCGGTGTCCAGATAGGAAAGAGGTTCCACTTTCAGTTGTGCGGTTCGTCTTCCGAACAAAGGACTTTTTTCGCTGAGCACTTCCTTTTCCATAAAACTCATGGAAGAACCGCAGAGAATCAGAAACAGATTCGTTTCAGCCCACTCATGATCAAGCAGATGCTGCAGCCTGGAAGGAATTGATTCATCTGCTTTTGCCAGATACGGGAGCTCGTCAATTGCGAAGATAACGCGTCCTGATGTTCTGCCGATGCGGGTGATCTCAGCAAAAGCCTCGTCGAATGAAGCATAGTAAGGCGCGCTTTCCGCATCCGGATGCAGGTAGGTATGGATGGCTTTTGACAGTGCTGTCAGGTTCCCCTGCGCATTTGTATTTAACGCCGGAAAATAGATTGTCGGTTTGTCCCTGGTGAATTCATTGATGATAGCGGTTTTTCCGACTCGTCTCCGCCCGTAAATGACGACACACTCCAGTCCTCTTTTTCCGTATCGTTTATTCAGGATGTTCAGCTCTTTCTCCCGGCATAGAAACATGATTGTTCTTCTTTCTGGAAATATAATTAGTCTACTCATAAGTAGTCTACTTATGAGTATTTTAATCCGATGCGGGCATTTTGTCAATATGCAATGATCCGGTATGTCCTGTCTGGTATTTGCAGAATCTCTGGTATATAATTTTTTTTGCCGTAATCGTGTAACGAACCGGCATCTTTCCGCATTCATATATAGAAACGAAGTAAGGAGGTGAGAACGTTGCAGCCGATGGATGAAGTGTACCGCGAGTATGCCCGTGTCGTTTTCGGTTTTCTGCTGACCCGGACGCGGAACGAAGACCTGGCGGAAGAGCTGACGCAGGAGACATTTTTCCAGGCCATCCGGTCGAGCGACCGGTTTGACGAGAGCTGCAAGGTCTCCACCTGGCTCTGCGGCATCGCGAAAAACGTGCTTTTAACCTACAAAAGAAAGCATCCGGAAAATGAACAGCTTGACGAAGCTCTGGCTTCGGAAGAGCTTCAAAAGTCCGCCCCGTCCGGGCCCTCCGCGGAGCATGAAGCCCTGGACAACCTGGGGCGCCTTGAGCTTTTGAAACGCCTGCATGCTCTGCCGGAGCCTGCAAGAGAGGTGATGTACCTTCGGGTGTTCGGGGGACTCTCATTTTCCGAGATCGGAGAGGTGCACGGGAAGTCCGAGAACTGGGCCCGGGTGACCTTCTTCCGCGCCAAGGAGAAGATCAGAAAGGATGTGGAACAATGAACAGCAGGATTTCGTGTGATGTGATAAAGGATCTTCTGCCCTCCTATGTGGATGAGCTGACCAGCGAGGCGAGCAACATGCTCATCAGGGAGCATGTGAGAGACTGTGAGAGCTGCCGGAGGACTCTGGCTTCGATGCAGGGCGGCCTTTCATTTGCGAAAGAGGCGGAAAAAGAGAAGAGGGAGATCGATTTTCTGAAGAAAAATAAAAGACGCAACCGGAGAATTGTGCTCGGAAGCATCCTCGGAGCGCTGGTCATGATCCTCGCCGTGCTCGCCGTGCGGATCTTCCTCGTGGGCGATACGGATTACACCGCCTGGGCACCCGTACATCTCTCGGTGGACGGCGAAAATGTGACCTTCACCGCCGTGCCGACCGACAGTGCAAGGGCAATCTCGGACCTTACGTTTAAGGAGGCCGACGGCGTGGTTACGGTGAGCGCAAGAGCCGTGTTGGTAAGCCCTCTCCATAAGGGGTCTTACGCCGGAACTTATACGGCTTCGGGAGAGATCCGGGAGGTCCGGATCGGCGGCCGCATCGTCTGGGCGGAAGGCGCGACCGTCTCGCCGCTGGCCTCGGAGCTCTACACAACTCGGCACGACTACGTGGGCGACATGTCCGCCAACAACCGGACGGCGCAGGCGCTGAACCTCGGCTCTTACCTTGGCGCGTACACGAACGAACTCGAGACAAAAGAAGAGCCCTACGGCTGGAAGCTCCTCCTTACCGAGGATATTGCCGAGGAGAAGCTTGCTCAGAAAGAGCAGGATATGGATGCGTTCGGCAGGGTTATTCTCGGTCTGGTCGGGAACCTCGACCATGTGACCTTTGTCTACACGGCGGACGGGCAGGAGACGGAGCGGACAATCACGGCGGCGGAGGCTTCCGCATTCTTAGGGCAGGACATCAAGAGATGCGGCACGGATGTGAGGATCCTGGACGAGCTCATAAGGAAGACGGGGCTTTCGATGTATGCATTTTCAGATGAAACTGCCGGTGTCGAGGAGGAAATGTGGCTTGCAATCGTCAATGAGACCGATCTTGAGCTGTTAACCGTATGCTGCGGTTATTATAAGAACGGGAAGCTGCGCTCGGAATCCTACGGTCAGAACGCGGACGGGAGTGCCGTGAAGGCCGGAGAGAGGTTTTGGGTGTCCATGGAGCCCCGTGATTTCGGAAGTTTTGAGGAATCACCGGTGCTTGAGCTGGCATTCAGCTTTGAGACCCCGGACGGAAGGGAGATCGCCCTGCCGGATCGCCTGCGCGTTGCCGCAGCGCCCGGGAACACGTATCAGTTTATCCTGACCGGGAATGAAACCGACGGCCTTCGCCTTGAGTAAAATGAAGCCCCTTAGCATCCGGCATTGACAAGACCGCCCTGTAAATGGCATAATCAGTGGAAGAGAAAAGGGGGATACATCATGGGAAAAAATATCATTTTAACCGGCGACCGTCCCACCGGACGGCTTCATCTCGGACATTACGTAGGATCGCTGAAGCGCAGAGTCGAACTGCAGAACTCCGGCGAATACGATGAGATCAATATCCTGATCGCGGATGATCAGGCGCTCACGGACAACGCGGACAACCCCGGCAAGATCCGTGACAATATCGTGAATGTCGTTCTTGACTACCTGTCGGTCGGCATCGACCCGGCAAAGACGACGATCTGCGTGCAGTCGGCCCTTCCGGCTCTGCATGCGCTGACCTTCTACTATCTCAACATGGTCACAACTGCGCGCCTTTCGAGAAACCCCACCGTCAAGGCGGAGATCCAGATGCGCGGTTTTGCCGACGAGGGACTTCCGGCAGGCTTCTTTGTCTACCCGGTCTCCCAGGCGGCCGATATCACGGCCTTTGACGCAAACGTGGTCCCGGTCGGCGAGGACCAGCTGCCGATGATCGAGCAGACCCGCGAGATTGTGGAGCGCTTCAACAAGATCTACGGCAAGACGCTGGTGCTTCCGAAAGCCATGATTCCGGAAAATGAAACCCAGCGCCGCCTCCCCGGTGTGGACGGTAAGGCCAAGATGAGCAAGTCGCTCGGGAACTGCATTTACCTCTCCGACACCGCCAAGACCGTCAAGAAGCAGGTCAACGGCAAGATGTTCACGGATCCGCTGCACCTGCAGATCAGCGACCCGGGCCACATCGAGGGCAACGTGGTCTTCACCTACCTCGATGCATTCTGCACGGACGACGATTTTGCACGGTTCCTGCCGGACTACAAGAATCTTGAGGAGATGAAGGAGCATTACATGAGGGGCGGCCTCGGCGACGGCGTCTGCAAGAAGTTCCTCATCAACGTCCTCGAGGAGACGCTGACCCCGATCCGCGACGAGCGCGCCAAGTGGGAGGCGGACATCGACTCCGTGTACGACATCATCCAGGAAGGCACCGCGAGGGCGGTCGAGAAGACCAACGAGACCCTGGCCCGTGTCAGAAAGGCGATGCGGATCGACTATTTCGAGGACCGCTCGATCGTGGGCGAGTGGAATGAGCTTCTTCGGAAGGCGAAGCAGTAAGATACATAAAGAGATGAAAAGACCGCTGTCCGGGAGTTGCCCGGGCAGCGGTTTTCATTTCATTCGAGTTCAATCGTTCCCGGCGAGAAGCTCTCTGGTCTTCCCTGCCAGATACAGGGGGAGATTGGTAATCTCTCCATCCTTCCTGTACCCGCGCTTTGAATAGCGGAGTGCATAGAGAGGATGTTTTTCCCTGATATATCTTTTGAAGGATGGCGCTGATTTATCTTCGCCTCCCTTGGCCTCAACGGGGATGATTTCGGTGCCGTGCTGCAGGACAAAATCAATCTCATTGTTTTTATCAGAGTAATATCGCGGTTCAACTTCAAACTGTCCTCGAAGCTGCTGGAGAATGTAATTTTCCGTCAATGGACCTTTAAATTGATAGTCTTTTTTCAGAAGAATGGCACTGTTATCAATTCCGGCCATATATTTCAGAAGGCCGGTATCAAAAACGAAGAGTTTAAACTGGTCGAGCTTGTCGTAGGCGGCAAGAGGATGCTCCATCTTGGATACATTATAAACACGGTTCAGCATGCCTGCGGAAACGAGCCACTCGATGGCTTCTTCGAACTCTCTGGCTCTGGCGCCTTCCCGCACGGCACCGTACATAAATTTTTCGTTTGGTTTTGCAAGCTGTGAAGCGATGCTGCGGAAAACCATCAGGATACGGCCGCTGTTGACTTTCCCGTTATGCTTGGAAAAATCATTCTCGTAGACAGTGATCAGTTCCTTTTGAATTTGAATAATCCGTGCAGGGTCTTTGTATTTCACCCAGGAGGCGACGCATTCCGGCATACCTCCGATAATCAGATAATTATTGCAGGCGTCAAGCAGGCGATTATGAAAGATTTCTTCAATAGGCTGGTCTTTTTTTATGCCGGCATAATAATTATAAAGTGCGGGATCGGTTGCATTGAGAAATTCGGCAAAGCTCAGCGGATAAATGTCAAGGAGGTTTACCATACCCACCGGATATGATTTTGGTTCCCCAAGCAGCGTACCCAGAAGGCTGCCGGCCGCGATGACGTGATATTCGTTTGCTTTTTCTCTGAAATATTTCAGAGAATTAAGGGCCTCCGGACATTCCTGAATCTCATCGAAAATGATCAGGGTCTCTCCGGGAAGGATTTTCTGCCCGTTTATCAGGGAGAGCAGCTCGATAATGCGGTGGGGATTTTTGTTCGTCTCAAAAATGGATTTGATTTCGGAATCCTCATCAAAGTTAAAGTAGACGCTGCTTTTGTAGAAGTTTTTACCAAATTCTTTCATAAGCCAGGTTTTTCCTACCTGGCGCGCGCCTTTTAACACCATGGGCTTTCGCACATCACTTGATTTCCAGTTGATGAGGTCTTGAATTGCATCGCGTGTCAAGGGTTTCACCGCCTTTTGAATTGATTGTCTTTAGGTTAACACATTTTTCTTTTTAAATCAACGGAAAATTACACGTTTTTCTTTGGAATGTGGAGCAGTTTTACACATTTTTTCGAATTAGAGGCATTTAATGTTGGGTCACAGAGCAAAAAATACCCCGAAAACCCTTAGCTTATAAGGAATTTCGGGGAAATGGGGTTATTCGAGTTCAATCGTTCCCGGCGGCTTCGACGTAATATCGTAGAGCACGCGGTTGACCCCGGGCACCTCGTTGATGATCCGGTTCATGCAGCGCTGCAGCACGCTCCAGGGAATCTCCGCGGCCTCCGCCGTCATGAAATCGGAGGTCAGGACCGCGCGGAGGACGACCGCAAGCCCGTAGGTGCGGTGGTCGCCCATGACACCGACGCTCCGCATGTTGGAGAGGGCGGCGAAATACTGGCCGAGATCCGCGTCGACGCCGGCCTTGTGGAGCTCATCGCGGAAAATGAAATCCGCCTCCTGTACGATCCTAACCTTTGCCGGCGTGATCTCGCCGATGATCCGGACGCCGAGGCCCGGACCCGGGAACGGCTGGCGGTAGACCAGCTCCGCGGGGATCCCGAGCTCGAGGCCGACCTTGCGGACCTCGTCCTTAAAGAGCATGCGGAGCGGCTCGATCGGCTTCTCGTCGAAACCGAGCTCCCGCACGAGGGCGATCGGCAGGCCGCCGACATTGTGGTGGGACTTGATGACGTCGGAGGTCTTGCCGTCGCCGCTCTCCACCACGTCCGGGTAGATCGTGCCCTGGGCGATGTAGCGGACAACGCCCTTCACCTTTCTGGCCTCGTCGCCGAAGACCTGGGGGAAGACCGCGCCGATGACTTTGCGCTTGGATTCCGGATCCGATTCGCCCATGAGCTGCATGAAGAAGCGCTCCTGGGCGTTCACGCGGGTGAAATTAAGATCGAACATGCCGCCCGGACCGAAGATCGCCTCGACCTCATCGCCCTCATCCTTGCGCATGAGGCCGTGGTCGACGAAGACGCAGTGGAGCTGCTTCCCGATCGCCCGGGAGAGCAGGGCAGCGGCAACCGAGGAGTCGACGCCGCCGGAAAGGCCTAAAATTACGTGGTTGTCCCCGATCTTTTCGCGGAGCTCGCGGATGGTATTTTCGGCAAATGAAGACATCTCCCAGTCCCCGCTGCAGCCGCAGACGTCAAGGACGAAGTGGCGGAGCATTTTCGTGCCTTCCTTTGTGTGGGAGACTTCGGGGTGGAACTGGACGGCGTAGAGCTTACGGTTTTCATTTTCCATCGCGGCGACCGGGCAGTGATCCGTGTGGGCGGTAACCCTGAAGCCCTCCGGGACGGCCGCGATGTAGTCCGTGTGGGACATCCAGGTGAGTGTTTCCGGCGAGACCCCGCCGAAAATGGCCGAATCCGGCGCATCGATGGAAACCTGGGTATGCCCGTACTCACTCACCGGGGCGGTTTTCACGTCGCCGCCGAGCTTGTAAGCCATGAGCTGGGAGCCGTAGCAGATCCCGAGGACCGGGATGCCGAGGGAAAAGAGCTCCGCCGGCGCGGTCGGGGAGGCCGGATCGTAGACGCTGTTCGGACCGCCGGTTAAGATGATGCCCTTCGGGGCTCTCTGCCGGATCTCCTCAAGCGGGGTAGTATAGGAAATAATCTCGCAGTAGACATTGCATTCCCGGACCCGGCGGGCGATCAGCTGCTTGTACTGGCCGCCGAAGTCGATGATGAGGACGAGTTCGTTCATACTTTTTCCTTTCGTGGTGCCTTTGAAACGTAAAATACCGGATCGGTCGATGCCCGGGCCGGAAGATATCACTATAATATACGAAAAATTCTTTTGCTTCCATAGAATTTACGTGAAAATTTTCAACAGAATTTTCGTGGAAAACAGGCACTCTTATGTGCTATGATGAATAAATCCCAAAGAGTTCAACATTAAGGAGGATTATATGGCAGACGCAAGAAGCGAATACTATGCAAGCAGTGAAAATATCCGTCCGGAATCCATGGAGCGGATCACAACGAAGGAACTGGCTGATAAGTTCATCGCAGAGCAGGTCGATCTCTTAAGGAAGCAGATCGGCGACGGCAAGGTGCTCCTTGCGCTCTCCGGCGGCGTCGACTCCTCGGTCGTCGCGGCGCTCCTCATCAAGGCTGTCGGCAAGCAGCTCACCTGCATCCATGTCAACCACGGCCTCATGCGCAAGGGCGAGAGCCAGATGGTCATCGACGTCTTCGAGAAGCAGCTCGGCGCCAACCTCATCTATATCGACGCTACCGACCGTTTCCTTGACCTTCTCGCAGGTGTCTCCGATCCGGAGCAGAAGAGAAAGATCATCGGCGGCGAGTTCATCAAGGTCTTCGACGAGGAGGCTGCGAAGCTTGAGGATGTTCATTTCCTCGGCCAGGGCACGATTTATCCGGACATCCTCGAGAGCAAGGACGGCATCAAGGCCCACCACAACGTCGGCGGTCTGCCGGAAGAGGTAAAGATGGAGCTCGTCGAGCCGGTCAAGCTTCTCTACAAGGACGAGGTCCGCGTGGTAGGTTCCGCGCTCGGCCTGCCGGATGAGATGGTCAACCGTCAGCCGTTCCCGGGTCCGGGTCTCGGCGTGCGCTGCCCGGGTGCGATCACACGCGATCGTCTCGAGGCGGTCCGCGAGTCCGACGCGATCCTGCGCGAAGAGTTCGCGAAGAACGGTCTCGAGGGCAAGGTGTGGCAGTATTTCACGGTTGTTCCGGATTTCAAGTCCACCGGTATCAAGAACGGCAAGCGCACCTTTGACTGGCCGTGCATCATCCGTGCGATCAACACGACGGACGTTGTCGAGGTCACGGTCGAGCATCTGCCGGATGAGCTGATCGACCATCTGGTGAAGAGGATCATTGCGGAGGTGCCGGGCATTAACCGCGTGCTCTATGATTTCACTCCGAAGCCGCCGGCAACGGTCGAGTACGAATAATGTAAAAAGCCCGGGAAGCCTTTATTTATAAGGCTTCCCGTTTTCTTCGTCTACAAAATGTCGCTATTATTTTGCATTTTATTGTTCACAGTACATTTTAATTTCTTCTTCTATGTAATTATATTGGGTCTTAAGTCCATTCTGAAACATCATTTCGAATGTATCCCGTGAAAAATCATTCTCTTCATTTTCCAGATATTTCAACAGCTCATCGATCTGGTTTTTGATTATACTGAAGGACGCCACCGGTATAAAGTACGTGACAGTCAGTGAATTGTCGATCAGCTGCATCTCCGAACAAGTTTTGGCACCGAGAGCAGAAAAATGCTTTAGTTCAGCTGCAAAGCGGGCGAACAGCTCCTTTGCACTTTCGGATGGAGGAGACAACAGTTCGTTGACTATGAAAGTAAAGCCGGGACCTGCAATTGTCTTGTCATATGTAGTACATACCGTAAAGCCGGACTCAATAATTTTCCTTAGCAGGAGCGTAATATCAGCGGTTGTCTTTGCAAAAGTGTATGACTTCTCAGCTGCTTCAATGGATAACCGATAATAATCGTCAAGTTCATTTTCTTTTCCGGAAAAATAGTCGGCTGTATTTCTCGCAAAATGTGATTTCCAGCATTCATAGGCCATTAGCTGGTCTTTCGAGGCATTCTCCGAATCGGGGAGAAATGCCTTTTTTTGATTTCGCCATATGTTGAGGTATGTAATCAGTTTTCGGATTTCAGGATCGGCATCATTGAAAATCAGATATGTATTACCATCTTTTTTATCAAGATCCATTTTGAATGAATCTTCAAATTGAAATAAAATCTGCATCACATCTTCATATGTTCTGACATCAATATCGGAAAGCGCGGACAGATCTACATCCAAAACATTAGCCAGTTTTGTCCGGATATCGATTTTTGGTGCCATGGCATCACTTTCGTATTTTCTTATTCTCGAATCAGCGGTAGCAGCCGAAAAGCCAATCTTCATGCCTAATTCTTTTTGTGTCCAGCCTTTTAGAAGCCGGTACTTTCTGATTTTTTCGCCTACTGTCATGGTTGACCCCTTTCTTGAATATAAATTTCTTCCTGTATTGTATCATATCAGATACAAAAAACAAGACTGCAAAGATAAAATAGATACAAAAAGATATCTTTTTATGTTGACAAACAGTAGTTCGAGTTGTATTATTCTGTTAGATATAAAAATATATCTAACAAGGGAGAAGAAAGACATAAAAATGAAAGGAGAAGGAAATGAAAGAGGAAAGATTACCATTATTCGTTGGAGTTGACACTGTTAAATTTGATCTCGGTGTATCCAGAGCAAAAGCTTATGAGGTGATCAGGGAATTGAACGCAGCTTTGAAAGCGGAAAATCCAAAGGCTATCGTAGTTGCCGGAAAAGTGAATCGAATCTGGTATGAAGAAGCCTGCCTGAAAGCCGGAGCACGCGGATGAAAAAGAGGAGCGAAAAGAAAAGGCCCCTCAAAAAGGGGCCGCACACACTCATAAGAGTATGCAATCTCGCAAATTCATACTAACACGAGTGAGTGCTTCTTTTCAATGGAAAACTTAGAAAGGAGAATTAAATGGCAGCAAGACGTATGTTTGCCAAATCTGTTGTGGAGAGTGCTCGATTCCTGAAGATGCCGGTGTCATCGCAGAATCTGTATTTTCACCTTGGTATGAATGCAGACGATGACGGTATTGTGGAGGCTTATGCTGTAATTAATCTTGTGAAAGCCAACGAGGATGACCTGAGGGTGCTGTACAGCAAAGGATTTGTCCGTGTTTTGAATGAGGATCTTGTGACGTACATCGAAGACTGGAGAGAACAGAACAAGATTCGGGCAGACAGGAAGAAGGACAGTATTTATAAGAACCTTCTTCTGCAAATCGATCCTGGTGTACTACTTCTGGAAAAGAAGGAAAGATCTGATCTGGTCAGAAAATCCGGACCGTCCACGGACGGTCAAATGTCCGCACAGTGTAGTACAGGTAAGGGTAGTTCAGGTGAGGACAGTATAGAAGAGTGTAGTGCAGTACATGAAGACGCACACACAATCAGGTATCAATTAGACACTGAGAAGCTTACTGAAGCTGAGTATGAAGAACTCGCAGACGAATTTCCAAGGCATATTGTCGATAGTGTAATCAACAGAATCCTGGGGAAACCATATCACGGGTGTCTTAATACAGCCACAATTGCGTCGTGGTGCCGAGAGCAGACAGGGCTGTTACGGGTACCAGGCTCGGGAAGAAGAAAACCCGGGCATTCGGAGCAGCTTATGAAACTGGCAAAAGAAAGGATAAGTGAATAGTATGGAAAACAATAATTATGAATGCCCTGTGTGCAGGGATGCGGGATATGTGCTGTCAGTTGATGAATATGGATACAGCTATGCGGAACCGTGCAAGTGCAGAGCAATAAAAGATTCAAGAGAGCGTCTTAAATCCAGCGGACTGGCAAAGGAGTTTAAAGGAAAAACATTTGATACATTCAGGACCTGCGGCAATCCTGTTCTTGAAGATGCTAAAAAAACGGTTATGCGGTACGCTGAGAAATTTGAGGAAATAGGGAATACGGAAAACAATTCCCTTCTGCTTTGCGGACAGGTCGGTGCCGGGAAAACGCATCTTGGCACTGCCTGCAGTGTGTACCTCATTGATCGCGGAATTCCGGTAATCTATATGGGCTATCGCGAAGAAATGACGGAGCTGAAATCAAAGATTATTGATAAAAAGGGTTATACGGCCGACATGAATCGATATAAGAAAGCAGCTGTCTTGTTTATTGACGATTTTCTTAAAGGGAAAGTTACAGAAGCAGATGTAAATGTGATCTATGAGATTATCAATTACAGATATAACAATAACCTGCCTCTTATTGTCAGTACGGAAAAAACATTGAATGAGATTGTATATTTCGATGAAGCTGTCGGAAGCCGTCTGATTGAAATGAGCCGCGGCCATATTATCGAATTTGAGGGAGAGAAGCTGAATTATCGTTTATACAGAGGAGGAGCAGCCTGATGGCGGTCTATAAAGATAAGTGGAACGGATATGATGGAACATGGCGGGTCGCGTGTTATTACAAGGATTGGAAAGGTGTTCGTAAGAGACACGAAAAGAGGGGTTTCAAGACCAAGAAAGCAGCACTGGCTTATGAACGTGAATTTATTGCCAAAAAGAAGAGAGATATCAATATGGGGTTCGGTTCCTTTATTGATATCTATATGGCGGATGTTGGCCCGCAACTCAAGCAGAGCACTGTGGCGAGCAAGGAAAATATAATTGAGGGCCACATACGGCCGTATTTTGAGAAAAAAAGTCTTTCGGAAATCACACCGACAGATATCCTGCAGTGGCAGAATTCCCTTCTGTCCTGCAGGGATGATCAGGGAAAGGGGTATTCACAGACTTACCTCAGAACGATCCAGAACCAGCTGAACGCGATTTTCAATCACGCCGTAAAGTACTACGATCTTCCTAAAAACCCCTGCAGCGCAACAAAGAAGATGGGAAAGCCCCAAACACGGGAAATGCTCTTCTGGACGAAAGAAGAGTACCTGAAGTTTTCAGAGGTGATGAAGGAAAAACCTGTATCGTACTATGCGTTTCAGATCCTGTATTGGACGGGAATCAGGTGTGGAGAAATGCTGGCTCTGACAAAGTCAGACTTTAATTTGAAAGAGCGCACTCTCAGGATCAATAAAACGTATCAAATAGTAAAGGGCAAGGAACTCATAACCTCACCAAAAACGGAAAAAAGTAACCGAACCATTGACCTTCCGCAGTTCCTCTGTGATGAAATGCAGGACTATTTTGATTCACTTTACAAGGTTGATGACACAAGCAGGATATTTGTTGTCACGAAAAGTTATATGCACCATGAAATGGATCGAGGCGCCAAAGCAGCAGGCATTAAAAGAATCAGGATCCATGACCTCAGGCATTCCAGTTGTGCACTACTGATAAATCTGGGATATTCTCCAATCCAGATCGCCGAGAGACTAGGTCATGAAAACGTAACGATTACTGAAAGGTACTCACACCTTTACCCGTCAGTACAGCGCCAGATGGCAGAAAAACTTGATGAATCTTTTAAGGAGGGCAAATGATGAGCAAGATATATCGCAGGCCAACACAGCGTAGCAATACACCGAAGAAAAAGAAGAACGAAAAGAACAGGGTGAGAAATACACTCCTGAATTTCCGAGTGACGCCAAAAGAACGCGAACTGATAGAAGCACGTATCGCCGCGACCGGGATGCCAAAAGCGAAATTCTTTATTGAAAGCTGTCTATATCAGGCAATTCTGGTAAAAGGAAATATCAGGTCGTTCACGATTCTTCAGAAGAAAATGGAGGAGATAGCTGCAGCAATCGAAAGGAATTCAAACATCGTGGAACTAGATCCGGTCCAGGCTGAGACACTGAGAATAGTCCTTGAGATTTTGAATTCCAGATACTGGAAAGAACAATTATGATAAAAAGACGGACTATAGTGGTGCGAAATAAGAGCCCTCGGCGCCTGAGAGCGAAATACTCCCTTTGCACAAACCTGCGGTTTATGACAAAGGGTATTTCGGCCCTGCGGGCGGCCGAGGCGCACCTGCGGTGCGGAAGGAGGCGGTGATATGGCACGGCATTCATTTATCCGCATGTATAAGCTCCCGGATGTCTGCGGCCGCGTGGATTATATCTCCAATCCGTTGCGGCAGGAGCATCTCTATGCGACGTACACAACAGTTAAGCCGGAGTTCTGGAAGCTCCTCGCCGAGCAGGCCCAATTTGATTTCTGGAAATCCAACCAGAAGGAGAGCAAATGTATCGAGGCACGTGAGCTCATCATCGCCCTGCCGGAGAGCTTCCAGCGGATAGAGCCGGAAACGCTGCTGAAGATCTTTGCGGAGAAGTTCCGGATCGAGTACGGGATGCAGTGCACGGCGGCGCTGCACCACAACAGGACGAAGACCAACTACCACATCCACCTGGTCTTTGCCGACCGCGAGCCGCTCAGGGAAAAAGAAATCAAGATCGCGTCGAGGAACATGTTCTACAACGAGGAGGGCAGGCACGTCCGCACGAAGAAGGAGATCCTGGACGAAGCGGGGAACATCCGTCCCGGCTGCAGGATCCTCTCGAAGGGGGAACCTTATGAGATGCGTTATTTCTCTGCCAGAAAAGATGAATTCAAGAGCAGCAGGTTCCTCTCGGAGGTAAAGCAGATGTACACCGGCCTGATCAACGAGCTTGCGACCGACGAAGCTGACCGGCAGGAAGTCTTCGATCCGTCCGGGCCGTATCTCCCGACAAAGAAGATCGGGAAAAACAATCTGCTGGAAAAGGAGATCAGGGCAGACAACGCACTCAGGCAGGAGTGGAACCGGACTGTGGACCAGGTGCTGATCGCCGGCGGCAGCCAGGAGGAAGTGAAGGATTTTAAAAGGGAGGAGGTGATAAAACGGGTTGCGGCGTCCGTGAAAGAGCACGGGGAGCAGCCCGGACTTTTTGCAGCTGTGATCCGGAGAGCCATCGCGGTCCTGAAAGAATTCCTTGAGATCCTGATGAGGACCGACGAGAAGACACCGGAGGAACCTGCCGGCAGGAGCATTCCTGCATTTTCAAATGCGGAGAAAAACGGGAAAGGCCCGCGGCCGGATTCCATGGAAGCTGAGGTCCGTTTCAGAAAGATCCTGCCGGTCCACGAGAAACTGAGGCAGTGCAACCGCAGGCTGTACGCGATGCAGGAGCGGCAGGAGACGCTTCAGAAGGCAATCGATACTCTGCCGAGGACCGTTTTCCATTACAGGGAGCGTAAGGAGCTGCAGGCGAACCTTGAAGATTTGCAGAAACAGATCAGCCAGTGCAGGAGCCAGCTGGAGCGGATCCCGAATCAGAACGGGTTCGGGAGTGTGAAGGCCGCAGAGAGCGCCTACTGGTCAGCCAGGAAAGAGCTGGAGAAGATCCGCAGGGAGCAGGCCGAATGGGACGGCGTTGCGGTCCCGCAGATGACGGTTCGCCCGCAAAAGAGCCAGGTCAGCGTTTTGAAGAAGCTGGCGGAGAAAAGACTGGAGACAGCTGAAAAACAGAAAAAAGAGCGCGGAAGCGAGCGTGAAATGAAAGGAGAAAATAATTTGTGATCCATCCTGCTATGAGGCATTATAACAGCCGTTTTGAGCTCATTTTATCGGGTGATGACCCGTAAAAATGAAACGGAAAAGCGCCGGGGGTATAATACCTCCGGCGTAAGTGTTTAGTGAAATTTTTACGGGTCATGACCCTAGAAAATAGATAAATATTGAGAGTAGTTATTAGTAGTCTGAGCTGATAGATATTTTGCTTTATATGTTGATTCTTCTTAGAACGTCTGTTATGAGTGGCTCGTGACAAGTAAGTAAAATCTTTAAAG
>ODAJ014756172.1_pt1 | contig 92753 bp, 79 predicted proteins | sample 1539241 | NCBI WGS metagenome assembly ODAJ01 (sample SAMN02144231, study PRJEB22623) | gut metagenome | biome: sheep rumen | host: Ovis aries | place: New Zealand | reverse complement strand
CAGATTGCAACCGCTTTCACCGGGCTTGGATACTCTTCCATTCTTGCTTGTCTGAGAGTTGCTATATGGTCTATATTTACACCGAGTTTTATCATTTATTTTTCCTTTACTGTTTTTTCTATTTCTTTTTTAGCAACATTTATAACATCTTGTGCTATTTTTTTAATTTCTTTTTTATCCTGTCCTTCGAGCATAACTCTTAACAATTTTTCCGTTCCGGAATATCTTACTAAAATTCTTCCGTTATCTCCAAGTTTTTTTTCAATTTGTTTTATAAGTTTTGTGGTTTGCGGTAACTTTTCCAACGGAATTTTTTCTAAAACCTTTTCATTAATAAGAACTTGAGGATACTTTTTTATCCAACCACACATTCGAGAAAGAGGTTTATTTTCTTTTGTTAATATATTTAATAACTGTAATGCACTTATTAATCCGTCACCGGTATCGAGAAGTTGTTTAAAAATAATGTGTCCGGACTGTTCCCCGCCGATAATTGATTTATGTTTTATTAAATCTTCGTAAACATATCTGTCACCGACTTTACTTGTAACAACTTTTATTTTTTCTTGTTTTGCGGCTTTTATAAGACCAAGGTTTGCCATTACCGTTATAACAAGTGTATTGTTTTTTAGTTTATTGTTATCTTTTAAATATTTTGATACTACACCCAAAAAATAATCGCCGTCGCGAACTATACCTTTATCGTCGACTGAAATTACTCTGTCGGCATCGCCGTCAAAAGCAAATCCGCAAAAAGTTTTTTTTGCTTTTACGACTTTTGCAACCGTTTCGGGATGTAATGCACCGCAGTTTAAGTTTATATTTTTGCCTGTAGGTTTATTATTTATGACTACGACATTAGCTTTTAGTTTCTTTAATACTTCCGGAGCAATTTTGTATGATGCACCGTTTGCGCAGTCTATTGCTATTGTTTTTCCTTTCAATGCATCTTTAGGTATTAACGATATTAAAAATTTTTCATATTGCTTTACTAAGTTTTTACCGGAAACATTTTTTATTTTTGAGTTTTTCGATAATACTCTTTTTTCTTCAATATATTTAACCAAATGTTTTTCTAATTTTGCTTCAACTTTATCGGGAAGTTTTTTCCCTTTAGACGAGAAAAATTTTATTCCGTTATCCAAATACGGATTATGTGAAGCGGATATTACTATCCCCGCCTGATAATTGTTATTCTTTAACAAGTATGCTACAGCCGGAGTCGGTAATACTCCTAAATCTGTAACTTTTATTCCTGCAGCATTTATACCGTGTTGCAAAGCTTTTAATATTCTCTTACCGGACTCTCTTGTATCTCTGCCGATTAAAATTCCGTTACCTTTCTTGTCGAGAGTTTCCGCAAGTACATAACCTATTAAAGAAACAGTATTGTTATCAAACGGAAATTCGTTTGATTTTCCTCTTATACCGTCCGTACCGAAAAATTTCATATCGTTACCTTTATAAAATATATTTTGTAATATTATACACAATTATGTTCACTTTATAAATGAACTTTTATAATAAATTTTTCTTTTCCGTTAAATAATTAATTTTTTCTCTTTTTTTCAAAAGCTCGTCTATCTTTTCATCAATTATAACATCCGACTTCTTTATCGGTTTTGCTAAACTTATGCCTTCCAAATCTTTACATCTGCTGAGAGCAACATACAACTGACCGGGAGCAAATGCACCATAACCCAAATCTATTAACACATTATCAAAAGTTTTGCCCTGGCTTTTGTGTATTGTTACCGCCCAAGCAAGTTTCATCGGATACTGCGAAAAAGAACCGGCATTTTCCGTTTCTATAATGTTTAAATCTTTATTCCATTTATATCTAAACAGTTCCCACTTATATTGTTCTACTATTTCGGTTTTCCCGTTTTGCATTTTAACGTATATTTTATATTTATCATCGGATAAATCTTTTACGATATCTTCAATAACTCCTATAGATCCGTTCACCCATCTGTTTTTACTATCGTTATTTAACATCATTACCTGTGCACCGATTTTCAGTTTAAGTTCATAATTTACGGGAAATGCGGAAACATTGTCCACATCTTCGGTTTCGGCGGTAAAAGTGTACGGATCACAATGTATTTGTCCTAAAAATTTGTTATTATAAAATTCCGCTGATTTGTTTGTTGTCGTCAATAAAACCGATAATTTTCTGTTTTCCGTTTTTTTATTTACATTTCTGTTTAAAGAATCTATTATTTCGGAATTTACATGATTTGTTCTTATGGAGTTAAGTATATTTATAAATTTCTCGTCGGTTTGCCTGTAAACTTTTTGAAATTCTACTACATGACAAAAAACTTCGTTCATACATTTTGCACTGAAAAAGTACGGACTGTCATAATAATTGTGAAACAAAAACTCTTCTTCTTTTGTAACTACTGGCGGTAATTGCATTAAATCACCGATAAAAAGCATTTGTACACCGCCGAACGGTAATTTCGGTATGGGACCGTTCAATCTTAAAAATTTATCTACACAATCTAAAAGATCGGCCCTTAACATAGATACTTCGTCGATAATAATAGTTTCCACATTTTTGTATATGGAATTTTTACCGTATCTTCTTTTTGTAACTTTGTCTAATGTTATATCTGTTTTGAATTTAAAAAAAGAATGGATTGTTTCACCGCCGGCATTTAAAGCCGCAACACCGGTAGGTGCCAATACTACAAACTTTTTCTTAAACCGTGAAACAAGATACTTTAAAAAAGTGGTTTTTCCGGTTCCTGCCTTTCCCGTAACAAAAACATTATCATTTGTTTGCAACAATATTTTTAAAGCATCTTGAAACTCTTCATTTATTTCTATTGACATTTATATACCTGAATAAGACATACATATAGATTATATTTTTTATACTTATCCACAAGTTAATAACAATTATCTTTTTTTGTGGATTTTTTGTTTGAAATTATTAAAATTAATTGATTTTTCAATTATTTTTATTAAAACACAAAGCAAACTATATTATACAAATTATATAAAAACACACTACTTTATACACAATTGTTAATTACTATTTTTTTAAAACATTTGATATTCTTTCCAATTCTTCCAAACTGCTGTAATTGAATATAATTTTACCTTTTTTACCATTGCCTGTAATAGCAATTTTTGTTCCGTATACTCTTTGCAAATCATCAATTAAATTTGTAATTTCAACATCTTGTTTTTTTGTTACAACAAATCTTGTTAATTTTCCTTTTCCTTGAGCTACTTTCGTTTCGACATCTCTTACCGTTAAACCGTCATTTAATATTTGGTTAACCAACTCTTGTACTTTATTTTCGTCGTTTATACTTGCCAACATTCTGCCGTGACCGGCCGATATTTTGCCTTCAATTATCATATTTTGAACATTTTCCGGCAAATTCAATAATCTCATTGTGTTTGCTATTACCGATCTGTTCTTTTTTACTATAGATGATATTTGTTCTTGTGTATATTTATATTCTTCCGAATACTTTTTATATGCTTTGGCTTCTTCTATTGGGTTTAAATCTTCTCTTTGTATATTTTCTATTAAAGCAAGATCCAATTTATCTTTATCCGAAGCGCCCTCTTGAATTATTGCTCTGATTTCAGTAAGACCGGCAAGTTTTGATGCTCTTAATCTTCTTTCACCGGCTATAAGTTCATATTCTCCCGGTGCAACCGAACGAACTACAACTATAGGTTCTATTAATCCGTTTTGTTTTATAGATTCCGCAAGCTCTTGTAACTTCTCTTCATTAAAAATTGTTCTTGGCTGATGTCTGTTAGGTTTTATTTTATCAATACTAATATTTTCTATTTTTTCCGCTGCATCATTATTTTGATTTGCTGTTAACGGCGACATTATTGCTTCAAGTCCTCTACCTAATTTCATTTTTGACATTTTATATCTCCTTTTTAATTAATTTTACAGTTTATTTATTGTGCCACATTAGGAATAACGTTTTGTCTTTGCAAAAATTCCGTAGCAAAATCCAAATAAGATTCCGTTCCTTTACAACTTTTATCGTACAATATTACAGGTTTTCCGAAACTCGGAGCTTCCATTAATTTAACCGTTCTCGGGATTTTGGTATTATAAACTTTATCGCCGAAAAATTTTACAACTTCATCTACAACTTGCTGCGATAATTTTGTTCTGCTGTCAAACATTGTGAATAAAACCCCTTCTAAATCCAAATGGTATGTTTGCATTAGTGTAAAGATAGTTTTTGAAAGTTGACCTAATCCCTGCAATTCAAAAAATCCGCATTTCATAGGAATTATTACGGTATCTGCGGCAACCAAAGAGTTAATTGTTAGAAGTCCAAGAGTAGGAGGACAATCTATTATTATATATTTGTAAACTTTTTGGAACTTTTCCAAAGCCATTTTCAATCTTTTTTCTCTGTTTTCCATATTAACAAGTTCTATTTCCGCACCGCTTAAATCAATACTTGCCGGTGCAATATCAAGCCAATCCATTTCTGTTGTTTTAAGGATATCTTCTAAGGCAACCTCGTCTATAAGCACATTATATATTGTTTTTTTAATACCGGTTTGATCTATTCCCAAACCGCTTGTAGTATTGCTTTGAGGATCCATATCTATCAACAAACATTCCTGTCCCAAATGAGCTAAACTTGCTGCAAGGTTTATTGCAGTTGTTGTTTTCCCTACCCCGCCTTTTTGATTTGCAATGGCAATTACTTTACTCATAATAATTCTCCTGACTTAACTTCTAACTGTTTCACATGAAACAATTATATATTTTATTTTATTATAGAATCATACATTCTTTGAGCTTCAGAATTTATATCTCTATTTTTTTCTTCTACATTTTTTTCTTTAATATAATTTACAGATGATATAACGTTTGTTTGTTTTTTGTATTCTATTGAACGATTTATCGTTAAACTTAACATTATAGATATAGTAATTATAGCCATTGTCGATAAATATATATATAAAAAGTATTGAAATGCTATATTTTGTGAATAATTAAAATTTTTAGAATTGCTTTCGGCTAATATTATAATAAGGGGAAATATTACCATTAAAAAAATTGTGAATTTTCTCCAGTCCGCACCACAAATATCCAATGAATACTCTTCAAAAAAACTAATGGATTTATTAATTTTATCACAATATTCTTTCAATTTTTTATCTTCGTCCCACCCCTTTAAAATGGTTATTGACCGCTTTGAAGACTTTAACATAAGATCATAAACATAATATACAGAACGTTTATCCATTGTTAATCTTCTTCTGACATATGCTTCTTTTATATTTTTATATTTTCTTATTTTTGTTGTAAAAGGTAAGAAAAAATATGTTGAATATAGCAATGCTGTGAGTTCATTGTTGATGATTTTTAGTTCAAATTTTTTTGGAGCTGACAAATATATTATAAGAAACCCAAGAAAAGCCACAAGTATATTTAATACCAATATAGCCGTAAAATTCATACTATCTCCGCTTTAAATTGTTCCACATGAAACATTTGTATTTTATTTCTATTTTATTAAAGAATCATATATTTTTTGTGCATCAGCAGCCAGCCTATCCCATTCTTTAATACTTTCTTCATCTATATCATATTGTTTATTACCGGTGTTAGTTTTCTTATTTTTATGTCTATCTAAAGAATTTAATATTACGCTTGACAATACAAGTACAAAAAATATAAGTGCCGATATCATATATGACATAAAAAGCTCCATCATATGTCCATCTGTCATAATATTAATTTCAGGCTTACCATTAAGACATATTAAGAATAAAATAAAAACAAAAAAGCAAACAACTATACTCATTTGAAACGAAGAATTATTCAATAATATGTATTCCCCGGAAGAATTAATACTTTGAATAATAACTTCACATTCTTTCGACAATTCTTTCTTATTTCCTTTCTTCAATGATATATTCTTCCCGGGAATATGTAAAATAAGTTCGTATATATTATGTTTCTTGGCACTCGACATATCTCTATTTACAGATAATTCTATATTCTTTAAAGTATGGTATTCCGTTACTTTTGTTCTAAACGGTAAGAAAAAATAATTTGTATATATTTTTAGTGGCGCAGTACTATTGACACCATTAATTTCAATCTTTTTTGGAGGAGAAAAATATATTAAAAACAATTCCAAGGCCACAAAGAAACCGGTAAATAATAATATAGTTCCGAAAAATGATATAATTTCGAAATCCAATTTTATTCTCCTGTAATTGTTTCACATGAAACAATTATATATTATTTAACAATTTTTTACAATATACTTTTGTTTTAAATTTTTGTTAATTATACACTATACATTGTAAATTATAAATTGTCGTTTTGTTTCACATGAAACATTCACCGCTTATCAAAATAACTCTAATTGTTGTTTTTCCGGAATTTCTTTGCTTTCAAAAGTATTTAAATATTGAAAAATATCATTATTATTATAAATCATATTATGTTTTTGGCATGTTTTATAGAATATATTCATTAGATGTTTATTATTTGGACTGTTCAATATATAATCAGTTCCATAGGTTTTTATATATTTTTCTTTTAATCGGGGGAAATATTTATCTAATTTTTTGTAAAAGTATTCTCTGTTACCGTCCCTTAAAGTTACACCCATACCGAAACATATTATCCCGTAAACATTCGCTTTTACACAATAATCCAAAATACCGGTCAGATTTTCTTCGGTATCATTTATAAACGGCAATATCGGTGTAAGCCAAACAACTGTCGGAATATTATTTTGATTAAGTATTTTTAATGTTTCAAATCTTTCTTTGGTAGTGCTAACATTTGGCTCTATTATTTTGCAAAGTTTTTCATCGAAAGTGGTTAATGTCATTTGAATAACACATTTTGTTTTACTGTTTATTGCCTTTAAAATATCTAAATCTCTTATTATTGATGATGATTTTGTTATAAGTGTGGCCCCGAAACCATATTTATATATTAATTCCAATGATTTTCTTGTATTTTTTATTTCTTTTTCTAAGGGGATATACGGATCTGTCATGGAGCCCATACCTATCATACATTTCTTTCTTTTACTTTTGAGAGATTTCTCTAACAGTTCTATAGCATTTGATTTTATTTCTATATCTTCGAACGGATGTTGCATATTATAAACTTTACTTCTTGAATCACAATATATGCAACCATGGGAACAACCTCTGTATAAGTTCATCCCGTTTTTGGCAGACAATATAGTTTTTACCTTTGTATAATGCATATTTTATCCAAATTATAAATGTTTCACATGAAACAATACTGTAATCTATAACTTATAATGTAAAATATATAATTAACAACTAAAATAACTACCTTATTCTTGGCATTCAAAGACTTTTAAGATTTTAAATTATAACAAAGTATTTACCGACTGCAGTGTACATAAGGAAAAGCGAATGCGACCGGTACATAAAGAAGGTAAATACAAAGTTATAATTTAAAAGATAAAGCCGTTTAGCTAAAGTTGTTTGTTTAAGTTTTTAGCATACTCTTTAAGTTTAATAAGTTTATCATAATCTTTATTTAATGTCATAAAATAAGTATTATTTTGAGTGAGGGGATCTTGTTTTAGTTCTTGAGGCAATGTTTGCCAGTCTTTGGTATATGGTATCGGACTATATTCCGATAAGGATATTCTTGAACCCAAACCATGAACATATTCTATAGATTCTTTAATATTTTCTATGTTTTGTCCCGGCATACCTATTAAAAGATACGTTATATATTCCCCGCTTTTATATCCTGCATTATTCAAATATTTTATTGTTCTTTCATACTCATTGTTACTAACTTTATTGTTGCTGTTTTTCTGTTCTTGGGTATTAGAAGTTTCCAAACTGAATCTCGGTTGAATAAATTTAGCATTGAACATTAGTTCAGCAAGTTCTTCATCCAAAAATCGAGCATGTAAGCCGTTGGGAGTATGGAAATAAAAAGATTTATTATCTTTTATCATACTTTTCAGCATAACTTTTATTAGTTTATCCGAATTGAATATCAATGCATCATCATAAAAGGCTATGTTCTGTATATTGTTTTCTGTTAATTTATATATTTCATCTTTTATTGTTAACGGATTTTTTATTGTATATGTATTATTATTTAATATGTATTGCGCACAATAATTGCACTTAAACGGACATCCGATACTTGTTTTTAACACAATGTATTCTTTGTTCTTGTAAAAAGAGTAGTCCGGACACGGGAAATCTGTAAAATTTGAAGTTAATTCAGCCGCTATATTATATTTTTTTAATATCGGATTAAAATTATTGAAAGATCCTATTACTACATCATCTATAGTTTTTATTGTTCTTGCATGTTCATTACACAATGTGGCATATATACCGCTGAGAATAATCGGGACATCAGGAAATATTTCTTTTAATAATTTTGATACCTCTATTATACCCAAATACCAATAGGTCATAATGGAACCTATTATTATAATGTCCGGCTTTTCTATGTTTCGAAAAAAGTTTTCTGCTATATCGGAAGGAATACCATATCTGTGATATTTTCTTTTAATATTGCTTATTACTCTGGGTTTTTCTATTTCTTGTTGTATATAATGACCGCATCCGTATTTGTTTGACGGCTGTTTTGATACACCGGGATAATTTCTGTCCATATAATCAAACAACTGTACATCTATATTTTGTTGTTTTAATATTGAAGATAAATATAGAAGCCCAAGAGGTTTTGCCCACAAATCATATGCGGCAAAATCGTATATCGGGGGATTAACTAATAATATTTTGGTCATTTTAATGGTTTTTATTTGTAAATTGTCTTTATTTACTGTCTTTCAGTTGTTAATTATAAATTATACATTATAAATTGTAAATTGTCGTTTTGTTTCACGTGAAACATTAATTAATAAAATTTTTGCTTTTTAATACCTAAGATAATAAGTATACTATATAATCTAAAACTAATTAAATCTTTTATAGAGTATATTATATTTCGCATTCGCCTGAAATGTTTTCTGCTAAGTCTTCTTCTGTTATATTTTATTTCTATCGTTTTAACATCAGCATTTAAATATTTCGCTCTTAATATTATTTCCGTTTCAATAAAGTTAGAACTTATTGCATTTGGAAATGCCTTTTGTAACAAATCTTTTTTTATTATAAAAGTATAATTACAATCTGCTATATCTATCAATGCCAAGGGGAAAAATATGTGTAAAACAACTCTATTGAAAACAGAAACAAATATTCTCCAATTTGATAAATCCGAATACCCCTTTCTTTCCAACACCAATAAATCGAAAGGATACTTTTGTTCAATTATGTTACAAATATCTTTCGGATCTAACGGCAAATCTGCCGAATTGAACAAAACATAATCGTTTAATACTTTTAAAAAGCCATATCTTAATGACTTTGCTATACCTATATTTCTATGATTTTTTAAAACTATTAAATTGGGGTATTTTATTGATAAATCAATGAGTTTTTTGTTGGTATCATCATTGCTGCCATCGTTAATAACTATTAGTTCGGCCTTTTTAAAATTTTTACATTCCAACATTGTTTGTTCTATGGCGAACATTATGTTTTCCTGTTCATTATAAACAGGCATTATTATGGATAATGATATTTCCGAACACTTCATTATAATATATCCTATAAAACATCACTAACTTTTTTACAAACAACATCCGATTGTTTTAAGTATTGTTCGGGAAGACTTGTGGTAACCGTTACACAAAACATTTTTGCCGATTTTGCAGCTTTTATGCCATAGGGGGCATTTTCTACAACTATACATTCACCGGGTTTAACTTTTAATTGTTTTGCCGCAGTCAAATATGAATCCGGATAAGGTTTTCCTCTTTTTATCATATCCGCCGCTATTATTACATCGAATTTGGATACTATCTTTTTAGGTAACATGGATTTTACTTTATCTCTGTTGGAACCTGTAACTATTGCAAGCAAAAATCCTTGTTTTTTCAATCTGTTTAGCACTTGTTCAATATCCGGAAACAAATGAACTTTGAAATACTTTTTGTATAATTTATCTCTTAATTTTAAAACTTGTTCTATAATTTTATCATCACATTTAATGTTATCTCTTTTAAAAAATCTCTTAACACAAATTTCACATTTTTCACCTTCATTTTCATAAATATCAAAAGGGGAAACGGTAACTTTATACTTTTTTAATGTTTCAAACCAAGAAATAAAATGATATGGCATGGAGTCAACAATAACTCCATCCATATCAAATAAAACTGCTTTATATTTTTTAAAATTCTTAATCTTTTTTGCTTTCAATCTTCTAATCTTCCAATATTTTGTCGTTGTTGTGTGCAGTTGTCGTTCAAACCTATAACCTTATCACCTTATAACCCTATAAACTAAAAATTGCCTTTGGCAATTTTTATAGTCCCAAGGCCACTTTGTCATCTACAATAGAAACATTATTTTTTTGCAGTATATCTATTGCCTTTTCAACGTTATCGAATTTTAATACCATTAATGCTTTTTCACTGGCTTTTTCAACAAAGCCGTACATATATTCAAGATTTATATCGTTATCAGCTAAAACTTTTAATGCTTTTGCAAGTCCGCCCGGTGTATCGGAAACTTCAACAGCAACAACAGGAGCTATTTTTGCAATAAAACCGTTTTCTTTTAAAACTTTTTTTGCTTTTTCAGTATCATTTAAAACTACTCTTAGTATTCCAAATTCAGGAGTTTCAGCAATCGTAAGAGCTTTTATATTTATGTTATTATCACCCAACAATCCGCAAACGTTTGCAAGTCTTCCTTTTGTATTTTCAATAAAAATTGATACTTGGCTAATTGTTTTCATTATTCCTCCTAAAAATTGCTCTGCAATTTTTACAAAAAACTTTTCAACTCTTCAACCTTTCAACTTTTCAACTAATTTTTGCAAAGCAAAAATTAATGTAGGTTTCTCTTATCAATAACTCTTTTAGATTTTCCTTCGGTTCTTGCCAATGTTTTCGGTTCCACTAACCTAACATTAACACCTAAACCTATGGTGGAATCTATTGCTCTTTTAATTGTGGCTTTTATATTTTCCAAAGCTTGCAATTCATCGGTAAAGAATTTTTCGTCAACTTCAACCAACACTTCCAATTTATCCAACGAACCGTCTTCTCTGTCAACTATCAACTGATAATTAGGTAAAGCACCGTCAACCTGCAACAAAGCATGTTCTATTTGCGTCGGGAACACATTTATTCCCCTGACAACTATCATATCGTCTGTTCTGCCTTTTATTTTGCTGAGTCTCGGAACTGTTCTTCCGCATTTGCAAGTTTCATAAGTTATTGCAACTATATCTCTTGTTCTGTATCTTATTAAAGGAATTGCCTGTTTTGTTAATGTTGTAATTACAAGTTCTCCCGGTTGGCCTTCAGGAACAGGCTGGTTTGTTACCGGGTCAATTATTTCAGGATAAAAAAAATCAGACCAAATATGAAGACCTTCTCTTGCCGTACATTCCTGTGCAACTCCCGGACCGCAAATTTCGGAAAGTCCGTAAATATCTGTTGCTTTCATATTCAAGGTTTTATCTATCGTATCTCTCATGGCAATACTCCATGGTTCGGAACCGAATATTCCCACTTCCCAACTTGATGTTCTCGGATCAACTCCCAATGCTTTCATTTCTTCTGCCAAATATAAAATATAGCTCGGAGTACAAGCTATAATTCTCGGTTTAAAATCCTGCATTAACTTTATTTGTCTTTTTGTTTGCCCTGTTGCTGCAGGAATAATTGTTGCACCGAGTCTTAATGCTCCGTAATGAAGCCCTAAACCGCCGGTAAACAGTCCGTATCCGTAAGATATTTGAATAATATCTCCCCTTTTACCGCCTGCACAAGCAATGGAACGAGCTGCAACATTTGCCCAAAGATTAAGATCTCTTTTTGTATAACCTACAACCGTAGGATTACCTGTTGTTCCGCTCGATACATGAATTTCCGCAACATTTTTAATGTCCGTTGAAAAAAGTCCAAACGGGTAAGAATCTCTTAAATCTTCTTTCGGTGTAAAAGGTAATTTTGTAATATCGTCGATAGATTTAATGTCTGTCGGTGTTATTCCCAACTTGTTAAACTTCTGTTTGTACACAGGTGAATTATCATAGATGTATTTTACAACTTTTACTAATCTTTCCGATTGTAAATTTTTTAAGTTCTCTCTGGATGCACATTCAATTGCTTCATTGTAAATCATACAACTCTCCTCTTTAACGACTTATAACAACTATTTATACTATCGCTGATTTAAAAATTTCCAAGTTTTTTTCTACAAACTGTGGTTTTATAACCTGCTTTAATGCTTTTTCCCAACTTTCTTGTGAAATCTTTAAATGTTTTGATAATACTCCCAACATATACGTATTTAAAAATTTAGGATTTGTTATTTTTTCTTGTCCTTTAACAAAATCTTCAAACAAATCCACACCGTCTTTTTTTAACATAAATTTCATTCTTTCATGTTCACCTTTTTCAAAGGAAAGCAAGAAATCTGCTTTACCGCACTCTATTATCGGCGAAAAAACCTCTTTTCCGAACCTTAAATGAGATTCTACCGAACCCCCTCTTTGTGCCATACCGTGCACTTCGGATTTTTTTACATGGTGCCCGTCGTACATTGCAGCAAGCCCTACGATTTCCGCTGCGGTTAAAATACCTTGACCGCCTGTACCACAAAATAATATGTTTATTGTATCCATTTTATATACCTTCCCCTATTCAAACTTTTAAAATTTTTATTTAAAAAGCATGATTAAAGCCGTTTATGAGTGCAGAAAAATTTAAAGTAAAAATTATAAATTCTTAAATTTTTAAACCGCTGATGTTTGAGTTTTTTTCGCTACATTATGTCGTTAGAAAAAAACGAGTTCTGCGGTTGGCTTTAAATTTTTCAAACGAATGGCTTTTTTGCTTGAAAATATAAAATTTTAAAAGAACTATTTCATTTCTTCCAATGCACCGAATTTGCATTGTTGTACACAAACGTTGCAACCTGCACATAAGTTTTCGTTCAATTTTATGTTTCCGTTTTCGTCTTTAAATATTGCAGGGCAATCCACGCTTACACACATATAACATTTTTTGCATTTATCAGCATAAAATTTCGGTGCAGGTTTTTTACTTCTGTCTATCATTTTGCAAAGACCGATTCTTACTATCAAAACAGAAAGTTCGTCTTTTGCGGTATATTCTTTTATTTTAGATTCTATTACGGCTGAGCTGTCGCCTATAACTTCAACATTGTCAGCACCGCACGCTTTACATAAAGTAACCAAATCGAGTCTCTTTGTTTGTTCCCCTTTAGCGGTAACTCCCGTTGCAGGGTTAGGCTGTGCTCCCGTCATTGCCGTCGTTCCGTTATCAAGGATAATTATTACACCTTTAGTTTTATTGTATGCACAATTAACAAGCCCTTCTATACCTGAATGACAGAATGTTGAATCGCCGATAACTGCAACTGCTTTATCTTTACCTAAAATTTTGGTTAAACTGCTCATTATCGTTACACTTGAACCCATACAAACTGTGGTATGAAGCGCGGATAACGGCGGTGTTGCACCGAGTGTATAACATCCGATATCACCGGCAACAACAACTTTGGTTTTTCTTAAAGCAACAAATGTTGCTCTGTGGGGACATCCTGGACACAAAACAGGTTTTCTTCCCGCCTGAGGATATGTGGTTTTAGGTTTACCTTCAACTATATCTCTAACAGATTCCGGATTAAGTTCCCCTACTCTGTATGTATAATGTTTTCCCTGACATTTTATTCCCATCTGTAAAAGATGTTCTTCTATAAAAGGTTCACTCTCTTCAACAACAACAACTTTTTCCATTTGAGAACAAAACTCTTTTATTTTTTTGTCCGGAAAAGGAAACGGCATTGAAAGTTTTAATACGGAAGCATTCGGATACACTTCTTTAACATACATATATGAAACACTGTCCGTAACTATACCTAACTTTTTATCTTTTATTTCAATGAAATTTTCCGCTAAATTGTCGGAAAATTCCTGCATTTTTAACAATTTTTCTTCCAAATCTATATGTTTCTTGTAAGCATTTGCCGGAACCATAACATATTTTCTCGGATTTTTTTCGAAAGGTTTATCGGCAACTTCCGTTCTTGTACCTATTTCAACAGTTTCTTTGGTATGAGCAACTCTTGTAGTCATTCTAAATAAAACAGGGGTATCAAACTTTTCGCTTATTTCGTAAGCAAGTTTTATTAATTTTTTTGCTTCCTGCGGAGAAGAAGGTTCAAGTAACGGAATTTTTGCAAACTTTGCAACAAGTCTGTTATCCTGCTCGTTTTGAGACGAGTGCATTCCGGGATCATCACCGGTAACAATAACAAAACCCGCATTAATTCCCGAATATGTTGCCGTCATTAAAGGGTCCATCGCAACATTTACTCCCACATGTTTCGACGAATAAATTGACCTTACTCCGGCAAAAGCAGCTCCCAAAGATACTTCAAAAGCCACCTTTTCGTTTATTGACCACTGTGCATCTACTTCTTTAAATTGTGCCAAATACTCTAAAATGTCTGTTGCAGGTGTTCCCGGATAGGAAGCTGCAAATTTTAGTCCTGCCTCGTAAGCTCCTTGTGCAAGAGCCTCGTTTCCTGATAAAAGTTTATAGTTTTTCATAATTGCATATTTTATATAATTTGACGGCTGTTGTGCAAGGAAAAATAATGATTTTTTATCGGGTTGTTTTTGTTGTAAAAAAATATCAACAAAAAAATGGTATAAAATATTTTTTATTATGCTATAATTTGTAAGATATGAAAAAATTTTATTCATATATATTATTACTTTTTATCGCATTTTTTATAGGTTGTACAAGCGATAATATGGAAATAGATATCACAAAAATGCCAGAGGTTGAAACTGTTGTTATTCAACCCGGAGATGTTTTCGGTAAAACTTTCGAGCAAACAAAATTATCCAAACAAGAAAGTTTAAAAATTTTAGCGGAATTAAAAAAGTATATCAACATTAATAAATGTAAACCTAACGAATTCTATGAAATAACATATTCCACCGATACCGCTATAGAAGAAACTTGGACAAATTTTAAGTTTTTCCCGGAAGGACAATATTTTTATTCCATAGATAAATCTACCGATAATGTTATAACTTCCGAAAAACTTGAATTGCAAACAACTTCACAAATTTTTGAAGTGTCGGGAACAATAGAAAATTCGTTATGGGAATCAATGTCCGCTTCCGAAATAAAGCCTGCTATTATTCTTGATTATGCCGACATGTTTGCATGGCATATAGATTTTCTTACCGACTGCAGACCCGGTGATATTTATAAACTTATATATGAAGTAAAAACATTGGAAAAGAAAGATACCGTTCTTTCTTCGGAAATTATTGCAGGACAATATATTACGGCAACATCAACAAATACCGCAATAAGATTTGTAAATTCTAAAGGTGATGAAGGATATTTTGATGAAAACGGTAAATCGGTAAAGAGTGCATTTTTGAAAGCACCTTTGCAATTTAAAAGAATTTCTTCTTATTTTAAAAAGAAAAGATTTCATCCTATATTAAAACGTTACAGAGCGCATGAAGGTATAGATTATGCAGCACCTATAGGAACACCGGTATCGGCAGTAGGTGACGGTGTTGTAACAAAATCGCAATACAGCGGCGGATACGGTAACCTTGTAATAATAAAACATCCTAACGGATATGAAACTTATTACGGACATTTGTCTAAATACGGTAAAGGTATAAAAAAAGGTGTCAGAGTTAAACAAGGACAAGTTATAGGTTATGTAGGTTCTACGGGACTGTCAACAGGTCCTCATTTGGATTTTAGAATCAAAAAGAACGGAACATTTTTCAACTATCTTACTATGAAAATGCCGCCAACTTATACTTTAACCGGTAAAGATAAAGAAGATTTTGATTTACATAAACAAGAACTTATTAACAAGTTTAACCAAATATAAAATTTTGTAAAAATTTGTTTTAAAAAACAGCAAAAATTTTAGTAATTTTTTTGCTTGACTTGTGTGTATCAATTTTATATACTCTTTTGACGATAAAACTTACAAATATTATTTTTATTTTTTTTAAGTTTTTTATATTTTTTTAAATAGTTATCCACAATGTGGATAAGTTTGGGGATAAAATGGAAGTTTCTATTACAGACGCATGGAAAAAGGTTGTGGATAACTTAACATTATCCGTAGGGCAGGGCGCAGTAAATTTGTGGTTTACGGGTGTAAAACCGGTTTCTTTAAATGAAAGTGTTTTTTTAATTTCCGTACCTACAAAGTTTTATTCCGATTGGATAGAAAAAAATCAACAATTTAATATTGAACAAAATTTAAAGGAAATTTATTCTAAAGATATAAAGTTGGAATATAAGATTGAAAAAGATATTTCCGACGAAATGACAAAAGTTCCTACTATACCTATACACAATGATACTCCTGTTCCTTCAATAATAAAAGATCAACTTAATCCGAAATTAACTTTCGACAGATTTATTGTAGGAAATTCCAACAGATTTGCTTCCGGTTGTGCCGAAGCGGTAACAAAAAATCCCGGAAAACAGTTTAATCCTTTATTTATATACGGCGGTGTGGGTCTGGGTAAAACTCATTTAATGCATGCTATAGGTAATGAATTAAAAAAGAATTTTCCTAATTTTAGAATATTATATGTAACATGCGAAAAATTTGTTTCCGACTTTATTGAAGCTATAAGATTTCCGGATAAAATGCCGGCTTTTAAAAATAAATACAGAAATCTTGATTGTCTTTTAATAGACGATATTCAATTCCTTACAAAAAATGCAGGAAGATCTCAAGAAGAGTTTTTTAACATATTTAATACGTTAAAAGATAGCGGTAAACAAATTGTTATTGCTTCCGATAGACCTCAAGATAAATTGGAAGTTGAAGAAAGATTGGTATCAAGGTTTAAATGGGGTAATACCGTTGATATTCAAAAACCGGATTTGGAAACAAGAATTGCAATATTAAAGAAAAAAGCCGAAGAAGAAGGTTTTTCCGTTCCCGAAGATGTTATATTATTTATCGCTTCACAAATAAAATCCAACATCAGAGAATTGGAAGGAACATTATTAAGAGTTACGTCTTTTATTAAATTTACAAATACACCTTTTACGTTAGATGCTGTAAAAACAATATTAAAAGATATTGTGGTTCCTGAAGAAAATGTACAAATAACTATAGATAAAATACAAAAAGTTGTTGCGGAAGAATATCATTTAACGGTAAAAGATTTAAAAGTTAAAAAAAGAACCAATCAACTTGCTATGCCCAGACAAATAGCAATGTATTTGGCAAGATCTTTAACTGATATGTCTACTACGGCAATAGGTGACACTTTCGGCGGAAGAGATCATACTACCGTTATGCATGCTTATAATAAGATAGCAAAAAAAGTTAAAGATGATGCTTGGTTTGCTGCCGAAATAAATAAAATTATTAAATTGATAAAAGAAGATAATTAGTTGTTAATATTTTTGTTAATTTTTTAATTTTTATATAAAAAATAATTTTTGGTTCTAATATGTTAATAAAATTAAAAAATTATTAACATAGTTATTAACTTTAATTTTGTAAAAAAAATATTTGATAATTATAATTTTTTTTATTTTTAATTTAATTATCAGGTTATTAACAATTATTATTATTATTATTAATTTTTTTTAAATAAAAAGGAGGAAAAAGTAATGAAGGTAATTTGTGCAAAAGATGAATTAATAAAGGGGATGCAAATAGTCCAGCCTGTGATAGCTTCAAAAATAACTTTACCTGTACTTTCCAATTTTTTATTTGAAACGGAAAAAGATAAAATAAAATTATCCGCTACGGATTTGGAAATAGGTGTAACTTGTTATATAAAAGCGGAAATAGTAAGTGAAGGTGCAATTACAATACCAGCAAAAAGATTTTCCGATATTATAAAAGAAGTTTCGGACGGTAATATAGAAATAAAAGCAGATGAAACAAATCAAATAAACATAAAAGCAAATAAATCTAAATTTGTTTTGATGGGTATAGATAAAAAAGATTATCCTACATTACCTGATTTTCAAAAGGAAAATGTATTTTCTTTAAAAAAACAAGTATTAAATTCCATGCTTAAAAAAACTATATTTGCAGTATCTAAAGATTCTCAAAGATATGTTTTAAATGGAGTATGTTTAATAGTTGAAGACGGAACAATAAAAGCGGTTTCTACCGACGGAAGAAGATTATCTTATATTAGCAGTGACGGTATAGATAAAAAAATTAAAGGTAAAGTAATTATTCCTACAAAAGCTGTTTCTGATATTTTAAGATTGATTTCCGCTAACGATAAAGTTGAAGAAGTTCAAATAAGTTTAAGTGACAATTTAATGACTGTTATGATAGGAGATATAACTTTCCAAACAAAATTAATAGAAGGTGTATTTCCTAATTATGAGCAGGTAATACCTAAAAAGGCAATGTCAAAAATAAAATTAAATGTTGCAAATACAATATCTGCGGTAAAACAAATGGCTTTACTTACCGGAGATAAACTTGTTGCAGACAGAGCATCGTCTATTAAGTTAAGTTTTGAAAAAAATAAAATGATAGTTTCGGCAAATACGGTAGGTTTGGGTTCCGGAGAAGCAGAAGTTGAAACGGAATATTCAGGTGAAGTATTTGATATAAATTTTAATCCGAATTATATAAAAGATATTTTACAAAACATAGAAGATGAAAATATTTATTTTGCATATACTACTTCTCAAAATCCAGTAGTTATAACCCCGGAAAAAGATAAAAATTATCTTTGTGTAGTTATGCCTATGAGATCGTAATAAAATGAAATTTACGGAAGTTTCGTCGATAATAAAACAAATTTCTGATAAATTAGGTTTAAATGACGACTATTTTATTATTATGTCCAAATGGCAACAAGAAGTAGGCAATAATAAAGTAGAGTTAAATGGTTTTAAAGACGGAGTACTTTTTGCATCTGCAAAATCGGCAGTTTATGTAAATGATTTGAATTTAAGAAAAAGACAAATTATAAATAAACTTAATCAGTATTTAGGAAAAAAACTGATAAAAAATATAAAGTGTGAAATTAAGTAGTAAAAGATATGGAGGAAGTTAATGACTAACGAAGAACAAAATAAAGCGGCATCGAATTATGATGCTTCGAAAATTCAAGTATTAGAAGGTCTTGAAGCTGTCAGAAAAAGACCTGCAATGTATATCGGTTCAACATCCGAACAAGGTCTTCATCATTTGGTTTATGAAACCGTAGATAACTCTATCGATGAAGTTTTGGCGGGTTTTTGTAAAAATATCGATGTTACAATTCATCCGGATAATTCAATAACGGTATTGGATGACGGTAGAGGTATTCCTGTAGATCCGCATCCTAAATATAAAGATAAATCAGCACTTGAAGTTGTTATGACGGTTTTGCATGCCGGCGGAAAATTCGATAAGAATTCTTATAAAGTTTCCGGAGGTTTGCACGGTGTCGGAGTATCGTGTGTAAATGCTCTTTCTACAAAATTGGTGGTTGAAGTTTACAGAAACGGAAATATTTACAGACAGGAATATGCTAAAGGAAAACCTACAACAAAACTCGAAATAATAGGTAAAACCGACGACAGAGGAACAAAAGTTACATTTTTACCGGATCCCGAAATATTTTCCGTTACAACATATTCTTTCGATACATTGGCTAACAGATTAAGAGAATTGGCATTTTTAAATGCCGGTGCAAATATTACAATTATTGACGAAAGACAAGATAAAGAATACACTTTCCATTATGAAGGCGGTATAAAAAGTTTCGTTTCTTATTTGAATACAAATAAACAGGTTATAAACAAAGAACCTATATATTTCACAAAAAACAAAGATAATGTGGATGTTGAAGTTGCAATGCAATATAACGATTCTTACAACGAACAAATTCACACATTTGTTAATAACATTAACACTGTCGAAGGCGGAACACATTTATCGGGTTTCCGTTCGGCATTAACAAGAGTTGTTAACGATTATATTAAGAAAAACGAATTATCAAAAAATAAAAATTTAACTCTTTCCGGAGAAGATGTAAGAGAAGGTTTAACTGCAGTTATTTCCGTTAAAGTTCCCAACCCTCAATTCGAAGGACAGACAAAAACAAAGTTGGGAAACTCCGAAGTTGAAGGTATCGTAAAATCTCTCGTCGGTGATGCACTTGCAACATTCTTGGAAGAAAATCCGGGAATTGCAGGACAAATATTGGAAAAATCCATTAATGCCGCAGAAGCCAGAGAAGCCGCAAGAAAAGCAAGAGAACTTACAAGAAGAAAAGGTGCTCTTGATTCGGCCGCTCTTCCGGGAAAACTTGCGGATTGTTCCGAAAAAGATCCTCAAAAAACAGAACTTTTCATCGTGGAAGGAAACTCTGCAGGAGGTTCTGCAAAGCAAGGCAGAAACAGAGCATTCCAGGCAATACTTCCTTTAAGAGGTAAAATCTTGAATGTTGAAAAATCTCGTCTTACAAAAATGTTAACAAACGAAGAAATTAAGACGATGATAACCGCAATCGGTGCAGGTATCGGTAAAGGTGAAGGTGAATTTAACATAGATAAAGTAAGATACCACAAAGTTGTTATCATGACCGATGCCGATGTCGACGGTGCACATATCAGAACACTTCTTTTAACATTTTTCTACAGACAAATGCCTCAACTTATAGATAACGGTTATGTTTATATTGCACAACCGCCTTTGTATAAAGTTAAAAAAGGTAAAAAAGAAATGTATTTACAGACCGAAGCAGAACTTGATAAATTTTTGTTTAAACAAGGTTTGGACGGACAGTCGATGATATTGTTAAAAGACGGACAACAAATCGGCGATGTTATAGACCAAAAACAATTAACACAAATTGTAGATTCCATTGCGGAACTCGATAACCTTATAATTAAAATTACAAAGAAAGGTTTAAAGTGGAGTGAATATCTTAAATTCAGAGAAGAAGGCAAAATGCCTCTTTTCAGAGTTGTAGATCAAAATCAGGTAAGATATATTTATTCCGATAAGGAATGGAAAGAATTTAAAGCGGAACTTGCGGAAAGAAAAAAACAAATGCAACAAGACAACGGTGAACTTCCGGTTGACGGTTTAACCGAAGATATATTGCCTGAATATAAAGAATTGTGGGAACTTCCGAGAATAAATATTTTGGCAAACAAACTTGAAAGCAAAGGTTTACACTTGCACCATTACGGAACAACACACGTAAGACCTGTTTACAGATTAAAAGGCGCAAACAATGATGTTCACGATTTGTCATCGACAAATCAGTTGATAGAACAGATTAGAGAGTTGGGAAGAAAAGGTGCAACAATTCAAAGATATAAAGGTTTGGGTGAAATGAACCCCGAACAACTTTGGGAAACAACAATGGATCCCGCAAGAAGAAAAATGTTGCAGGTTAAACTTGAAGATGCAATTGAAACAGACAGAATATTTACAACACTTATGGGCGATAAAGTTGAAGCAAGAAGAGCATTTATTCAGGCACATTCGTTAGATGTAACCAATTTGGATATTTAACAAATTGCAAAGCAATTTGTTGAGGCATGGATGTATAGAAGTATATAGGAATAGAAACGACAGTTTAATGGTTGAAAAACTAAGGAGTATATAATGGCAGAAGATAAAGACTTAAATAAACCGACAGAAGAAAAAGAGGTAGTTATAAATCCGGGAATTCTTCCCACAAATCTTCAAGATGAAATGAAATCATCTTACATAGATTATGCAATGAGTGTTATTGTAGGTAGAGCATTGCCAGATGTAAGAGACGGTTTAAAACCGGTTCACAGAAGAATTTTGTATGCAATGAAAGAAATGGGTGTAAGAAGAAATACACCTTACAAAAAATCCGCCAGAATCGTGGGTGATGTGCTCGGTAAATATCATCCGCACGGAGATTCTTCGGTATATGATGCACTCGTAAGAATGGTTCAAGACTTTTCTATGAGATATCCTCTTGTAGACGGGCAGGGAAACTTCGGTAGTGTTGACGGTGACGATCCGGCAGCTATGAGGTACACCGAAGTAAGAATGGACTATATCGCAGACGAAATGCTTGCCGATATAGATAAAGACACAATAGATTATATTCCGAACTATGACGGTTCGCTACAAGAACCTTTAATACTTCCTACAAAACTTCCGGAACTTTTAATAAACGGTTCATCGGGTATCGCAGTAGGTATGGCAACAAATATTCCTACACACAATTTGTCTGAAGTTATAGACGGAACAATCGCTTTTATAGATGATCCCGAAATTTCAATATCCGAAATAATGAAATATATCAAAGGTCCCGATTTTCCTACGGCAGCTTTAATTTTAGGTAAAGCCGGAATTAAAGATTATATGGAAACAGGTCGCGGTTCCGTAAAAATGAGAGCTAAAACCGAAATTGAAGAAATGAAAGGCGGAAGAGAAGCTATTATTATTACCGAACTTCCTTACCAAGTAAACAAAGCTATGCTTATCACATCGATAGCAAATCTCGTAAAAGATAAAAAGATAGACGGTATTTCCGATTTAAGAGATGAAACCGACAGACACGGTATGAGAGTTGTTATTGAGTTAAAAAGAGATGCAAATGCTCAGGTTGTATTAAACCAATTGTTTAAACATACACAAATGCAAACAAGTTTCGGTGTTATAATGCTTGCACTTGTTAACAACAAACCGAAAGTTTTAAATATTAAAGAAATGCTTTACCATTTCGTAGAGCACAGAAAAATTATTGTTGTAAGAAGAACAAAATTTGAACTTAAAAAAGCGGAAGCAAGAGCACACATTTTAGAAGGTTTGAAAATTGCAATCGACAATTTGGATGCCGTAGTAAAAACAATAAGACAATCCCCCGATACAGATACCGCAAGAATTAACTTAATGGAAAGATTCAGATTATCAAAACTTCAAGCACAAGCAATTCTTGATATGAAATTGCAACAGTTGACAGGTCTTGAAAGAAAGAAAATAGATGAAGAATATATAGAAGTTATCAAAAATATCGAAAGATTAAAATCTATTTTGGAAGATCCTAAAAAAGTTTTGGCAATAATTAAAGACGAATTGTTACAATTAAAAGAAAAATACGGTGACAAGAGAAGAACTCATTTAACTGCGGATGCGGAAGATTTCAATATTGAAGATTTAATTCAAGAAGAAGAAGTTGTGGTTACCGTATCAAATGCAGGATACATTAAGAGAATACCTGTAAATACATACAGAGTTCAGGCAAGAGGAGGCAGAGGTGTTGTAGGTATGACAACAAAAGAAGATGATTTTGTTGCAAAAATGTTTGTAACATCTACACATGCTTACTTGTTGTCGTTTACTACAAGAGGAAGATTGTATTGGTCCAGAGTATACGAAATTCCCGAAGGAACAAGAACATCTAAAGGTAAAGCTATCGTTAACATAATTCAGTTATCAAGTCCGGATGAAAAAATTACTGCTTCAATTCCTATAAGATCGTTTAATCCGAAAGATATTAAAGACGAATATTTGTTAATGTGCACAAGAAAAGGAACAATAAAGAAAATAGCATTATCCGAATTTGCCAACCCGAGAAGAGGCGGAATTATAGCAATAAAATTGGAAGACGGCGATATATTGATGGATGTTAAGAAGATAGAGAAAAATCCTGAAGTTGTTATAGCTACAAAGAAAGGTATAGCAATAAGGTTTAAAGAACAGGATGTTAGAGCTATCGGAAGAGCAGGCCAGGGTGTAAGAGGTATAACGCTTGAAAAAGATGATGAAGTTATAGGTATGGAAGTATTTTCACCTGAAGATGTGTTTGTATCTGTAGCCGAAAACGGTTACGGTAAGAGAACCGAAGTAGGTAAATACAGACTACAAAAGAGAGGCGGAAAAGGCGTTATAAATATGCAAACTTCCGAAAGAAACGGAAATGTTATATATATCGGAAAAGCAAACGAAGGTCAAATAATGCTTATAACCGAACACGGTATAACAATAAGAAGTAAAGTAGACAAAATTTCCATTATAGGAAGGAACACTCAAGGTGTAAGACTTGTAAGGCTTGAAGAAGGCGATAAAGTTGCATCTGTTGCAACGGTAGTAGGTGAAGAAGCCGAAGAAGAAACAAAACCTACGGAATTGGAACAAGCCGCACAAGAAACAAAATCTGAAAAATAATAGATTTCTATTATTTTTAAAATAAAACGAAAGAGAGATGATAGGTAAAAATATCATCTCTCTTTTTATCTTAAAAGATTGTTATCAATAAGAAAATGTATTATACTTTAATAGTATACTATGATTAGAGTTTTATCTGTTTTTACACTAGTTTGTTTTCTTTTAACTAATGTATTGGGCGGTGCCTTTGCCAATACAGCGGTATTTCCGTTGCCGTATAAGTATGACAATAATGAAATTATTACAAAATGCGATACACTGTCCGAGTATGCACAAATAACAGAAAATATTTATAAAAAAGATACTCCGTTAGTTGTAGTAATACACGATTTGCATAACAACTCAAAAGTTCAACAAAACATAGAACAAATCATAAACTTTATTTCCAACAATTCGAAAATAAATAAAATAATAATAGAAGGTGCACCCAACAAACAGATATCAACAAAATTATTTTCTTCAATAGAAAACAAACAATTTATTAATAATATAACAAACGGTTTGTTAAATGACGGGAAAATTTCAGGTGCGGAATCTTTTGTGATAAAAAACGATTTACACAATTTGTACGGACTTGAAAATTGGGATATATATAACAAAAATATCGAACAGAACTTATTGTTAAAAAACAAATATTTACAAGAAACGGATAAAATTTACGATTCTTTTGTAAAAAGCAGAATATATTTTTCAAAACCGCAACTGTTTTCTTTATTTTCACAAGACACGGATTTTGAACAGCGAATTATAAATTTATATGAATTCTGTAATGATAATAATATTGATATAAGTCTTTATTCGGAAATTAACAAATTTATTGCCGTAACAAAATATAAAAACAAGAAAAACATATCAAAAGATTTATCTCGTTTATTTAATGATATAAAGAATAAAATCCCATACCAAAATTATATGCAAATTACCGCTCTTTTAAAAAATATGGATGTAAACGCTAAAGAAAAATTAAATTTAATATTTAATATTATAAAAAACAGTTCACCGGAAACATTGTTAAAATATGAACCGCTTGTTTTATACTTTAATAATATTGAAACAAGAACAAATATTAATTTTTATGCACTCATGCAACAAACAGACACTCTTGAAAATTTTGTCCTGGATAATTTTGTTGATTATAATGAAAAAGAATTAATATTGGTAGATAAATTTATACATATTGTGTCGGAATATGCAAAGTTATCCATATCTTACGATCAATATAAATATTTTGAACAAAATAAAGAGTATTTATATAACGTATCAATAAAATATTTGGATATTCAATCACTAAAAACAATAAACGATATTCTAAAAGATGAAGATTTGAAAAATTATCATTTAACAAACGAACAAAGAAACAAGATTTTTTACGGCAATATAAAATCGTTAATTAATATTTCCGACAATGATAATATGGAAGTAACGGAAACAAATATAATAGAAAACTTAAAAAATATAGATTCGGTAAACATTGTTGTCGTAGGAGGATTTCATAGCGAACTTACGGATATATTAAAACACCAAAACGTTTCAGTACTGTCTGTTATACCGAGAGTTGAACAATTAACCGATTTTGATAACGAACTTGTAAGGACCGAAAACGTTGTTTATAAAAATGCTTTAGCCCCGCCGACTATTTTGATACAAGCCGATGTTTCCGCAATTGCTTCGATAATAAAACAGTGGTCATATTCCATGACAAATTCCGGTATAGATTTTTTCCGACAAAAGCAGGCAATTAAAAGATGGTTATCGGAAAATAAAGTAGATTTAGAGTTTGATATTGTAAATGAAACACTATATTTAGGTTCTGTTCCGATAGATGATATATTAACTCCCAAAACAAGATATAAAAAAGAAGATAACAACCGTAAAAAAAGCACTATTTCCGATATTATGTGGAAGTTGCACGATATATATTCAAATATAAAAACATTTATATCACAAAAAACAAGGAGTATAAAAAAACTGTTTGGCGGAATTAACACATTTACCGATATTTCTTCTTTATCTTCGCAATATATATCAAGAAAATTATTGAACGAAAGAATAATAAAAAATGAATACCAAAGAACACTTAACAGTTTAAACCAAAAAATGCCGGATGTTATAATAATTTCCGTAAGCAGCGAACAGGATAAAATTTTTTGCGAACAGGTGTTGGCAGATATCAAAACTCATCCGAGTTTTCAAAACACGCAGATACATTACATAATGAAAGAACAAGCGGGAACCGCCGAAGGTTTTATAAAATCTATGGAATATTTAAAATCTTCGGATTTCGGGAAAAATTTCAAAGATTTAACTTCGGTAATAATAGATATAGATACAAACGAAAAAGAAAATATAGCAAGACAAGATCTTCCAATGAAATTTAACGGACGAAATATAACTCCTTTGGAGTTAGCGGTGCTTAACGGTATAAGAGCATGTCATAAATTTAAAACAGGCGGCGGTATTGCGGTTATAGATCCGCAAAGTATATATATAGGAAATATGCTTCCTACCGAAGATATTACTTTTATATCGTCTGCAGTTAATATGGAAGAAATTCAACATCACAGACATTCGTTAATAATTAAAGATTATCCCAGCACATTGGAAGAAATTTATTACGGCTTTACACCCGAAAACATTTCCGATATTGTTGAGAGAAAAGGTATAGAGCACAGAAACTTTTATAATTTCGATAATAACAGAATGAGACAATTTGAAATCGCTACCGGCAATATTCTTATCAGTTTTGACGACGAAACAAAATATAAAGAGTTTTTTAATTTTATATCGGAATACGGAAACAATCTTAACAATTTGTCGGAAAAAACACATTTGTTTCAACATATATTTGTTCCTTTTATCAGACTTAAAAACAAACAAAATGTAAGTTCGTATTTTGCAAAAACGGCATCCGCACAAGACAGAGACATATTTATTGATTTTGCCGATAGAATCGCTAACTATTATCAAAACAGCAGTTTAATACAAGAAATGAAGTTCGGAGTGTATCATCAGTCCAAATCTTTATACAGCAGAAATTTTACAAGGCAACTTATTAATAAATTATCGGGAATTTTTAAATCAAAACAATTTCAGCATATAAAACAAAATACAAAATCAACAATACAACAAAAGCAGGTTGTAATAACCGAAACTTTTGATGAAGATAATGCCTTATCGAGAGCATATAAAATGTTGTCGCAAATTCAGGATAAGCAGTTGGATTCATCCGTTGATTACGAACAGGTGTATGACACATTGATAGAAATATTTAGAACAACCCCCGTTCAAAAAGAACTTTATACTTCCGAAAATGTTAATACGGCAAAACTTTATAAATATATGTCCGATATTATAAGCAACACAATTGCCCAAATAAACAACGAACAAATTTCAAATACAAACAGAATAGAAAGAACATACTTGGAAAATTTAAAAATAAGTTTTCTTTCTATGCAGCATTACACAATAGAATATTTAAGATTGTTGGATTACACAACGAATTTATCCACTTTGGGAAGTTATATATTTCCTAAAAGTTCTTTTTTCGAAAAATCGAAGTTAATGCCGTTAAACAGACTTATTTTCGGACTCGCAAGAGGCATAAAAAAATCCAAGCAAAATGTACGAGAACAGCTTGCAACCGTATATTCTTCGGGAAACTTTTTAATAGATTCGTTATATTCTTTTCCTATACTTAAAAACGATATTGAATCATTCATAACAAGTGTTGAAAATCCTAAGGAAAAGACATCCGTAGGTATACAAAAAGAATGGGGAAGCAGAAGAGCCGTTCAAAGATTTTTGTCGTTGTCCATTGCATTACAATCTTTTATGACTACAATAATAACGGCATTAAGTACATCATCATTTACCGTAGCAACAGTTTCTACGGCGGTAATTTCTTTAATGACAGGATTAGGACTTTCCGTTTTTTTACATAGAACGGGAATCGGTATGGGTCAAAATGATAAATTTTATAATGAAAAGAAAAAAGAAATAGAAAATGAACTGGACGGTCAAAATTCCATAAAAGAATCTATGGATTTTTTTGCTTACGATATAAATAAAATTTCGCAGTTGGAAAAATTTTATGCCAAGTTAGCAAAGAATGCATCAAGAGAAAATAAAGAATTGTTAAATTCAACATTAACTTTGTTACATCAATATAAAGAGAACTGCGATTTAATGTTGATAGCCCCGATTTTAAATAACAGCAGACAGCTTTATATATTACTTGCCGGAAGATCCGATTTGCAGTTGCGATTATTACAGTTTATAGATTATTTAGAGAAATTAAACATTGAAGATGAACCGAAAGAATATAAGGGTATAAGTCACGGATTTGTTTCCGATAGAGAAATTCAAGAACAAGAAATCAACGGACATTTGAAAAATTGGTTTGAAATTTTAAAAACAAAATCTGTTACCAAAGAATCAATTGATAACATAATAACAAATGCCACCGAAATAATAGAAAAAACAAATTTTAATCCGACCGTATTAAAAGGAACAAATAAAGATGTTATTATATCTCAATTACAAGATTTTATTTCTTTTTATAACGACACCGTAAAATTATATTCGGCACTTACAAAACAAGAACAAGACAAATTAAGACCGGAAATAGAAATATTGGAAAAGATGGGAGAATATGCAACTCAATATTATAAAGCATTAAATTATTTGGTAAGTTTGGAAATTTTATACGGATATAGAGTTTCCAAAGGAAACAAACTTTACTTTTTGGAACTGACAGGCTTAATGTCGGTTGTAAGAAATGTATATGGTATACAAGCCGGAATATTTTTATCGAAGAGAAGATTTTTAAAATCCATTACGGCGGTAAAAAATACAGGTAACGAAATACTAAACGGATTATATGACGACAAAATTGAAGAAACGGTGGATTCGTTTTTCAAAGAGAAAGAAAGCCCGAATTATTTTTATTTAGGTATTATAGAAAGTTGGAAAGACAGAAAAATGTTGTCGAGATTTTTGCCGTTGGTTTTATTTATACAAAAAGTTGCAACATCCGTAATTTCCGGCTCATTTTATTTTCAAACATTTGTGATGTCGTTTTTTACGGGTGTAGGTTTAACTGTAAGCTTGCATTGGCTTTCAATAATGATAGGATTTTTTAAAACTTTAGTTATAAGTAAAAAAAATATATCCGCAAAAGAAGGAAAAAATACAATAGAAACCAACAGACAATTGTTGTTGCAAAAACATATAGATGAATTGGCAAAAGTTCCGTACGGACAAATGCCCGACTTGATAATTTTGGTCGGTTCTCAAAGCAGATACACGGCAAAATCGTTAAATGAGGGTGTAAGAAATATAAGAAAGTTCGGAAATTTACAATCCGTTCCTATAGAATCCATCGTTACAAAAAACGACGGTAACGGTAACAGTTTGTTGGATGTATTTAATTTTATTCAATCAAAACAATTTGAAAAAGATTATCCTTCACTATCGCAAAAAGATTTAAGAGATTTAAAAATAGTTGTAGTTAATATCAATGAAACAAATTCGTCCGCAATAAATCAACAGCTCGATATGGAAATACTCGATAAACAAACAACACCGTTGGAACTGTCTTTGTTAAATGCTGTTTGTATGATACAAAAAAATAAAGGACAAAAAGGGAATATCGTTATTGCCGATCCCGGATATATGTATTTGGGTAATTTAACACAAACGAATAATATAACCATGTTTGCTTCGAATGTTACTTATGAACAATTAAAAAATCAAAGTTTACCGCTATTAATTTCGGATCAAGCCGATTTTTCTCAAGACGGCAGCAGCCGTTTAAAAAAACTTTACAGAAATTTCGACTACAAAAAAATATCGAATATTGCCGTGGCATATATGTTTAGTCGTATGTATGATACCGATAATATTTCTCTTGTTCAAATGCCGGCATATGCCGGGCTTATAGGTATGAATTTTGACGACGATAATAACTTTGATTTATTGTTGAAGTTTATGAACATTGCAAGGGAATATGAACAATCTTATAAAGGAAGGAAATTTAAAATCGATCTGATTCAACATTTGCTTACTCCGTTAACAATGTTAATGAATAAAGAAAATATTTTTGTTTATTTGGAAGTTTTAAAAGTTCCCATATCGAATTTGAATCCTCAAATAAAAAAAGAATACGATGATTTCTTTTACGGATTGTTCGACAGGCTTAACAACGAATTTCAAAATGGAATTTCAGATTCGTTTATTAATGTTGTATCGTCGCAGGATTCCACTTTAACCAGAAGCGGCATTCTGGGAAATATTTTCTATAAGAATTTTATTTCGTTGTTGAGCACTCTAAAAAATTTCAATGCAGGTAAAGCGGTAGATAAAATTGCGGATACAATGAAAAATATGTTTGTATCTCAAAAACAATCCGGTATTTTAATTGTTCCGCAACTGACACCGTTTTCAAGACATCAACTTTTTGCATTCGATAACGAGCTCAGCGGTAACATTGCAATTACATCTTTTGATCAATTATCGGACGACAAAAAAGATTCGGGTGTAATTATTAATGTCCCCGTTGAAAATACCGTAATTCCCGCAAAGGTATATTATGATGTTATTGTAGATAACAAAGGAAATAATCATGTTGTTGTAGCATTTATGCCCGTATTGCTTGATAATATTGATATGTATTCTTCCGTAACGGAAACGGATTTTATAAAATCGATTTTATCGGAAGATAAAACAAAACAAAACAAACTGAGAAAACAATTATTTATCGGCAGAGCAACATTAGCATTTATTAAAGAATTGCAATCAAATTCCAAATTAAATTTTATATATGATAATTCCGATTTTATGGCGGACAATGTTGACGCATCTTATATTGTATCTTTCGACGATTCCGGATTATTCAGTGTTGCCGAACTTATAAAAGATGATTTTTTCACGGATACCGATTTACAAAATATTAAACATATAAACATTGTTACAAATCAAAAATCAACAAATATTACGGTGGATGATATAAAAAGGTTACGATTATCACCGTTGGTTAATAAGTATGAAATATCCGACAACGAACAACTGAACTTATCGTTATTATTTAAACTTGTATCAAATTACAATTATTCGTTTGAAGATTCGGATTTTTCGTTATTTTTGAAAAATCCGAAACAATATGCACAAGATATGCTGAAAAAAATATTCGACACAAAAACCGTAATAAGAGATTTTTCTAACATAAACACTGTTACGGAAACGGATATAAATGCGCTTTCTTCGGAAGAGTTTAAATATTTGTTAAATGATGTTAAACCGGAAAGCATTATAATAAAAAATGTTTTTTATCGTGGAACGGAATTATTTAATATTTATTCGTTGGATATTTATTCCGAAATAGACAGGCTTAATAATACCGAATTAGATAAATTTAAAACTTTATTGGACGGCAATAATACTTTAAACAACAGTAAAATTTTTGTTTTAAATAATTTGTTGCAATACATAAAATCAAATAAACAGGAATACGAGCCGTTCAAACAATTTTGTGAAGGTATGTCCCCCGAATTAAAAAAAGAATTGGAGCTTTTAACTGCCGGAATGATTATAAATAACCAATCAGTTACCGAAGAAACAATTGAAAAATTAAAAGCGGAAAATTCGGATAAATGGAATTATTATTATGAATTAAACCAATATATGCAATATATAGCATATATTCGTTATCAACAAATTACGGAGTTGTCGCAATTGTCAAATACCAAAATAGTGTTCGGTATAGATATTTCGCAAACTTCGTTAACACAAACTGTTTCCCAAATAAACAATCTTCATAAGATGTTTGGTATTAACGGTTTTAAATTAAACGGATTACCGAATAATATTTATCAGCAACAAACAATTGCATATATTCATAAAAATATAACCAATGATATTGTTTTAATTTTTGATGATATAACACAAACAATAGATGTAAGCGGATATAACAATATTATTTGTTTATCAAACACAGTCTCACAAGAAACAACAAATCATTTGAAAATTGATTTATCTTCAACGGAAGATATAAACGACTTTTTAACAACATTATCAAAAAATAATAAATTGATGACATTATATATTGATATGAGCAATATTACGGGTAATTCCGCTATTTTAACAAGATTTTTCTCGTTGATAAATTTATTAAAGAGTGCCGATACTTTTGATTATGTAGAATACGGCAGGCATTTTATAAACAAATATAAAGATGATATTTTATTTGATACTAAAAAAGGAAATATTAAAATAATCGATATTTCAAATATAGATGATATGAACAAAACAAATTGCTTTTCTTTTGTTTATAAAGTTTTGTTTGAAGCAAATATAAACGACATAAATAATGACGAGTTGTTTGAATTAATAGCTCACTTATATATGCAATATGAATATTCAAACGATTTAAATAAAGAAAAAATAGTATTAGAACTGAAAGGTATACTTTTGGCTATAGCACAACTTCAACAAATTACGGAAATTTCATTTGAAGATAACGGTATTGATTTCAATAACATCAATTCGATACTTGCTTGTGCCTAATAATCAACCGAGCACTTTCATTATGTGCATTGTTATTTTGTTAATCCCGCCGGACATTATCAGTATTCCCATAAGTATTAAAAGTGTTCCGGAAACGATTTCTATTACTTTGTAATATTTTTTTAACGAGTTAAACAATGTTAAAAATTTACTTACAAATAATGCGGTCAGTATAAACGGTATTGCAAGACCTAAAGAATAAATTAAAAGTAAAAGCGTTCCTTTTGCAATTGTTCCTTGAGTTGCTGCCATTATAAGAATAGATGCAAGTATCGGGTCAACGCAAGGTGTCCAACTGAATGCAAAAGCGCACCCTATAAGATATATGGTGAAATAGTTTGAAGTTCTTTTTATTTTGTCCATCCAGGCGAACTGTTTATATAAAAGTTTTATTTTGAATATTCCGAGCAGATGTAACCCGAAAATAATAATAATTATTCCGCCGACCGTTCTTAAAATATCTATGTTATTTAAAAAGAATTGTCCTATAATTGTTACCGATAATCCCAAAAACACAAATACTGTAGTAAATCCCAACACAAAACAAATCGATGATAAAAAAACGGATAACAAATTTTTTCTGTTATCCAATTCTTCTATAGACAGGCCTGTAACTAATGTTATATATACGGGTATAAGAGGCAAAATACAGGGACTTATAAAAGTTAATATTCCCGCAAAAAGACTTGCAAATATTGGAAAGTTACCTAACTCTTGCATTATTAAGGTTTTACCTCAAGCATTTTTTGTATCGGAACAATTGCTTTATCCGCAATTTCTTTAGGAACTTTTATCTCGTTATTCATTTCTTTCAGAACATTTAACACTTTATCCAACGAATTTTTTTTCATGTTTGGGCATACCGCCAAATCCGTAACGGGATAAAACTTTTTGTTTGGATATTCTCTTTGTAATTTGAATGTTATCTCGTTTTCCGTTCCTATAATAAATTCTTGTTTATCACTTTTTGCAACATAATTTAATATGCCGGTTGTGGATAATACTTCGTCTGCAAGTGCAACCGTTTCAGGGCAACATTCCGGATGAACCAGAAAAACCGCATTAGGATGCATTTCTTTTTGTAATGCAACATATTCCGGTAACATTTTCATGTGCGTGGGACAAAATCCGTTCCACAAAATAAGTTTTTTGTTTAACACTTTTTGTGCATAAGAACCTAAATTTCTGTCCGGACAAAATATTATTTTATCGTTTTGAACCGACTTAACCACATTTATTGCATTTGAAGATGTACAACAAATATCTGTTTCGGCTTTAACTGCCGCAGACGAATTTATATATGTAACAACCGTTGCTCCTTCATTTTCTTTTTTAAATTGTCTTAACTGTTCTGCGGTTATCATATCTGCCATAGGGCAACCGGACTGTAAATCGGGTAACAAAACTTTTTTATTCGGGCTTAATATGGAAGCGGTTTCCGCCATAAAATGTACACCGCAAAAAACAATAACATCGGCATTTGTATTTGCTGCTTTTCTGCTGAGCTCCAAAGAATCGCCTGTGAAATCTGCAATAGATTGTACTTCTTGCCTTTGATAATTATGAACAAGTATTACGGCATTTCTTTGCTTTTTTAAGTCTTGAATTTGTTGTATTATTTCTTCTTGCATAACATTTTACCCTTAAATTAAGATACGATTACTATACTAAATTCTCTAAATAATATTTTCGAAAATTATAAATTGTAAATTAGAAAAAAATCTATGATTTTTTTCTAACAATATTTCCGATAAATTTGCTTGTTCCTATAACGGCATACACAATGAATCCCAATATGAAAAGTCTGCCCCAGGAAGCAAGCGATATTCCTTCCGTTGAGAAGAATGTATTTACCGGAGAAACATATAAGAATATAAGTTGTGTTGCAAACATTATAAAGATACCGAGCCAAATGTACGGATTTGAAAATAAACCTAATGAAAACATAGATTTTGTCATCGAACGACAATTTAATAAATACATACTTTGACATACTATAAATACGGAAACCGCAACTCCTCTTGCCTGCGCAAGTGTGGCTCCGTGAGCAAGTTCATAATTAAACAATATTACAACACCGGTAACTATTATGGCACTTATAATTGCAAGTCTGTACCAGAAAACTCCGTCCATAATTTTCATATCCGAACTTATAGGTTCCCTTTCCATTATTCCTTCTTCTTTCGGTTCAAAAGACAGCATCATACCTAAAAATAATGCCGTAGACATATTTATCCACAGAATTTGTTTCGGTAATATCGGAAGTTCCGGCATGTTAAGGAAAATTGCCACCATCATGGCAATACCTTGTGCCATATTTGTAGGGAGTGTCCAAATAATAAATTTTCTTATATTATCAAATACACATCTTCCTTCTTCAACGGCAGCAACAATAGAAGCGAAATTATCATCGGTCAAAACCATATCTGCGGATTCTTTTGCAACTTCCGTTCCGGTTATTCCCATAGCAACACCGATATTTGCCTGCTTTAACGCGGGAGCATCATTTACACCGTCACCGGTCATGGCGGCAATGTTGCCTTGTACTTGTAATGCTCTTACAAGTCTTAACTTTTGTTCGGGAGTTACTCTTGCAAATACCGAATATTTTACCGCTATTTCCTTTAATTTTTCATCGTCATATTGTTCAAGTTGGCTGCCTGTTATTGCTGTATAGTCGGGATTTTCTCCTTTAATTATTCCTATAGCTTTTGCTATTGCCGAAGCGGTTAATGCATGGTCACCGGTAATCATTTTAATTTTTATTCCGGCACTGTGACATTTTTTAACGGCTTCTATAACTTCCGGTCTTGCGGGGTCTATCATTGCTTGAAGCCCTACGAAAGTTAATCCGGTTGCAATATCTTCATGTCTTAACTGTTTATGGTTTTCGTCTAAGTCCGTGTATGCAAAACATAAAACTCTTAAACCTCTTGTTGCCATTTCGTTTGCAACTTTAACTATTTCATCTTTATCGAAAGGTATTTTATTGCCTTGTTTATCAAGCATATAAGAACACATATTCGTAATTTTTTCTACGGCACCTTTTACAAACGCAATGTTTGTTCCGCCGTTTTCATGTAATGTTGCCATATACTGATATTGAGATTCAAAAGGTATAGTATCGAGTTTCGGATATTGTTCTACAAGCTCATCATTAAGTTTTGCTTTTGCTCCGGAAACTATTAAAGCGCCTTCGGTAGGATCGCCTTGAACATCATTTTTTCCGTCAATATTTATTATTTTTGCATCGTTACATAAATAGCCTGCCGTTAAACAAAGTTTTAAAGATTTTGAATATTCTATACCTATAATCGTGTTGTTTTCTTTAAGTTTTAATTGACCGTCAAAACTGTAACCTGTTCCGGACACTTCTATTGTTTTACCGTCCGTAAACATTTCAACAACGGTCATTTGGTTTTCGGTTAAAGTTCCTGTTTTATCCGAACAAATTACGGTTGTGCTTCCCAAAGTTTCTACCGCCGGAAGTTTTCTTATAATGGCTTTTCTTTTAGCCATTCTTGAAACGCCGATAGCAAGAGTAATTGTCATTGCTGCGGGAAGGCCTTCCGGTATTGCCGCAACGGATAAACCGATAGCCGCCAAGAACATCAATACCCAACCTTGATTGTGGTATATACCTACACCGAATGTAACTACAGCCATAGTTAAAATTAAATATATTAAGAATATACTGAATTTTGCCATTCTTTGAGTTAACGGCGTATCCAATACATCCGCAGAAGAAATCAGTTGAGAAATTTTGCCGACTTCGGTATTATCGCCTGTTGCGATAACAACGCCTTTACCGCTGCCGTAAGTTACAAGGGTAGAAGCATATAACATATTTTTTCTGTCCGCCAAAACGGTTGAAGACGGTAAAGTGTTAATGTTTTTTTCTACAGGCAAAGATTCGCCGGTAAGGGCCGATTCGTTTATTTGCAGTTCTCTTGATGATATAAGTTTTATATCGGCGGCAACTTTATCTCCGGAAACAAAGAATAAGATATCGCCCGGAACAACTTCGGAAGAATCAATATGCATTCTTTTTCCGTCTCTCATTACCACCGCTTGAGTTGTCATGGACTTTGCAAGAGCTTCCAAAGATTTTAATGCTTTTGATTCTTGAATAAATCCCACTATTGCATTAACCAAAACAACACCGAATATTACACTGCAATCCGCCCATTGTTTCAAAAACAGTGTTATAAAGCCGGAAATGATTAACACATATAAAAGACTGTTATGGAACTGTAAAAAGAATCTTTTTATAGGACCGTCACCTTTTTTCTGTGTTAAAATATTTTTCCCGTATTTTTGTTGTCTTTCGGAGATTTCGCTTTCTTTAAGTCCGGTATGAGCATTGCTGTTAAATTCTTTTAAGACATCGTTAATTTCAATACTATGCCAAAATTTTTGTTCTTGGTTTGTTCCGTGATTTTCCATCGTTTTTCCTCTGTTTTTGCGAGATTATTTAGTAATTACGAAAATTGCCTGTTGAGCAAATAAGTTCGGTAATATATGACAATATTTGTTATTAGCTATAAAATATTTTTCCATTATTTTGTACTTTCTTTCTTTGCAGAAAACTTCAAAATCTTTTATGCTTAAACATCTGATATTCGGAGTATCGTTCCATCCGTACGGAAGAGATTCCGTAACAGGTGCTCTTCCGCCGAAAAAGAGTTTACTTCTTACCGTTATATGAGCAAAGTTGGGAAATGCAACAATAACTTTTTTACCGATTCTTAAACATTGTTTTAATACTTCATCGGTTCTTGTAACCTGTTGCAAACTTTGGCTTAATATAACAAAATCAAAAGTATTATCTTTGTAAAAATCTAATGCCCCGTCTATATCCGAATGCATAACACATAACCCTTTTTCCACACATTTATATATTGCATCTTCGGATATTTCCACACCTTGAGTATTTGCTTGTTTATTTTGTTCAAGTAAAAACATTAAATCACCGTCACCGCACCCCAAATCCAAAACTTTTGATTTCGGTGTTACGATTCCGGCTATTTTTAAATGTGATAATAAAGTATTTTTATCTTTCATTACCAAAAACCTCATCATATAATCTGTTTAAAAAGTTTTTTACGAGTCTTGTTTCATCTTTTACTTCCAAAAGAAAAGCATCGTGTCCGTAAGTGGAAAATATGTTACAGTAAGTAACTTCCTGATTTTTCATCTTTAAAAATTTCACTATATTTTCCGATTGATACGGAGGATACAGCCAATCGGACTTAAAGGATATAACCAAAAATTTTATATCCAAATTTTTTTCTTCCGGTAAAAAATTGTCTTTTTGAACATCAAAATAATCTATAGCTTTAGATAAATATAAGTAACTGTTGGCATCAAATCTTTTTACAAAAGAACTTCCTCTGTATCTTAAATATTCTTCCACTTCAAAATCGGCATTGAAATCGAAATTTTCATTCGGTTCCGGATTTTTAACGGGAAACTTTTTCTGCATGGAATAATCGCTCATATATGTAATATGTCCCAGCATTCTTGCAACCGCAAGACCTTTATCCGGTTCGGGACCTCCGTAATAGTGTCCTTTTTTCCAGGCAACGTCGCCCATTATTGATTGTCTGCCGACTTCGTTAAAAGCAATTTGCTGAGGCGTGGATCTTAAAGTAATTGCTATTGGAATTGCTGAATATATAAATTCCGGATAATCCATTGCCCACTGTAATACCTGCATTCCGCCCATGGAACCGCCCGCAACGGAAAACAATTTTTCTATACCGAAATATTCAACCAATTTCTTTTGAGCTTTTACCATATCTGATATCGTTATTGCCGGAAAATCCGTTCCGTACGGAACACCTGTTGCCGGGTTTATTGATTCCGGTCCCGTAGTTCCGGCACAACCGCCCAAAACATTTGAAGCAATAATAAAATATTTGTTGGTATCAAAAGCTTTTCCTGGACCAACCATTGAGTCCCACCAACCGGGTTTTTTGTCCCCTTCGTGAAAACCCGCACAATGAGCATCACCCGTAAAAGCATGAGTTATCAATATGGCATTGTTCTTTTTTTCGTTTAAAGTTCCGTAAGTTTCGTAAGCTATTGTAACTTGCGGTAAACTTTGCCCGTTTTCAAGAACAAGGTTTTCAAAAGTAAAATATTTAGTTTGAACAATTCCTACACTATCTCTTGCCAAAATAAAACCTCATTTAAAATTAAAATAATAATGAATTTCATATTATAGTATTTTTTGCATCAAAAATATAGTGTTTATATGTTTTTTATATTAAAAAAAATTGCATAAAATTTATATTTTTGTTATTATCTAAAAGATATAAACAAGAATAAATTATCTTGTTTTTTTATTTTTCAAATTAAATTCGGAGGATATAAAATGCACATACTCGTTTGCATTAAACAAGTACCCGGAACGACCAATGTTCAAATTGATCCGGAAAGAGGTACTTTGAAGAGAGAAGGTGTTGAAGCTATAATAAACCCTTTTGATGAATATGCTATAGAGGAAGCAGTAAGACTTAAAGAAAAAGTCGGCGGTAAAGTTACCGTTATTACAATGGGACCTCCTCAAGCGGAATCCGCTTTAAGAGAAGCTATTTCAAGAGGTTGTGATGATGCAATTCTTATAGGTGACAGAGCATTTGCAGGTGCGGATACTTGGGCAACTTCCTATGCTATATCAACCGCAATTAAAACCATACCGGATTTCGGTGTAATATTTTGCGGGAAACAAGCAACAGACGGTGATACCGCACAGGTTGGACCTTCGGTAGCTGAAATGTTAAACATTCCGCATGTTGCATATGTAAGAAAAATCGAAGAAGTTACTGAAAATTCAATAAAAGTTCAAAGAATGATGGAAGACGGATACGATTTAATAGAAGCTCCGGTTCCTTGCTTGCTTACAGTAGTTAAAGAAATAAATACACCGAGAATTCCTTCGCTTAAAGGTAAAATGGCAGCAAAAAAAGCGGTTATAAAACAATTAAATGCAGCGGCAATAAATGCAGATACTAAAAAAACGGGTTTGGCAGGTTCTCCTACACAAGTTAAAAAGATATTTACACCTCCTCAAAGAACAGGCGGAGAAAAGTTTGAAGGTGAACCTCAAGATATAGCTGCACAGTTGGTAAAGAAGTTGGTGGACAACAGCTTAATATAGGAGAATAAAAATGGCTAATAAAATAATTGTAGATTTAGATAAATGTGTAGGTTGCGGAGCTTGTGAAGCTGCTTGTCCGTTCGGTGCAATATCTTTAAAAGACGGTAAAGCCGCAGTTGACGGTGAAAAGTGCAGATTTTGCGGTTCTTGTGTTCAGGCTTGTCCCGTAAGTGCAATCACAATGCAAAAAGAAGAAGTTAAAGATGCCGTAGATAAATCTTTATATAAAGGTGTATGGGTATATGCAGAACAAAGACACGGTGAAATATCATCTGTAGTATACGAACTTTTAAATAAAGGCAGCGAGCTTGCAAAAACATTAAATGTTCCTTTAAGTGCCATACTTATCGGTTCAAATATATCTGCAAAGGCTCAGGATTTAATAAACAGAGGTGCAGACAAAGTTTATGTTTATGATGATCCTATCTTGGCGGAATTTCAAGACGATCCGTATAGTTGCATATTGGCAGACTTAATAAAAGAAGAAAAACCTGAAATCGTATTGATGGGTGCAACAAATATAGGAAGATCTTTTGCTTCAAGAGTTGCAGCAAAAATTTATACCGGTCTTACTGCCGATTGTACGGCATTGGAAATAGATTCCGAAACAAGAAATTTAATGCAGACAAGACCTGCTTTCGGCGGAAACATCATGGCAACGATTTTAACACCGAGACACAGACCGCAGATGGCAACCGTTAGACATAAAGTATTTAAAGAAGCTAAAGTTCAAGAAGGCAGAACAGGTGAAGTTATAAATAAAACAGTAGATGCACAAAAAGTTATTAACAGAACAAAATTCATCGGTTTCTTTAAAGATCAAAGTGCAGATGTAAATATTTCGGATGCAGATATTATAGTTTCGGGCGGCAGAGGTTTAGGTAATCCGGAAGGATTTAAACTTATAAAAGAATTGGCAGACTTGTTGGGCGGAGCGGTAGGAGCATCAAGAGCAGCCGTAGATGCCGATTGGATACCATATTCTCATCAGGTTGGTCAGACCGGCAGAACGGTAGCACCTAAAATTTATATTGCTTGCGGTATTTCTGGACAAATTCAACATATGGTCGGTATGAGTTCATCGGATACAATTATAGCAATAAACAAAGATAAAGATTGCCCTATGATGCAAACAGCAACATATTCGTTGGTTGGTGATTTGTATGAAATTATTCCGGCAATAATAAAAGAAATAAAAAATGTTAAAGGATAAGGAGAGGTAAAAGTAAAATGAAAAAATTAGTAATGTTGGTAGCAGTATTTGTAAGTTTGGCAGCAGTTTCGGTTTATGCAGCAGATTCGTCACAGTTTATTGACATTTGTAAAGAAGGCGGAATAGCAGCAATACAAAGTATGTTAACCACAGGTACCGTTGATGTAAATGCTGTTGCAAAAGAAACGGGAAAAACAGCTTTGATGTCAGCTTGTGAAAACACATCATCTTCAGCAGTTGCTATAGTTGGTTTGTTATTGAATAAAGGTGCAGATGTTAATGCAGCAGATGTTCTCGGAAAAACAGCTTTGGATTATGCAAAAAACAATGTAAAATACGGCGATAAAATTGTTCCTCTTTTGGAAAAAGCAGGTGCGGTTAAATCGGCAGTTAATACAATAAAGAATTCTTCTGCAACAGTTTCTGAAATGGCAACGGCAGCAGCAACGGCAGCAGCAATACAATATGCAACATCCGAAGAAGTTTCAACAAAAGATCTTGCAACAACAGCAGCAAATGCAGCACAACAAACAGCAGCAGCAAAATCAACAGAACCTAAACAAGAAGAAGCAAAAGAAGAAGGCGGTTTCTTCAGCAAATTGTTTAGTTTCTTTAAGAAATAAGTTTTTTGACAAGTTTTTCTACGATGATAAATTGTAGAAAAAAACAAATTATGATATAATTTGAAAATAAATCTGGAAAGGTCGCATAGTTGGTCTAGTGCGCCGGTTTGCTAAACCGGTGTACAGGTGAAAGCCTGTACCGAGGGTTCGAATCCCTCCCTTTCCGGATTTTTTTATTTTTAATAATACATTTTTGTATAATATTGATTGTAACAATAAGTTGAAACGGAAGTCTAAAATAATAACGATATTATATAAAGGAGCATTATTATGAAAAAAATATTTTCAATAGTTGCAATGTTGTTTTTTGCTACGGGCTTGTTTGCTGCAAACACCGTAAATATGAAACTCGGTAAATTTGATGTAACGGCAATACAAATACAGCCAATGAACCACAAAAAAGAATTGTTTCGCTACAAAGATGAAAAAAAACTTCAAGAATTTTTAAATCAAACAGATTCAAATGCATCTGCAATAAATGTTTTTTATGTTGATACCGGTGACCACAAAATATTGTTTGATACAGGCATAAATGCACCTGCATTATTGGAAGCATTAAAGAGTATCAATGTTGATCCTAAAAATGTGGATATTATATGTATTACCCATATGCATTACGACCACATAGCAGGTCTTATAAACGACTATAACAAAACATTCCCCAAAGCAAATGTTTATATTGCTCAAGAAGAAATCGATGCAAACAAAACTTCCGAAGTCTTGTTGGCATATCCGAACAGAATAAAATCATTTAAACAAAACGAACAAATATTGCCCTTTATAAAATCTGTTCCGGCATTCGGACATACTTTAGGACACACAATGTTTGAAGTTACAAGCGAAGGACAAACAATGTTGGTATGGGGCGACATTTTGCATGCACCTATACAATTTCAAGATCCCGAAATTTTTTTGGTATATGATACAGATCCTATACAGGCATTATCTGTAAGGAAAAAAGTTTTGAAAGACTATGCGGATAGCGGCAAATATATCGCAGGTGCACACCTTTTGAATTGCGGTATAGGTAAATTGCAAAAAGATGAAACCGGCAAATATCAGTTTGCTTTTGTTCAACAATAAATAATATTTTCTTGACATTAGAGCTACTCTAACTTATAAAATAATAAGATAGAAGAATGGAAAAGGAAATTAAAAGATAACAAAATTTGTTTTTAACAAATTTTACAAGTTAGCTTCCAAATCCTCCAATCTTCTAATCATCTAATCTTCTAACAAATCTGGAGGGTTTTTATGAAAAAAATAATGGTTTGTGCAGTAGTGGTAACAATTTTAACTTGTGGATTTATGTTGTTCAAAAATAATAATGGAGGCGAGGTTATGGCAGAATCAAAAAGCAACAAGAAAGTTTTGGTAGCATATTTCAGTGCAAGCGGAGTAACGGCAAAGGTTGCAGAAAGACTTTCTAAAGCAACCGGAGCAGATTTATTCGAAATTAAGCCTGCACAACCATACACAAGTGCAGATTTGGATTGGACAAACAAAAAAAGCAGAAGCTCGGTAGAAATGGATGATAGAAATTCCAGACCTGCTATTGCAAATAAAGTTGCAGATATGAGTCAATATGATGTTATTTTTGTAGGGTTCCCTATTTGGTGGTACAGAGAACCTTCAATCATAGATACATTTATGGAAAGTTATGACTTTTCAGGTAAACAAGTTATACCTTTTGCAACTTCCGGCGGTTCGGGAATGGGTGATTCCGGCAGCATTATGCAAAAGTTATCACCTAAAGCTAAAGTTGACAGCGGAAAAAGATTTAGTTCCGGAGTTTCTGAAAAAGATCTTAAAGATTGGGCTGCTAAGTTTTTTTAAAGTTGCTTCATTATAGCCTAAAATCTTATTTTCGGAGGGATTGTATGAACAGAAGACAATTTTTAAAATCTACGCTATTTACAGCAATAGGCGCGGTTGTATTATCTGCATGTAAAAAAGTTACTGCGGAAACCAAAAAAATTGTAGGAAAAGTTTATACAAAAAAATTTAAAAATCTCGATATATCCGCTATCGGTTTTGGTCTTATGAGACTTCCTCAAAAATTAGGCGGTCCGGATGTTGAAGCAGTTCAAAAAATGGTAGATTATGCAATGGAACATGGCATAAACTATTTTGATACCGCATGGTTTTATCATGGCGGTAAATCGGAACTTACGGCCGGTAAAGTATTAAAAAAATATCCCAGAAACAGTTTTTATTTGGCCGACAAACTTCCGTTAAGTCGTCTTGGCGGGAAAGATACAGTTATACCGACTTTTAATGAACAGTTAAAAAAATGTCAGGTAGACTATTTTGATTTTTATCTTGCACATAATATAAATAAAAGCGAATGGGAAACAGTAAAAAATTATGATGTTTACGAACAACTTTTACAAAAGAAAAAAGAAGGTAAAATAAAATATTTAGGCTTTTCCATTCATGATACACCGGAACTTTTAGAAGAAGTTATCAGCACATATAAGTGGGATTTTGTTCAACTTCCAATCAACTTAATAGATTGGGAAAAAACTGATAGCAGCGGTTGGTATGGCGTAAATGCAAAAAAACAATATGAAATTGCGACAAAAGCAGGTCTTCCCGTAGTTGTAATGAATCCTTTAAAAGGCGGACAATTATCTACACTTAACAATGCTGCGGTAGAATTATTGAAAAAAGAAAATCCCGATGCTTCTCCGTCTTCATGGTCATTGAGATATGTTGCATCTTTAGAAAATGTTTTTTGTGTGTTAAGCGGTATGACGGAAATGGAACATATGGTAGATAACGTTAATACATTTATAAATTTTAAACCTTTAACCGAAAAAGAACAAAAAGTACTTTCCAATGCTATTGCCGTATATAAATCTTCCGGAGCAATAACATGCACTTATTGTCAATATTGCGTAGGATGTCCGATAGGAATAGATATTCCGAAAAATTTCAATATATACAATCAATATAAAGCAGACAACAAAAAAGAAAATTTTATTGCCGCTTATGAAAGTATTAAAGCGGAAAACAGAGCCGATAAATGTATAAGCTGCGGAGTATGTAAACCGAAATGTCCTCAGAAATTGGATATTCCGACATTATTGAAAGATGTTGCAGCTCTATACAAAAAATTGAGTTAACAATGTTCAGATCGATGAGAAGATTTAAACAACAATTAACACAAGAAGAATGTGTTGAAATATTAAACACCGAAGTCAGAGGAGTGTTATCCGTATTAGGCGATGATGATTATCCTTACGGTATTCCGATAGACTTTTATTATAACCAACAGGAAAACAAAATATATTTTCATGGCGCCAAAGAAGGTCACAAAATAGATTCAATAAAAAGACATAACAAAGTTTCGTTTTGCGTTTATGATAAAGGTTACAAAAAAGAAGGTCATTGGGCTCTGTATTTCAAAAGTGTTATAGTTTTCGGTAAAATAAAAATAGTTGAAGATTTTAACAAAGCGGTAGAAATTTGTCGTAACTTATCTTTAAAATTTACAAAAGATACTTCCGAAATTGATATAATGATAGAAAAGTATGCAAAAAATGTAATGTGTTTGGAAATGGACTGTGAACATATTACAGGTAAATCCGTAGCGGAAAAATAATATGGAAGAAGAATCATTATTTGAAGATAATACCAATCAACCATTGGCTTGGCGGTTAAGACCGAGAAATTTGGAAGAATTTGTCGGTCAACAGCATTTAGTCGGTGAAGGAAAAATATTAAGAAAGCTTATAGAAAACGATAAGATTTCTTCCATTATATTTTGGGGTAATCCCGGAATAGGCAAAACTACTCTTGCAAGAATTATTGCCAACAAAACCAACTCAAAATTTATAGATTTTTCCGCCGTTACAAGCGGAATAAAAGATATTAAAGAAGTTATGGCTCAAGCCGAAAACAACAGAAAGTTCGGTCAAAAAACTATAGTGTTTGTGGACGAAATTCATCGTTTCAATAAAGCACAACAAGATGCTTTTTTACCGTTTGTGGAAAAAGGCAGCATCATTTTAATAGGAGCCACAACCGAAAATCCTTCATTTGAAATAAATTCCGCTCTTTTATCCCGTTGCAAAGTTTTTGTTTTTAAACCGATAGAAACTAAAGATTTGGTAAAACTTTTACAAAGAGCAGTTACCGATGAAAGAGGGTTTGGTAAAGAAAAAGTTGTAATATCGGACGACATGCTTAACATTATTGCCGAATTTGCCAACGGTGATGCAAGAACGGCGCTTTCAACTTTGGAAATGGTGGTTTTAAACGGTGACATGGACAAAAACGGTAAAATTACCGTTACAAAAGAAACTTTGGAACAATGTATTTCAAAAAAGAATTTGTTGTACGACAAAAATGGTGAAGAACATTACAACATAATTTCGGCATTACACAAATCCATGAGAAATTCGGATCCGGATGCTGCGGTTTATTGGCTTGCGAGAATGTTGGAAGCAGGCGAAGACCCGTTATATGTTGCCCGCAGAGTTACGAGGTTTGCAAGTGAAGATGTAGGTCTTGCAGATCCCAGAGCACTGGAAATTGCGGTAGCCGCATACCATGCTTGCCATTTTATAGGTATGCCGGAATGTACCGTTCATTTAACTGAAGCTGTTGTTTATATGTCTTTAGCACCGAAATCCAATGCAATGGATACGGCATATCATCTTGCCGCGGAAGATGCAAGAAATCACCTTGCGGAACCTGTACCGTTAGTAATAAGAAATGCTCCCACAAAACTTATGAGAGAACTAAATTACGGTAAAGGTTATCAGTATGCACACGATACAAAAGATAAACTTACAAATATGCAGTGTTTGCCGGACTCTTTAAAAGATAAAACTTATTATTATCCTACGGAACAGGGGTTGGAATCCAAATATAAAGAAAGATTGAAACAAATAAAAGACTGGAAAAAAGCACATAAATAATTCTTAATCATTTATATGCGAAACGAATTTATTTTTTAAATTCTAACTTAAGTACCAAGCGCTGTCACTTTATTTTCATTTTATCTTTTTCAATGCTTTCCAACCAAGTAGTTGTTTGCTTTGTGTATCCGTATGCAGACATATGAGTTTTATTTTGTGCTTCTCCGATTACAATAACATACACACCTTTATTTGTTTTTAACGATTTATCAAATTTTATATCATCAAAATGTCTTTCGGCTGCCGCTTTTCAAAAATTTTTATAGTTGCCAAAATAGGTATTAAGATTATTTACTGTGTTTGTAACGGTATTAATTTTATAATTATAAATTAAAAGAAAATTGAATAATATCGATAATATTAACGGTAAAAAATTGTTTTTGCGACAAACAAAAACAGTTTTTATCATTTGTTTGTTAGTTTTTATAAATCAGAAATTTGACTGCATTGGTCCTAATTTTTATAATATAGAGCATATTAATATAAAGGAGAACAAACTATGATAAAAAGAATATTTATAAGTTTGTTGACGGTGTTATTTTTTTCGGGAGGAACTATTATGGCTGCGGATGATTTATTAACCACAAAAGAAAAAAATATTGTATCGGTATCTCAATATACCGCTACGGGTGACTTACAAAATTTAAAAAAAGCCGTAGATAAAAGTTTGGGTGACGGTTTAACCGTAAACGAAATAAAAGAAATTATGGTTCAATTATATGCTTATTGCGGTTTCCCGAGAAGTTTAAATGCTTTGGGTGTTTTGCTTCAATCAACAAAAGACGGTTCTTTTATTGAAGGAAAAGAAGGAAAAAAATTATCTAAAAAAGAAGACAAAAATAAAGTAGGAACAAAAATTCAAACAGAGCTCGTAGGAAGTCCGGTTAAAGGTGAACTTTTTGAGTTTGCACCTGCGATAGATGAGTATTTAAAAGAACATTTATTCGGCGATATTTTTTCAAGAGGAATCTTGTCCTATAAAGAAAGAGAAATTGCAACAATTGCAGCATTATCTTCCATTGAAGGTGTTGATTCTCAACTTAAAGCGCATATTCAAATAGGTAAAAATAATGGTTTAACCGACGGACAAGTAACACAAATTCTTGTAATGACATCAAAACCGCAAACGGAAGTTTTTGCCATAGGCGAACCTAATCCTTATTCAAAATATTTTATAGGTCAAAGTTATTTGAATATGTTAACTACCGAACAAGTTGTAACGGCAAATGTAACTTTTGAACCTAAATGCAGGAACAATTGGCACATTCACCACAAAGGAGGCCAAATCCTTTTAGTTACCGGCGGCAGAGGGTATTATCAAGAATGGGGAAAGCCGGCACAAGAACTTAAAAAAGGTGATGTTGTAAATATTCCCGCAGAAACAAAACATTGGCATGGTGCGGCAAAAGACAGTTGGTTCAGTCATATAGCAATAGAAGTTCCGTCCGAAGGCGGTTCAACGGAATGGTGTGAAGAAGTTTCGGATGAAGAATATGAGAAATTACCTTAATAACGGAAGCAGTAAAAATGTAAAATTTCTCATGGGAGAATTTAAATGAATAAGAGTTTGTTAGTTGCTGTTTTATTTTTTTGTTGTATGGTAACATCTTTGTTTGCAGACAGTTCGAGTGATATTTTTATGAAATATTTTCAAAAAGCCGAAGATTTAAAACAACAAGGTATAAGTTATAATTTATCTGCCACAACAAACGATAATAAATCAATTTACGCAACAATATACATGAAAGGAGATAAAATAAGAATGGACGCTGCCGAAGGTGCCACGATTATAGATATTGCAAAAAGCGAAATGTATATTTTTTCCGAAAAAGATAAAACTGCAATAAAGATGATGTTAAATATGGAACAGGTTAAACAAGCAACATTGGATATTTCCCAAGAAAAAGCAAAAGAACTGGTTTATTTAAAAGAAGATACAAGAAACGGATATGCTTGTAAAGTTTTTAAAGCAAAAGACGGAAATAAAGGTGTAGAATATTATATGACAAACGAGTATGGTTTCCCTACTTATGTAAAAGAAGAAAATATCGAAAGCACAATAACAGACTTTAAAACAAATCCGATAAAAGACAGTTTATTTGTGTTACCGGAAGATATTAGTGTAATTGATATGGGAAACATAACTGCATTGGCGGAAGAATTTACTCAACAACTATCGGAAGAAAAAGTTGATATCGGTGATAAAGTGAATGATTATTTAAAAAACAGTGTTAATGATGCTGTTGTAAGAGACATGAAAGAAAGTGTACGGGAATTTTATTCTGAGCAGAAATCAAAACTTAAAAAAGAAACTAAGGAAAAAACTAAAGGAAAAACGAAAAAGTAATCGAAAAATTTTTAGAAATATAATATTTGAAGCGGAATTTTAAAATTTGACAGTTGTTTTTTTATAATATAAATTCATACTTATCCAATAGACAAAAAATTTTTATTTAAGTAGAATATACAAGTCAGTAAAATCGGGGCGTGGCGCAGGTGGCTAGCGCACTCCCTTGGGGTGGGAGAGGCCGCTGGTTCAAATCCAGTCGCCCCGATTTGTTAAATGATAAAAAGAGTTTCGTAAGCACTTTCTTAAAAGAGAGATTTTTCGAAACTCTTATTTTTTTATAATAAAATGAATAACAAAACATATTATAAAACCAACCACAAATCACCTTTAGGAAATATCGTAATTTGTTGTGATGAAGACGAAAAGATTGTTGGGTTATGGTTTGAGAATCAAAAATATTTTGCAGATAATATTGACGGTAAAATAACAGAAAATAATAATTTAAAAATATTTGTTACGGTAAAAAATTGGTTAGACAAATACTTTGCAGGCAAAAAACCGAACATAAAAGAAATACCGATAAAATTTATCGGGAACGATTTTAGAAAATCCGTTTGGAAAATACTGTACAAAATACCTTACGGTAAAACTTTAACATATGGTGATATATCAAAACAAATTGCTAAACAAAAAAATATAACAAAAATGTCTGCACAAGCTGTTGGCGGTGCAGTAGGGCATAACCCTATATCAATAATTGTTCCGTGTCACAGAGTAGTCGGCAAAAACGGGAAATTAACAGGTTATGCTGCAGGATTAAGTAAAAAGAAAAAACTTTTAGAACTTGAACAAGTAAATATGGTAAAATAGTTTTGTGTACATTGCTTAATAAAAAATTAAAGCAAAAGGAGAAAAAGATGAAAAAACTTTTTGCGATATTGTTTTTGACGGTAGCATTAATAACTCCTGTTTTGGCAGAAAATGATAAAATTCTTGAAGTAATACCAAAAGTCGGCTATGTACTTTCACCGGAACTAACACCTAAAGAAGGTTCGTCCGTATCAGCCGGTTCTTTATTATCCATCGGTGCGGAAATATTTTTTGATACGAAAGTCAATTTGTTTTTAGGTGTAGGCGGTATGTGGGGACAAGACACCTCTGTTAAACATTCAAACTTGGATATGGGTTTTATAAATCTTTATTCCGAAGCAAAATATAAATTTTTAATAAATATTTCTAAAAAAGAATCTTTATTTGTATACCCGTTATTACAATTAGGTGTCGGGTTTCCGTCTTGGTATGCTTCCAATTCTGACGATGTTAAAGAAGTTACGGTAGTTCCCGGATTTTATTGGGGTACAGGTATAGGGATAGAATATAGAAATATAGTGATTGAATCTATATATGGTTGCAATTATTCGAAAAATCGATATAAAGAACGCAATTTCGGAGATGATGAAACTTTTTATACTGAAGATGATTATTTTAGTGATGAAGAAAATCCGTTCTCATATACAGCATTTAGAATTAATATAGGATACAAGTTTGATTTTTAATTTATAATAGTATCGGACAATATTTATGGCTTCATTAAAACATAAAATAATTAAAGTTAAAGCAGAAAAGATAGTTTTTCCCGGAAATGTTTTGTGCAGATGTGAAGATGGTATAGCTCTTTTTACCGAAGGTTTACTTCCCGGTGAAGAAGCGGAAGTTTTTGTTACAAGAGATAAAAAATCGTACAGAGAAGCCAAACTTGAAAAGATATTAACACCATCCCCTTTAAGAATTGAACCGAAATGTCCTGCGTTCGGTAAGTGCGGCGGATGCTCGTTTGAGCATACGGAATACAAAAATCAAATACAATTTAAAACAGATTGTGTTAAAGAACTTTTAAACTTTTTAGATGTAGAAATACCAAAAGCAAAACAAAGTCCCGTACAATGGAACTACAGAAACAAAATGGAGTTCAGTTTCTATAACGACACTTTCACCAATCTTTCTTTAGGTCTTCATTGTAAGGGAAGTTTTTATAAATATTCCGAAGTTCCTCCGTGCTATATTTCTCATGAAGATATTATAAAAGCATGCGAAACAGTAAAAGAGTTTGCAATAAATACAGGTTTAAAAGCATACAACAACAAATCTCATGAAGGTTTTTTCAGACATCTTGTTCTAAGAAAAGGTGTTAATACCGGCGATTTGCTTGTAAATATCGTCACCAACAAACAAGAAGATATAAACAAAATTTTTTTTGACGGCATTGTAAAACAGTTGTCATATTTTTGTTCAAGTATATACTGGACACAAAACTCAAAGTTTTCCGACGCGGTTAATGCCGAAAGTATAACATTGTTATCCGGTAACGAAAATATTACGGAAACTTTAACAGTAGCGGAACAAAAATTTAATTTTTCCGTTGCTCCGTTTTCTTTTTTTCAAACCAACACAAAAGCAACGGAAGTTTTATACAACACTGTAATAGAACTTTTGCAGCCCGACAAGCAAGATACATTGCTTGATATGTATTGCGGAACCGGAGCAATAGGAATATGTTTATCCCCGCATGTAAAATCTGTTGTCGGTGTGGAACAGGTAGAAGCTTCTATTGAAAGCGCTAAACATAATGCAAAGATAAATAATATAAATAACATTGAATTTTTTGCACAACCTGCACAGGATTGGGTAAAACAAAATGATAAAAAGTTCGATTGTGTTATTATAGATCCGCCGAGAGCAGGCCTTTTTGAAAATGTTATAGAACATCTTTTGTTTTTAAATCCTAAAAAAATAGTTTATGTTTCGTGTAACCCGTCAACTTTGGCACGAGATTTAAAACTGATTACAAAAGACGAAAAATATAAAGTTATAAAAGTTTGCCCGGTGGATATGTTCCCGCAAACTTATCATATTGAGACGGTAGTTTTACTGGAACAAAAATAAAACTTTTGGAGCAACAAATGAAAAATCTTATTGCATATTGCGGGTTGGATTGCGAAAAATGCGAGGCAAGGTTAGCAACAATAAATAACGATAATGAGTTAAGAAAAAAAGTTGCAGAAAAATGGAGCAAATTAAACAATATTACTATTACTCCGGAAATGATTAATTGTGAAGGTTGCAGAATAGACGGAAAGAAAACAGTATTTTGCGATAAGCTTTGCCAAATAAGACAATGTGCTATGAACAAAAAGTATGAAACTTGCGGTGATTGTAACGAAATGAAAACATGCAAAAAAGTTGCAATGGTTGTCGGTAATAATAAAGATGCACTCAAAAATTTAGAAAAATAATTGTTTGGAAATATAATGATTGAAACAGAAAATTTAAAAATCTATGTAGCTTCACAAAACGAAATGGAAAACTTCATTGAGTTACAAACTAATGAAGTTTTAAAAGCTGCTTATACCGAAATGTTGAATGGATGTATTGAAAACCCTGAACAGTGGGAATGGTATGCAATTTGGATGATAGAACTTAAAGACGGAACACATATCGGTGAATTATGTTTTAAAGGTCTTGATTCAAACGGAGTTGTAGAAATAGGTTATGGCATTATGGAACAATATCAGGAACACGGCTATGCAACCGAAGCGGTTAAAGCAATTTCTGCTTGGGCATTTCAAGAACCTAAAGTTACAGCCATAGAAGCAGAAATAGAAGATAAAAATATAGCTTCAAAGAAAGTTCTCGAAAAGTGCGGATTTGTTTTTACCGGAAAAAACGGTAAAGAAGGACCTCGTTACAAATTAACAAGATAACAGGGTGATTGGGGAATAAAGTGGCTTCAAGTAAACAATATTTAGAATTTATTTTAGAACAACTTTCCAATTTAAAAGGCATATCATATCGTGCAATGATGGGCGAATATATAATTTATTATCAAGGTAAAATTGTCGGCGGAATTTATGACGACAGGTTTCTTGTAAAACCCACAAAATCGGCTATAGCAATGATGCCGAATGCAACTATGGAATTACCTTATAAAGGTGCTAAAGAAATGTTGCTTGTTGATGAAGTGGATAATAAAGAGTTTCTGAAAGAATTATTTAATGCAATGTATAGTGAATTACCTGCATCAAAGAGGAAAAAATGAACAACATAATAATCCGTTTAGAAAAGAAAGAAGAGTATAGGGAAGTAGAAAATCTTGTCAGAGAAAGTTTTTGGAATGTGTATCGTCCGGGCTGTTTGGAACATTATGTTCTTAATCAGTTAAGAAATGATAAAGATTTTGTTAAAGAACTTGATTTTGTTATGGAAAAAGACGGCAGGATAATAGGGCAAAATATGTTTATGAAAGCTGTTATTAAAGCAGATAACGGAAAAGATATTCCCATTATGGCTATGGGACCTATTTGTATTGCTAACGAACTAAAAAGACAAGGTTATGGAAAGAAGTTGCTTGATTATTCCATAGATAAAGCAAAAGAACTTGGTTGCGGTGCACTTTGTTTTGAAGGTAATATAGATTTTTACGGTAAAAGCGGATTTACTTTTGCAAGTAAATTTGGAATCAGGTATCACGATTTGCCCGAAGGTGCGGATGCTTCTTTCTTTTTATGTAAAGAGTTAATGCCGGGTTATCTTGCCGGTGTTACAGGTGAATATACACCGCCGAAAGGATATTTTGTTAATGAAAAAGAAGTTGAAGAATTCGATAAACAGTTTCCGCCTAAACAAAAATTAAAACTTCCCGGACAAATTTTTTAGGAATTATATATGAAAACACAAGAAGATAGATTAAATTATTTAATAGAAAAATTTAAAGAAGAATCTTTGGAATATAAAAATTTAAAAACACCTGCAGATGTTGAAGATAAAAAAATATTGTTAAGATCTTTAATGAATGTAAGACCGCCTAAAGAAACTTCCGGAGAAATATTAAAAGTTCAAGATGAGTATCTTACGGAACGAAATAAAGAAAAAGGTATTGTTTATTTAAAAGATATTAAAACGATAAAGGAAACTATTAACAGTAAACATCCGTATTCACAAAAGATTTCTGTTTGGCAGGGAGATATTACAAAATTATCTTGTGATGCAATAGTAAATGCTGCAAATGGCAGAATGCTTGGTTGTTTTGTTCCTATGCATACTTGTATAGATAACTGTATTCATACTTTTTCAGGCGTTCAATTAAGATATGAATGTAACAAGATAATGAATGAATTCAGGAAAAAATACGGTGATGATTATGAACAACCGACATCCGTTCCGATAATTACAGACGGATATAATCTTCCCGCAAAAAAAATTATACATGTTGCGGGACCTATCGTTACCGGAACACTGACAAAATCTCTTGAACAAGACTTAAAAAAGTGTTATAAAAATATTTTAGACATATGCTTGGAAAACAGTTTAAGGTCTGTGGCTTTTTGTTGTATATCTACCGGAGTATTTCGTTTTCCAAACGAAAGGGCTGCAGAAATTGCCGTTGAAACCGTTACAAATTGGCTAAAACAAAATGAAAGTAAAATAGACAGAATAGTATTTAATGTCTTTAAACAAGAGGATAAATTTTGTTATGAGCAATTCTTACAACAATAAAACAAATAATGGTTATCTTTATGCAGTACAGAAGGGGATAGAATCGGATTTCTTCGGGCAAGTATCTTCTTTGGGAAAAGATATATCAAGAAAAGAAAAAATAAAATTTTTAAAAGAAGAACTTTCTTCGGCAGATGCAATTTTGATAGGTGCCGGAGCAGGTCTTTCAACTTCTGCAGGGTTTACTTATACAGGAGAACGATTTACAAAATATTTCTTTGATTTTGCACAAAAGTATGGAATTAAAGATATATATTCCGGAGGATTTCACCACTTTAAAGACAAAGAAACTTTTTGGGCTTGGTGGGCAAGACATATTTATTACAACAGATATATTGATTCCCCTAAACCTGTACATAAAGAACTTCTTGAACTTGTGAAGGATAAAAACTATTTTGTGATTACGACAAATGTTGACCACTTATTTCAAAAGGCCGGTTTTGATAAAACCAAACTTTTTTATACTCAAGGTGATTACGGTTTGTTCCAAAGTATTAATCCGGAAAACAAAAAAACTTATGATAACGAGCAAATAGTTATGAAAATGATGGCCGCTCAAGGTTTTGTTAAAGATGATAACGGAGTATATCAAGTTCCGCAAGATAAAAATATTTCAATGCGAATACCTTCGGAACTTATACCGAAATGTCCGGATGATAACAGTGATGTTGTTATGAACCTGCGTATGGACGACACTTTTGTTGAAGATGAAGGGTGGCGTAAAGCATCAAGAAATTATTATAACTTCCTTATGAAAAACCAAAACAGTCATATTTTGTATTTGGAACTTGGTGTCGGAATGTTTACACCGGTTATAATAAAAATGCCGTTTTGGCAAATGACATACGAAAATGAAAATGCAAGATATATTTATATAAATGTAAAAGATTTATTTTCTCCCGAAGCAATAAAAGACAGAACCGTTTCTATTAACGGAGATATAGGGGAAGTTTTGAAAGAACTGTAACCACTTTTGGAGGTATTATGAACGAAATAATTAAAGCAATGATGGAAAGAAGAAGTATAAGAAAATTTAAATCCGATATGGTTTCAAAAAAAGATATAGAAGAAATAATACAAGCAGGCCTTTATGCCGCAAACGGTATGGGAAGACAAGCTGTTATTACAGTTGCCGTTACAAATAAAAAATTAAGAGATAAAATCGCGGAAGATAATCGTAAAATCGGCGGTTGGAACAAAGGTTTTGATCCGTTTTACGGTGCCCCTGTTATTTTAATAGTTCTTGCCGAAAAAGATTGGCGAAACAGGGTTTATGACGGTAGTCTTGTTATCGGTAACATGATGCTTGCAGCCCATTCTTTAGGTTTGGGAAGCATTTGGATACACAGAGCAAAAGAAGAGTTTGAAACGGAAGAATATAAAAAATTGTTAAAAGATATCGGTATTCAAGGTGAATGGGAAGGCATCGGCCATTGTGCAATAGGTTATGTTGACGGTGACATACCTAAACCGGCACCAAGAAAAGAAAACAGAGTGTTTTTTGTAGAATAACAGTTATTATAAATGTTTTTCAAGTTCGCCGAAAAATTCCGTAGCTTTTGTTTGGAAAAAGTAGTCGGTAATTTGGTCTGTATAAGCAGATTCCAAAGTGTTAACTTCTACAATCTTTGCACCATACCTCTGTGAAGTAAAAGGCAGGTAGCATGCCGGCATAACTTGTCCTGCCGTTCCTACAATAATAACCAAATCTGCTTTTATTGCCATATTTGTAGCTTTATCATAATTGTTTTTGTTTATACCTTCTCCGTAAAAAACAAAATCGGGTTTAAGTATTCCGTTACAAGACGGACATCTCGGAATATCTTTTGATATATCTATCTCGGAAGTTTTATATCTTAAACCGCAATCTATACAAGCCAAAGTATTAATTGTTCCGTGAAATTCTACAACGTTTTTTGAACCTGCGGCTTGGTGAAGCCCGTCGATATTTTGTGTAATAATACCTTTTATAATACCTTTTTTTTCAAGGTCACCTAAAACTTGGTGTGCTTTGTTTGGTTTTGCCGTTCCCATTGAATTGAAGAAAATTTTTCTCATTTCTTCCCACGATTTTTTAGGGTTGGAATAGAAAAAACTTAACTCTATAAATTTCGGATCATATTTGTTCCACAGTCCGCCCGCACCGGTAAAAGGAGGGATACCGCTCTCGACGGATATTCCGGCACCCGTAAAACCGATAGCATATTTTGATTTCTTTATCAGGTCTGCAACTATTTCAATGTTATTCATAAAAATATTACACCCCTTTTATTTTTGTTTTTCTTCCGCCCAAGATTTTCTGCCGTATATAGGTTCTACATTTTTAAATGATGTTCCTTCAACAGTTTCTGCCATAAGAGCAAGAGTTGAAGCTTTCGGGAAATGTAAGTTTGGTTGCAAACTTACGGAACTTTTACCTAATTCTTTTGATAATATTTTGTTGTAAGTAGTAACAGCATTACCGATGATTATTATTTTATCTTTATACTTTTTTAGTTTCTTTACAAAAATTTCTATAGGAACTATAACAATTTTTTCTTTTTCTTTTACATAAACTTCGTTTCTTAATGCATCTGTTGCAGGAACGATTTTTATGTTTTTTATGTTTAGTTGATTTTTTAATATTTCCAATGTGTCCAATGAAACTATCGGTTTATTTAATGTTTGTGCCAATGTTTTTATTACCGACATTGCAACTCTTATTCCTGTAAAACTTCCCGGCCCGCAGGAAACGGCAAATTTGTCGATATCTTTAAGTTCCCATTTCGCACCTTTAACTATTTTTTCTACCAACGGAACTAAAACATCTGAATGAATTTTTCCCGCATTATAAAAATATTCCGTTACGATATTGGAATTTTCACTTATTGCTATACTTAATGATGATCCTGAAGATTCTATAGCTAAAATTTTCATAAAAATCTCTCTGTTTTAATTTTTCTGCCTGTATCGGTGTAATCTATGTTTATTTCCCATCTTTGTTTAATATTATAATATTTTAATCTGTCGCACCACTCAATTAAAGAAATGCCGTTACCGAAAAGGTATTCATCTATACCCAAATCCAAAGTGTTGTTTTCATTAAGTCTGTACAAATCCAAATGATATATCGGACAGAGTTTCGATTCAAACTCGCTTACAAGCATAAAACTTGCGCTTCTGACAAACTTTTTTATTCCGAAATATGATAAAATTCCCTGAATAAAAGTTGTTTTGCCAGCACCTAAATCACCGTTAAAAAAAACTATATCTTTCGGTTTTAATATTGAAGCAAACTTTTTACCCAATTCTCTTGTTTGGGTGTCGGTTTCGGTATAAAAAGTTTTGTTTTTAAAAGTGTTTATATCCGTTGAATTTAACTTTTTTTGTTTTACCATTTTGTAAATATGTTACCTTTCCGTTATTTATATATCCTATACAAGTTGCATTCGGTAAAAGTTTTTCCAACTTTGTTTTATCTTTTTTGTTTATCGTAAAAACAAGTTCGAACTCTTCACCGCCGAACAAAGCACAGTTACATAATTTATTGTAATCTTTATCGGTATATTTTATTAAATTTTGAGATAAAGGTATCTTTTCCATGTTTATAACAGCACCTTTATTTTCGGTTAATAATTCTATGGATTTAAAAAGTCCGTCCGAAGAATCTGTCATGGATGTAACTTTTATCGCTTTTGATATTAAATTGGCTTCTTTTAATCTTGCCTGCGGACCCAAATGTTTTTTTATGAGATTTTTTTCACAAGCGGTTAGATTCTTTTTGGCTTTTGATAATATTTCAAGACCGGCAACACTGTCTCCGAAAGTTCCGGTGACAAAAATTAAATCTCCGTTTTTTGCGCCCGTACGGGGTATAGGTTTGTTGTAACATATGCCTACTAAAGTTACTGATATTGTAATATCTTTTGCACCAACCGTATCGCCTCCCGAAAGATGTATACCGTATTTATCACAGGTACTTTTTATTGAATTAAACAATTCTTTTACAAAATCAATAGAAGTGTTTTTAGGTATGCCAATCGAAATAAAAGCATACAAAGGTTTTGTGTTGCCCATTGAAGCAATGTCGCTTACATTTACTTCTATTGCTTTTTGCCCTATTTGTTTTGCTGTTGCCCATTGCCTTTTAAAGTGAACATTTTCAATTAAAATGTCGGTAGTTACTATATATTTTGCTTTTGTATGCGGATTGAAAGAAAAGCAGTCATCACCTATATCCAAACACACATTATGATAACTTTTCGGCTTTGAATTGTGTTTTTTTATAAAATCTATTAGTCCGAACTCACCTAAATTGTTTATATTTTTCCCTTTCATAATGCTAATTATACTATATTTAAGTTTGAAAAACATATAATAATTTTGTAAAATTCTAAGGCTAATATAATGTAGGTAAATTATGAACAATATTTATGGTGTGATACTTGGAGCCGGTGAAGGAACAAGAATGAAGTCTTGTTTGCCGAAAGTTTTGCATAAAGTTGCAGGGAAAGAGTTAATTTCTCATGTGATAGACTGTTTGAACAGTGCGGTAAAAATGCAAAAACTTGTAGTAGTTGTAGGCAGCGGTTCCGATTTGGTTATTGAACATTTGGAAAAATATAATGCAGACTATGTTTTTCAGAAAGAAAGACTCGGTTCTGCACATGCTCTTTTGCAGGCTAAAAATAAATTAAAAAATCTTGACGGGCAGTTGATTGTTATGTGCGGTGACACTCCGCTTGTAAAAGCTAAAACCATTAAAGATTTATTGAAATATCATACAAAAAATAAAAACAATGCTACCGTTTTATCGGGCATGGTACAAAATCCGTTCGGTTATGGCAGAATAGTCAGGAATTCAAAAGGAACGGTTAGTTGTATAGTTGAAGAAAAGTCCGCAACCGATGAAGAAAAAAAGATTAAAGAAATAAACAGCGGTATATATTGTTTTGATTTGAAGGTTCTTTGGAAAGCATTAAATAAGGTGGATAATAAAAACAACAAAAAAGAATATTATCTTACCGATGTAATTGAAATATTAAATAAAGACGGTTATAAAACCGATGCCGTAGCATTAACTACCGAAGAAGAAATATTAGGTGTAAACGACAGGAAACAACTTGCCGTTGCCGAAGATATTTTAAGGATAAGAAAAAACAATGAGCTTATGGCAAGCGGTGTTACTATCGTTGATCCTAAAACAACATATATAGACAGCGATGTTGTTATAGGTCAGGATACAATAATAAAACCTAACACATTTATCGAAGGTAAAACAAAAATCGGTAACAATTGTGTTATAGGACCTGATACGACAATAACGGATTCCGTAATAAAAGAAAATGTTTTTATAACTTATTCTTATATTGAAGAATCGGAAATTGAAAAAGGTGTAAAAATAGGACCTTTTGCGCATATAAGACCGAAATCTTTATTAAAAGAAAACGTTAAAGTAGGAAATTTCAGTGAAGTAAAAAAATCCGTTGTAGGATACGGTTCGAAAATTAACCATTTATCTTACATAGGTGATGCAACAGTAGGTAAAAATGTAAACATAGGTGCAGGTACAATCACTTGCAACTATGACGGCAAAAACAAATTTCAAACAGTTATACAAGATGATGTTTTTGTCGGTTCTAACGTAAATCTCGTTGCTCCGGTAAACATAGGGAAAAAAGTTCTTATAGCTGCCGGTTCGACAATAACCGATAATGTCTCGCCAAATAAGCTGACTATAGCGAGGGCAAGACAAATAGTAAAAGTAAGAAAAAAATAAGAGGACAAAATGAAGCTAAAACTTATCGCAGGTAATGCAAATCCAAAATTAGCACAAGAAATTGCCGGAAAAATGGGAATAGAATTAAGTCCTGCTACAATAGGAAGATTCAGTGACGGAGAAATCCAGGTAAAAATTACAAACAGTGTAAGAGGTGCGGATTGTTATATTCTTCAACCTACATGTGCTCCTGTAAATGAAAATATTATGGAATTGTTGGTAATAGCTGATGCTTTAAAAAGAGCTTCCGCAAGAAGAATAACGGCTGTTATTCCTTATTACGGTTATGCAAGACAAGACAGAAAAGCAGAACCGAGAGTTCCTATTACATCAAAACTTATAGCAAACCTTATAACGGCTTCCGGAATAGACAGAGTTTTAACCGTAGATTTACATGCAAGACAAATTCAGGGATTTTTTGATATTCCCGTTGACCACTTGTATGCAAGACCGGTTTTGTTCCAATATTTTAAAGATTTGAATTTAGATAATCCTATAGTTGTATCACCGGATGCAGGCGGTGTGGAAAGAGCAAGATCTTTCGCAAAACTTTTAAATGCTGATTTGGCTATCGTAGATAAAAGAAGACCAAGACCTAACGAAGCAGCTATAATGAACATTATCGGTGATGTTAAAGGAAGAAATGCAATTATTCTTGATGATATGATAGATACAGGCGGAACATTAACAAAAGTTGCCGATGCAATAAAAAATGCGGGAGCACTTAAGGTTTATGCGGCAGCATCGCACGGAGTTTTGTCCGGAGAAGCTATTGATAAAATACAAAAATCCGCTTTGGAAGAAGTTGTTATAACAAATTCTATTACACACGATGCAAATTTGCCTAAAATTAAAGTGTTGTCTATAGCATCTTTGCTTGCGGAAGCAATAACAAAAATATATAACGATGAGTCTTTGAATACGCTTTTCGTTTAAAAATAAATAGCAGAAATATAAATGGAGGAAGTTATGAAGCAGGTAGTTTTAGAAGCAGAAATGAGAGATGTATCAAAAAACTTGAATGTTCTTAGAAGTTCAGGAAAAGTTCCGGCAGTGTTTTACGGTAAAAAGGAACAACCTATAGCAATAAGTGTTGATGCAAAGAAATTTATGTCTATAGTAGAAAAAGAAGGAGCAAATGTTATCATTGAATTAAAATTCAAAGATTCTTCGAAGCCGGCTATTGTTAAAGAATTGCAAAGACATATTCTTACACAAGCTCCTAACCATATAGATTTTCAATCAATTTCGTTAACCGAAAAAATTGAAATTCTTGTTCCTATACACGTTGAAGGTATTGCAGACGGTGTAAAAAATGCAGGCGGTACATTGGAACATGTTATGAGAGAAATAAAAGTTCAATGTTTACCTACAGATATGCCGTCCAAAATCAGTGTTGATGTTACGGCATTGAAAGTTGGAGATGATATCACCGTTGCACAGTTGCCTAAGATTGATGGTGTTGAATATGTTCACCACGATAAAGATGCAGTAGTTGTTACAGTTATAGGACAAACAGTTGAAGAAGAAAAACCTGCAGAAACAGCAGAAGCACAAGCTCCTGAAGTTATAAGCAAAGGTAAGAAAGAAGAAGAAGGTGCTGCAGCTCCTGCAGAAGGTGCAAAGAAATAATTTGTTCGTTGAAAGGTTGAAAGGCTGAAAGGTTGAAAGGTTTTTTGTAAAAATTGCAAAGCAATTTTTGATAAATAATAAAAATACCGATAAACCACTCACCTCTTCACCAGAGCAAAGCTCGTTCAACTATTCAGCAAAATAAAATAGTATTATTTTGATTATTAAAGTGTTCAAATTAGATTGTTGTATATAGTTAGATATGAGTAATAATATTAAATTTGTTGTAGGCTTGGGTAATCCGGGCGAAAAATATAGTAATACTCGTCATAATTTCGGTTTTAAAGCAGTTGATAAAATTGCCGAACAAGAAAATCTTTCTTGGAAAAACTGGAATGATATGGCGAGTATTACATTTTATAAAAGAAACGGGGAAAATATACTTATAGCTAAACCGATGACATTTATGAATAATTCAGGGTTTCCGGTTGTAGCTCTTTTAAAATATTATAAAATTTTACCTCAAGATATGCTTGTTTTGTATGATGATTATTCCATACCTACAGGTGAATATAAATTTAGAGCAACAGGCTCTTCCGGCGGACATAACGGTGTAAATTCAATTATTACACAAACCGGAACAACTGCTTTCCCGAGAATGAAGTTAGGTATGGGCCCGTTACCCAAATATGCAAAAATAGTAGATTTTGTTTTATCAAGATTCAATGACGAAGATACGGAAAAAATGAATTCGGTATTGGACAAAATAAAAAATATTGTCGATACGATAATAGATTTGGGTTTTGATAAAGCAATTTCCAGAATTGCGCAGGATAAAAACAAATAAAATGAAAATAAAAGAACTTTTCGAAAAAAAAGAAAAAACTTTTTCTTTTGAAATCTTTCCTCCGAAAACTCCGGAAGGGGATATAAAATTAATACATGAAACATTAAAGGAACTTTCTCTGTTAAAACCCGATTTTGTTTCTTGTACTTACGGCGCTGCAGGCGGAAACAAAGATAAAACTTTAGCATTGGTTGAACATATCCAAAAAGCTTACGATATTCCATCGATGGCACATTTAACATGCATAAGCCATACTAAAGACGAAATACACGAAATAGTAAAAAAGATAAAAGCCAAAGGTATACAAAATATTCTTGCATTAAGAGGAGATCCTCCGAGAGATAATCCCGATATGGTTCCCGGTATAGATAACTACAAACACAGCAGTGAACTAATAACTTTTTTAAGACAGGAATATAAAGAAGATTTTTGTTTGGGTGTTGCCGGTTTTCCCGAAATGCATCCGTTATCACCTACGAGAGAGTCTGATATAAAATATTTAAAACATAAAATTGATTGCGGTGCGGACTTTATAATAACTCAACTTTTTTTTGATAATCAAATTTATTTTGATTATGTTAAATCGGTAAAAAGTGCGGGTATAATAAAAAGAATAATTCCCGGAATTTTACCGATAACATCTTATGACGGTTTAATAAAGTTTTGTAAAACATGCGGAGCAACCGTCCCGGAAAAAGTTCATAAAATTTTTGCTCCGATCAAAGATAATCCCGAACAAATTGTTAAAGCCGGCATAGAATTTGCTATAAATCAATGTAAAGAACTCTTATCAAATGGTGCTCCCGGAATACATTTTTATTCTTTAAATAAAGTTCAACCGCTAAAAGATATAATAAATTCTGTTAGATAGTATCATATTAAATTTTTATTGATAAAAAAGGAATAATAGGTTATAATTTGTGAATATGAAATCAAAAATTATTATAACACTTTTGTCGGTTATAATATTTACACAAGTTGTATTTGCAAAAGGTGTCGGAACGACAATGTTTCAAATTTTGCAAATGCCTATGACCGCATACGATGCCGCACTTGCAAATACATCAATTTCCGGCGAAATATCGGCCTTATCCAATTCCTCACTAATTCCTTTTTTGTTTCGTTCGTTAACATTGTCGCATGTTGTGTATCTTGAAGATATGAGATATAGTGTTGGAGCCGTAAATGTTCCTTTAAATAAAAATTCGGGAATAAATTTTAGTTTTTGTTATTTCGATTCGGGTAAAATGGATAAAATTTTGGATGATGACGGCAGATATAAAGAAGATGGCTCTTTCAGTGCCAACGATAAAGTTTTTAATCTTTCTTACGGAACAAGAATCGGAGAATCTTTATCTGTAGGTTTATCATTAAAATATATAGAACAAAAAATAGATGATGTGAGTTATTCCGGTTTTTTAGCGGGGTTAGACGGATTATATTTCGTTTCAAACGATGTTTTCGTCACATTAGGTATAGATAATTTCGGATCCGATATTGATGGATATAGTGTTCCTACAAAAATTTATTGCGGATTGACCGGTAATTTTAATGAAACCATGACGGGAATTGTTCAGTTTGACAGTTATTATAATGATGACTTATCCGAACTAAAGTTGGCTATAGAAAAAAAAGTGGATAAAATTGATATGAGATTCGGTTATATTATTCCCGGCAAAGAATATAACGGTACCAATAATCCCGTTCTTACAAATTTAACTATCGGTTTGGGAATTAATTTTACAAATTGTTTTGTTGACTATGCTTGGTTACCTAAAGGAGATTTAGGTAATGTGCATATGTTTACACTTAGGGTAAATTTTTAATATTATGAAAAAAATATCTTTATTATTTATTATTTTTAGTTTAATGTTTACATTATCGGAAACATCTTTTGCCGTAATGGCAAATCCTAAAATCATAAAAGAAACACAACCCGATGGCACAGAGATAAATATCAGATTATTAGGAGATGAATTTTATAGCTGGTTTGAAGATGATAAAGGATATACCATTATACAAGATACGCAAACAAAAGTTTGGTCGTATGCCCAACAAAATGATTTCGGTGAATTGGAACCGTCCGCAAATCTTGTAGGAAAAATAAAACCGACACAATTAAATATAAGGAAATCTTTAAAGGATAATAATAAGTTTTTTAGAGCGGACCAAAAGAGATTGGAACGTAGTTCCAGAACTCAAAAAATTTTACGTTCGAATATAAATTCCGAAACGGCAAGTATAGACGGAGTTCAAAAAGCAGCTTCCGTTACCGGGAAAAAAACCAATTTTGTGTTGTTGATAGAATTTAAAGATTTAAAATTCAGCGATAATCCTCCTTTTAAAAATTCGACTGATAGCCAAATTGTAGCGGCATTCGATAATTTGTTTAATAAAAAGGGATATAGTGCAGATGGAGCAGTAGGTTCGGTAAAAGATTTTTTTACCGAGGCTTCTTATGGTAAGCTTGAATATAATACCGTTATATCACCTATCATAACATTAAACCAAAGTTATAAAGAGTTTTCTTGGAATCAGCCTGGCGGTGAAGATGCGGCCGTTGCAAAACTTCAAGAGGCAATAAGAAGTTCTTTGGAAGAGTTGGATAATCAAGGTTATGATTTTAAAAGATTGTGGCCTAACTCCAATAAACCCGATGTGTTTTCTATTCTTCATGCCGGCGGCGGTGCTGAAAGCGGAAATCTTGATTTTATATGGTCTCATCAATGGTTCATAGAACCTATTACGTTGGATAATATCACATTTGAATCTTATCAAACAGAACCTGCGGGAAGAGGCAAATACGGTAATCAAGGTCTTATAAGAATAGGAGTTCTTTGTCATGAAACGGGACATGTTTTTGGATTGCCGGATTTATATGATGCGTCGTATTATACCAGTGGTTTGGGAGATTTTTGTTTAATGGCCGGCGGAGAGTGGAACGGGAGTGATGGTGCATGTCCTGCACATCCGAGTGTTTGGTGTAAAAATGAGTTGGGATGGATAACCTGTAAAAGAGCTGTTGAAGGAATAAATACTATAGGAGAATCTGCTACGGATGATGAAGCTTTTTACAAGTTTGCTCCTTCAAGTTTTAATTCAAAGGAATATTTCCTTATGGAAAACAGGCAAGCAGTAGGTTTTGATAAGGAAATGCCGGGAAGCAAAAGAGGTATATTGATTTATCATATTGATGAAACAATGAAAAAAGATCGTGGTAATGATACAAGATATAATACTCATTATTTAGTTTCGTTGGAAGAAGCCGGTTCCGGCACATCTAATTGGGCGCATTTTCCTTGTATGAGTCCCGGTTTTAATGGTACCGATACAGATTACTTTAGAAACAATACCGTGTCTTATTTTAATGATGATTGTACATCGAGTCCCAACAGCAAAAGTTATGACGGAAAGTTGTCCGGTATAAAAATTTCCGAAATATCTTCGAGCTCTTCTTTAATGACTTTTGCATATGGAAAAGATGTCGTTATCGTTGATGATTTATCAAATGTTGTATGTTTTCCTAATCCTGCAAGACAAGGATATATAAATATAATAAATCTTCCTACAACTGTAGATGAATTCAGTGTTGAAATTTTTACTTTAACATCAAAACTTATAAGATCTTATTCTGTGGATGATACTGAATATACTGATGATGGATTTAGAAAAATAACATGGGACTGCAAAAATTCGGAAGGGGAAGATGTTGCGCCCGGAGTATATCTTATAATGATAAAAAACAGTTCCAAGAAAAAAATATTTAAAGTTGCGGTGATAAGATAAAAAACGACAATTTATAATTTATATTTAAAAGATGTTCTTGTATTTCAAGAACATCTTTTTTTCTATTGCATATACTTCGTATCTCAAAGCTTTATATTTCAATGCAATACTAAAATCTATAATTTTTGAATATTCTTCCAATACTCTTAAAGATTCTTCGGCTCTTTTAAAATTTGCTATTACAATATTTCTTAAATTTTGTCTTGATTGTTCTTTAGCTTTTCTGCCGGAATCTTTTATGCTGTCTCTTGCATTAAGCATTTGTTCATATTGGTCGGTTAAATATTTTGATGATAAGTGTCTTACTTTTCTTATTTTTTTGTATAAAGTATCGTCACACAAAACAAATCTGCAGGTATCTTCAACCACCCGCAGACCTTCTTTACATCTGTTTAAGTTAGTATCTAAAATTCTTATGAATCTTTTTTCCAATTTCAACTTTTCAACCATTCAACCCTTCAACGAAAAATCACTTTGCGATTTTTCCATATCTTTCAACGATAAGTTTTATTAAGTTGGTTGTCGATTTCCCTTCAACAAGCGGATATCTGTAAACTTTTTTTACAAATTCTCTGCCGACGATATCTTGTATCTTGTAATCTCCGCCTTTAACGAGAACATCCGGTTTTAATTTGCTTAACAATTCGTAAGGAGTTTGTTCACCGAACACTACAACATAATCTATACAACTTAATGCTGCCAACAATTTTGTTCTGTCTGTTTGCGGAACCAACGGCCTTTTAGGCCCTTTAAGTCCCGCTAAAGATTTATCGGAATTTATTGCAACTATCAAAACGTCACCCAAAGTTTTTGCTTTTTGGAATAAACTTACATGACCGATATGTAACAAATCGAAACAACCGTTAGTGAAAACAATCTTTTTGTTTTCTTTCTTTAGTTGTTTAACGATTTCTATTATTTTTTTTCTTGAACAGATTTTTTTATTCTGCAAAGATTTTTTCCTCTACCAATTTTGCAAGTATGTGTAAAACTAATATGTGGCACTCTTGAATTCTTCCGGTAACTTTTGAAGGTGCTCTGTAGCACATATCGGATAAAAGTTTTAATTGTCCGCCGTCTTCACCGGTAAGACCTATAACAAAAAGTCCCATTTCTTTAGCTTTTTCAACGGCTTTTATAACGTTTTCGGAATTTCCGGAAGTTGTTATAGCAATAACAATATCACCTTTATTTGCAAAAGCTTCTATTTGTCTTGAAAATACATATTCATATCCGAAATCGTTACCTATTGCGGTAAGTGAAGAAATGTTTTCCGTCAATGCTATTGATGGTAATGCTTTTCTGTTTTTTTCGAATCTGCAAACAAGTTCCGCAGAAAAATGTAATGCGTCACAAGCAGAACCGCCGTTACCGAAAATAATTGTTTTTTTACCGTGCTGATAAGCCTCGTTTATTTTATTTGCTATGGATTGTATATATACCAATTGACCTTCATCCAACATTTTTTTCTTTGCATCGATACTTTCTTGAATTAAAGAGATTATTGTGTTTTTCACTTTTCCTTTCCTCCAAGTTTTTATTTATTGAAAACATATTTCGGTAAAAAGTCGGTACAAATATTTCCTTCGTGGAAATATTCGTTAGCCATAATTTTTGCATGCAGCGGAGCCGTATTTTTTATTCCCTCTATAGTAACTTCTTTTAATGCTCTGGACATTTTTGATATAGTCTCTTCTCTTGTAGGCGCATAAGCTATAATTTTTGCGATAAGGCTGTCGTAAAAAGGCGGTATTGTGTAACCGGAATATACATGAGTATCTACTCTTATTCCCGGTCCGCCGGGTAAATAAAGTTTACCGATTTTTCCCGGTGAAGGTATAAAATCTTTGTCGGGATCTTCGGCATTTATTCTGCACTCTATCGCATGATTTTTTATTTTTATTGCACTTGAATCAAATGAAAGTCTTTCACCTGCCGCAAGTCTTATTTGTTCTTTTACCAAATCTATTCCCGTAACAACTTCTGTTACCGGATGTTCTACCTGTATTCTTGTATTCATTTCCATAAAATAAAAATCCATATGTTTGTCTACAAGAAACTCTACGGTTCCTACGGTTATATATCCTACGGCTTCAGCCGCACTTTGAGCGGCTTTTCCCATTTTCTTTCTCAAGGATTCCGAAATAAAAGGTGACGGACTTTCTTCTACCAATTTTTGGTGTCTTCTTTGAATAGAACAATCTCTTTCCGGAAGATATACAACTTTACCTTTACTGTCTCCCAATATTTGAAACTCTATATGGTGAGGTTCTTCAATATACTTTTCCATGTAAACATCGGGGTTACCGAAATTTGCTTTTGCTTCGGTTTGTGCCATAATAATAGAATTTTTAAGAGCTTCCTGGCTTACAACAACTCTCATACCTTTACCGCCGCCGCCGGCAGTAGCTTTTATTATTACCGGATATCCTATTTTTTCGGCAAGTTTATATATGTTAGGATCATCTGCCGATACAGGACCGTCAGAACCTGGAACTACGGGAACTTTAGATTTTATCATGAGTTGTCTCGCGGCAATTTTATCACCCATTTTTTCAATGGAACTTCTTTTAGGACCTATGAAAGTGATACCGCAACTTTCACAAACTTCTGCGAAATATGTATTTTCGGCCAAGAACCCATATCCCGGATGAATAGCATCTGCTCCGGTAATTTCGGCAGCGGATATTATACTTGGAATATTTAAATAACTTTCACTTGCAGATGCGGGACCTACGCAAACAGACTCGTCTGCCATTGTTACATGCATAGATTCTTTGTCGGCCTCGGAATGTATAGCAACAGTTTTTATACCAAGCTCTTTAGCTGCTCTTATTACTCTGCAAGCTATTTCGCCTCTGTTGGCAATCAATATTTTTTTAAACATTTTTTATTCTCCAAATTACAGTTATTCGGCGGCAGTATCTACCAAAAACAATTCTTGTCCGTATTCTACGGATTGTCCGTTTACTACACAAGTTTTTATAACTTTACCTTTCGCTGTGGACATAACATCTTTTATTATTTTCATGGCTTCAATAGCACCTATTTTTTGTCCGATTTCAACATGGCTGCCTTCAGTAATATAAGGCGGTTTATCGTGAGCAGGGGCATTGTAAAATGTGCCGACCATTTTAGATTTTATAGGAACAATTGTATTGCTTTTTTCGGCAACAACTTTTTTTGGAATTTCAATTTTAGGTGTAACTTCGCTCTTTTTTATATAGATAGAAGTTTCACCGGATTCATATTCCATTTCTTCGATATCCGTTTCTCTTATGGATTCTAAAAATTTTTTAATTTCGTTAGTGTTCATAATACCTCAGATAAACAATTATTGTGAAATTCTTTCTACGTATTCTCCGGTTCTTGTATCAACTTTTATTCTGTCGCCTTCTTTAATGAACAAAGGAACTTTTATTTCCGCACCGGTTTCTATTTTTGCAAACTTTGTTAAGTTTGTTACGGAATCTCCTTTTATTCCGGGTTCTGCTTCGATAATAGTCATTTCAACTATCAAAGGCATATCTATACCGATTAACTCTTCTTCCAAATATATAGCATCGATTTCCTGGTTTTCTTTCAAATATTTTTCTTTTCCGTCCAACTTTTCTACCGGAACTTCAATTTGTTCATATGTATTCATATCCATGAAGTTGTATTTATCGCCGTCGGCATACAAGAATTGTTTTTTGTGTCTTGTTACCGATAATTCTTCAAATTTTTCACCGGATTTAAATGTTCTGTCGATAGTGCCGCCTTTTTTTACATGTCTTAACTTAACTCTCATAACGGCACCGCCTTTACCCGGTTTATGGTTTTGGAACCATGTTATTTGGTAAGGCTCATTATCAACTAAAATTACCATTCCGTTTCTGAAATCTGCTGTGGAAATCATTTTTTTCTCCTATTCATCTATTAAAATTAATCTAAAACTCATTTAGAATATGTCTAATAATTTTATCTAAAAAGCAGATACATTGTCAAATTAAATACAATTAGTAATTAGCAATTAGAAATTTCGGTGCTTTTTATTTTTTTAGATTTTTTGAAAAGCAAAAAATACATTAATTGCTAATTGTTTTTTCTAGTATTTTGCGGTTGTTAAGACTTTATAACCTTTTTTTGTAACAAGAACGGTATCTTCAATTCTTACACCGAATTTTTTATCCAAATATATTCCCGGTTCAATTGTTATTACCATGGCATCTTTTAAAATATCTTCGGATTTTTGACCGATTGTAGGCGCTTCGTGTATATTTAGTCCGACACCGTGCCCTGTTGTATGAATAAAATTTTTTTCAAAACCTTCTTTTTTTATTTCTTGTCTTGCAAACAAATCTATATCGCTTGCTTTCATATCTTGTTTTACATTTGATAATGCTTTATCGTGAGCAAGTTTTACGATATCCCATATTTTTCTTTGCTCTTTGTTTTCTTTTCCTATAAAAAATGTTCTTGTTAAATCGGAACAGTATCCGTTATAAATACACCCCATATCTATAAGAACTACATCGTTCTTTTGTATTTTTCTGTTACCGCTTATATGGTGCGGGTTTGCCGAATTCGGACCTGAAGCAACTATCGTTTTAAAACTTTGTACCACATGCTTTTTAGCAAACTCTTCTTCAATTTTAAAATGAATATCAAGTTCCGTCATGCCCGGAACAACGGCTTTTTTTATTGTTTCAAATACTTCGGAAACAAGAATGCATGCTTTTTGAATATTTTTAATTTCCTGTTTATTCTTTATTATTCTTTTTTTTGAAAAAGTATCGGTGTCGACACTAAAAGATATATTGCTTTTTTGAAGTTTAGTGTTTAACAGTTGAAACAGATTATAATCAATATCTGTTGTATCTATACTTAAATTTTTAATTTTATATTTTTTACATATTTCTATAAGCTCATCGCTGAAAGAAGTTTTTATAACAAAGATTTTTGCTTTGTTTTTAAAATGTTGTTTTACTTGCCCGAAAATCATTTGAGAAGTAATAACAATAAATTTTTTGTTATGTATAATCAACCAAAAACCTTCAAAAGTCGCTTTTGTAATATAAAAAATGTTTTTACCGTTAGTTAATAATAAAGCCGTGTTTTTCATAAGTTTCCCCTAAAAAGATATTAAAAATTATACTATATTTACAATATTATTCATAATAAAAAAGTCTTTAAAAAAAAGTAAGTATATTGTATAATTAACTATATATACAAAGTTTTTTAGGTTGGTTGAGGAAATGATTAAAATTTTGGTTTGTGACGATGAAATTTTTGCCAGAGATGCTATGGCAAGAATTATTAAAAGAAAAGGTTTTGATGTTGTCGTTGCTTCCAACGGCGAAGAATGTATTGAGCTTTTTAAGAAAGAAAAACCCGAAGTTGTTTTTTTGGATGTTATGTTACCCGATTTGGATGGCGACCACATTCATAAATATTTAAAAGAATTAAATGAAGATGTAAATGTTTACTATATTACCGGTTCTGACACGGTTTTTACCAGAGAAAATGCAAAAATGGCGGGAGCTAAGGGATATTTACAAAAACCTGTAGATATAGATTTATTGTTTAAGACATTGGATTCAATAAAGAAAGATTTCGGAGAATAAAATTGAAAAAATTTGTATCAATTTTGCTTACACTATGTTTTTGTGCGAATATTTCATTCGCTTTTGATCCTTATGCCGATGAAGAAATAGAAAAAAAATCATATAAAAAATTATATTACGGAATAGCGCTCACGTTGCTTGGAGGATTTCTTGCTTACGATGGCTTTTCTTTGGAGAAAGTCGATGTTTCCAAACCGAGTGTTGATTATCTTACCGTATCCCATTCGGAATGGATACAGAATCCTGGAGGAGGTTTTTCATATCAACTAAGATCAGGAATTTCTCTTAATAACGATACAGGTGTTACTTATTTTACTGATGAAGGGAAAAATAAAATTACGGATTATAGTATATACGAAATAAAAAAAGTGGAAGCAGATGAAACAAGTAGATATGATCCCAAGGATTATGACCAATATACAGTAGAACAAAATATTCTCTATAACAATGGCAATGTGGATTTAAGAGATCTTACAATAGAAGTCAGGTATAAATTTGATGATGGATATATTGGTATTACTGATGATAAGGTTGTTGTTCATACGGATAAAAACGGTTATTATTCTTATGAAGATGAAGAAGGTGTACATTCCGGGTATGTAAAAGATCAATCATATCATACAGCAGGAATTAATTATAAAGAAAATTTTGTAGTTGATGTTGAATATGATAATGCAACAAGCAAGGAAAAACCTATTATAATGAAGGATGATGATCCGAGAATTATAACATATACATATACGGATGAAAAATCTAAATTGAAAGAATTGAAAAAAGGAGATTCCATAACTTGGCGAGATATTTGGGAATATTCTACCATTCAAACGGATGCACCTGCAGGGAAGCAGAGATCTGCTCATTTTTATGATGAAGGAGATGAAACTTCTTATAACGATGGTACTACAGGATTAAACTTGGGCAAAGATTCAACTGTTCTTATGGAAGTTAGAGTAAAACTGGAAAAAAACAAACAGTATACTCCCATATACGAAACAAGACATAAAAGTGATTTGGAAGGTGTTGCCGGTATATTTGTAGGAGTTGCGGGTATTTATTTTATAATCGATCATTTTTTTGATATGCGCAAATTTAATGCTTATGCTAAAAGACACAGTTTGAATTTGAGAGTTGCAACGGCTTCTAACCAATATAAGTTGATGTTGCAGAAAAGAATATAATAAACAGGAAAAAAATATAGGAGTATAATGAAAAAAACATTTGTACTGTTAACGGCTTTGATACTTTTTTCTTCAATTTGTTTAGCCGTTCCTTCTCAACCCCCTTCTCAACCTACAGATAAATCTTCTTTCAGTACTTCCGTTCCTTCACACTCTATACCTCCGGAACCGACTTTTATAACTTCAAATATTTCTACACCTTATCCGACAAACAAATTTTTTAACTCGGTAATAAATAATGTATATCATAACTATTCGTTAAATATGTATACATATCCGCAGGTCGTTAGAGCCGAAAGCACAGGTCTTTTGATAGAATTGCCGGATATAAAACATTCTACAATTGAATATTCGAATATAGGATATTCTGCAGACAGAATGAGTTATAAGGATAATGATTATGAGACAGGAGCTGACAGTTATGCCAATATGATAGCGGTTTCCGTTTCCACAACCGTTTCAAACGGATACACAGTTTCATTCCCGTCCGCAAAATTAGACGGATATTCCGATTTTGCCGCAACGGTAAAATGGGAAAATGACGATAATTATTGGATGAGATCAACTATAGTTCAAGGCTCCCCTTTTTCTTATTATGAATTTTGTGAAGGAGTTTATCCTTCTTTAGGGTTTCCGTATGAGTGGGGCAACTTTTGGGACGGTTCAACTCCCGGATATACTTTATATAATGCGATAACCGGAGAACAAATAGAAGAAACGGATTTGGAATATACTTCCGATGCCGTAATTTTGCATGTTCATCTTATAACAAAAGATGTTTATTACGGAATATTCGTTCCGGCAGGTACAAAATTTGTCCAAGACAGCAACAATTTGAGAGGCGGAACAAATTATTTTCCGTGGGTTAGAACGGTAATTAATTTTACAGGTAATGACAGATATATGTCGATAGCTCTTCTTCCTTCAACAAGTTTGGAAGAAGCCTTAGAAGACGTAAGCACTTACTATAAATATGCTTACAATTTCGTTACGGATACAAAAGTAGATTGGGAAGTTTCTTCATCCGATTATTCTTCAAAAACCACTTTTAGTATAACAACCATACCAAAAAGGACCGATGTTGCCGGGCAACAGGAAGGAACAATTTTTTGTTTGTATCCTCATCAATACAACAATTTATATTCGACAACCGATATTATGAATAACAAAACTTTTAATACTTTAAGAGGTCTTTTAAAAGTTGCTAAAGGTAGTAGTTTTTCGACAAAAATCAATTTTAAAGGAATAGTTCCTTTCTTTCAATATGATTTAACCGATATAGAAACGGATTTATCGGAATATTTGGAAACGGATGCTGCGGCAATTTCAGTAAGCGGAGTTTCCGGAAATCCTTACAGAGCGGGTAAAATTATTGCAAAGCTTGCAAATTTGTTACCGATAGCGGATAACTTAAAAGATGATACGATAAAAAAAAGTATTACCGTTAAACTAAAAGCTCTACTTACGGATTGGTTAACATATTCAGGTAACGAGCAAAGCAAATATTTTGCTTACGATACCACTTGGGGAGGACTTGAAGGTATAAAAGATGACGAATTTTATTCTTTTAGATATAATGATCACCATTTTCATTTCGGATACTTCATTTATTCCGCGGCAATACTTGCAATGTATGATACCGAGTTTGCAAACGATTACGGCCAAATGGTAAATCTTTTAATAAAAGATATTGCCAACACAAAAAGGAATGATTCAAGTTTTCCGTTTATGAGACATTTTGATTTTTATGAATCTCACAGTTGGGCAAACGGTATGGGCGGACAAGATAACGGCGGTATAGATCAAGAATCTTCTTCGGAAGCAATGAATGCATGGAGTGCAATATATATGTGGGGACTTGCAACAAATAATGACGAATATAAAAAGTTGGGTGCATATTTGTATTCTAACGAGTATGAAGCGATAAAATATTATTATTTTGATATAGATAAAAATATACTGAAAGATTCCTATAAACATAATTCCGTTGGAAGGCTTTTTGCCGGAAGCATATCTTATGATTTGTTTTTTTATCCTATGGTCCCGCAAACAATAAAAGGTATACAAGTTTTGCCTATGACTCCGGCAATGACATATTTCGCTTATGATAAAACATATTTGAATGAATTTTATGAAGATTGTGTAAGCGACGAAAGATCAACCCCTGAGTTATGGTACGATATTTGGGCGAGACTTGTTTCTTTATATGATCCGGCAACAGCAATAGATAATTTTGAAACAAATAAAGGAAGTGAGCCTGATGATGGCGGTACAAGAAGTTTTACTTATCATTTCATCAATTTCTTTAACAAATACGGAACACCGGACTTTGATGAAAACACAAAATACACTGCCGATGTTTCAAGTTATATTATATTAGACAATAACGGAACAAAAACATATTGTGCATATAATCCGGATAAAACCAGAAAATATATTCATTTTTATTCTAACGGGACGGATTTGGGATATTTGACGGTAAAAGGAAAATCTTTTGCATTAGCCCAAGAATTATCTAATAAAGCACCGACCGAAAAAATTATGGTATATCCTGTTCCGTATAAACCTAACAGCAGCGGAAGATACGGCGGAGAAGGAATATATTTTTCAGGTGTAGATGAAGGAACCGATATACAAATATTTAATGTTGCCGGTGAAAAAGTTTTTGAAACAACGGTTGAAGAAGCGGATGAATTCTTGTGGAATGCCAAAAATAATGCCGGTAACAGTATTTCTTCCGGAATATATTTTTATTATATAAAAACATCGGAGGGTAGAAAAGTTAAAGGTAAACTTGCCATAGAAAGGTAGTTTTTAACTGAAGAAAATAACATGAAAAATATTATTATAAGATGGTCTGTTTTTTTTATTTGTCTGTTTGTTGTTTGTTTTGTTGTAAACAAAAAAGTTCATGCAATTGCTCAAGCAAACTTGCAGTCTGCAATGGTTTTAACTCTTCCGCAATATACACAGCAAGAACTCATTAGTGATGTTCAGGCAAGGATGAAGTATTTGCTTACAAGAACAAAGGGTGTAAAATTTCTTATACATAAAGTGAAAAGAGGAGAAAATCTTTGGGGAATAGCAAAAAAACACGGATATTCCGTCCATACCGTTATAGGTTGTAACCCTCAAATGAAAACTTACAATGTAAGCACAAACGAAAAATTATTAATGCCTTCGATAGGAGGAAGTCTTCATCCTGTAAGCAAAACCGATACCTGGCAATCCATAGCGGAAAAATACAATATCGAAGAGTCGGTATTAAAAGAAACGAATTATAATGTTCAGGATTTAACGAGTGAACCATATATTTTTATTCCAGGTAAAAAACCTGCGGTAGAATTGTTAAATGAGTCTATGCAGGAAAAATATGCTTTAAGAGATTTGTTCAGATCACCTCTTGCAGGTAGACTTTCAAGTACATTCGGAACAAGAAGACATCCGGTAACCGGTAAAGTAAGCAAACACGGCGGAATAGATATTGCGGTAAAAACCGGAACTTTGGTAGGAGCGGCGGCAGATGGTATTGTTACCGTTGCAAGTACTAATGTAGGACATTACGGAACAGCAGTTTTTATCGATCATCAAAACGGATATATAACTCATTACGGACATTTATCTAAAATTCTTGTCAGAGTAGGTCAAAAAGTAAGAGCAGGTCAAATTATAGCTAAAAGCGGTTCTACGGGAAGATCTACAGGTCCGCACCTACATTTTACCGTTAAGAAAAACGGTGTCAGCTTAGATCCGCTAAAATTCTTGTGGTAACCAAACGATAATTAGCAATTAGAAATTAGTAATTAGTAATTTCGGTGTCCTTCGGACAGATATACTATTTCGTTAAGTTTTCGAGAATTAAATTTTTTACTTGTTCGGTAACGTTTCGTTTCGGTGAAGCAAAAACCGTTTTTATTATTAAATCAGCGGTCAATTCTTTAGCTTTCAAAAATTTTGTGTATCTGTTACCGTTTTTTAAATCAAGTCCGCTTATATCCGTAGAATCCGTAAATACGGCAAATGTTTGTATAAAAGGTCTGTAAAATTCGTCACGAATATTAAAATTGTTTTCTTTCAATATTTTTTCTATTTTTTTGCTTACCTGTTTAAACTGATTATCCGTTTGTTCAAAAAGATTTCTTCTTTTTTCCGACAATATTTCTTTTCCGTCAATAATAATTTTTGTATCTTCGTTTGCACTTCCTATAAGTTTGGCATTAGGAAAATATTTTGTTTCAAAAATTAAAACTGTAAACGGTAAAGGCGGTTTTGTAAAAGCTATAACATCTATTTCCTGACCTAACACAACGGCGTTTTTTTTTGGAGACAAAACAACTTTATTAAATTGTGATATTTTATTAAAAATTTCTTCTTCAAACATTCTTCCCGCACCGGTTTGAGATTGTTGTTTGTTATCTAACATAGAAGATAAAAGAGTGTTTTGCGATTGTAAATCCTGAACGGTTTTGTTTAAAGAACTTTCTTGAGTTCTGAGAGCTTTTCTTACTTTCACTATTAACTCTGTTTCCGTAACAGGTTTGGACATAAAATCAAAAATCATATCACCTGCAACTTCCGTTACCGATTCTCCGTAAGTTTTTTCCATTGCCGATAACAAAATAACTTGTACGGACGGAGCTGTTTGTTTAATAAACGGTAAAATATCTATTCCGGTTTCGCCTACCCCGAAATGAATATCCAAAATTAACAAATTTATGGCATTAGGATTGTTAAGCAAAAACTTTTTAATTTCAAGTGTCGAAGCAAATTGTTTTACTTCAACATTATCAAAATGTTTAAGTATGGTTCTTTCAAGAGCATTTCTTATATTTGAATCGTCATCGGTTAAAGCTATAATCTTTTTCTCCATTTGTTCTCCTTAAATTTTATATACAGGTATCGAAATATTTGTTTTTAATCCTTTTTCGTCGTTATTTGTAACATTTGCTGCTGTTATTTTTCCGTTTAACACGGAAACGAAATAAGCGGTATGAATAGTTCCTTCGCCGAGTCTTTTACCTTTTGAACTTTCAACCTGCTCTTTATAAAGTTTTTGTAATTTTGTTTCGTCTGCTCCGCCGGCATTATCCGTAATTGATATTATCAAATTTTTTGAATCTTGTGACAATTTTAACGAAATATTTAATTTAGCAACAAACTTATCGTCAAGCAACAATTTTTGCAAAGCAAATATAGAGTTATCTAAAACATTGTTTATCGCAATAAAAATTAATCTGTTTGTATAACAGTAAAAAGCATCCGTATCATTATTGAACTTGTCGAAACTGATTTTTATATATGGTGCCAATTTTAAATTATAAAATTCTATTTGATTTTCTATTTGTTCTTGAATATAAGAAACTCTGTTTTTGGACAGTCTTCCCGTACCCAACTCTTCAATGTGTTCTCTTGTATTTTTTTGGTTTTCCAAGATAGCATCTTTATAAGGTTTTACTATCTTTTCGTAAACTTCCGATAACAAATCGTTAAATCCCGTTTTAGTTTTTTCCAACTCGTTTATCAAATCGTGTCTGCTGCTTCTTAACAATTCAACGGTATCCTGCGACCAATTAAGTTCCAAGGCTTGAAGTTTTTGTCTTTGTGTGTCGAAAGAATCAGAAATTTCAGTTATGGTTTGTTTTTTTATGAGCTCGTTTTCAAGAGTTATGTCTCTTGTCATATTATTATTATGCTTGTCTATAAGAATAAAAGTTACAATCAAGATAATGAGCCATAAAAAGTTGCTTACATTTGCCGGTGCAACCGAATTTGTTTGATAGTATCTTATCGGTGTTATTCCCGTCAGATTTATAATAATGGATATATATATAAGAACTACAATTGACGATATCAAAAATAATGTTAATATAAAATTAACAATATCCGAATCAAACTCTTTTTTATTTAAAATGTTTCTTTGCAAATAACTGAAATCAAAAGAGTTTTTCTTTATGGGAATTATTGTTCTTAAAAACAATAAAAGAATTATTATGATAAGCGGGAAAGAAATCATTTCCAAAAAAATAAAATCTTGAGTGGAATTAATTGAAATGTCTGTCATAATTGTTGTTAATATTGTGGTTGAAACGGTTTTTACCGTGGTAATATAAATGTAGCCTGTAATAACAAATATTATAAATTCCACAACGGAAATGTTTGCCATGCAAATTTTAAACCAAGGAATATTATTTTTTTTAATTTTTTGTTGATAATGTTGAGTAAACATTGTTGTGTTATATTTTAAAATTGTCATTGAAATGACAGATCCTATAAATACCGTAACTATAATGTTTGGAATTTCTATAAAAGTTTCGGCAATATAATTTGCCGCTATTGCCAACAGTCCGGAATTATCTATAAGAAAAATATTTCTGAAAAGTTCGGTAAAATAAATTGAATAAGGTTGTTTAAATATCGCATCGTGAAAAATTACATTTTTTATTATTGATGACGGTATTGCTATTATAAGTCCTGCCGCTATTGCCGCAAATAACACAAATTTAATAACTATAAAAAAAGTCTGTTTAAAACTGTTTTTGTTTTTGCTTTTAGTGTTAAAAATAGTTAAATTTCCGGTTTCGGCAAGCCAACCCCAAACAATGGCTCCTGTCATATTGATTACTGCCAAATAAATAAAATGCGGCGAGGTAATGTTTGCCAAAACAATAGGTGTTGCAATTGCGGCAATTAACGCCCAAACAGTTCCCAGTGTCATTGCAATCACAAAAGTTCCTACCATATCGAAAGTCAAAAATCTGTAACTGTTTTCATAAACGAAACTATGTCCTGCCCAATTTAACAACACGGCAAAACATGTTATAAGAATATGAAACCTTTTTCTGTAAAAAGAATCATATATATCGGAAAATGCATTTTTAATGCTCATATTAATATAATAGGAATAAAATGAAATTTTTGCAAGATATTTTTATAATATATAAAAATTTGACAAACTTCTTAAGTTGTTGTATAATACCAAAACAAGTTTTTGGCTTTGGGAATGTGGTGTAGCCTGGTTTAACACACTGCCCTGTCAAGGCAGAGACCGCGGGTTCAAATCCCGTCGTTCCCGCCAAGAACAAGAATAAAAGTCCTTCCTTATTCGGAAAGGGCTTATTTTTTTTGGATAATAATATGAAATTTGGTAAATTTACCGATGTAGCAGTTGAAAGTGCTCATAAAGGTGCAGAAGTATTATTAAAATATTTTAATAATATTAAAAAAATCGAATATAAAGGCAGAATAGATCCCGTAACAATAGCTGACAAAACTTCGCAAAAAGCAATAGTCGATAATATAAAACAATATTTCCCTTTACATAATATTATTGCCGAAGAACAAGATTCAACTTTAGCACAAAACAGTAACGACTATTGTTGGATTATAGACCCGTTGGACGGAACCGTAAACTATGTTCACGGTGTTCCCACTTTTGCAATATCCATAGGATTAAAATATAAAAATGAAATAATATCGGGAGTAATATATGCTCCCGCTTTAAAAGAAATGTTTGTTGCTCAAAAAGGTAAAGGTGCATATTTAAACAATAAAAAAATTTCCGTTTCTAAAATAAAAGATATGGTAAGAGCTTTACCGGTAACCGGTTTTCCTTACTATGTAAAAGAAAAGCCTACAAGAGTAATAAAAAATTTTAAAAATATAATGCTTGAAACACAAGGTTTAAGAAGGTTCGGTGCGGCAGCAATAGATTTGGCTTATGTTGCCTGCGGAAGATTTGATTTCTTTTGGGAAGAAGGCTTAAAACCTTGGGATGTGGCTGCCGGAATTGTTATATTAAAAGAAGCGGGCGGAAAAATAACCGATTTTTTCGGTGGTAAAGATTTTCTCTTTGGCAAAACAATAGTTGCTTCAAACAAAGTATTACATAAAGATATATTAAAGGTCTTAAATGAAACAGGAAAAAGTAAATAAGATAATAAAAATACTTGATAAAGAGTATGGTGATGTTGATATTGCACTGAACTTTTCAAATGTATTTGAACTTATGGTGGCAACAATTCTTTCGGCACAATGTACCGATAAAAGAGTAAACATTGTTACTTCTACATTATTTAAAAAGTATAAAACCATAAAAGATTATGCGAATGCGGACTTGAAAGAATTTGAAAATGATATAAAATCCACCGGTTTTTATAGGAACAAAGCAAAAAATATTATAGAAACGGCAAACATAGTATTAAGTAAGTTTAATGGTGTTGTTCCTAAAACAATGGAAGAACTTACAACACTTAAAGGTGTAGCAAGAAAAACCGCAAACATAGTTTTAGGCAGCGGATACGGAATAAATGTGGGTATAGCGGTTGATACTCATGTTATCAGATTAACTAATTTAATAGGATTATCAAAAAATTCCGATCCGAAAAAAATTGAACAAGATTTAATGAAAATCATTCCGAAAAAATATTGGAAAAATATTTCTTTTATGATACAAACATTGGGCAGAAGAGTATGTATAGCAAGAAGACCAAAATGTGATATTTGCCCTGTAAATAAGTTGTGCAATTATTATAATAAGAAAGTTAAAAATTGACTGTTTTTTAATATTTTTATATACTTTACAAGCTTTATTTGTTATAGAATAAGAAAATGGTGCGATGCCCGAGTTGGTTAAGGGGACGGTCTGCAAAACCGCCTTGCATCGGTTCGAATCCGATTCGCACCTTTTTTATTTTGCTCGGTTAGCTCAGTTGATTAGAGTGCTTCCTTGACGTGGAAGAGGTCGTAGGTTTGACTCCTACACCGAGCACTTTATTAATTTACAATTGATAATTATAAATTGATTATAAAATATAAATTGTCGTTCCGGGGGATTTATGGCAAGTAATTTTTCGTTTGATATTGTATCCGAAGTAAATTTTATGGAAGTTGATAATGCTATAACTCAGGCACAAAAAGAACTTTCGCAAAGATACGATTTTAAAGGTTCAAAATCTTCCATAGATTATAATAAACAAGACAAAAAAATCACTTTAATAGGTGATGACGAATTTAAATTAAAAGCTTTAATAGATATAGTTGAAGGAAAATTTGCAAAAAGAGGCGTTCCTTTAAAATCTATGGAATTTAAAGCTAAAGAACAAGCTTTTGAAGGAACAATCAGACAAGTTATAGAGCTTATAAGCGGTTTGCCAAGTGACAAAGCAAAAGAATTAACAAAGATGATAAAAAACGAAAAGTTTAAGGTTAACACACAAATCGAAGGTTCCAAAATAAAAGTTACATCGCCTAAAAAAGATGAACTTCAAGCGGTAATAGCATTTTTGAAAAATGCAAAGTTTTCTTTGCCGTTACAGTTTACAAACTACAGATAATTCCGTAGATTGTAGATATTTTAAAAAAACTTTTATATAATAAAAAGATAAAACATTTGGAGAGATGGCCGAGTGGTTGAAGGCGCAGTCCTGGAAAGACTGTTTATCGGTGACGGTAACAAGGGTTCGAATCCCTTTCTCTCCGTAGGTGTTTTTTTATGAAAAAACACAAAGAATTATAAATGGATCAAGAACAGGATTAAGGAGAAAAAGTATGAAAAAGTTAGTAGCGGGAAGTTTGGCATTTGTGTTTGCATTAGTGTTAAGCACAAGCGCATTTGCAAGAACGTTGGAAATCACCGAATATTGCGGTGAAAACGGATTAATAAACAGAGGTAATGATCCGGTTCGAACTGGAGATGTTTTAAATGTTAAAAATGATATTACTCAAGAGGCGGATGAAACCGGTTATATTGAACCAAATTTGATTTTATCTTATGGAATAACAATAAATGGTAACGGACATACATTTGATGGTAACGGATATGATGGATTTCATATGTCGGACTATAATTCAGGAGAATTTCAATCATCAACAATCAACAATGCAACATTAACTAATTATAGCGGTAACTATTTAGTTGGTGTTTCTGCTAGTGATTGGCCGGGTGTTGAACTGACATTGAAAGATGTAAATATAATAGATAATGATGCTTCTATTAATGTTGGTTGGGCATCTACACTTAACATTGTTTCTAATGGAACGGTAAATATTTCAAGTAATACCGGTGGTATAGTTAATGAAGAAGGTGGTACTATAAATTTTAAAGGTAACGATGTATATATAGCAAATACTTCAGTAGAAAACAATAGTGAAATGTATAATGATAGTAATTTAACTATAGATAGCGACTTAACAATTGGTGAAATGGGTTCATTTGAAAATAGAAAAACAGCAAATTTAAATGGTGCAGTTGGCGGATATGGTTATGTACGTAATTTTGGAACAATGAATATAGGCGGGGATGCTTCCGGTTTTACTGGTGATATTTATGTAGATAACGGAACTATAAACTTATTGAAAGGTGGTACATATTTCAATGGTGCCTACTGGCATACTTATGCAGGAAATACTACACTTAATTTAATAAATGAAACTATAGATAATGTAGTTATGCAAAATTTGGAATTGAGCAGAACCACCATGAAAGTGAATATTGATGTGGATTTGAGCGCAGGACAAAAGAGTGCAGGTGATTATTTGGACATAGGATACGTATATAACAATGACTATCCAAGGATTGAAATAAGTAGAGCAAAAGCTGTTCAGCTTCCAAACGATGATTTTACCCCGATATCCAAAATCTTGATAGATAAAATAAATGTTTTGGCAGATAGTCCCGATGAAGAAGAAGTAAGCGTAGAAATAGCAAATTCTGACTATCAAGAATATATACATTTAGCAAGAAACAGAGCATATAGTACATATTACGGATATAATGTAAAAATTTCTTCTTCCGGAAGTACTCCGGGAGAGATAAACATAGTTAAAGCTTCTGATAATTCCGACTCTTCGAATGTAGATTACGGAAACAAATTAATATTCTCAAGAATAGATGATAAAGCAAGAAATCCAAAATTGTTACAATCTAAAGTAGCAATAGCGGGATCAAATATATCTCAAGACGAAATATTTACAACGGTATTTAACAATGCAGGAAACTATACATTCTTCCAGAAACAAGGTTCGAATGCCGGAGATGTAGAAGACAGAGACGCTCCTACATTATGGGTAAAAGCATTCGGAAGTAAAGAAGATGTAGATTTGGAAGAATATACAAAGGTAGAAACAACATATTACGGTGCGGTTGTAGGATTGGATTGGGACAGACAATATACCGACAACTTTGATGCAACATACGGAATATTTGCAAGTTATGTCGGCGGCGAATTGAAAGATGATGATTGGGATAACAAAGTAAAACAAAACGGCGGATATGTCGGTGTAAGAGGAAACTGGTATTTCGGAAAACTTTTTGTTAACGGTATAATAGATTATGCATTAATACAAAATTCCGCAGATACAACAGAAGATTCCAACGATTTCAATTCACAAGTTGCAGGTCTTGCTGCAAGATTAGGTTACAACTTTGAAGTAGCAAGAAGAAGTTTCACAATACAACCTAATTTAGGTGTAACCGGCAAATATATAATAACGGACGATTACGATACAACAATAGACGGAGATAAGAGAAAATTATCTATCGATGATATAACAAATATTACAATTGAACCGGGCTTAAAATTAGTAAAGAATTTAGGAAAATGTTGGATATTGACCGGTGAAGGAAAATATGTAATAGAAAATGTTAGCGGAGATGTAACGGCAGACGATATAGTATTACCGGATACAAGCTATGACAATTTTGCAAATGTAGGATTAGGAATCGAAAAGATATGGGGATATACTGTATTGCAATTGAAAGCAAATAAGACATTCGGCGGAAGAGACGGATTCATAATAAATGCAGGAATAGAATTTAAATTTTAAGTAACCGGTAAAAAAGGAGATAAAATAGAATGAAGAATATATTAAGTTTAGTAATGATGTTGTTGTTGGCAGTATGTGTAACAAGTTGCGGATCAAGATATGCAAGGCCGGACAGATGTGTATGTGACTTAACGGACCCTGTACCTGTAGCAGCACCGGCACCGGAACCCGAACCGGAACCTGAGCCGGAACCCGAACCCGAACCGGAACCGGTACAAGCAATAAAAGAAGTTATACAAGAAGCAGTAAAAGAAGAAAAGAAAGAATTTACAATAGATTTTGAAAAGATAGCAAACCAAAGCTTGTTTGAATTTAACTCCGATAAAATATCGGAAGATAATCATGCAGGGTTGGATGTAGTAGCAAAGTTCTTAAAAGAAACACCTAATGTAACAGTAAAAATAGAAGGACATACGGATAATATCGGATCACAGGAATATAATCAAAACTTATCTGAAAGAAGAGCAAAATCCGTAGCTAAATACTTAGTTGATAAGGGTGTGGAAGAAGACAGAGTAGCAACGGAAGGTTTCGGATTCTCTAAACCGATAGCAAGCAACAAGACTGCAGAAGGAAGAGCAAAGAACAGAAGAACAGAAATGAAGTTCACAATTAACGGAGAAGAACAGGAACCTGTAGTTCAACAAGAAGAGTTTGGTAAAACAAAATAGTTTAAAAGTTGTAAAAAATAGAAAAGGAAGGGAATAAACCCCCTTCCTTTTTTATTGGTTTAAACTATATTTTCAATTGCTGTTTCCAATCATCCAATCTTCTAATCTTCCGTCGTTGTTGTTTCCATACATCTATACATCCATCCCTCTATCCCTCAAAATTTGCTTTGCAAATTTTCAAATCCGCTGTTGTGTGTGGCATCTTCAATAATTACACAATTTGATTTATCAACAAGTTCCAATGTAAGTTTGTATGGAATGATTTTATCTTTTTTACCGATATAGTGCGTTTGTTCTATATCTGGTACAGTATCCAAATCCAAAGAATCTTTTAACGGAACATAATTAAAATATGTTGTCCATCTCGTATGGTTTAAAAGTCCGGCAACCGTTATCCATTTAACAATATTTATTTCTTTTTGATATTGGTTTATTATAAGTCCGCAAAGTAAACCGCCGCCGGAATAACCTATTAAAACAACTTTTTTATCACCTGCAATTTGTTTTATTGCCTGAGCCATATTATCGACTATTTTTTGTGAAAATCTGCCTGTTGTCCAGTCGATGCTGTTATAATTAGTGTTTTTAATGTATTGGCACGGTCTTGCCAAATAAACAACATTGGCGTTGGTATCGTTAAAAGCAATATTTCTTAAGAAATAACTTTTAGGTGTAGGGTCTGTTGTCGGATAACCGTTAGGAGTATAAGCATGACCGTCACCTTCTACATAAATTCTTATCGGCAAACTTTCATCTTCTGTTTTTTGCCAACTTGCCAAAACATAGTCATCCGTAGTTATTTCTCTATATATAAAATCTTCCGGAGGCTTTGTTTGCATTGTAGAACAGGAACATAAAAAAAAGATAAAAGATAAAAAAATAAAAATTTTTTTCATGTTATTTTATTACCTGTTTTAATATATCGTCGGTTTCAATAAAATTTATTGCTTTATCGAAAGAATCTTGTTCCGATAAAACCGTATAATAATTTTGTTTTATTGCAGGTGCAAGTTTTAATGCTTTTATAAAATCATCTTTGTTTATCGGATCTTTAGCTGCAAAACTAAAAAATCCCGTTTTTAGTAAAAAATTTTTTACTTTGTCTTGTTGATTGTTTTGTAATAATGAACATAAGTAAGTTGCTGTTCCTACTTGCAAACCGTGCATTTTTGGATTGGCAGAAACCGCATCAAGAGCGTGCGATATCAAATGTTCGCTTCCGCTTGCAGGTCTCGAAGATCCGGCAATTTCCATCGCTATACCGCTTAACACAAGTGAGTTTACCATTCTGTATTTGAATTCGTTGTCTTCGGGTTTTAAGTCGTTGCATAAATATACTATATCCAACGAATTGTGAGCCATAAGACCTGCAAAATCGTTAAAATATTCGTAACCTTTTAAAAAAGATTGTTTCCAATCGTAAAGTGCCGTAATTTTTGAAATTGTGTCACCGATACCTGAATAAAGTGAAGATATCGGGGCGTTTGATATTACATCAATATCGGCAACTACTCCGTAAGGTATTGTGGATTTTACGCTTTTTCGTTTACCTGCAACAAGCAACGATGTGTTCGGACTGCAAAATCCGTCGTTTGATACCGATGTCGGAACGGTTATGTAAGGCAGTTTTAGTATATGTGCACAATATTTCCCGTAATCGAGCGCTTTACCGCCGCCTATACCCAATAACACTTTGGTAGTGGAGGGAATTTTAAATGCGGTATGTATCGCATTTTCTATGTTAATATCCGAAATGGTATCTTTATGAACAATTTTTATATTATATTTTTCAAGTCCCGAATAAAGTTTGTCCGCAACAATGTTTTCTATACCGTCACTGAAAAAAAGAGCAATATCGGTAAAATTTCTGTCAACGAGATATTTGCCTATTTTTGCAATTTTTCCGTTACCTATTTTAAGTAAAGAAGGGATGTTTATTTCCTTATTGTTCATATATGCTCCGGATATAATTTAGTATATCTTTAAAATCGTTAAAAGGTTTTGTTTTTATATTTTTCTCTTTACATAATTCCAAAAGCATATCTTTTGCAAAAACAACATCTGCGATTTGTGCCGATTTAAAGTCCGGTTTACCGTCACCGGCATATATGGTAAAAAAGCCCTCATCTTTTAATTTTTGAACTATTTTATCCTTGGCTATTCCCGTATTTGAATTGTAGTAAGGAGAAGCTTTTTCGGGAGCAACAAGTCTCATTCCGTCTTGTTGAGAATATGTTGCATCGTTTGAAATTAAGATAATATTATATTTCGATAAAGCATCGGCAATTCTCTTTTTTATGTAATAGTTTGTTCCGGCACTGCAAATATAAAGCGGGATATTTTTTTCCATACAATATTTTGCCGTATCATAAAAATACGAATCAACTTCTATTGCGGAAATAAATTCGTCAAGTTCTTGTTGAGTTAAATGTATTTGAGAAAATATCCCCGTAAGTGCATCAATATGTTTTATTTTACCGTTAAGATAATCGTTCCATGGTGCAAGAGCATTTTTGTTATCTTTTAAAAGTGTATCTATTACCATATAAAAGAAATCTTTTTTCGATATTGTTCCGTCAAAATCGCTTATTAAAACAATTTTTGTTTTCATAACAATTTATTATATAAAATTTGGAGTAAAATTTAATTAAAAAACAACCTGTTTTTTCTTGATTTACCTTGCAGTATTTTTATAAAATTATATGGTTGTTATAATTTAAAAAACCGGGTTAAAAAATATATGAAAAATTTAATGAAAATATTTTTGAATAAAGGATATTTTCCTTTTTGCGTGTCTCAATTTTTGGGCATTTTCAATGACCAGTTCTTTAGAGTAGCATTAGCTATATATATAATGATGGGAGCAAATTCCCTGTCGCAGGGTGCAAGGTATTTCTTTGCCTCGTTTTTGATAGCGATATTTATGTTGCCGTCGTTACTGTTTTCGGCAACAGCCGGCGAAATTGCCGATAAATACAGAAAAGATATTATTATAAGAATTGTAAAAATCGCTCAACTTTTATTGGCTTTTATAGGAATAGCCGGTTTCTTGTTGCACAGTGTTACAATTTTGTTGATAGTATTATTTTTGGCAGGCACCATTTCAACTTTATTTTCTCCGACGAAATACAGTGCAATTCCCGAATTTTTGAAACAGGAAGATCTCGTTGCCGGAAACACAATAATTCAAGTCGGAAATTATATTTCAATGTTGTTGGGGATTGTTTGCGGTATATTGGTGTACTCGATAGACAGAAGTTGGCTTTTTCTTATATATTTAGCGGTAGCGGTAGCAGGATTTATTTCTTCTCTTTACATTCCGGAACTGAAAACAAGCATACAAAAATTTAAAATTTCAAAAAATTTCATTAAGACAACAATAAAAAATATGCACTATTTAAAATATACAAAAGATATTTATATGTGTATTTTGGGCATATCCTGGTTTTGGTTTATAGGTGTTGTTTTGGTGTACCAAATTCCGAACTTTGCGGAAATCGTTTTGAAAGGTCAAAAAGATTTATATACATTTTTGGCATTGCTTCTTACATCGGGAGTTTTTGTAGGAGCATTACTTTCATATTTTTTATTAAAGAAAGAAATATCCGTAAAGTATGTTCCGATATCCGTAGTTTTAATGACATTTTTTATTGTGGATTTGTCGTTTAGTGCGAAATATGTGCATCTTGCATTAACTACAAACATTGCATTAAGCGGTTTCCTTTCAACTTTTTCCGGTATTAGGATAATAATAGATGTTTTTGCATATTCTCTTTTTGCTGGCCTTTACATTGTTCCTTTGATAACAATGTTGCAGGTTTTGGCAAAAAGGAAAATCAGAGCAAGAGTTTTTGCCATAAACGATATTGTTAATGTACTGTTTATGATAGCAGGCTCTTCCGTTTGTTTCTTGTTTATAAAAATGGGGCTTGCTTTCCCTGTGGTTTTGACAATAATAGCTTTATTTAATGTGCTTGCAGCAATATACATATGTACTCTCTTACCCGCACATCTTTTAAGAATAATAGCTAAACGATTTATAGATATCTTGTATAAAATAGAAGTTGTAGGTATGGAAAATTTTGAAAAATGTAAAGGCGGAACTTTAATTATTGCAAACCACACTTCTTTAATAGACGGTCTTATTCTTTCGGTAACTTTCGGAGAAAAACTTTCGTTTGCCATTAACAGCGATGTTGTAAACAAATTTTGGTTAAAACCTTTCTTAAAAATAATAAAATATTTCCCCGTAGATAATACGAATGTGATGGTTGTTAAATCCATAATTGATGAAATAAAGCAAGGCGGAATAGTTGTTATATTTCCGGAAGGAAGAATTACAACTACCGGCGGACTTATGAAAGTTTATCCCGGTCCCGCCGTTATTGCCGACAAAAGTGATGCAGACATTTTACCTATATGTATAGAAGGAATTCAGTATTCCGACTTTTCATATTTCGGAGCAAGAACAAAAAGTAAAAGACAAAGAAAAATTAAACTTACAATTTTGCCTCCGAGAAAACTTGATGTAAACCAATCATTGTCCGATGCAAGAAGAAGAAACATTGCCATGACAAAACTTTACGATATTATGTGCGAAATGAAGTTTGCAAGCAATTTTTCCGATAAGACTCTTGTTGAATCTTTAATAGACAGTTTATCTTTGGTCGGAAGAAGAAAAGAAATATTGGATGATATTAACAGACAACCCATAAGACTTGGAAGATTTTTAGGTGCGATATTTGCTTTCGCACATAAAATAGTTAAACAAACACAAAATAAAGAGTATGTCGGAATTATAGCGGCCAATACAAAAACAATGATAGAAATATTTTTTGCTTTGTCGGCACTGAACAGAGTTCCGGCAATGATAAATTTTACCGACAGTATAGAAAACACTCTATACAACTTAAAAAATGTCGGTATAACAAAAGTTTATACTTCAAAAAGGTTCATAAAAGCTTCGAATTTAGGTAATTTAATAAATGCTTTGAAAGAAAATAAGATAGAAGTATTTTTTGCGGAAGATATTAAAGACAGTCTTACATTGTTTAACAAGATAGCGGCATATATAAAATCTTATTTTCCGAGAACATACTATAAAAATATTTGTTCTACTTTCGATGTGTTTTCTCCGGCCGTTGTATTATTTACATCGGCATTTAAAGGAAAAAGTAAAGCGGTGGTTTTATCGCACAAAAATATACAGGCATCCAGAGCACAACTTTCAAGTGTTATGGATTTCGGTATTATGGACAGTTTCTTTAATGCAATGCCGATATTTTCTTCTTTAGGACTTGTTGCGGGAACACTGTTACCTTTGCTTAGAGGCATAAAAGTTTTTGAATATCATTCACCGTTACATTATAAAATGGTATCGGAACTTGTATACGATACGGATTCCACCGTTTTGTTGGGAACGGACACTTTTCTTAACGGGTATGCTCAAAATGCGCACCCTTACGATTTTTATGCAATAAGGTATGTTATAGCCGGAATAGAAAAACTTAAAGAAGAAACAATACATATTTGGGAAGAAAATTTCGGTAAAAGAATTTTTGAAGCTTACGGAACAACTGAAACGGCTTCAACTATTTCAATAAATACTCCTATGTATTTTAAAGAGTACAGCGTGGGAAGATTTTTACCGTCCGTTGAATGTAAATTGGAATCTACCGCGGCTTTCGTAGGTTCAAGTCATTTGTTGGTAAAAGGTCCCAATGTTGCAAATTGTTATATAGAAAACAAACAACTTGTTTCCAAAAAAACAGAAGGGGAATGGTTTGATACTGGTGATATCGTTGAAGTGGACAGAGAAGGGTTTGTTTTCATGAAAGGTAAATCAAAAAGATTTACGAAAGTCGACGGAGAAAGTATATCGTTAACCGAACTTGAATTTAATATATCCAACATTTGGAAAGAATCTAAAAATGCGGTTTTAACGGTTCAAAATAACAGAAAAAAAGAAATAGTATTGTTCACGACGAACCAATCCGCTACATTGGAACAATTACAAAAAGAAGCAGATGAACATAAAATTGAAAATTTCGTTTTACCGAACAAAATAATTGTTGTAGAAAAAATTCCTATTATAGGAACAGGTGCTACCGATTATACGAAGTTGCACGAAATGTTTAAGGAACTTAACAAATGATAAATACATTGGCAAAAATTTTGATTAATAAAAAATTAGTAATCGCTTTATCCAAGCTTTTCCTGGGTGTTCAAGTAAAAGGGTTGGAAAATATTAAAGATTTACAGGGGAAGGCTTTGTTTGTTGTAAATCATAATTCTTTTATAGATGCATTTTTGTTGTGGGCATTTATTCCGGAAGAATTATGTTTTACCATTAATCCTATAGTTGCAAAAAAATGGTATGTAAAACCGTTATTGAATATTGCAAAATTTTTCAAAATAGAACCTAACAACCCTATGGCTGTAAAATCCATGATAAGAGAAGTAAATAACGGACACAAAATAGTTATTTATCCGGAAGGAAGAGTTACCTCTACCGGCAGCATGATGAAAATTTATCCCGGTCCTGCAATGATTGCCGATAAAACGGATGCTCAAATAGTTCCCATATATATAGACGGTACTCAATATACAATTTTTTCTTATTACAGAAACAAAGTTAAAATAAGACCTAGAACAAAAGTTGTATTAAACATTTTTAAACCTACAAAATTAAATGTAGATAAAGAGTTGAAAGGCGAAGAAAGAAAAAAAGAAATTACAAAACAGCTTTTCGATATTATGACGAATGCAAAATATTATTCCGCAAGCGATCAAAAAACTTTGTTTGAATCTTTAATCGAAGCAAAAAATTTTGTGGGAAGAAGATTTAAGATTGTAGAAGATATAGCAAGAAAACCTATAAATTA